>Ga0315282_10000086_pt1 | contig 181624 bp, 148 predicted proteins | sample YL17G07_20_MG_FD_203693 | JGI IMG/M metagenome (GOLD analysis project Ga0315282, IMG submission 203693) | Sediment microbial communities from Yellowstone Lake, YNP, Wyoming, USA - YL17G07_20 | ecosystem: Environmental > Aquatic > Freshwater > Lake > Sediment | place: USA: Wyoming | collected... | reverse complement strand
GGCGATCCCTCTGGCCCTCCATACGTCCCCCGCGCTGATGAGCACCTCGCCGCTGGTGTAGGGCAGCGGCACGACGTGCAGCCGCTTCATCATCCGCCCCGGCGGGCTGAACCGCGCGCGGCAGGCGGCGCACTTGAGCAGCCAGAGCGCGGAGGGCGCGATGCCGCGAATGAAGTTGAGCTGGTCCTGCTGGTTGGCCCAGCGCGGGTCGAGCAGCGCCGGCAGCTCCTCCCTGAGCGCGATGGCCACGCCGGTAGGCTGGGTGCCTGCCGCCACCAGCACGTACTGCGGGGGGTTGGTGTAGGCGCTGCTGGTGAAGTAAGTGGATCTGCGAGCGCCCCGCAGGGAGCGCGCCAAGCGCCATACCACGCGCTGGGGACTCTGGCCCTTGCAGTCGGCGAAGCGCCAGCGCGGCTGCACGGGCGCGGGGACGACCCTCTGGCCGGGGCCCAGGACTCCTTCCCAGTTTCCGGCTGCGGTCTGCCGCATCATCGCCATTATACCTGAACCGGTAGGCTGGTCCGTTCAAAGCCTAGCGGAAACGCGGGCCTGGCGGTGCGAAGGCTGGACGCCGTGGCCAGGTAGGCGGAGAGCCGGCGGGGCGGATTCTGGCGTGCCGGCACGGCGCAGCTTGATTTATGCGCGAATGGGGTTATAATGAAGCTAGGTCTAACCGGTTATTCGCATATATGCAAGGGAGAGCAGATGCAACTCCGGCAGCTGGTGAGTCTGTACAAGGGTTTCTCCGACCCGACCCGCCTGCGCATCCTCAACCTACTCACGTCACGCGCCCACCTGAAGGTCGGCGAGATCGCCTCGATTCTGCAGATCCCGCAAAGCACGGTCAGCCGCCAGCTTGCACAGCTCCGCGCAAGTTCGCTGATCATCGACGAGCGGGACGGCACATGGGTGAAGTACTCAATAGTGGAAACCCCGATCATCAAGGACGGCCACCTTCTGACGACGGTGAAGCTCGCGGCGGAGTTGTGCTCCGAGCTGCGGACGGATCTGGAGCGGATGCGCGAGATCGTCCCTGAGGCAGCCGAGCAGAGGGCTTAGCGCGGGCTGGACGGGCAGGTGGAATGGCCTCGCCAATGGGCGAGTAGGCGTTGCCTGGTGCGCCAGGCAACCGTGGGCGGGCAGCGGGCTCTCGGGCCACCGCTTGTGCGCGTGGCTGGCAGCTGTTCCGCACTGATGCTGCGGCTATAATTGGCCCATGCTGCGCGGGATGATCCTCTTTGCAGTCGTCAGTGTCGTGCTCATCTGGCTCGGCGGGATCGCAGCCTACGCCGCCAAGGACGCGCTTGGCTCGTACGCCGGACTCCTCATGATCCCCTTTGGAGTCGTGCCGCTGATCATGGCGTACGTTGCGCATCGATTCACGGGCGCCGTGGGCAATCCGTTTCGCGGCCTCGTCTGGGGCAACACCAGCTGGTACTTCGCCGCCTGGCTCCTCGGGTTGCTGTGCGGCGCGATTGTCGTGGCGATCGCGCTGGGGCTGAAGTTCGCGGGCTGGGACACTGCCATGCGCGACTACATCGCCTTGATCATCGCCCAGAGCGAGCAGGCGGGGCGGAGCATTCCGGAGAGCGCGCAAGGGACGCTGGGGATTAGCGGTTGGTTCACTGCCTTCTTCTCTCCGACCATCGGGCCGTGGCTCCTTGGGGCGGTTGGCTGCCTGAGCACCTTTCCCATGCTGGGCTGGTTCTACCGGCGCTTGCTGGCGTTTGGCCGCGGACCTGCGTTGTGGATCATTCTGGCCCTGTTCGCCCTGGCCGGTGCTTCGGCGGGGCTTATTAAGAACCCGCAGTTCGGCGACACGCCGGTTGCGCTGCGAGTTGTGCTGATGGGGTTTGGCGATCTGGCGGCGGTGCCGGCAGTGCTGTGGATCTTCCTCAGGACGCGCTCGGCGGTTATCCCGGCATTGGCCCAGGCGAGCTACAGCGCTGCGTTCCAGGCAGTCGTACCGTTCCTGACGGACTCTAATCCGGTGCTGGCGCCTCCCGCAGGGGCGGTAGTGGGTCTTGGAGCGCTGCTCGTCGGCCTAGCGCTTTGGCTGTGGAAGGACCCAGGCGGCAAGGAGCTTGCAGTTGCCGCGGTGGCGTACGACGGCACGCCGCTCACGCCCGAGGACGTCGCGGAGCTGAAGAAGAGCGAGGGGAGCAGCGCAGCTCCCATCGAGGCGCCGTCGCCTGAAGCGCCTGCGCCCTAGGCTGCAGTGGGCAGCCAGCCGCGGCGGCCACGCTACAATAGCTGGCCGATGGCGGGCATCGAGCTCCACAGGGTGAGCAAGAGCTTCGGCAGCGTTATCGCCGTCGATGGCGTGAGCCTCGAGGTGAGCAACGGCGAATTCATGGTGCTTGTCGGGCCCTCCGGCTGCGGCAAGACGACGGTGCTGCGCCTCATCGCCGGGCTCACCGAGCTGAGCGCGGGGCGGGTGTGCTTCGACGGGCGCGACATGAGTGGCGAGCCGCCCGGCGCGCGCAGCGTGGCGATGGTCTTCCAGAACTACGCGTTGTTCCCGCACCTGACGGTGGAGCGCAACCTGAGCTTCGGGATGCGCCTGCGGCGGGTGCCCAGCGCGGAGCGGCAGCAGCGCGTGGGCGAGGTGGCGCGGCTGCTGCGCATCGAGGGCCTGCTGGCGCGCTATCCGCGGGAGCTGTCCGGCGGGCAGAAGCAGCGCGTGGCGCTGGGGCGGGCGCTGATCCGCCGCCCGGTAGCGTTCCTGCTCGACGAGCCGCTCTCCAACCTCGATCCCGCGCTGCGCGTCGAGATGCGCGCCGAGATCGCCGCGCTGCATTCGCGCTACCCGATCACGACGGTGTACGTCACCCACGACCAGGTCGAGGCGATGACGATGGGCGACCGCCTGGCGGTGATCAACGAGGGGCGCATCACGCAGGTGGGCACGCCGCTGGAGCTGTACAACGACCCGCGCGACGTGTTCACGGCCGGGTTCATCGGCAGCCCGGCGATGAACCTGGTGGAGATGAGCGCGCGCGTCGAGGGGCAGGAGCTCGTGCTGGCGGGTGGGGATGAGCTGCGCCTCGTCCTGCCGCTGCCGACCGCATTCCGAGAGACGGCGATGGCGACGCCTGCGACGCTGCCGGAGCGGGTCGTGGCGGGCGTGCGCCCGGAGCACCTGCGGCTGTGCAATGAGGGTACGCCGGGCGCGATTGGCGCGACGGTCACGCTCGTCGAGCAGCTGGGCCGCGAGCACATCGTGTACCTCAGCCGCGGCGAGCTGAAGCTGCGCAGCGTTGTGTCGGCGGGGGAGGGCGGGGCGGCGGCGCAACGCCTACCCAGCATCGGCGCGCTGGTGCACGTCGCGCCCGATACGGCGCGGGTGCTCCTCTTCGACTCGGCGAGCGGGCAACGAGTTTGACTATGTGGACAGAGGCGCCGGAGCTACCTAGATGGGGACATCGAAGTCATCCCGCAGTACGCGGAAGGCCTGGGTGCACTGAATGGTGAAGGCCGAGCCATCGACCATCCCGGTGAGGTGCCACTCGATGCTGAAAGTATCGGGCGATTGTCGTTTCGTTCCCCACTGCCAGCACCACTTCTGCATTCCGTTCACCACGCGCTGAAACTCGCTGGCGGCAAACTCGCCTTGGAGGTTCAAGTCTGTGAGCCTCGCATCGCTAGTTGCGGGAATGAGCGTGAGCTCAGCCGTCCCACCGGAAACGACAAGGGCTCCTAGCTCGCGCCAGTCGTCGGCGGGCCAATACTGAGCGGCCGACTCTGGGCGCCAAGATCCTCCGTATACCTTGTCCGAGTCAAGCCGGGTGTAGTCCTCCTTCCAGGTCCTGCGGTAGCCGACACCCAGGTCGTACTCCTTGGTTGCAAGGACGACTGAAGCGATCCACGTGAATTGATCGCTGGGGGAGCACGTCAGGTTCGCAATTGACGCATCCCGGATCGTGTACACGATTTCGTCGGTGCAGCAGTAGGCCCATCCCTGCTGCGACTGGCAGGAGGCTGTCACCACTACGACCAGGCTCAACACCGCCAAGGCTGTTACGATGTTCGAGCGACTGCACAAAACACCCACTTCCGCGACTCCCGCCATATCTTACCCGGGAATCGGTGGGTGGTCTGTTGAGCGCGTCTTCACGCGCGGCAAGGTGCCTGCCGGGTCCTGCAGGACACCTGGAAAACCAAGAACCCCGGCGGACCGAAGTCCGCCGGGGCGCTATAGCCAATTGGAGCTTGCACCAAACCGCCGCCACCGCCGGAGGGCTTTATGCCTCCGCATACGGTTGGGCTTGTGCCCAGGCGACGGTCGACCTAAGGTTCGGGCTTGTTTAAGGCCCGGGAAACCTTTAAAGGAGGTGATCCAGCCACACCTTCCGGTACGGCTACCTTGTTACGACTTCACCCCAATCATTGGTCCCACCTTCGGCCGCTGCCTCCTTGCGGTTAGCCCGCGGACTTCGGGTGTTACCAACTTTCGTGGTGTGACGGGCGGTGTGTACAAGGCCCGGGTACGTATTCACCGCGGCATGCTGATCCACGGTTACTAGCAATTCCAGCTTCATGGAGGCGAGTTGCAGCCTCCAATCCGAACTGAGAGCGGCTTTGGGGGATTCGCGCCCTCTTGCGAGGTGGCAACCCGTTGTACCGCCCATTGTAGCACGTGTGTAGCCCTGGACGTAAGGGGCATGATGACTTGACGTCATCCCCACCTTCCTCCGGCTTGACGCCGGCAGTCTCGCCAGAGTTCCCAACTTAATGATGGCAACTGACGACGAGGGTTGCGCTCGTTGCGGAACTTAATCCAACACCTCACGGCACGAGCTGACGACAGCCATGCACCACCTGTCTCCGGAGTCCGAAGAGGGCCCCTATTTCTAGGGGCTTTCACCGGGATGTCAAGTCCAGGTAAGGTTCTTCGCGTAGCATCGAATTAAACCACATGCTCCACTGCTTGTGCGGGCCCCCGTCAATTCCTTTGAGTTTTAGCCTTGCGGCCGTACTCCCCAGGCGGAGCACTTAATGCGTTAGCGACGGCGCCGAGGGGGTCGAAGCCCCCGACACCTAGTGCTCATCGTTTACAGCTAGGACTACCGGGGTATCTAATCCCGTTTGCTACCCTAGCTCTCGTTCCTCAGCGTCAGCAATACCCCAGGCAGCCGCCTTCGCCACTGGTGTTCCTCCCGATATCTACGCATATTACCGCTACACCGGGAATTCCACTGCCCTCTGATACGCTCAAGCACGGGAGTTTCGGAACCGGGTCCGGAGTTAAGCCCCGGGATTTCAATTCCAACTTCCCGCGCCGCCTACGAACGCTTTACGCCCAGTGATTTCGGATAACGCTCGCCACTTACGTATTACCGCGGCTGCTGGCACGTAATTAGCCGTGGCTTCCTTTGAGGGTACCGTCATTATCGTTCCCTCTGACAGAGCTTTACGACCCGAAGGCCTTCATCGCTCACGCGGCATCGCTGCGTCAGGCTTTCGCCCATTGCGCAAGATTCTGAACTGCTGCCTCCCGTAGGAGTCTGGGCCGTGTCTCAGTCCCAGTCTGGCTGATCATCCTCTCAGACCAGCTACGCATCATCGCCATGGTAGGCCGTTACCCTACCATCAAGCTAATACGCCGCAGGCCCCTCCCTAAGTAGCAAGCTTTTCAACCTTTCGGTGTTATCCGGTATTAGCGGGCCTTTCGGCCCGTTATCCCAGGCTTAGGGGTAGGTTCCTACGTGTTACTCAGCCGTTCGCCACTCTGGGGGATTTCTCCCTTGCCGTTCGACTTGCATGTGTCAGACGTGCCGCCAGCGTTCATCCTGAGCCAGGATCAAACTCTTGGGTAGTTCAGCTACCTGGCCACGGAGGCCGGGTAGCGTTGATCTGGATCGAATCGACGGTGTGCATCGCACACCATAATCACACTGGTGCAAGCTTCCAACTGTCAAGGTGCATACCCGAGACGGGGGCTTAGGCCACTGCCGGACAAGCCAGCACGCAACCGGGCCTCCAGTCGGGGAGGGATAGAGTAGCACCGCTTGCGGGCGATGTCAACGGGTCAAGCCACCGGGGGGGCGCATCGCGCACCTGCCGGCGGCCTCGTCTGCAAGCTGAGGAACCTTCCTGCTTCCCTTCCTTCTCAGGTACCATGCCCACGGCCAGTTCGCTCTGGCGCTTCGCCGTGGAGTTGCTGTAAGTGTACCCGCAAAAGCGGCTGACCGCAAGGGTGCTGGCGGAGATTAGCGCGCCTGGCACCGGATTTAGCGCGGCTCCTGGCCCGTCGTGGGTGAAAGCAGGCGGCGGGCGTGGTATAAGACTCACTCGCGCCGAGGACGAAGCTGCAGCGCGCAGGAGGATGCGGTGTACAGCAGTGATGAGCACGCCGGGGCGGAGGAGGCGGTGGACTTCGCCAAGCTGTTCGCCGAGATTAAGACAATCGCCGTCGTCGGGTACAGCACTGACCCTGAGCGCGCGGGCCACTACGTGGCGCAGTACCTGGCGGAGCAGGGCTATCGCGTGATCGCGGTGAACCCGAGGTACGGCGCTGAGGTGGACGGGCTGCCGTGCTATCCGAACCTGGCTTCCATCCCGGCATCGGAGGTGGTGGACGTGGTGGACGTCTTCCGCAGCCCCTCGTTCGTTCCGCCGCTTGTCGACGAGGCGGCAGGGCTCAAGCCGCTGCCGAAGTTCTTCTGGATGCAGCCGGGGGTGGAGAACCCGCAGGCGGCGGAGCTGGCACGGCAGCGGGGGATGATGCCGATCATGGAGGCGTGCATGATGGCGGCGCACAAGGTCTGGCGGGGGGCATAGCCGCTGCCCGGCGAGCAGTGCCTGCCCTGCGCGGGATTGCCGCGGCGCAGGGGGGAGGTGGCGGATGCGTGCTACGGAGTACTGTCCATCGTCCACGTGCCGGTGGTCTTATGCTGCAGGGCGGTGTCAGTGAAGTCGAAATCGCCGTAGGCGTGTTTCCGTTCGCTGAACTGCCCGGTGAACGCTCCGCCGCCAACCGCGGCGTTGGTCATCTGACCGTTGATGCTTGAGCCGCTGACCACCGCGGAGATCGCCACCGTCACCGTCTGGCCGTTAGGCACCAGTGTTCCCGTCCCGCCCAGATACCCATCGGCATAGGTGAGGGTGAAGGCGCCGATGGCTGCGCTGTCGTGGCTGAGCTGGCCGCTGAATGGTCCCGCCACCGGGATGAAGGGTGCACCGCTGTTGCAGGCGGAGGAGAGGAGCAGAAGTATCACAATCGTCGCAGTTCGTTTGGCGCTCATACTGAATTCTAACACGGCCATGCGCAAGCGATGGTGCCGGCGCAGGTTGGGATTTTGTGGCCCGCGCAAGGCATGCCAGCCAAAGAAAACCCCGGGGGTTACCCGGGGTTAGCGCCGGATATGCCTAATCCGGCCCTTGGTCAGGGGGGAATGTTGTTAGCGCTGGTTACCTTGCTGCATGCCGCTGATGTCCAGCTCGCCGAGGACGACGGTGATGTTCTCCTGCTTTTGCGTCCCCTGGCGGGCGACGCGCAGGGTGACCCGGTCGCCGACCTTGTGCAGCTGGAAGGCCTCGATGAGCTGCTTGCCGGTCGTGACAGCCTGACCGTCGACATTGAGGATCACGTCGCCGGCCTCGATGCCCGCCCGGTCGGCAGGACCGCCGACGGTGACGCTCTCCACGTAGACGCCCTTCTTCACATCGAGCTTTAGCTCCTGATTCTCCTTGAGGTAGTCCTCAAGCGTAGCGACCTTGGCCGAAATGCCGGGGTAGGCGACCTTGCCGTGCTTGACGATCTCGTCGATGCTCGCCTTCACCGCGTTGATGGGTATGGCGAACCCGATGCCTTCGATGGGGACCATCTGTTGGAACCCGCTGCTGTCCAACGAGTTGTCCCAGCGCGCGATGGCCTGGTTGACGCCGATCACTTCGCCGCGCGCGTTGAGCAACGGCCCGCCGCTGTTGCCACGGTTGATCGCTGCGTCGGTCTGCAGGTACGTCTGTGGCCGGCGCACGTCATCTGCTTGGCCGAGGTCCTGGAGCGAGCGGTGGTTGGTCGAGACGATCCCGGCGGTCACCGTCTGCTGGAAGCCCAGCGGGCTGCCGATGGCGATCACCGGCTCGCCGATGCGCACCGCGTCGCTGTCGCCCAGGGGCGCGGTGGGCAGGTTGCCGGCATCGACCTTGAGGACGGCGATGTCCTTGAACTGGTCGGCGCCGACGAGCTTGGCCGGGAGGTCGCGGCCGTCGCTTAGGTGCACGGTGAACTTGTTGGCGCCTTCAACGACGTGGGCGTTTGTAACAATGTAGCCGTTATCGCGGACGATGAATCCGCTGCCCTCTCCGCCGATGGGAGGATGATCCTCAGGCATCTGGAACTGCTTGAACTGCTGGCCCAAGGGCCCAGGGAGCATCTGCTGCCACTGCTGCATGAAGTCCTGGGGCGTCTGCTCGTCCGACCCCGAGTTCTTTGAGCCCTTGCCTTGGTCCTCGTTCGTGAACTCAGTCTTGACGTTCACGACGAACGGCAGGGACTTGTCCGCGAGATCAGCGATCCAGTAGATGCTGTTGTAGTTCAGGTTCAGCGGTGACGAAAGTGCCGCCGGGATCGGTTTGGCCCCGTTGCCCGGATTCCAGCCCCTACCCAAGAAGCGCAGCTGGCCCTGCCAGGCGATCACGCCGGCGAGGCCGATGACGACGATCATGAGGATGACCGCGAATACTTTCCAGAAGGAATCGCTTCTCTTCTGCTGCGAGTTTTCCATGTGTGTCGGCTCCTCCTCAGAAGCTGGCGAGTATGACGCCCAAGCCTCTATGTTTGTTCGAGTGGGCCGCTCAAGGAGTTAAACGCCTTCCGAACTGCGGCGGAAGTGTGCGTTCAAGCTGTGCAGCGCGGGCTTGGGAAAGGTCAGAAGAGGCCGAACGCGGGGCGTGGTCCAGCGTCCTTGCTGAAGGCCCTATGACGTGCGCAGCGGCTTGGCTTACGGGCATGGGCGGCCGCGAGGCCGCGTGCTACTATTCCCACCGCCCCTGGCCGCGCCGCGCCGAGGGCTCATACGAGGTCGTGAGATGAGGACTCGGACTGTCTTCCTACTTGCCGTCCTGGCTGCGCTTCCCGCTGGCACTGCGCTTGCGGCGAAGCCGTCGGTGGTAGCTAAGCTCGGCGGGCGGGCCTACGAAGTGCACGCGAACGATACGCACTGGCTGGCCTGCTGGGCGGAGCAGCCCGACGGCAAGTACAAGCTCATGCTGATCGACTCTGACAAGGGCAACTCGACGCAGCTCGCTGTAGCCGGTACGCCGGGCGGGCTGTGCTGGGTGCCACGGCGGGAGGAGCTGCTGTACTGCACCGGAGCGTACGTGGAGCAGAGCAAGTCGTGGCACGTCACGTACTACGCCTTCGACGTGTCCAGCCTGAAGCCCAAGCAGGCGCCGGAGTCGCGCAAGGTGACCGAGACGACGGACCTGCTGGAGACCTTCCAGTTCAACCCGCTGGCCGCGGATGACGGGTCCAAGGTCTTCCACATGACGCTTGGCGTGGGGAGCCTGCCGAGCTTCAACACCTATGTTCCCGAAACGGGGAGGATGGAGCTTGTGCAGGCCGCGGCGAACATCGCCAGTGATTACGACCTGAGCTCGGACGGCACACGCCTGTACTGGATGATGCACGACCCCGGTTCGGGAGCGATGAGCATCGTGGAATGGAGCCTGGACGCCAACGGCTACTCCAATCTCTACACGTTCCCCAAGACTCCCGAGGCTGGGAGTGACCCCAAGAAGGCCCTGGACCCGGCGGACGACCATACGGCGCTGCGCGTGGACATCCCCCACCGGCAGGCGGCGGCGCTGGTGACGAGCGAGAAGAACTCGCGCCTCCAGCTGTGCGTCTATCGCCTCGACGATCGCTCCGCGATGCCGGTGTTCCTGTACGACGACGAGCAGATCGAGAGCTACGACTGGAAGGGGCGCACGGGCCTAATCTACGCGCTGATCTCTAACACCAAGACGAAGCAGTACACCATCGAGGAAATCGATGCCCTGACCGGGAAGCGGACGGTGCTCCTGCAGACCAGCGATCAGGTGTACTGCCTGGACTTTGGCACGAACGGCGCGTACTACTACACCGTGGTGGACAACCGCAATCCCAACAACCCCAGCACGCTGGTGATGCGCCTGCGCTAGCGCCGCGCTCAGCGCGCCGCCTCAGCCAGCGCCGTCGCGAGCGCACGCGCAGTGGCCTCGGCGCTGAACGTGGCTTGATAGGCGCGGCCGGCGAGGCGCAGCGAGTCGCGGTAGCCCCCGTCCTCGATGAGGCGGCGCATCAGGCGGGCGAGCTCCAAGGGATCGTCCGGGGCGATGAACGGCGGTGGCTGGCGCAGCTCAGGCGGCACCATCTCCCAGCGTGCCGCGTCGTCGTACACCGCGCGATGCGCCGGGATGTCGCTGAGCACCACCGGGCAGCCGATGCTCTGCGCCTCCTGCGGCGGCATGCCGTAACCCTCCCTCGTGCTCACAAACAGCAGCGCCGTGCAGCCGGCCAGCAGCCCTGCCACCTGGGGCGTCCCGGCGTATCCGGTGAAATCCACTTGGTCCTCGGTGCCTGTGTGTTCAGCCAACCTGCGGAGGCGCTCGGTGTGGTGGGTCTGCGCGCCGATGCACTTGAGCTGGACAATCAGGCCCTCGGCCCGCAGAAGTGTCACGGCGCGGATCGCCAGCTCGATGTTCTTGCGCGGCTCATGGCTGGCAAGCGTCAGGAACAGTGGCGGCTCCCCGGCTGGGCCTTCGGGCGCACGCTCGGGCAAGGCAGCCAGCGCTGCTGCCATCCGCGGATCGGGGTAGTAAGGCACGACGCGGATGCGCTCGGCGGGGAAGGGCAGGCGCCCCGCGACTTCACCAACGAGGCTCTGGTTGCTGACGGTGATCAACTTCGCGTGGGACCAGGTCGCCGGAAGCAGGCTGCGCCAGTACCAGCTGCTGGCGCCGTGGAACTGCGCAGGCTCGTCGAGGGGGATGAGGTCGTGCACGTGTGCGACAAGCGGCACTGGGCAGGATAGCGGCGCACCTAGGGCGGGGCTGAAGAAGACGGCGAGGGGTGCACGCCGGTGCAGTTGCCTGATGCGTCGTGGCAGGCGCCACTGCTCCCAGAGCAGCCTGTCGCGCACGCCGCGCAGCGGGGCATCGCGTTCGTTGGGGCGCAAGCCGACGAGCTGGATGTGCGGCGCGTGAGCGGCCAGCGCGTCGAGCAGCAGGCGCACGGAAACGCCCAGGCCCGTCGCCCCCGGGCCGGTGACCGCCTGGAGATCGCAGCCCACCCGCATACCCGATTATAGCTGGGCTACTGCGCTATACTGCGCGCGTGGCGCTGAGGTTCCTGCAGATCGGGGACACGCATCTTGGAGCGGCGTTGGCCGGCCTCCCTACAGCAATCGCTGATGAGCTGCGCGAGGCGGCGCGGCAAGCCGTGCGCGATGCGTTCGCCAAGGCGCAGGAGCTGGCCGTTGATCTCGTCCTCATGCCCGGCGACCTATTCGAGAGCAACTGCGTTGACCCGGCAGCGGAGGTGCGGTTCATCTTTGCGCAGGCTGAGCGCCTGGACCCCACGCCGGTGGTCATCGCGCCGGGCAACCATGACCCCTACGGCCCGGAGACGCCATACGCGGCGATCAATCCTCCACCCAACGTGGTGCTGTTCACGGCACCGGAGCTGACGCTGGCGGAGACGCGCGCGGGGATGGTGGCGGGAAGGGCGTATGTTGCGGGGAGGCGCGCGGACGAGGTGGACTGGGCTGCGCTGGCGCAGCCGCCGGCGGCATGCGTGCTGGTGCTCCACGCGTCCGTGCTGCGCGCGCAGGACGGGCGCAAGCACACCGAGACGATCGTGCCGGTGTCGCCTGAAGCGCTGGCGCAATCCGGCTTCGCCTACACCGCGCTCGGGCACTACCACGACCACCGCGAGTTCGCCCACGGCCCCTCAGGCGGGCCGGCATATGCCGCGTACGCTGGATGCCCGCAGGGGCTGGGCTGGGACGAGCCGGGGCCGAAGGGCTACCTCATTGGCGAACTGGGCGACGACGGGGCGCGGCTTACGTTTGTCCCCGCGGCGAGCCACGTGTTCCAACGCAAGGAGCTTGCATTGCCGCCGGAGTATGCCGAGGATGCGTCGCGCAGGATTGAGATGGCGGTTGCCGCGCTCAAGGATGAACTCGATTCGCACGATCTACTCGATCTGCGCGTGCGCGGGCGCTGGCCGGAGCTCAGGCGCGACGAGCTTGAAGCAGTCGCAAAGGGCCTGGCCAAGCGCGTCTGGCACATGCGGGCCATGGATTGGAGCGAGGTGGACTTCACGCCGCCGCTCGTGGCGCGCGGGCAGTCTGCCGCGGTGGATCGGTTCCTGGACTACTGCGATGGGCGCATCGCCGAAGGCGGGACGGACGCAGGGGCATGGGAGCTAGCGCGCTACCTGGGGCATCGCTTGCTGTCCGGACGCGGCCTGCCGGACGAGGTGGCGTGATGTGGCTCACGGCGGTGGAGCAGGCGTCCTTCGGCACCCTCGAGCTGAGTGCGCCGCTTAGCTTCTCCCCTGGGCTGAACATCTTGATCGCCGCGAACCAGGCGGGCAAGACGACGCTGCTCACGCTCATCGAGTGGATGCTCTACGGCGTGCCGCCGCGCGCCAGCAAGCGCAGCCAGCAGGCGGTGGCGGAGTGGGCGCCGTGGGCGGGGGCGGGGCGGCAGCCGCAGGCTACCGCGGTCCTTGCTCCGCAGCGCTCGGGCTGGCCGGAGCGCGTGCGCCTGAGTGTGCATTTTGACGAGTTTAGGCCGCGGTTAGCCGATGCGGGCAGCCTCGGCGATCTGTCATCGCGCATCGGCGTGGAGCAGAACGGGACCTGGGACCTCGGGCAGTCGCTGCTCGGGTTGCGGCGCGAGGCGTTCAGCGCCAGCCTGCTAGCGCTGCAGGGCGAGCAGGGCGGGCTGGAGAACGTGCTGCGGGAGGAGAACCTGCGCAAGCTGCTCACCGCGGACTTGGCGGGGCTGGTCGAGGACCCGGAGCGCGCCAATCTGGACGCAGCCCTCGCGTCGCTTGACGGGCCGAAGTTCACCTGCCGGGGACTGCAGGCCACGCCGATCCTGATCAGCAACCTAGTGCTGGGGGCCCAGCGGGCGCGAGACAGGCTTGCGGATGAGCGGGCCGCACTCGAAGAGCGCATGGCACGCCTTGAGGATGCTCTGACCAGGCGGGACCGCGCTGAGCACAACCTGGCGGAGGTTGCCCGCAGGCGCAGCATCAGTGAGGAGCACCTCAGCCGCTGCGACCTCACCATCGCCCACTGGCGGTTCAGCCAGGTGGATAGGCACGCCGAGGGGCTGAAGGACTGGGAGCGGCGCCTGGAGCAGGAGCCATGGCTGAGGGACTTCCCCGCGGGTCTCGAAGGTGCAGTCCGCCAGTGGCAAGGCGAGATAGCGCAGCACAAACAGGCTGAGGAGCGGCAGCGGCATAAGGTCCACGACTTGCGCGAGCGGCTCGACGCCGTGGAAAGGCAGGTGCAGCGCGACGAGCCGCTGCTGGGGACGCTTGGTGCGCAGCGCGAGCTCAGCGAGCTGGCGGCGGCGATAGACGCGGCCCAGAAGGACCTCCTCGACGCGAGTGCGAAGGTCAAGGAATCGGGCGAGGCGGCGGATCCGAAAGCCCGTCTGCGCTTCGACGCCCTTGACGAACAAGTCCGGCCGTACCGAGACAGCCTGCCGGGGTTGCTCGACTGGCGCGAGGCGCATGCGCGCTTAACCGCTCAGCGCGATGCGCTGTCGGCGCGGCGGAGTGCGCTGGCCGCGGTTGCCAGGCGGGGCGCGCCGCTGGAGTTGGTGCTGGCGGTGCTCGCCGGGGGTGCCGGGATTGCGCTGGGTGCGCTCGCGCCACTCGTCCTGCATCAGCCGCTGCTGCTGATCGTGGCGGTGCTGCTGCTAGGCGCAGCCGTGTGGCTCAGCATGGCGGGCGCCCGGCGCAGCCGGTCCGCTACGCATGCCTCCGCGGAGATGCGCCAAGTGCAGGCGGAGCTCACCGCGCTGGCCGGCGCGGAGTCGCAGCTCAGTACGCGGCGCGAGGAGCTGGTGCGGCAGCTTGGGCTATCCGCTGAGGCGTGGGCGGGGCTGCTTGCGGTGCTGCAGGAATACGAGCCGTTGAGCCTGAAGCATCAGAACTACGCGCAGGCGAGACGCGAGCAGGACGCGGCCCGCGCGCGGCTCGCTGGAGCTTGGACGCGCGTGCGCGAGTTGTGCAGCGATGCTCCCGCGGACCTCGACCGCGCGTGGCTGGGCAAGCGCCTGCAAGCGCTGGACGACGCCCGGGACCGCCAGCGGGCGCAGAAGGACGGCCAGGCGAGCGTGCTGGACGCTGGGCGGGAGCTAGAGGATCTCCAACGCAGGCAGCCGGAGCTACTGAAAAGGCTGAGCGTGATGCTCGCGCCCCTGGGGCTGGGCGATGTGGCGCTGAGCGACCCTGACTCCGCGATCAGGCGCTGCGAGAACTACGGGCGCGAGGCGCGCACCTACCAGGCGCAGCACGAGCTGCTGAAAACCGAGGAGGAGCGGGCCGCCGCGCTGCGCATGACGCGCGAGGAGTATGAGCAGCAGTTGGCCAGGCTTAGTCCGGTCCAGCTGCGCGAGATGGGGCAGCTCGTGCAGGACGAGGACGGCTGCCGGCGGCTGAGCGACCAGCGCCGCGGCCTGTACGACGAGGTGGTGCGGCTCAGGCGCGAGGCTGAAGCCGCGAACGAGGAGGTGAACCGGCTGCGGCAGGACCTGGCGCGGCATGAGGACGTGCTGACGCGGCTGCCCGCGGTGCAGGAGGCGGAACAGGCGGCCGCCCGCACCCTGTCCAAGGTGCAGCTCTGGCAGCGCGCCCTGGACTTGCTGCGCGAGGCGCTGCTCAGGCTGCGTGCCGAGCTGGCGGGCAGCCTGGCGCCGGCAATCACCGCGCATCTGCGCGAGACGCTGCGCCATGCGCCGGTGCGTGGCGTGGTGGACGCCGCGCTCAGTGAGCAGCTCGCACTGAGGCTACGCGTGGAGGGTGCCCCCCCTGGGCTCGCGGACACTGACCTGGTGGAGAGGCTGTCGCTGGGCGCTCGCCGCCAGCTGGCCCTGGCGGTGCGTTGCGCAGTGGCTCTGGCCCTGGGCGCGGAGCAGGGCGCGCCGCTGTTCCTCGATGAGCCGCTGGCCGAGCTTGACGACGAGAACGCAAGGGCGTGGCTTGCCTACCTCGGAAGCCTGGCGAAGGACCGGCAGGTGCTGCTCACGACGTGCCACCAGGCGCAGTACGAGTGGCTGATCGGCGCGGGGCAAGTGGAAGCTACGGTGCTTGCGCTAACCTAGCCTGATCTCTACTCCCGCCGCCCCTATAATGTGCGGCATGCAGCCGGTGCTCACGGCGGCGCAGATGGCCGAGCTCGACCGCTACACGATCGAGACGCTTGGGCTGGACAGCAAACTGCTGATGAGCAACGCCGCCCGGGAGGTGTTGCGCGTCATGCGTGAGCGCTTACCGCGGGCGATGCGGCCGGTAATCTTCGCGGGCACCGGGAACAACGGCGGCGACGGCGTGGCGCTGGCGTACTACGCGCAGCAGGAGGGCCTGGCGCCGACGCTCGTGCTGTGCCATCCGGAGATCGGCAGCCCGCCGCAGCTCTCAGCTGACAGCACTTACTTCTACAACATCGCTGAACGGGCCTATGTGCCTGTCAGGCTGCTCGGGAACCCGGCGGTGGCCCCGGAGGTGATCACGAACGCGCAAGGCGACCTGGTCGTGGACGCTCTGTTCGGCACGGGGCTGGACCGGCCGCTCGGCAGCTACTACCTCGCGCTGATCGAGCGCCTGCATCACACGCGCCATCCGGTGGTGGCGATCGACTGCCCGTCGGGGCTGAACTGCACGAGCGGCGAGGTGATGGAAGGGGCGGTGCGCGCCACCCTCACCGTGACAATGGGCTTCGCCAAGCGCGGCTTCTTCCACCCCGCCGCGGCGGACCACGTGGGCGAGTTGCAGGTGGTGCAGCTCGGCTTCGGCAGCCTCACGGACGCGGCGATCGCCCCGGACGCGCACAGCTGGCCCGATGCGTTGTGGGAGCCGCTGCGCCAGCCGCGGGCAAGCTACACGCATAAGGGCACCTACGGCCGGGTGCTGGTCGTCGCGGGCCATGCACGCTACCCAGGGGCGCCGCGACTGGCGGCGCGCGCGGCGCTGCGCAGCGGGGCGGGCTTGGTGCGCCTTGTCGTGCCCGCGGCGATCCACGCCGCCTGCGCCAGTGATCCATCAGTGATGGTGGCCGCGCACAGGACGGACTCACAGGGAGGCTTCGGCGCACCGCCGGAGGAGGAGCTGCTTGGATACCTCGACTGGGCGGATGCGCTCGTCATTGGGCCGGGGCTTGGCGAGGGAGGCGGTGCGGCGGAGATCACCCGCGAACTGCTCGCCCGGCGCGATCTGCCGATCGTCGTCGACGCTGACGGACTGCGGGCGCTTGGCGACGGGCGCGGCGGGCCAATGCCGGAGCGGGAGTGGCCAATCGTGCTTACGCCGCACGTTGGGGAGCTGGCGCGCCTGGCAGGGATCATCCCGTCCCAGGCGTTGGACCGCTGGTTTGACTTGGCGCGGGAGATGGCTGCGCGTCTCAACGTGCTGCTGCTGGCGAAGAGCAATCAGTGCGTGCTGGCCACGCCCGAGGGCGGGCTGGTCTTCCCGCGCCGCGGGCATCCCGCGCTGGCCTCGGGTGGGACGGGCGACGTGCTCTCGGGCATCCTCGGCGCGCTGCTGGCGCGGTACCACGCGCAGCATCAGGGGCAGTCGCCCGGGCTGGCCTCGACGGGCGCGGTGCACCGCGGCACGTGCGTAGAGATCGTGGCCAGCGCAGTGAATATCCATGCCAGCGCGGCGGAGGTGGGCGCGCAGCACCTCGGCCACAACGGCCTGACCGCCACGGACCTGGTCGACCTGATCCCCGCCGGGTTGCACCGCCTGGTGGAAGGCGCCGCCGGCTGATCTGGCGGCAGGTCTATAATCCCCCCCATGGACAGCCGTCCGGGCAGCCTGCGCGAGGCAAGCTACGTGCCCAAGCTCGCGGGCGTGGACGACCTCGGGTCGAGCCTGATCACGCTTACCGTCGACGTTTCGCGCTACCGGCGCAATCTGCGCGAGATCCTCGACTTCATCTCGCCGGCGCGGCTGATCTGCGTCGTCAAAGCCAACGCCTATGGCTTCGGCGTCGCCGGCCTGGTGCCGGTGCTGGCCGAGTTCCCGGACGTCTCGCTGGGGGTGGCCACCGCCGACGAGGCACTGGAGCTGAAGGCGCTGGGCTATCCCGGGCGGATCATCCTGCTGGGTTACACGCACCCCAAGTGCTACTACCAGATCATCCACTCCGGCTGCCAGCTCAGCGCCTACCGCGCCGAGAACATCCCCGAGCTGGCCGAGGCCTGCCGCGAGCTCGATCACCCCTTGGAGCTGCACATCAAGGTGGACACCGGCATGACGCGCATGGGCGTGTCGCTGCAGGACCTGGCGGGCTTCGTGCGAGAGCTGAGGCGCTATCCGCAGATGGCGGTGGTCGGGCTGTTCAGCCATCTGGTGGACAGCGGCGCACCGGAGCGCGAGATCAACGCGCTGCAAGAGCAGCGGTTCCTCAGGGCGATTGAGATCGCGTCTCACGAGCTGGGCTACCGACCGGAGTGCCACCTGGCGAACAGCGCCGCCGTGCTCAACCAGCCGCGCCTCCACCTGGACGCGGTGCGGATGGGCATTGCCACCTTCGGCATCGCCGGCGAGGCGCATCACGAGGCGCGGATGCAGCTTGAGCCGTGCTTCCGCCTGGCGAGTGAGGTGATCGACATCCACCACGTCAAGCCCGGCGACGGCGTGAGCTACTGCCACACGTTCGTTGCCGGCCGGGCGACGACGATCGTCACCCTGCCCTACGGCTACGCCGATGGCCTGCCGCGCAGCTTGAGCAACAAGGCGGCGGTGCTCATCCGCGGGCGGCGCTGCCCGTTGGTGGGCAACGTGACGATGGACTACGTGATGGCCGACGTGGGGGGCGCGGACGGCGCGGGTGGGCGGGAGGTCGCGCTGGGCGACGAGGCGGTGTTCATCGGCGAGCAGCAGGGAGCGGGGGGAATCGAGCGCATCACCATCGAAGAAGTGGCGGCTCTCGCGGGCACGATTCCCTACGAGGTGAGCTGCGCCTGGGGCCGCCGCGTGCGTCGGGTGTACTGCGAATAGCCTGAACCTCCGCTGGGGAGCCGTATCGAGAATCACCACAGGTTTGCGTGAAACGCCCGCATCTAGGGTATGATCTTCGGTAACACAAAGCAACTGAGACTCAGTTGCATGTCATAGGAGATACTAAGTGACTGCTTGTCGCACCATCTTAGGACTTACCACCGTGCCCGCCCTTTGGCTGACCGCGCTGGCGCTGCTGGCCGGTTGCTCCGGTCAGTCGCAGGCCCCCGCGGATCAGGCAGCGGCCCCACAGCCCGCCTCCGGCAGCCCGGCGCAGGCTGTGCCTTCGAGTGCGGTGCTGGCGCAGTTGCCGTCGCCGTCGGCGATCGGCCGCCAGGCCGGGATGATCGGCAACTCGCTGATGTGCTGGGGCAGCAACTTCCGCGATGACCTGTCCCACCAGAATGTCACCGTGCAAGGCAACGACGCGTCGTTCAGCCCGGTTGCGGGGGGCGGAGATGCAAGGTCGCTGTCATCGGCCTCCTTCGCCATCTACGATTTTGACCTCAGCTCGCTGATGGATCCGAACGTGACCCTGAATATTGTGCTGAAAGGCACGGTCACGCCGCCAGACGATGGCAGCACGCGCGTATTCGCTGGCCTGGGATGGGGTGGCAGTTGGCACTGGGGCGAGTTGGCGCAAGACACGATTGAAGTCGATTCCTGGAGCTGGGGCGTATCCCAGTCCTTGCCGGCCGTCCAAACCCAGGGAGGTGAGTTGCTGCCGGCAGTGATCGTGGTGTTTGGCAACCACCAAATGCTCGTGAATAGCGTCAAGATCGAGCACGAAACAGAGCCGCTGGCGGCTGGGCCGGTGGTCTTCCGCAAGGGCTGGGACGGGACGATTAAGGGCCGCACCGCTTTCGACGGCAGCGTGCACGTGGTGGGCGACGACCTGGGCAGGCTGCATGTCTGCTACTACGACAGCTCCAACGGGCAGCTCTACTACATGCGCCTGCAGGACCGCGTCTGGACCACCGAAGCCGCTGACTGCAACGGCGACGTGGGGCTGTTCAATGACTTGACACTTACGCCCAGCGGCGGCTTGCTGCTGCCCTACATGGAACTGCCCTCCACGGGAGCTGGTACGGCGCAGGGCGCGATCATCGAGCTGATCGGGAGCGACCCGGCCAGCATGATCTGGTCGCCGCGCAGCAACTTCGACACGGGTGCCGACCCCGCTGGAGGTCCCTCGTCGGACGTGGGCGGGCATTGCTCGGTGGTCTTTGATGCCGCCGGCATCCCGAACGTCTTCTACGAAGATGCCACCCACGGAACGATCAAGCGCGCCTACAAGCCCGCCGGGGCGGTGGACTGGCTGACGGAGGTTGTCTCGCAACCGGGCGAGGACGCTTACCGCCCCGTCGCCATGCGCTGCGCCGGCGGCGTGTGCTGCGCGTTCGTCGTGAACTCGCACACCGGTCCCTTCGACCTCGTGCTGGCGCAGCAGGGCGGCCCCACCGGCTGGTTCTCCGATGTGCTGGCAACTGATGCGTTTGACCCCGACCCGCGCGACGCCGCAAACCCCATCGGCTTCTGCGATGGCTCGGTGCGGCCCGGCACCGACGAGGTGGTCATTGCCTATAGCTCCAACGCCGGAGTGAACATCCTCCACCGCCAGGTCGCGGCGCGCAACACGTTGAGCAATGTGACCGTCGATGGCACGTTAGGCGGGGGCGTGTTCGTCAAGCTGGCGATGCTGGGCGACGGCAGCGTGTGCGTGTCTCATTTCAACCCGGCGTCCCGGATGATCGCTTTCATTCGCGAGTCGCCGTCGCTGCCTGCGGTCCAGGTGCCCGCGGTGCAGCTGCCTGAAGGCACGGACTGTGACGACCAGGACATCTGGGTCAGCCCCGGCGACATCGACGGCGACGGGTTCCACGACTTGGCGCTGGTGGTTCTGAGCAGCAAGACTAAACCCTCAGCCTTCGGCAAGAGCAAGGAGTTGACGGGTCACGTAACGCTGATCAAGTAGGTGCCAACCGGCGTCTGCCATGCGGGATAGGTGCTTGCTGGCGGGCGCTGGATGAGATGACCGACGGCCGGCGTTCGTCGGATGAGATTGGGACTCAATTAGCAGGAATGACAGGGGCGGCCCACCAGCCGCCCCTCTGCTTTTCCAGCGAAGAGGTGCCGAGCGAGAGGCTGGCCAGGTAACGTGCAGCTTACGCGACTGCGGGCAGCTGGGTCAGGATGGCTCGCAGTTGTGCTTGGAGCGCGGGGACGTCAGCTTTGACGGTGTCCCAGACCGTGGCCGTATCTACATTGGCATAGTCATGCACGATTCTGTGCCGCATACCGTCGATCTCGCCCCAGGGGACATCGGGGTGTTGCCGCTTGAGCTCCTCAGACACCTTGCGTGCCGCTTCGCCGACGATCTCCAGCCGCCGCACGATGGCGTCGAGTCTCATGGCGTCGCGAGAGAGGCTTTGGTGGTCCTGGCCGGTGGCGTACTCGCTGATTTGCGCCAGCGCGTCAAGCATGTCCTGGAGGTACACCGCGTCGCTACGGGGCTTCATAGAGCACCACCAGGTCCTTCTCGATGAGCGGGCGCAGATTCCGGCTGAGGCCCTCGGATGACACCATCTCTACTCGCTGGCCGAGAGCGTCCGTGAGGTCTCTTTCCAACCTGACCCAGCCGATCAGCCCCAGAGGACGCAGGCGGGGGGAAGTGAAGTCCACGAGCAGGTCGACGTCGCTGCCTGGGTGGTCCTCGCCGCGCGCCACTGACCCGAAGACGGCGAGCCGCCTCACGCCATATGGCGCTAGCAGTGGAAGTACCTTGTCGCGCAGCTCGTCCAAGCGGTTCACAGGAAGATGATAGCTCGAAACGCAGATCCCTGAGCATTGCTCACAGATTCAGGTCGCCGCGGAAAACCGTAACTGCAGGGCCGGTCATCTGCACTTCGACGTCGGGCGCCCCCCAGGAGATGGATAGCTCGCCGCCGTTGAGCACCACGGTGACACTGTCGCCGTGGCGGCTGTGGCTATTGAGCACCGCGGCGACCACGCTGGCGCAGGCGCCGGTGCCGCACGCCCAGGTCTCACCGCAGCCGCGCTCCCAGACGCGCATGCGCAGGCGGTCCGCTGCGAGCACCTGCACGAACTCGGCGTTGGCGCGCTCCGGGAACGCGGGGTGCGTCTCGATCAGCGGGCCGAGGCCGTGCACGTGATGCTCGGTGATCGCGTCGACAAAGGTCACCACATGCGGATTGCCCATGCTCACGCAAGTGACGGCCAGCGGCTCCTCGTCATCCGCCTCCAGCAGCGCGCCGACGACGGTCTCGCCAGGCGGGCGCAGCGTGGTGGGGATGTCCTGGGCCAGCAGGTGCGGCACGCCCATACCGACGGTCACCGATGCGACGTGGCCGGCGGCGTCGCGGTGCAGCTGAATCGGCAGTACGCCTGCGCCGGTGGCGATGCGCAAGTCGTCGCGGCGATCGCCGAGCTCGTCGGCGGCGAACTTGCCGAGGCAGCGGATGCCGTTGCCGCACATCTCCGCTGTGCTGCCGTCAGCGTTGACGTAGCGCATCTCGTAGTCGGCCTGTGCAGGCCACCGCTCGCCAGGGAGGGGGCCGTGGCCAACGGCGATGACGCCGTCCGCGCCTACGCCGAGGCGCCGCGGGCAGTAGCGCTGCGCCAGCTCGGCGAGGACGTCCCAGGTGAGCCGCCCGTCCGCGTCGTTGACGACGATGAAGTCGTTGCCGCAGCCGTGCATCTTGAGAAACGGTATCGCCGCCACAGCGCCATTGTACTGCCGGGGCGGGCGCAGCTTGGAGGGCTGGCCGTAGTGCGCAAAGGGCCCCGGCGCGCGCCTGTACAATACGCGCATGCCCGCGAAATCACAGCTTGTGCCGGCCTCGCTCGGCGTGCCGCAGTGGGCCGAGGACATGGCGCGCAAGTACGCTTCGAGCGCGCTGTCGCTGTTCACCCTGCACGGCAACGTGAACGATCACGTCGCCTACGACGCGGCGGGGAAGCGCGAGTTCTTGCCGCTGGTGGATTTCCTCACGCAGGTGTTCTTCGCGCAGCGCACGCTGATCGTCACCTACGACTTGTCCAGCGGCATCCAGTGCCCGACGGCGGAGATGCGCACCAGTCTGATGAACGCCGTGCGCGCGCTGGATACGATCCGCGGCACGAAGTACGCGGACGAGGGGTTGCCCAAGGACCCGCTCAAGGCGGTGGAGCTGGTCGCGCGCATCCTGCGCGGGCGGCTGTCGACGGGGACGACCGAGCAGAAGCGCATCGCCGTGGTGTTCAAGTACGCCGAGACGGTGTTCACCGAGAGCGAGGGCTATGCCAGCGTCGCCGACCGGGCGGTGTCCATCGCCCTCACCGAGCTGGCCTGCGATCCCCTCGTGCTGGAGAACGACGTCACGCTGGTGCTGATCGTCGAGGCGGTGGGCGGGCTTTCGCGGCGGGTGCAGGCCATCCCCTACGGCGCGGTGCTGGGGCTGCCGCTGCCCGACGAGCCGACGCGCGAGGCGTACATCAAGCGCGTCAACGCCACGGCGGAGCTCGACCTGACGAGCGACTTAATCGACGTGCTGAAGAAGCACACCGCGGGGATGACGCTGGTGCAGATCCGCGCGCTGCTGCAGGAGGCGAAGCTGGGGCAGGTGGACTTCGGCCACCCCGACTACATCTACCGGCGCAAGCGCGAGATGATCGAGACGGAGTGCCGCGGGCTGCTGGAGTTCGTGCAGCCGCAGTACAAGCTGGACATGGTGGCCGTGCACCGCCGCGCGGTGGAAGAGCTGAAGCGCGACGCGCAGCTCGTGCTGAAGGGGCACCTGGACGCCGTGCCGATGGGCTACCTGATCGCCGGGCCCTCCGGCTCGGGCAAGACGTTCCTGATCAAGGCCTTCGCCGGCGAGGTGGGCATCCCCTGCGTCGAGCTGAAGAACTTCCGCGAGAAGTGGGTGGGAGCGACGGAGCAGAACCTGGAGAAGATCATCAACCTGCTCGCCGGGCTGGCGCCGGTGGCGTGCATCATCGACGAGGCGGACGCTTATCTGGGCTCGCGCGAGGCGGAGGGCGACAGCGGCGTCTCAAGCCGCGTGTTCAGCCGCCTGACGAGCTACATGGGCGACACGGCGAATCGCGGGAAGATCCTCTGGTTCCTCATCACCAACCGCCCCGACCTGCTGTCCATTGACATGAAGCGCCAGGGACGCGCGGAGAAGCACGTCCCGCTGTTCCTGCCGGAGACCGAAGGGGACTACGAGGACCTGTTTCGGACCTTCCAGCGCAAGCTGGAGCTGAAGACGGGATTCGCGTCGCTGTTCGGCGCGCCGCCCGAGGGCGCGGGGCTGAAGCTCAGCGACGTGAGCAAGCACAGCGGCGCCGACCTGGAGGCGCTGCTGGTGCGGGCGAAGGGCATCAGCCTGCTGGCCGGCCGCGAGACGCTGAGCGCCGACGACTTCCTCGCCTGCCTGACGGACTACATGTCGCCCGTCTACCCGCAGCAGGTGGAGTATCAGATACTGCAGGCGGTGGCGGAGAGCACCAGCCGCGCGCTCATCCCGGAGAAGTGGCGCCTCGAACCGGAGGTGCTGGCACGGCGCATCGAGGCGCTCCGGCCGTTCGTGTAGCGCCTAGGCTGGTTCCTTGGCGCTGAGCAAGCTGAGCACGACGCCGTCGCTGGTGCTGGTGAACCCCACCTGCTCGTCGGTGATCAAGTCCAGCAGGGCGATGAAGGTTACGAGCAGCGAGAACACGTCCTGCTGCTCGGAGAGGAGGGCGAGCAGGGCGGTGGGCCCCCTTTGCAGGCGAGAGAGCAGCCAGCCGCGTGCCTGATCGAGGTCGTAATCCTCCTTGAAGATCGTGATCTGCCTGAAGCGTGGCCGCTCCAGGACAGTGGCGAAGGCGGTCATCAGGTCGTAGACGGAGAGCGTGTCGATGCTGTAGACGATCTCAGCCTCGAGGCGCTCGATGATCTGCCGCGGCCAGTGCCGCCCCACCTGCTCGTAGCGCGAGGCGAGCTCGCCGGTCAGCTCGCGGATGTCCTGATAGGCGGCGAGGCGGCGGGCGAGTTCGAGGCGCGGGTCGGGCGCTTCCTTCTCTTCGCCGGCCTCGGGCGGCTTCTCGGGCTGGGGCAGCAGCAGGCGCGACTTGAGCTCAACGAGCCACGCCGCCATGGCGAGGAAGTAGTAGGCGGAGGCGAGGTCACGCACGCCCTCGCGCTCGATGATCGCCAGGTACTGCTCGGTAATCAGCGCCACGTCGAGGTCGAAGATGTCCATCTCGTTGGTGCGTACGAGATGGAGCAGGAGGTCGAGGGGGCCGGTGAACTGGGCCAAGCTGACGCGGTGGGCGCCCACGGGATGCGGATTATAGCGGGCAGCGGCGCGCCGGGAGCTACTGGCCCCCGAAGAGATAAGGGAGGAAGGCGGTTCACATTGGCAGGCCGAGGTAATGAGCCATGCCCATGTACCTGACGAACTCGGTGCCGAACCCCAGTTGCAGCAGCCAGGCCATGCCGGTGAGGAAGCCGTTAATGATCAACCCGAACAGCGGGGTGAACCAGAGGAGGCCGAGCACGATCAGCAGCCCCATCGGGGCGAGACGGCGGAACTGGTCACGCAGGTGCCACGGCAGGAGCATCTCGGCGACGTGCCCGCCGTCGAGCGGCGGCAATGGAAACAGGTTGAACAGCATCAGCACAATGTTGATGACGATGTACGACTGCAGGAAGAGCAGGATGAGCACACTCAGGCCGGCGTGGCTCGTGAAGAGCAGGTAGGCTACTCCCACGGCGAACATCGCCTGCACCAGGTTCATCGCCGGCCCGGCGACGGCCACCAGGATGCGGCCCTGGCGGTAGTTGGTGTAGTACGCCGGGTTGGTCTGCACCGGTTTGCCCCAGCCGAACCCGAAGCCGAGGAGCAGTGTGAAGATGATGAAGAGCGTGCCCATCGGGTCGAGGTGCGCGAGGGGGTTGAGGGTGAGGCGTCCCTGCAGGCGCGGCGTGGGGTCGCCCATCTTCGTGGCCATCGCGGCGTGCCCGAACTCGTGCAGCGAGAGCGCGATGATGATCGCCGGAAGCGCCACGGCCACGTACACCAGCTTATCCATCGTTTTCCTTCGGTGCCTGCTCGTCGCCCGGCTGGCCGGACTCCTCGCCGTCATGCTGAGCTGCGATCCCGCGGATGTACTCGCGCTCCTGCTCGACATCCATGATAGCGCCGTCGAGGCGCAAGTATCGCATCTCGTCGCGGACTTGGCCAAGCTCCGGGCCCGGACTAAGGCCCAGGGCGAGCATCTCCTCGCCGCTCAGCTCGCAGCGCACCTGCGAGTACTCCTCGAGGTAACGCAGGAGAGCCTTACGCGCGGCTACGCCCTCCTCGGTGCGCGGCTGGTAGACGAACGCCGCAAGGACCACAGCCTGTCGCGGGTGGTGTTCGAGGAGGCGCACGGTGGCGCTGGGGGCGAGGGCTTGGCTGAGGCGCGGGCAGACCTCGGCCAGCACCTCGCGGCAGCCGGTGATCCAGCGGCGATGGCGGGCGAAGAGCCCCAGGCGCTCGCCCACCGGCTCAATCAGCCCTGCCCTAAGGCCGCTCAGCACCCACGCCGTGCGCACCAGCCACGGCTCCAGCCCCTCCTGCTCAAGCAAGTCGCGGCGGTTGGAGACGGCGATGTCCAGCGCTCGCGCGTCGGCCATATCCAGGGTGGACGCCGCTTCGCTGAGATAGGTCGAAACTGCTCGCGCCAGCCCACTGATGTACATCACCTGCCACGCCTCCACCCAGCGCGGCTCGCCCGCGATGCACTGAAGCTCATAGCGGATGCGCTCCGGGCTGAGGTGGTCAAGCACCGCTTCATCCACAGCTGCGGAGAAGCGCTCCCGGGTCACTTCCTCGAGGTCGTAGTTGAGCCGCAGGGAATAGCGCAGCGCGCGGAAGAGGCGCGTCGGGTCGTCGAGGAAGCTTTGGGCGTGCAGCACGCGCAGGATGCGCGCGGCAATGTCGCCTGCGCCGCCGAGGGGGTCGATCACGCGGCCGTAATCGTCGGCGATGTCGATGGCCACGGCGTTCACCGAGAAGTCGCGGCGCGCCATGTCCTGCTCGAGGGTGACGCCGCTTACGTCAACCACCGGGAGCCGCCCGGGGATGGGGTAATCCTCGATTCTGGCCGAGGCCAAGTGAATCTGCAGCGGGTCGTCCGTGTGCAGCGTGGCGGTGTGGAAGTCTCCGGTGACACTGAGCCTGCCGGGGAGGCGGCGGCGCAGCTCATACGAGAAGCGCACGCTGTCGCCCTCCACCACGACGTCGAAGTCGCGCAGCTCGTTGATGAGAACCTGGCGGTCCACCTGGCCGAGGTGGAGCCGCAGGACGTCGCGGGGGACGCCGCCGACGAGCGCCGCCCGCACGTCAAGTGCGCGCGCCACGTCGCGAATGCGCAGCGGCACGTGGCGCAGCGCGACGGGCAGCGCAGTGTCGAGCAGGTCGCCCAGGTTCAGGGCCTCTTCGGGCATCCGAAGGATAGTACTACCACGGAGGCACCGGAACCAGCACCGCGGGCCTGACTCAAGACTTGCGCTGGGCGCGGGGAGGCTGGGGCGCGGCTAGCTGGGCCGCAGGGCGAAGAGCCCGCCGGCGCGCATGATCTCAAGCTGCACCGCGCTGACGTGCTTGAGCGGCGGCAGCTCCGCATTGCGCGTCGCGTTGCGCCACCGGGCGTGGAGCCAGTCTACTTCCACTTCATCGCCGGTGGCGACGACTGTGGTGGTGAGCGCCGGGCAGGCGAACACCGGCCAGCCTGTGTTCACCGCGTTGCGGAAGTAGATCGCGCCGAAGCTCACAGCGACGAGCGCAGCGATGCCTAGGCTGCGGAAGCAGTCCACGGCCTGCTGGCGCGAGCTGCCGCAGCCGAAGTTAGTGCCGGCGATGACGATGTCGCCGGGGCGCACGCGCGTGGCGAAGTCCTGCCAGCCGGCAAGGTTGCCCAGCGCGTACCGGCCCATCTGCGCGACATCGGTGACGTGCAGGTGTCGGTTGTGGAAGATCATGTCCGTGTCGACGTCGCTGATGAGGGCGCCCTGCGCATCGGTCAACACCCACGCGGGGCCGCTTAGGACTGTTCTCATTTCGCGCTCCTAGGGTTCCACGAGCTCGCCTGCGAGGGCGCTGGCCGCGGCGACGGCGGGGCTGCAGAGGTAGGTGTCGCCCGCGCCCTGCTTGCCGGCGAAGTTGCGGTTGCTCGTCGAGAGCTGCACCTCGCCTTTGCCGGTGATGCCGATCTGCCCGGAGGCACAGCCGCCACAGCCGCAGTTGCTCACCAGCCCGCCCGCCTCCATGAACACCTGCACGAGGCCCTCCGCCAGAGCCTGCATCCAGACCTGCTTCGTCGCCGGCACGAGGCGCAGCATCACGCCTTCCTTCACGCGCTTGCCGCGCAGGATGTCGGCAGCGGCGCGCAGGTCCTCGATGCGGCCGTTGGTGCAGCTCCCGATGAACACGCTGTCGATGGGCACGCGCCGCTTGGCAATGACCTCGCGCACGGGATGCACGTCCTCGGGATGGCCGGGCAGTGCGACCATCGGCGGTAGGCCGGCGAGGTCTAACGTGATCTCCCGTGCGTAGTGCGCATCGGGATCCGCCCTGAACGCAGGATCATCGCCGGGGATGAGCAGGCTGATCGCGCCCATCTCCGTGCCCATGCTAGCGAGCGTGATGCGGCTGGCTAGGTCCGCCTGCTCCACCCATGCGCCGCATACCTCCGCCACTTCGCCGAGCAAGCCGCCGGCGCCAAGCGTGCCCACGACGTGCAGCGCCACATCCTTGGCCGAGGCGTTGGCGGCGGGCATGCCGGTGAGATTGAGTCTCACGCTGGGCGGCACCTCGAACCATGTCTTGCCGTGGGCGAAGGCGAAGGCGATGTCACTGTCGCCCATGCCCTGTCCGAAGGCGCCCACCGCGCCGAGGATGTTGTAATGGCTGTCGGTGCCGACCGCGGTCGTGCCGGGCATGATGAGGCCGCTTTCGATGAGCACGTGGCTGCCGATCCCGGCGTCCACGTCGTAGACCTTGATGCCATGCTCGCGGGCGAAGAGCCGGCAGGCGTGCTGGTTGTCGGCATAGCCGCTGGTGTTCGCCGGGGCGTTGCAGTCGAAGGTGAAGAACGTGCGCGAGGCATCGGCCACGGGCCGCTCCGGGAAGTGCTGGCGCAGATGCTTGACCACGCTCGCGCCGCCGAAGTCGCGGGCGGTGCGGTAGTCCAGGCCTAGCCACACAATGTCGCCCGGCGTGGCCGACTGCGCCCCGTGGGCAAGGAAGATCTTCTCAATTGCGGTGGAGCCCATTGCCGATCCTCATTATCGCAGTAGGGGCGAAGCCACGCTTCGCCCATGTCCGCTTCACGGGCGATGCACGGCATCGCCCCTACAGCTCCGCGATCACCGCACTGCCCATCTCGCTGGACTTGGCGCTGCCGCCCATGTCGTAGGTGCGCACCTCGCCCTTCTCGATCACGGCGGCGATGGCGCTCTCCAGGCGCGAGGCCTTCTTCTCCTCGCCTAGCCAGTCGAGCATCAGCCTGGCCGAGAGCAGCATCGCAATCGGGTTCACCTTGTCCATGCCGGTGTACTTCGGCGCGCTGCCGTGGGTCGGCTCGAAGAGCGCGTAGTTCTCGCCGATGTTGCCGCTCGAGGCGAAGCCCATGCCGCCGACGAGCTGCGCGCAGAGGTCGCTGACGATATCGCCGAACATGTTGGTGGTGGCGATCACGCCGTAGTCATGAGGGTTCTTCAGCAGCCACATGCACATCGCGTCGATGTTCGCCTCCCACAGCTCGACGTCGGGATAGCCCTTAGCCACCTCGCGCGCGGTGCGCAGCATGAGCCCGCTCGTCTCGCGGATGACGTTGGGCTTCTCGACGACGGTGACGCTCTTGTAGCCGTGCTTGGTGGCGTACTCGAAGGCGGCGCGCACGATGCTCGCGCTCGCCTGGCGAGTGACGACGCGGCAGGACACGGCGATCTCGCCGGCGGGCACAGCGTCGAACTTGGCCATCGCCTTGCTGTGCAGTGTCATCGCCTGGCGCAGATCCTCGGGCAGCGGGTAGAACTCCACGCCGGAGTAGAGGTCCTCGGTGTTCTCGCGGAACACGACGAGGTCAATGCCCTCGCGGTAGTTGAGCGGATTGCCCTTGTACGCCTTGCACGGACGCAGGTTCGTGGCCAGGTTGAACATCTGGCGCAGGCGGACGATCGGCGAGCGATAGACAAGCTCCTTGCCCTGCAGCTCGGGGATGAGCTCGCGCTCAGCCTCCTCCTTGGGCTTGCTGGTGATCGCGCCGAAGAGCGCGCAGTCCGTGCGCTTGAGCAGCTGCACCGTGCGCTCCGGCAGCGCGTCGCCCTCCCGGCACCAGCACTCCCAGCCGATGTCGCCGGGGATGTACTCCGCGTCCACGTCCAGCGCGTCGAGCACCTTGCGCGCGACGCTCATCACGTCGTGGCCGATCCCGTCACCGGGCAGCCAGGCTATCTTGTACTTGGCCATCAACCTACCTCGTGCATTCCGATCCTAGATTCGTCTCCGGCAGGTCTGCGTCTTGGCGCCGCATATCGAATCACTGCGCCTGCAGCTTATCGTCTTAGCGCCTCGATGAAATCCTCGACCGTGATCTCCGCGTCGCGGATCAGGCTGCGCAGCAGGCCGCGCCCCAGGCTGCGCTGGTCGGGGATGGAGAGAACCGCGCGTTGACCCGGCTTGGTCATGATCATGTGGCTGCCGTGATGCCGCAGATGTGACCATCCCAGCCGCTCAAACGCCGCCCGGGCCTGACGGCCGGAGACGGTCGGTAACGCTACCATTTACGTCACTTTATTAAGCGTGATCCCCGCAAGCCCGCCTACGGATCTCCCATCCTATCACAGGCCTGCGACCTCGACCTCGGCGAACTCGTCCGGCACGGGCAGGCCCAGCTCCCGGCGGGCCTGGACGCAGCCGACGATGGCCTCCTTGATGTTGGCCAGCGCTTCCTCCCGGGTGCGCCCTTGCGACACGCAACCCGGCAGGGCAGGGCACTCGGCCACCACCCAGCCATCCTCGTCCGTGCTCAGCGTTACCTGCAGTCTCATCACATCCGGATTATAACCTGCCGGATCGCCTCCCTCGCGTCGCCATTTCTGCCTCCTGACGCAGACATCTGTTGCGGCAGCCGGGCCGCGCCGACGGTCACAGGCCCAGTTTCTGCCGTGTGTACTGCACCAGCCCGCCGGCGTCGAGGATTGCCTGCACCTCCGGCGGCAGCTTGGGGAATGCGAACGTCCCAGAGGGCGCCGTCACTTTACCGGCGGCTAAGTCCACACGCACCTCGTCGCCAGGGTGGATCTTCTCCTTTGCACCCGGTATGACGAGCACGGGCAGGCCCTCGTTGATCGCGTTGCGGAAGTAGATGCGCGCGAAGCTGTCGGCGATGATCGCCGCCATGCCGCACTCCTTCAGGCAGATCACCGCCTGCTCGCGGCTCGAGCCGCAGCCGAAGTTCTTGCCCGCGACGATCACGTCGCCCGGCTGCACCCGCTCGCGGAAGCTTGGGTCGAGGTCCTCCAGCGCGTGAGCCGCCATCTCCTTGCGGGCCGTCACGGTGTACGTGTACTTGCCGGGGAAGATCACGTCGGTGTTCACGTCGTCGCCGTAGACAAACGCCTTGCCGGTCGTGGCCATGCTACACCTCCCGTGGGTCGACGATCTCGCCCGCCACGGCCGCCGCCGCCACGCTCCAGGGGCTGGCCAAATACACCTCGCTGTCCGGCGTGCCCATGCGGCCTTGGAAGTTGCGATTGCTGGACGAGATGCACACCTCGCCGGGGGCGAGGATGCCCTCGTGCGCGCCCAGGCACGCGCCGCAGCCGGGGTTCATCCACACCGCGCCGGCGTCGATGAACTGCTCGGCGAGGCCCGCTCTCATCGCCGCCAGGTTGACCTGCTGGCTGGCGGGGAACACCAGCAGACGCGTGTCCTTGTGCACGTGCTTGCCCTGTAGCACGTCCCACGCCGCCGCGAGATCCTCGACGCGCCCATTGGTGCACGTGCCGAGCAGGCACTGATGCACGCGCACGCCTTTCACCTGGCCTACCGGCGCGACGTTGTCCACGCGATGCGGGCGCGCCACCTGCGGTTCGAGCGAGCCGGCGTCCACCTCGATGGTGGCGGCGAACGCCGCATCGGGATCGCTGTGCAGCGGCAGCAGGTCGTCCTCCTCGCCCAGGCCCCCTAGGCGCGCCAGGTCGGCTCCGTGCTCGCGCAGCCAATGGCGCAGATGCGGCAGGGGCGGGACGTAGGCGTTCTTCGCGCCCATCTCCGCCGACATGTTGCACAGCACCATGTGGGAGTCCACGCTCAACGCCGCGACGGTCTCGCCGCACCACTCGACGCTCATGTAGTCCGCGCCGTCGGCGCCAAGCTCGCCGATCACCTTCAGGATGAGGTCCTTCGCTCCGACGCGGCGGGGCAGCTTGCCTGACACACGCACGCGCAGCGTCTCCGGCACGCGCAGCCACAGCTCGCCGGTAGCCCAGGTGCAGGCCGTCTCGGTGCGGCCGATGCCGACCGCGAACGCCGCCGCGGCGCCGTAGGTCGTGGTGTGGCTGTCGCTGCCGACGCACACCATGCCAGGCAGGGCGAAGGCGTTCTCCATCACGACCTGGTGGCACACGCCGGCCTCGATATCGAAGAAGCGCTCGATGCCCTGGGTGCGGACGAACTCGCGGATGGTCTTGTGGTTCTGGGCGTGCTTGGAGTCCGCCGCAGGCACGCAATGGTCGAGCACGACGACGAGCCGCTCGGGGTGCCTCACGCGCTCGACGCCGATCTTGGCGAAGGTCTGGCTGATCGCCGCCGTGTTATCGTGAGACAGCACCAGATCGGGCTCGACGGTGACGATCTCGCCGGCGCGCACACTGCGGCCGGCCTTGGCCGAGAGCACCTTCTCTGCAAACGTCATGCCCATCTCAAGTCGTCTCCGTCCGGGCTGAGTACGCGCGGTGTCAGTGTAGCGGCTCGAAGTTCACGAAGTCAGCGTGGTTGATGATGATCGCCTCGACGGTGCTGCGATAGCCGTCGCCCTCCTTGCTGTGGCAGGCGATGCAGTGCAGCACGCGCTCCGGCAGGCCACGCGCGAAGGCTAGGTTGGCGCCGCTGATCGGGTGGCGCAGCAGCTTGCCGCTCTCAGTCTTCACCCACCTGCCAGCCGCGTCCCGGCCGATCTCCAGCACCTTGCCCACGTCGTGCAGGATGGCGCCGGCGAGCAGCGTGTCGTGGTCGGCGTGCATGCGCGGCTCGCCGGAATAGGCCTCGCGCAGTGCATCGCCGATGGCCATCGCCGTCTGGGTGACGGCGCGCGTGTGCTGGATGAAGCTCACCTTGCACTCGCCGACGAGAAGCGTGAACGGCATTTCTACGAGTTCGCCGGGGTCGCGTCCCGCGGTCTGGCAGGCGTCGATCCAGGTGGCGATCACCATGTCGCGCAGCTCATCGCTGTGGAAGTGCGTCAGCTCGGGAATCAGGTCGAGCAGCTTGTCGCGCATCTCGTCCTTGGTCATGGCTCAGCTCCTAGTGGGAATCTCCCGCGGCGGCGGGCCGTCGTAGACGGCCTGCATGGGGTCGATGCGGCGCATCACCTTTTCGCGGCCCCGCTCCTCGGCGAAGTGGGCGATCAGGCCGGCGACGCGCGGCAAGATGAAGAACCCGTTGGCGATCTGCGGAGAGACGTCCAGCTCGCAAAGCACCGCGCCCATCGCGCCGTCAACGTTCAGCGGCAGCGGCTTGCCCTGGGCATTGAACTGCTCTTCCACGGCGTCGGCGAGCTCCATGAACTTGCCGTAAACGTTCGCGGCGCGAGCCAGCTCGCGCAGGCGCGCGGTGCGGGGGTCGGCGGTGTGCAGGCGGTGGCCATAGCCTGGCATGCGCTTGGCTGCGGCCTTGAGTTCATCCAGGAGAGCCTTGGCTGCTTGGACAGGCGTGAGACTCTGTTGCCGCTGGAGCTCCACTCCACGGTGCAGGGCGTGCATGCAGCCTTCGATCGCCCCGCCATGGCTGGCGTTGATCGCCAGCACGCCGGCGGCGACGGCCTGGCTGAGATTGCCACCGGTGCTGGCGACCAGCCGCGCAGCCTGCGCGCTGGGTGGGGTGACGCCGTGATCAACGCTGCAGGCGAGCAACGCCTCGACGAGCGGCCGGATGGGTGGGGGAGGCAGCTCGCCGGTGATGACCAGCCAGGCGGCCTCGGCGAAGGAGACGCGGCCCATCAGCTCGTCCAGGCGATAGCCGCGGAGCCGCAGCTCGTTGGGCTTGACTTCGGTAATCGCTGTATGCCACGCCGACGATTCGTCGCCCATCGCTTCGCCTCCCGGACAGGGTGGCACCGGCTGGAACTTGGCACGACAAGGCCCGTCCGCAGTGCCGTGGGGGTGCACTGCCGTCCGGCACGCTGCCTGGACGGCGATGCTATGATTGTACCTCATCCACTGCTTCGGCAACTACGGGAGGTCATGCAAATGAGTCGTGTAGCAATCGTTGGTGGTGCAGGTCGCGTTGGCGTGAGCTTCGCCTTCCACTTCCTGACGCAGGACGTGTGCAAGGAAGTCGTGCTCATTGATATCGCCGAGGACGTGCTGAAGGGGGAGCGGCTGGATCTGATGCACGCCAGCTCATCCTGCGGCGACACGAGGTTCATCGCCGGGGCGGACCCCGCGCTGCTGGCGGGCGCGGACGTGATCGTCCTGCCGGCGGGGGCGAGGCGGCGCGCTGATCAGTCCCGCCTGGAGCTGATCAAGACGAACGTGGGGATCATCGACATCTGGATGGAGCACATCGCAAAGCACAACCCGGGCGCGATTGTGCTGGTGGTGGTCAACCCGGTGGACGTGCTCACCTACCGCGCGTACATGAAGGGCGGCAAGAACCGGCAGCGGATCTTCGGCTTGGGCAACGTGATGGACGTCGTGCGCTTCCGCAGCATCATGGGCGAGCACTTCGACTGGAACCCGATGCACGTCGGCGCGTATCTCCTCGGCGAGCACGGCGACGGGATGGTGCCCGTCTGGAGCCAGGTGAACTACGCCGGGTTGCGCGTGCGCGACATGCCGGGGATCGACCCCGAGAAGCTCAAGCAGGTCTACACGGAGTGCCGCAGCGCGGGCGCGGACGTGATTCGCCTGAAGGGCGGCGCGGGCTGGGCGGTCGGGGTGGCGATCACCGAGGTCGTGCGCTCAATCCTCATGGACGAGAAGCGCGTGCTGTGCGTGAGCACAATTCCCGACGGCGACTATGGCATCGCTGGCGACGTCGCGCTGTCGCTGCCGACGATCGTCGGGCGCAGCGGCGTGGAGGGCTACATCCATTGCACTCTCGATGAGACCGAGACCGAGGGCCTGAAGAACGCCGCCAAGGTCCTGCGCGAGACTTATCAACAGGTGGCGTAAGCGGAGGTGGCAGCCCGCGACCTGGTGATTCTGCTGGTCAGCATCGTGCTTGGGGCGAGCGGCCAGCTGATGTTCAAAGGCGCGGCGCGCACGCTGCCGCCGTTCGCCGAGCTCGGCGTGGTGAGGCTGCTCATCGCGATGTTCACCACGCCGCTGATCCTCGGCGGCTTGAGCTGCTTCTTCGTCTCCGCCGTGCTGTGGATCGTGGCGCTGCGCAGCGTGGCGCTGTCCATCGCTTACCCGATGGTCGCATTGAGCTACGTGATCATCTTCTGCGGCAGCTACTTCCTGTTCCACGAGCCCGTCGGCTGGCGGCAGTGGACGGGCGCAGTGCTGATCGTCAGCGGCATCGTGCTCGTTGCCTGGCATAAGTGATGCGCCTGCTTGTGTTCATCACGGTGATCGGCCTGCCCCTGGCCGACCTCGCCTGGAACCTGGCGCATCTGAACATCGGCCTGGCGGACTTCTTCGGCCTGGCGGCGTTCGCGCACGGGTTCGTGGCGCACCATGTGTGGCCGGCGACGCCCTACTTCCCGCCGGGCTATCCGCTGCTTCTTGTGCCCTTCGGGGTGGCGGGCTCGGCGCTGATCGGCGGGTACGTGCTGTCGGCGATCGGGCTGTGCCTGGCGCTGTGGGCGCTGTACCGCCTGGGGAGGGAGTGGGGCCTGGCGCGGGGGGTTGCACTGCTCATCTGCGTGTTCGCCTGGCTGGACCCTGTGTACCGGCCGCCGGCGGGCAGCCCAACCGTGGATGCGCTGTACACCGGGCTTGGCATGTGGCTCATCGCGGCGGCAATCGCCCTGTGGCGGCGGCGCAATGAGGCCGTTGACCCGCGGTGGATCAACCTGGGGCTGCTCGTGCCCAGCGCCGTCCTGCCGCTGATCCGCTACCACGCGGTGATCCTGGTCGCGCCCGTGCTGCTCGTGCTTCTCCTGGCGCTGCCGGGCAAGCGGGCGCTGAGCGCGATGGCGCTGCTAGTCCTAGCATTGTCCATCGGCTACAACTACGCCTCGTACTACGCCGCCTACGGCAAGGCGATCCCCAGCGCGGTGGGAATCCAGATGCGCAGCGGGCTGGAGTACGACTTCCAGACGACGTACAAGACGCCCGAGCACCTCTACGCGGACTACCCGGCGTTCTGCGCGCACGCCCGCGCCGTGCCGGTGACCGCCGACTACACGCTATCGCAGCTGGCGCGGCACACCGCCGACGCGTGGTACCACTACCTGCGCCGGCCGAGCATCGTCCTTGCCGGGCTGCTCGTCATCCTGCTCCTCGTCTACCGCAGGCCCGTGCCCCGCGGGGCGGTCCTGCTACTGCTCTGGATCGCCTGCTACACGCTTGCCCTGAGCCCCGCGTACTACACGCCGCGGGCGGGGTTGCTCCCGGCGATCGCCGCCACCTCGCTGTGCTTCGCGGCCGCCGCGCAGTTGCTGGCCGGACGGCCCGGCGTCGCGGCGCTTGGCGTGTGCGTCCTGCTGCTCCTTGGCTTCAGCGTGTCGAACCGCTACTCGCGGGCGGAGTTCGCCGAGCGCCGGCACTTCGCCCAGGCCAGCCGCGCTGTCGAGCAGCAGCTCGGGCTGTGGGGGATTCGCGCCGGCCAGGTCGTGACGAGCGACTGGCGCGTGATGCCGCTTAAGGGCAACCGCTGGTGCGCGCCGTACCCGCACACCGAGCTGAGCTGGCTGGACGACCCGGAGATCAGCCGCGCGCAGGTGCCGGGCATCGTCGCCTACAGCATTGATGACCTTGTCGCCGGCATCGCCCCGGTGAAGCTGGTGATACTGCGCCCAGGGCATCCGCGCGCGGAGGAGCTCGCTGCAGTCGCAGCCAGTCCCCGCTGGCGGCTGGCGCGGGAGCTGCTCGGGCTGAAGCTCTACGTACGTGAGGGGTTCAGCGCGGGCGGGGCTTGATCACCGGCTGGCGCTTCACCGCCGCTGTGGGGGCCGCCCCCAGCCCGGCGCGGCGCTCGTACTCCTTGATCCACAGCTCGCGGGAGAACTCGGCTTGCAGATCGAAGACGCGCTTGCCCGGCAGTACGGGCACCCCGGCTTCGATGCACAGCTCGATCAGGCGCGTCGGCTCGGGGCTGGGCACAAGGTCGATGGCGCGCTCGAAGCAGCGCAGGAAGCGCGGGCAGGTGACGATGGACTCGCCGTTGTCCGGCGGCAGGCCTACCGGGGTGGCGTTGACTAGCAGGTTCCAGCGCTTGATGCCGTCGTCCTGGGCGTCTCCCGGCGGCAGCGGGATGGGGCGAGCGTCGTCGAAGAGGCCCGCCTCCTGCGCCCAGTTGGAGAACTCGGTCAGCTCCTGCAAAGGAAAGTAGCCGATCTGGCGCCGGATACCCTTGAACTGGCTGGACAGCTCCGCCGGGCGCCGCGGCTGGCGGTAGCCGACAAGGTAGCGGGCGCAGCCGAGCTCGCGCAGTCCGGCCAGGGCCACGCGCGCGGCGCCGCCCGCCCCGAGGATCAGCGCCGTGCGCACGCGCTTCACCCCTTCGCTCTGGATGCAGCGCACGAACGCGGCGACATCGGTGTTGTGCCCGTGAACCAGCCCGCTGGGCCGGCGCACCAGCGTGTTCACAGCGCCGATGCCCTGCGCCACCGGCGAGACCTCCTGGCAGTAAGCCAGCGTGGTCTGCTTGTAGGGCGCGGCGATCTTGGCCCCCAGAAACGTCTGCTCGCGGAGCAGGGCGGTCATCACCCGGTGGAAGTTGACGGGCGGCACGTCGCAGCGCTCGAAGGCGATGGGCAGGCCTATGTCGTCGAAGGCGGCGCCGTGGCTCTCGGTGGGCCAGCTTGCGCCGAGGGGATGGCCGATCAGGTAGACCTTGAACTGCACGCGCGGGAGATTATAAGTCGAGGCGATGATGGCATGGCATCACGCCGCCCCCGCCCCCGCCCTTCGCTGCTGGCGGCGCCAGCCCTGTGCTCACTATAATCTGTCCATGGACATGGTAAGCGAAGTGCCGGCGGCGGAGGCTGCGCCGCGAGTTGAGGCATCTCCCCCGCCCGCATACAGCGACATCGCCGTCGGCAGCCTGGCGTTCCGCCGCATCATGCTCCGGACGCAGATCCTCACGGAGGTGGACGACGCGGCGGCGGTGCTCCGGCAGTACGCCAAGCCGCACTACCAGGCGGGCGACGTGGTGTTCATCTCCGAGACGGCGCTGGCGATCATGCAGGGGCGCGCCCGCGACTTCCGCAGCATCAAGCCCACCGCCCTGGCGCGCTGGCTGAGCAGCCGCGTCTACAAGTCGCCCTACGGCGTGGGCCTGCGCAGCCCCTACGCGATGCAGTACGCCTTCGAGCTGGCGGGCGCGCACCGCGTCCTCCTCGGCTGCGCGTGGCACGTCGTCGGGCGGCTGTTCAGGCGCAAGGGCTGGTTCTACGCCGCCGCCGGGCCGCAGGCGCGGATGATGGACGCCGAGCACACCATGGGCGTGAAGCAGTTCTACGAGTGCGTCATCCCCGGCCCCGCCGACCCGCACGGCACCTGCCGGCGGCTGAAGGAGGCGAGCGGAATGGACGTGGCGATCGTCGACGTCAACGACATCCTGCCGCCGTGGTGCGTGGCGAGCACCGTGAACCGCCTGCGCGCGCGCCTGCTGGAGCTGAGCCTGACGGACAACCCGCTGGGTCAGGGCGACGAGCGCACCCCCCTGGGCATCTGGCGGCCAGTGTAGGCGCCTCTGCCGGGGAGCCCTAGGGGAGCAGGCCGGGAGTACCTATGGCAGCTCGTGTCTCTCCACCTTCGAGCACTTCAGGATTCTCCAACTGAACACGCGGTCAGAACTGAAGTCCATCTCCAGAACGACGAACTGCGCGGAATCGACGCTCACCTTCACTGGCTTGATTGGGAGTTGTTCATCGCCGACAAAGAGCACGCCGATTCCTTTTCCTGAGCTGCTGAACAAGTCGGCCATGCTCACCACCAGTTCAGGCACTCGATCTCCGTCCACATCAAGAAACCCTATGGAGCAATTCTGATCGTTACTGAACGCATGAGCGATCTCGACGAGCTTCCCGTGTTGTGACACCGCATAGACGGTTTGGACGTTGTGATTCTCGTGTTCGACTATGGCCACTGAGTAGAGAGAAGGATATGGAGTGGGAATCAGGAATGTCAGGCCCCTTACGTTCCAGATTCGGTCGAGCTCGACGAAGTCGGATACCCTGCCGTCAGCATCGTACAGGATCAGACGCCAGCAGTCTCGCTTTACCCACGGCGAATTGGTTGGGGTATCCAGGTCTTCCGCGGACAACAGATAGCGCTTGAAGGTGTCCCCGCGATCGTAGGCCAAAGTAGCCAGCGACTCAACAACTAGCAGCGGTCTCACAGGTTTTCCCTGTGGTGCCGGATGAGTCGCGTCCTCAGGCAGAGCTTGCGTCCATGGGACAAGTGCTTGCTGCGTTGCGGTGTGGCGCTTGGATCCGGTTGATTGCTTGCTCGCGAGTCCTATGCCGTGCCAGGCAAATGCGGCAGCGAGGAGAAAGACTAGGGTGAGTACACCCTGAATCAACCAAGTCCTCATACAAGCCTCCCTTGAAGCGATTCTCAGAAGCGGTGGCTGGCCGTTCGTCTCACGCGGGATTATAACGCCGTTGGCGCGGCGAATGCTGGGGATGTGGCGGACACGGCGGTCTGCCCCACTGAATCTTGGGCGGGCCTGGAGGACGGCATTCAGGCGGCATTCCGGCCTCAGTGGCGCCCGGCGGCCCTGCCGGGCGACCATTGAACCGGCGGAGACGCGGCCGCTCCTTAGGCGCTACGCGTGCGCGGCGCGATGCGCCCCCGCTTACCCCATTCGACTCGCCCCTCCTGCCCATTCGTCCGTTCTGGTATTGTGGTACCAGAATACTGCAATGCGGAAGGAAGGAGGGTAGAGGACGGGGGCCAGTGGCGCAGGCGGCTCGCCTGCGGCCGTCAGGCACGGAGGCCTGACCTCCTGTGTGGCGGTAGCGGCGGCATCCTGCCGCTGCGTGATTAGGGCGGCTGAAAGCCGCCCCTACCAGGCGGACACGGCGGTCCGCTCCACTGAGGACTGGGCGAAGCATGGCTTCGCCCCTACCGCAGGCGCGGGTCGAAGAGCAGCCGCCAGGACAGTGCGATGTAGCGCAGAATGGTGCGCGGCACGTTCATCTTGCTTGGCCCGCCCTTCAGCTCGTAGTGCAGCTTGAGCGGCACCTCGACGATGCGCGCGCTGCACCGCCCGAGCTTGATCAGCAGCTCCGCCATGCAGACGAAGCTGCGCTCGGTGATCAACGCATCGCCGAAGCGCTCCCGCGCGCGAGCCAGTGCATCGCGCCGGTAGAGGCGATACCCGCAGGTGTAGTCGCGCACGCCGGGCAGGCGCGCCAGCACGCGCAGCACGCTGCTCGCCATGCGGCTGTAGATGAGCCTGAGGCGTGGCAAGCCGTGCTCCTCGCCGCCTGGGGCGTAGCGGCTGGCGATGACCACGTCGCAGGGCGGCACGCCAGCTTCGCTCATCGAGCTCAGCATCGCGCTCAGCAGCTCCGGCGGATGCGTGCCGTCGGCGTCCATCACTGCGAGTACGCGCTCTGTGTCGGCCAGCGGCTGGGCGAGGAACCAAGCGACGCCGGTTTTCAGCGCCTCGCCCAGGCCGCGGTTCGATTCGTGCTGGACGAGGGTGACCACCGGTGGCGGATGTTGCTCGCGCGCCACCTGCGCGGTGCGGTCGGTGCTCCCGTCGTCCACCACGAGCACGCTGAGCCGCCAGCTCGCGGGCAGGTGCTCTTGAACACCTCGGAGGCGCATCAGCAGCGACGGCAGCGCCTGCTCCTCGTTGAGGCAGGGCAGCAGCACCGTCAGCTCGCCCATGGCTCAGACCCAGCCTTTGGACCCGGATGGCCAGGCTGGGTCCACGTCGTCCGGGGTGAGCCCCCCTTGGCTGAGGGCCTGACGCCCCTCGATGCTCACCGCCGCGATGCGCACGCAGGAATCGTAGCACGGCGGGCTATAATGCCCTCATGCGACCGCCACGCGCAGCGGCTGGAGCCTACGGCCTTCTCTGGTTGCTTGCCCTGCTGGGCTTCGGCCTGCTCACCTGGTGGTCTGTTCGTGCCGTCCACTTGGGGCCCGCGCTCCCGCCTGTATTACCGGGGCAGGTAAGGACCACGGCGTTCTCCGACAGCCCCGTGCCGGAGCAGACCATCAAGCAGCGCACACAGCCACTCAGGCTCAGCGTGTCGGGCGCGGATTTCACGCTGAGCAGCAGCGACGGCACGCTGAAGATGCGCGTGTGGGCGGACAAGGCGGCCAAGTCCGGCGGGGCCTACGACCTCAGCGAGGGCGCGCTGGAGTTCGTGCTGCAGAACCACGACACGCTGCTGTTGCGAGTCACCGACGGCACGTTCCGCGTGGAGTCGGGGGTGGCTCAGGTCAGCGGGACGCTGATTGGGCATCTTGTAAGCGGCGGGCAGTACTTCTCTGCCGAGCGCCTGACCTGGGACCAGCGCAGCCACGCCGTGCAGGCGGAGCGCGTGCGCTACACCGGCCCGAACATCGACGTGCGCGGAGATCAGATGAGCATCAACTTGGAGACGGGCAAGGCCGAGTTCACCGGTCCGGTCGAAGCCGGGATCTAGGCGGGCTGTTCCGCCAGGAAGTGGCTCACCCAGCCCGCCTCGGCGAAGCCGCGCCGGACCAGGTAGTAGCGCAGCGATCCCTCCCGTTGGGCCCATGCGGTGAGCGCCAGGCAGCCTGCGCGCCGTGCGTGTTCCCAGGCGTGGGCGAGCAGCATCCCGCCTCCGCCTCGCCCGCGCAAGGCCGGGTCCACCCAAAGCAGCTCTAGGCGCGCCAGCGGCCCAGCCTGTGCGAGCATTGCAAGACCTGCCGGCTTTCCCTCGGCCCGCAGCAAAACCGCCTGCGAGTCAGCCGTGACAGGATCGGTGGCCAGCGCCGGGCCGAGGAGGCGGTCACCCGACGCCGCGGCGGTCTTGAGCAGGGAGGCCAAGTCCGAGCCGCTAGGCTCAGCAAGCTCCGCTGCCAATCCGCGGATGGGCTTCTGCGCGGGGGACGCTGTGAGGGCGAGCACCACCTGGGGGCTGCAATGCGGCGGCCCCGTGGCCTCCGGCAAGCCGTACACGAAGAACGCGTCCGAGAGGTCTTGCTCGACGGGAGCGGCAGCACCGGTCGTAATGACGACCGCCCCCGCCCAGTCAACCCCCCGGCTGGCGGCCTCCGCGCGCGTGGCGACGATGAAGCGCTCCGGATCGCCCAGCGCTTGCGGGTTCCAGATGCCCGCCCAGAGCTGCCTGCCCCACGAAAGGACGCCGCCGGGCATGTCCACGCACTGTCCCTGGCGCAGCTCCAGCAGCAGCATCTGGCGGGCGAGAAAGGCAGTGTTCCCCGCGAGGTCCACCTTTGCATTCTCTCACAGGGCTGAAGAGCCTAACAGCCCCATGCAGACCGATGCAAGCCGCCACCTTCCGCTCCCGCTCCTGGACTTGCGCCCACCCGGGGCGCAGCTCAGCCTCAGCCGCCTCCGCCTCCTCCTTCGTCGCCCCCTCCGCAGCCTTCTCCGCCGGTGTCGGAGCCAGAAGGAACACTGTCTGGTGGCCAGATGCGCTTGACGCCCTGCTGCTCGCGGCGCTGTGATTCGCGCAAACACCAGTAGGAGTCGAACTCCTTGCGCCGTGCACGTCCTTCTTCGTCTGCGACGTGCGCGAGCATCGCGGGCAGGCTGCGCAGACACGTGCCATGGTAGAGCTTAAGCTGGCCGTCAGGATAGGCGAAGTGGTACGTCCAGCCGTCGCCTGGGGAGAGGGTTCGCTTCGTGCGGTACGTGTTAGGCGTGAACTCCACTCCCAGGAGCGGATCCGGGTCGCCCCCGAGGGGTCGTCTGCGGTACAGGATGTGCAGCGAACGCGTCGAGGTGGCGATTAGCTGCGCCTCGCAGCTGGGCGCGAGGGTGCTGCTCTTCAGGACGCAATAGCCGTCGCGGTCAATCACGAACTCAGCCAGCGGATGGCCGGTGGGATCGGCCACGCTCACGATGTAGGAGCCGGGAACGGAGCAGATGCTACCCCCGTTGGCTTCCTGCGGGTCGCCCAGCACCGGCTGGATGCGCACTACGCCTAAGTCCAGCCTGAATTCGGCTGCCTGCGGCTTGCCGGTGTCGCACAACTGCATAGGTTGCGCCCCGGCCCTGGAACAGACGGCCTCGTAGGTGAGCTCGGCCTTGGCTCCGCGCCGCGGCCCGGATGAGGCCTGCTTGAAGGCGAGGTCGATGCTGAAGCACGGCCCTGGAGGAGGCACGACCCGCTGCGAATGGGGATCGCCGGAGGTTCCTGCGTCCGCAGCCAGGCGTGCGGAGCGCACGCAGCCGCACACGACCACCGCTGCCGCAGCAGCGCAGATCCCCCAGGCAAGTGAACGTCTCATTCTCTCACCCCCGACGCTTCATTCTACCAGCCGCGCGGCGCAAGCGCCACCACCCCCCACCGTTGCCGGGACAGCAGCGTTGAGCCTTCGGCATCCGGGGATCCCGCTGCCAAGCCGTATAATCGGCGCGAAGCCCTAAGGAGGAAGGAATGGCCAGTGTAATCATCGATGCCACACGCACACCGATCGGGAGCTTTGGCGGCGGCCTGAAAGAAGTCCCCGCACCCGCTCTCGCGGCGCACTGCATCAAGACCGTCGTTGAGCGCAACGGGATCGACCCTGCCTCCGTGGACGACGTAATCATGGGCATCGTCGTGACGGCGGGCGTCGGCCAGATTCCCAGCCGGCAGGCGGCCGTCCAGGCGGGGCTGCCCGTGGAGGTACCGAGCCTGACCGTGAACAAGCTGTGCGCCAGCGGCCTGCGCAGCGTCACCCTCGCAGACACGCTGATCGGGGCCGGCGAGGCCTCGCTGATCATCGCCGGCGGGATGGAGAGCATGAGCCGCGTGCCCTACGCCAGCTTCCAGATGCGCGGCGGCGCGCGGATGGGCAACAGCGAGATGGTGGACCTGATGCTCCACGACGGGTTGTGGTGCGCCTTCGACAATGTTCACATGGCCAGCCACGGGGAGAAGATTGCCAAGGAGTACAGCCTGACACGCGAGGAGTGCGACGCCTACGCCCTGCGCAGCCAGCAGCTCGCCGGAGCGGCGATGGCCGCCGGGCGCCTGGACGACGAGATCACGCCGTTCCCCGTTCCCCAGCGCAAGGGCGACCCGATCATGTTCAGCAAGGACGAGCAGCCGCGGCCGCAGACGACGGCCGAGGGGTTGGCGAAGCTCAGGCCAGTGCTCGGCACTGAGATGATCACCGCCGGCAACGCGCCGGGCGTCAACGACGGCGGCGCCGCAATCGTGTTAACCAGCGAGGAGCGGGCGCGCTCTCTCGGCAGGAAGCCGCTGGCGAAGCTCATCGGAGAGGCGCACGTGGCGATGAAGCCCTACCAGTTCCCCGTCGCCCCGGCGTTCGCGATCAAGAAGCTTCTCGACAAGACGGGCCAGAAGCTCAGCGACATCGCCGTGATCGAGTGCAACGAGGCGTTCGCCGCCGTCGTGCTCGCCTGCGGCAAGGTGCTGGGCTGGGACCTCGACCGCGTCAACCCCAACGGCGGGGCGATCGCCTACGGCCACCCCATCGGCATGAGCGGCGCGCGCATCCTGATGACGCTGGCCTACGAGCTCAGGCGCCGTGGCGGTGGCCTGGGCATCGCCGCCATCTGCTCCGGCTCCGGCCAAGGCGACGCCGTGCTGATCGAAGTGGCGGGGTAGAGCAGGGGGCAGGAAATGCCGCGGCGCGTGCCGGTCTAGGACTGGCCTAGCCATGCGCTCAGCATGGCCTACTGCCGCTCCCGCAGGCGGTGGTCGTCGATCTCGCGCTCCAGCTCGTCGAAGGCGCTCAGCTCAGCCGTGAGCACCTCGCTTTCGCGGATGTTGTCCAGCACCTGGTCGATGTCCCTCCCCACCCGCTGCGGGTCGGCGGTGGTCATCGCCTGGTCGACGAGCAGCTTCATCGTCGCCTCGACGTTGCTGCACTGCGCCTTCACGAACGCCAGCTTCTGCTGCGCGCCGTGGTACCGCTCCAGCCGGTTCTGCAGCAGCACCACCTGCTTGCGCCACGCCTCGCCCACCGCCGCGCTCTCCCGCTGCGCGTTTTCCTTCGCCGCCGCCAGGTCGTGTTCGATGCTCTGCGGGTCGACGAGGGAGATGTACTCGGCGTACTCGCTCAGCGCGGCGAGGAGCTGCAGGTAGCTGATCGCCAGGCGGTCGAGCTTGAGCAGATTGTCCTTGGCAAACGGGTCGTGCTCCCCGAACTTCTGGCTGAGGATCGACCGCGCCTTGTTGCGCAGCAGCGTGATCTGCTCGGCGCGGTCCTGCAGGTCCTCCGCCACCTTGGGGATGAGCCCGCTGAGCTGGAAGGCGTAGTCGTCACTGTAGCGGCCGGCAAGCTGCGCGTCCACCGCGCGCTTAAAGCGCGGGCTGTTGGGTATGGCGATCAGCCACACGCCGCTCCAGAACAAGGCGGCGGCTGCCAGCCAGGGCGTCACCGGCAGCACCTCCGGCAGCCCCAGCGCGCCGGTGATCCCCAGGAACAGCACCGCCAGCCATAGCCCAAGGGCGGGCACCCAGTGCAGCGGGTTCAGCCCCGCCGCCCAGTGGTACCTGGTTGGCCGCCGGGCGGGATGGTCGGGCAGGCGCATCGCCTGGATTATATGGCAAGCCGCGCCGGGATACTTGATGGGCCGTCAAACCGAGCTTCCGGCTGGTCAGCGAGTCCCAGCAGAACCTCGGAGAGTCGCAACAGTCTTTGGCAAGTGAGACTGGGTCTCAATCGCAAGGTGTGTGACCATTCCACTCCTGGGCCCACGATTTTCCCCATTTCGGTTGCGGAGGAGGCGACTTTGTGTTAATCAATATACGGGAGCGGGCTTCCGCTGGACCGGCTGAAGCATTTGGTGTATCGACCGGCAGAATCGTGCACGCTTGCGGACTGGTGGAACCCCTCCCTTTGTACGTCTGCTTAGAGGGAATGACGTACTATAGGCGCGTAGTGTTCTAAGTCCCTGGCAAGGGGTGGCTCATGGAGGTCGGGAGTGTGTCTTGTCCGGCATGCGGTAGCACGAACCGCGCCGGGCAGCGCTTTTGCTCGCAATGCGGAGCCGTGCTCGCCCCGCCACCGCCGTGGGGCGTACCCGGCGGCGTCCCTGGGGAGCAAGCGCCGGTGCCCGTGGCGGGCGGCTACCCGCCGCTGCCGCCTTACGAGAGGCGGAGCAATCCCCGCGCTGGCATCCTGGCGGGTGTGATCGTCGCCTGCTGTGTTCTCGTCGTCATTGCGTTGTTGGTCGCAATCGCGATGCCCAACATTAGCCGGGTGGGGAACAAGGCGAAGGAGGCTGAGGTCAAGCAGAACGTCCACGCCATCCAGATCGCGCTTGAGCGATACAATGTAGACCGTGGCGGATACCCTGAGTACCTGATCGGCGGGTCTGCGGAGTGGGCGGCGAACGCGCAGGCATCCGCGAGCAATCCACTTGGTGGTTTGCAGCAATGCAGTGGTCCGGTTAGCGACCCTTTGCTCAGGGAGGGCTACTTCGACAGGTATCCGCGGAATCCATTCGTTCGGGGAGTCGACGGCTCGCTGGCCGTATACCGAGTGCAGGAGGCTGTGACCGAGCCAAGCTCGGGTGACCCCCTTCGCGATGGGCCAGGAGGATTGGGGGACAAGCTGGGCACGCGCTTTGGGCCGCGCTGCTTCTCCATGGGCCAGGTTCTCTGCGATCCCCGTTATCCGCTGCGGGTGGCGGAGGGAGGCGGCGCGCCCGTCGAGACCGGCGCCACGGTGGAGTACCGCTACTGGGACATTTGGGCCGGAGCGAAGCCTGCGCCCTTCCTGCCCGGTGAGTTCTTCTACAAGAGCTGGAGCGGGGTGCTGTACCCTGAGCGGCCGGACTTCCGCGCCAAGCCGGCTGACAGCGTGCCGCCGGCTCAGCTATACCACCTTGGCGCGTACGGTGGGCCAAGGAGCAAGGGTATGGACGTGCTGGGTGACGAGGTCCCGCTGCCGCAAGCCCCCGCTGGGAGTAAAGCCAAGCGTAGCAAGGCGCCTGATATGCGGTGGATATGGCTGCGCAGCCTGAACGACCCGGCGCAGTACGGTGGGTGTCCATACGAGATCGGCACCGACATCAACAACTTACGTGAATGGGATCACTACCCCGCGAACGGAGTGACGGATGCTGTTGTGATCTGCCTGTACAGCGGAGTCGACATATACACGTGGGAGATGAAACACCCAGGAACACCGCTCTCAGGTAAGTAGCTGCCGCTAGGCCAACTCGCGCGCGACGGCGGCGACGGCGGCTGCGGCGTAGTCCACCTGCTCGCGCGTGGTGAAGTAGCTCACGCTGAAGCGCACGGTGCCGCCGCGGTCGTAGGTGCCGAAGTGGCGGTGGGCGGATGGCGCGCAGTGCAGCCCGGCGCGCGTGCTGATGTGGTAGTGCTCGGCCAGCGCCTGGCTGAACACGAGCGGGTCGATGGCGCGGCCCGCGGCGTCGTCCACGGTGAAGCTCAGGACGAACCCGCGCTGCCTGGCGGGAGGCGGGCCGACGAGCTTCAGGCGGGGTATGGCGGCCAGCCCGTCCCACAGCGCGGCGATCATCTCCGCGCAGTGCGCCTCGATGCGCTCCACGCCCGTCGCGGCGAACCAGTCCAGCGCTGCGTCGAGCCCGACGATCGCCGGGACGTTGGGCGTGCCGCTCTCAAAACGCATCGGGCGCTCCTCGGGCTGCATGACCAGGTCGCTGCGGTAGCCCGTGCCGCCGATGCGCCACGGTGGCAGGTCCAGCCCGGCGCGCACGTACAGCACGCCCAGGCCGGGGAGGCTGAACAGCGCCTTATGCGCCGGCTGGGCCATCGCGTCGCAGCCGAGCGCGCGCACGTCCACGGGATGCGTGCCGCTCGCCTGCGCGGCATCGACGAGGTAGGGCAAGCCAAGCTCCCTGGCGACGCGCCCGACGTCTGCCGCAGGCTGCATCGTGCCGGAGACGTTGCTCACCCAGTTCAGTGTGACGAGGCAAGACTCCGGGCGCGCCAGGCGGCGCACGTCGTCCGGGTCCACCACGCCGTCGGCGCCCGCGGGCAGCTCGCTCCATGTGACGCCCAGGTTGTCGCGCATGTGGTGCAGCGGGCGCATCACGCTGTGGTGTTCGAGGGGCGTGACGATGACGTGCCCGCCGGGCTTCACCAGCCCGTTCAGCGCAATGTTCAGCCCGTCGGTGGCGCTGTAGACGTAGACCATCTCCTCCGGTGCGTCCGCGCCGAAGAACCGTGCGAGCTTCACGCGGCAGGCCCGCAGCACCTCATCGCCGCGGAATGGCGCCACGTGGGTGCTGCGCTGCACGGTCAGCGACTGGTCGAGGCAGGCGCGCACGGCGGCGACGACCTCCGGCGGCTTTGGGTAGGTCGTGGCCGCGTTGTCGAGATAGACCAGGTCCGGCATGGGGGCTGGGGAATTCATCCGCTGCTGAGTGTAATACACTCCATCCGCGCCAACCCACCTGCACGCCGACCTGCCCTGAGGGCTGCGGCTGCTAAGCGTAGGCCGGGGCCGCCCCGCTCAGGCTGAGGCGCCGATCACCGATTGGCTCTGCCTGGCCAAGTCCGGTTCGCTGTCGAGCAGGTCCAGCACCGCCTTTAGGTCCACCAGCTCGCCGGGTTGGCACAGCCGCCCGTGTATCGCGGACATCAGGGCGTAGTCCTGGTGCGTGTCCATCGTCAGGCGCAGCTCCGGCCGGGTCAGTTCTGGAGGAGCCGCGAGCGGCTTGACGACGAACGGGCCCGGGCGCTGCCGCAGGTAGAGCGTGACATGCTCGCGGAGGTTGGGCTGGCGAGCGAGGTAGTCCAGCTTCTCCAGGGTGCGGAGCGTGAACGTCTCGGTGGTGATTCCCAGCGGGAATCCCTCGGTAATGATGTAGTCAAGCTCCGGGTCGGCCTCCATCTCGGCGAGCTGGCGGTCGATGTTCCGGTAGCACACCAGCGGGTTATCCGCCGTGGCTCGAACGATGATCTCGGCCCGGGATTCGTACGCCGCCTGGATGTAGCGGCCCAAGACGTCCGGGCCGCTGCCGCGGGTGATGCTCACGTCAAGCCCGAGCAAGTACTCCGCAAGCGGGTCTTCACCGCGGTCGTCGGGTATCGCCACGCACACGCCGTCAGCGAGGGTGGCGGCCTTGAGACGATCCACGATGTGGGAGATGGCCGGCTTGCCGGCCAACTCTGCGAGCACCTTGCTAGGGAAGCGCGAACTGGCCAGCCTGGCCTGGAGGATGATCACTTTGCGCATTCCACGCATGCCTCCGTGTTGGGAAAAGCGTTAGGGGAGAGGGGGATCCTGTGCTGTTGGCGCAGGTAGCAAGCCTTCGCAACGCAGTAGATTATACAGTGAATCGAGCCCCTAGACAAGCTGCCGACAGCAGGCCGGGCCGCCCGCAACCGCAGGGAATGCGGCCTACCGCGCGGCGCCCTTGATTCGCTCCACCGCCTCGGCGGCCGAGCGGGCAACGTCAATGCTCGGGTCGTTGAGCAGCCTGCTGAGCGCGGGCAAGGCGGACTTGGCCGCTGCGCCAATCCTGCCCAGGGCGAAGGCCGCCCCATCGCGCACGCGCTCGTCGGCGGAGCGCAGCAGCTCTATCAGCGTAGGCACGGCGTCCTTGCCGGCGGGCCCCATCCTCGCGCACGCCTTCGCCGCGAGATACGCCACTCCCGGCGCTTCGTCGTGCGCAGCGTCAATGATGGCGGGCAGGACGGCGACGGAGGGGGAGCCGAAGGCGGCCAGCGCTGCCAGCGCCTCGCGGCGGACGTTGCGATCCTCGTCCTTGATGAGCTTGGCGATCGCGCCGACGCAGGCTGAAGCGTCGTGGCGTATGGCGCCCAGCGCGCCGGCTGCGGCGGCCCGCACGGGCGCGTCCTGGTCGCGCAGGGCGTCGAGCAACGGTGCAACCGCGGCTGCGGCGGAATGCCGCAGGGCGCCCAGGGCGTTGGCTGCAGCCGTCCGAACGCGTGCTGACCTGTCGCGTAGTGTCCCGATGAGTGGCTGCACCGCGCTGCGCGCCGACGCCCCCATGCCGGCCATCGCCTCCGCCGCCGCCACCCGCACCCGCTCGTCCTCGTTGTGAAGCGCGTCGCACAGGGCGGGCACCGCCAGCTCGCCCATGCCCCCCAGCACCTCCAGTGCGGCGTACCGCGCGGTGAGCACCGGGTGCTCCAGGCAGCGGATCAATGGCGCCACCGCCGGGTCGCCGATGCGCTTCAGCGCCTGAGCCACTGAGAATCGTGCCTCCTTCTTCCAGCTGTGGAGCAGCTCGACCAGCGCGGGCGCGGCGTCCGCCGCCTCGGGCCCGATGTTCCCCAGGGCGTGTGCCGCGGTGATGCGCACCGTCTCCTCTTCGTCGCTGAGCAGCCCGGCTAGGCTTACCACGGCAGGCTTGGCGGCCGCCCCGAGCTGGCCGAGCGTCGTGGCCGCCGCGTTGCGCACCACGTGGCGCTTGTGGCGGAGCAGGCCCATCAGCGGCTGCACCGCGGGGGTGCCCACGGCTGCCAGCGCCTTGATCGCCGGCCGGCGGACCTCCCACGAGGGGTTCTGCAGCGCCTCGATCAGCTCCTCCAGGCTTGGCGTGGGATTCGTAGCGTCCATCCTCTGTCCCGCTGGGGGCCACCATTGTAGTCGAGGGCGCCCCCGCTAGGTGAGCATGTACTTGAAGCGGTTGATGTCTTCGAGCACCTTCATCGTCCCGAGGACGACGGCGCTCAGCGGGTCCTCGGCGATGCGGCTGACGATTCCCGTGTCGCGGCTGATGAGGATGTCGAGGTCGCGCAGCAGCGCGCCGCCGCCGGCAAGCACGATCCCCTGGTCGATGATGTCCGCGGCCAGCTCCGGCGGGCATTCCTCGAGCGTGTAGCGCACGCAGCGCAGGATGGCGTCGATCTTCTCGCTCATCGCCTCGCGGATGTCCTCGGTGGTCGTCTCGACAACCTTCGGCAAGCCCGTCACCTGGTCGAGGCCGCGCATGTCAGTGCTGAGGTTTTCGCTCTGCGGCGTGGCGGCGCCGATCTCGATCTTGATGCGCTCGGCGGTGCGCTCGCCGATCTGCAGGTTGAAGCGCCGCCGGGCGTAGTCGATGATGCTGCGGTCCAGCTCGTCTCCGGCGATGCGGATGCTGTTCGAGACGACCACTCCGCCCAGGCTGATCACCGCCACTTCGGTGGTGCCGCCGCCAATGTCGACGATCATGTTGCCCCCCGCTTCCTCGACGGGCAGGTTGCAGCCGATCGCCGCTGCCATCGGCTCGTCGATCAGCCCCTCCCACCTCGCCCCGGTGCGGATCGCCGCGTCGCGCACCGCCTTGCGCTCCACCGCCGTGATCCCCGAGGGGATGCCGATCACCACGCGGTGGGGAAGCTGGAACATCCCGCGGTCCTGCTTGGCCTTGATGATGAACGCGCGCAGCATCACCTCGGTCTTCTCCCAGTCTGCGATCACGCCTTGCTTGAGTGGCCGCATGGCGACTATGCGGCTGGGCGTCTTGCCAATCATGTTTTTCGCTTCCTCGCCGACGGCGAGCACCTGGTCGGTGGTGAGGTCGATGGCCACCACGCTCGGCTCGCGCAGCACGATCCCGCGGCCCTTGACGTAGACGAGCGTGTTGGCGGTGCCCAGATCGATGCCGATATCGGCGCTGAGATGGCCGAACCACCCGCTGATCCAATCCACGAAAGACATGCGTCCGCCTTGGCGCTCTATCTTACAGGCTGTTGAGGCAGATCAACAACTTATGCACAGGATGAACTGCGGGCATGCCGCCAGCCAAGCGGGGCGAGGCGCCGTCTGAGTGCTAGAACTCAGGACCTAGTCTGTAATTGTGTCAGGGTCCATTCCGCCGAACCAGACGATGTTATCTGGAATTGCTGGAATGAACCGGCCGAGGTCTCCCAGATAGTGGTCCTTGACCTCCCCCGTATCCCACGCATACATCCCTGGGTTGCCGTACACGGCGAGGATGTAGCCTTCAAGGGCGTTGGGCACACCGCTCAGGTACTCCCGCTTGATCGGGAAGACGTAGTACAGGACGGCGCCCGGCGCGACTGCGCCTTGTGGCACCTTGTCGAGCCAGGGTGCATCGGGGTAAGGCGACTCCGGCAGGTGAGGCAAGATGCCGAGCTGAACGAGCGTGTTGAGCGACGGTGGGCACTGCAGAAAGAAGAAGCTCACCTTGGGATTATGCAGCGCCGCATACAGCTCCTGCGGATCCTCGGCGTACTTCATCGGGCCGGTGAAGTAGTACGAGCTGATGGCATCCCAGAGGATATCCCCGCGGTTCTTGTTGAGCACCGCAGCCAGGTTCGTGTCCTTCCGGCCACCGGCGCGGAAGACCTGGAGCATCGTGTCGTAAGCCGCCAGGTTGGCCCGCGCCCGCATCGCATTGTCGAATACTGAGCTGAGCCGGCCCGACGTATCCACCTTGGCGCAGACTCTCTCGTCAACCTGCCGCGCTGTACTCGGCTGATTCGTTGAAGCGTCCCCGGCGCCAAGCAAGACGAGAAGCACTGCCCATAGCAGCGTGAGGCCGACGAAGGGATAGGCGGTCCCACTTAGCGCATCCCACCGGCGTGGTCGTTTCTGCACTGCAATCCTCCCGAGGTGCCCTGAGGCGTGGTGCATTGAATGATAGCGCATCACCGCCTCAGCCGCGAGCAAGGTGAACCCGGTTGTTATAATCGTCGTCCTGCTCCCGGTGGCGCATGTGGGCGCAGGGCGGAGGAAGGCGGAATGGCGGTGATGCGCACCTCGTGGTGCTGTTGGGGCTGGCTCTGGGCGGCCCTGCTTCTTGGCGCGTTCTCATGCCAGGGAACGAACCCCTCGTTCTCCAACCCGCGGCCTCGATCGCGCGAGGCGGCCGGGCAGCAGGCAGGGGTACCGGCGGCGGCGGCGATGTCCGCGCGCCTGCCCATTGACTCCGCCGGTGGAGAGGTGGAGTACCGGCAGTGTAAGATCACCATCCCCCGCGGTGCGCTAACCGACTCGCTGTTCGTCGAGGTGGCGGTTCCGACGGAGCCGCCCAAGGACGTCATCCCCGACACGGCGTACCAGATCAGCCCAGCCGGGCTGGAGCTCGCCCGCGAGGCTCTGCTGACGATCACCTACACCGACGAAGCAGTCCCGCAGGACCGCCAGGAGACCGACCTGGTCATCGTGCAGCAGGTCAACGGCGTGTGGGTCGAGCTTGCCAACAGCCTGGTGCACGTGCACATTAACGCCGTGGAAGCGCCGATCCGCTACCTCGGCTTGTATGCCCTGCGCCTCAAAGCCTACGACTCGCGCACGATGAACGCTGCGCCCATTGCCAGCTTTGAGTTCAGCGATCAGCCGTTCCCCGGGAGTGTCGGCAAGACCGAGGAGGAGGCGAAGAAGGAGCAGGAGGCGGCTCAGGCAAAGGCTGCCGAAACCCCTCCCGGCGGTGCGGGTGAACAGACGCCGGGCGCAGGCGGAGCACAGACGCCGGGTGCGGAGGGCGGTGGAGCCCAGCCTCCGGGTGCAGCTCCACCCGCAAATCCTCCACCAGCTTCGCCGCCCCCCGGGACAACTCAGTCCGGAACTCCGCTGGGTGCGATGGTGATCGAGAGGCGGGTAGTCGGCGGGCCGGCCAACAACCAGGCTCTAGCAGGCAACGGAGCTGCTGGGGGCGGCGCTGCAGGCGGCAGTGGAGCATCCCACGGCGGTGAGGGCTCGGCCGCGGGCAACATCGCCGAGGGCGCACCGCCGGCCAAGGCTGGCGGCGCCGCTGAGGAGCAGAAGCCCCCGGCCAAGCCGCCCGTCGAGGGCGTCATCTATTTCGACGCCTCGAAGAGCGCGGACCCGGACGGCACGATCACGCAGTACGACTGGGACTTCGACGCCGACGGGATCTTCGACTACTCCAGCCATTCCAGTCCCTATGCGCAGTACTCGTTCCGGCGCAACGGCGACTACTCAGTGGTGCTCAAGGTCACCGACAGCGGCCGCTACCCGCAGTCCGGGTACGCCACCAACCTGGTCACCGCGCGCAACCCGAAGGCTGCCAAGGGTGCGCTCGCTGCGAACATCGCGGCCTACCCGCCCTCCGGCAGCTCGCCGCTCGAAGTGCACTTCGCCGCGACGGTGACAGGTGGGACCGCGCCTTACGTGTATCGCTGGACCTTCTCGGACGGCAGCCAGAGCTCGTTGGCGAACCCGCACACGACCTATCCCAAGCCGGGCCAGCACACGATCCGCTTCACGGTTACCGACATCCAGGGGCAGAAGCTGGACGGCAGCCTGTCAGTCCAGGCCAACTCGCCGGACACGCAGGCTCCGGCGCAGGCGCGGATAGTGCTCGACGTGTCGCCTTACAACTCGCAGGGCCTGGCGCCGCACACCGCGAGGTTCCGCCTGAGTTGCGACCGCGCCACCCCGCCGGTGACCTATCGCGTCAGCTATGGTGACGAGGCCCCCGACAAGGATGCGATCACCACGACCTCCAACAGCCTGGAGCACGTGTACACGAACGCGGGGTTCTACCTGGTGAAGGTGATCGCCACCGACGCCCAGTTGCAGACCGCCTCGTCGTTCGCCACCGTGCACGCCTACAGCGCGGAGACGGCGCGCGACTTCACGCCGAGCGCCAAGGGCGTGGGCGGGGACCCGTTCTCCTTCGGCCACGACATGCACATCGGGTTCGACTACACCCAGGCCAGCCCGCGCACGGTGCGGTTCACTGCCAAGGAGACGCCCAAGCCGCTGGACAAGCTGGCCTACCGCTGGGACTTCGGCGACGGCAACTTCTCGACGGAGGTCAAGCCGAGCCATACCTACGCGCGCGACGGCGTGTACGAGGTGCGGCTCTCCGCGAACGACGCCGTGCAGACCTGGCGGCACCGCATCTGGCTGCCGGTGAGCGCGCAGAGCGCGGCGGTGGCGATCCAGCGGCCGCCGTACGTTGAGGGCCCGGCGCCATTGCGGCTGAACTTCGACGCTATCGTCACCCACGGCGAGGAGCCGCTTCGCTACGCCTGGAGCTTCGGCGGGGCGCGGCGCACCGACGCCAGCACGTTCTTCGTGTTCCACTTCCCCGGCGAGTACGAGGTGGGGTTGGACGTCACGGACCGCAACAATGACACCGTTCACTCGCCGAAGACGATCGTGCGGGTGCTGAGCGGCGGCGCCGACTACCGCATCCCGCTCGTCGTCGTGGAGCCGATGGCTGGCAGCACGCGCGCGTCGATCATCGACTACAACGCGGCCTACCCGCTGCCAATGTCAAGCCCGCAGGTGGAAGGCCCGGTGCAGCTCGTGGACCTGGCGCCCGATGGCCAGCGCGTGGCGATGGCGGGTTCCGAAGGGATGATCGTCAAGCGCGTGGGCGATGGCCAAGCCGTGCTTGCCTTTCTCCCCGCGGCGGGCCAGGCGGTAGCCATCCGGGCGCTGAACTCCGACGCGGCGTACTGCACCGTCGAGTCGGCGGGCGAAGCGGCGACGTACCTGCTCAGGCCGCAGAAGGACCCGCTGCCTGTCGGCACGCGCTACTTGCTTGACGCTAGCGGCGACGGCGGCGTGGTGCTGCTCAAGCCAAGCCAGCGGGCGCAGGCGGAGCTGGTCAGCGTCGTGAGCGTGGACGTGCAGGCCGGTCATGCGGGGGACGCGCAGCCGCTGGCTAAGGCTTTCGAGGCCCGGCTGAGTGAGGATGGCCGGCGCGTGTTCTACATCGGCGCCGACGAGAGGCTCGTCAGCCGCACTCTCGCCACTTCGAAGGAGGAGTTTCTCAGCGGCGGGGACGACCGCAAGAGCGGCCTGACGGTGGCGGCGGACGGCAGCGCCGCGGCGTTCGTCAGCGTGCTTGGCGACCGCAAGGACATCATCTACGGCCGCTATACCGACGAGGGCGCATTCCGCCTGGCGAGTGTCACGGACCAGACGAAGCTCTTCTCCGAGAACGTCGAGCTCACCGCCGACGGCGAGTACATGCTGCTCTACGGGTCGCGCGAGAATCTGCTCAGCCTGCTCAAGTCAGCGCGGGGCAAAGCGGTCTCCGACGATGATGTGGCTCCCGAAGCCGAGACGGAAGGTGAGGGCGCCGCCAAGACGCCCCGGCGTCCCGCCGAGCATCGCGAGCGCTTCGGGGTGATCCGCATCGACCTGTCCGGCTCGCCCGACGACTGGAGCATCACCAAGGTCAACCCGCGCTTCATCGTGGAGTGCGCCGCGCTGTTCGACTGCGCCGGGCCATTCTAGTTACCCAGGCGAGCACAGCGCTAGGCGGTGGGCGCTAAGAGCTCGCCGGCGCTATGGGTTGCCCGGCTGCGGCGGCTTCTTCTCATACTCCTCGCCGCGGGACTCCTCCACCGCCTCCATGAACACGACCTCCAGGGTGGAACAGAGCTCTCTGCCTGCTGAGGCAACGTTCGTGAACTGGGCGAGGATGGTGATCGCCCGGCCGTCCTTGCTCTGGAAGCGCCACTCTGTGCTCGCGCCTTCGTAAGCCGGCGGGCCAAGCACGGACATGAAGGCGGTGCGGGGCGCCCCGAGCTTGATCCCGGGCAGTGCCGCGATGAAGAACGGCGGCATCGGACGGGAGGAGTCGTCGGGGTAGTAGCGGTTGAACACCCGCACGAGCTTGCCGCTGACGTAGGTCAAGCTGAGTTGGGGCGTGTTGCGGTCGGTGCTGGTGACGCTGGGCGGTAGGTAGAAGTCCTGGCTGCTCGCACCGCCCTGGCTACTTGAACTAGCCCCAGGCGGCCCCAGCTTCGCCTTCACGTCGGGAGGCGACTCAAGCAGCTGGAACTTCAGCCCCAGGTCGCTGGCCAGCAGCTTGTCGAACATCGGCTCGCCAGCTTGCTTCTTGCATGCTCCCAGCGCCAACAGCATCAGGACGGCGACTAAGTACCTCACCTGCGCTTCCTCCTCATAGGGTCCTCGCGTGCGAGGAGTCCAGCATAGCAGATCGCAAGGCGCCCCTGCTTTGTGCGTTGGCCGCTGCGGACGCATTCTCTGCGCAGGATATAATCCACGCGCATGTTCGCCTTAGTGCAGCATGGAATGATGCCTGCGCTGTGCGCCCGATGTCGCGCATTCGGCGGCTGAGTCCACTCCTGCCGGCATTGCGCCGGTAGTGCTCTCCCCTATACTCAACCCTGACCTAGAGGACGTGTGCGATGGCGCTGCATATCTACAACACCTTGTCCCGGCGAAAGGAACCGTTCGTCCCGGCCCACCCGCAGGTGGTGCGCATCTACACCTGCGGCCTCACCGTCTACGCGCCGATGCACATCGGCCACGCCCGCACCTACTGCTTCTGGGACTTCTTCCGGCGCTACTTGGAGTACCGCGGCTACCACGTGCTGGCGGCGATCAACTACACCGACATCGACGACCGCAACATCGCCGCGGCCAACGAGCGCCAGGGCGCGATGGACATCGCCGAGCGCGTGATCGCCACCTTCCGCCGCGACTGCCGGCTGCTGCGGATTAAGGACTACGCCGCCTACACCCGGGCGACGGACTTCATTGCCGGGCAGATCGAGATGGTGGCGCAGCTCCTGGAGAAGGGCCACGCCTATGTCGTCGACGGCGAGGTGTTCTACGATGTGGCGAGCTTCCCGGGCTACGGCAAGCTCTCCGGCAAGCGCGTCGAGGAGCAGGAGGTTGGCGCCAGCGGGCGCGTCGAGGAGGACTTCGCGCGCAAGCGCCAGCCGGCCGACTTCACGCTGTGGAAGCCGAGCGCGCCGGGCCAGCCGTCGTGGAGCACCGGGCACGCGGACTGGCCGCAGGGCCGCCCCGGCTGGCACATCGAGTGCTCGACGATGAGCACTGCCCTGCACGGCTGCCACTTCGACGTGCACGGCGGCGCGGTGGACAACCTCTTCCCGCACCACGAGAACGAGATCGCCCAGAGCGAGCCGCTCTGCGGCAGCCCCTGGGTGCGCTACTGGATGCACCCGGAACACCTCGACCTGCGCGGCGAGAAGATGAGCAAGAGCCTGGGCAACGTGATCGGCGTGCCGGACATGCTCGAGTACCACCGCTACGACGAGGTGCGCTGGTTCTTCGCGATGAGCCACTACCGCACGCGCCTGGCGTTCAGCGACGAGCTTGTGGACGCCGCCGCCGAGGGCTACCGCAAGATCACGAAGCTCTTGGGCATCCTCGAAGCCAAGCTCGCCGCGTTGCCCAATGACCAGCTCGAAGTGCCCGCGCCAGGGCTTTACGCGAGCATGCGCGGCGAGGAAGAGCGCGTGCCCAGGATGCGACACGTCTACACCTATGGGCAGTTCGGCGAGATCACGGCGCGCTTCATCGGTCGGTTCATCGAGGCAATGGACGATGACCTGAGCAGCCCGCAGGCCGCGGCGGCGTTCTTCGACTACGCGAGCGAGCTGTACAGCGCAGGGATCGAGCAGAGCACCGACTGGCCCAGCGTGCTGGCGGCCTATCGCGCCGTCGCGCGCCACCTGTACGTCTTCGGCTGCGAGTTCGCCAATGACCGGCTGTATCCCGAGCTTGCGGCGGAGTGCTTCCCCGCCGGCGGTGACACAGCCGAGGCCCTGGTTCCGTACAAGGCAGTAGTCGACACGCTGCTTGGACTGCGCGAGGAGGCGCGCCGGACCAAGGACTTTGCGAGAAGCGATCTCATTCGCGAGCTGCTGACGGAGGCTGGGGTGGTCGTGGAGGACACCGCCCAGGGCCCGCGGTGGGAGCTTGCCGAGCGCTAGGATGAACCCGGCCCATGCCGGCCCTTCCATTACCAGGAATGGACACAGACGTACAGCAGGTAAGCGCGCCGTCCTCCGGCAACTGGCAGCTGCGCGGCGCGATAGGGGATGACCTGTCAGGCATTGCCAGTGTGTACATGGCTGCCTTCCCGGCGAGCGTCGAGCACTACACCGGGGTGAAGCCTTCGGGGCCGCATCCCGAGGCCGATCCAGCCTTCCGCGCGATGCGGAGCATGATGACGGATGCATTCGCCATCTGCCTTGCCGCGGAACCGGGGGCGTTCATCGTCGCGGAGCGGGACGGCCGCATAGGTGGCTACATCTTCGCCCCGGAAAGCGTCTCGCACGTGCGGCGCGTGGCATTCATCGGCGGCCACGTCCTGCGGATGCCCCTGCGCCTGCTCACCGGAAGGTACGGCCCGGCCTGGCGCGCCGTTTGGCTCAGCGTGCGCAATGCGCTCAGCACGTACGGGATTGAGCGGCGGGAGAGGCGCATCGTCCCGGCCTGCGAGGCCCGTGTGCTCTCCGTGGCGGTGCATCCTGACTTTGGCGGGCAGGGCCTGGGGAGGCGGCTCGTCGAAGCGGGGCTGGCGTACCTGCGCAGCCGCGGGGTATCGCAGGTGCGGCTCGAGGTGCGCCCGGACAATGTACCCGCCCTGCGGCTCTACCGCCGCCTGGGCTTCATTGAAGCCGGCGAGACGCGTGACAGCCAGGGGCCGTGGCTGGTCATGCTGGCCAGCCTGGGCGAGCAGCCACCTATCTCCGCGCCCTAGCTGTCGGCCCTATTCCCGTGTGGCCTGGGCGGTGATGAGCTCGTTCGTCCTGACGAAGGCGAAAAGGAAGTGCGGCACCGCCTTGAGCTGGCTGCGGAGCTCCCGGATCGCGGCGAGCTTGGTCTGCATGTCGGCGGGCGAGAGATCCACTCGCTGCCAGGCCAGTCCGTGCCCACGCGGTGCGGGGACGAGCGGCAGCACGGGATGCAGATGCAGCCCCTTGGGCACTGGCCATTCCGCGCCGCCGTGCACGATGTAGAAGCGCAGCCGGTCCGCCCAGCCGCGCTGGCTGAACACTCGCAGGGCGAGAAACGCCGCGGCGCGGTGATCGGGGTGATGGTCGTCCACCGATGGTACGAGCGCGAGCGTGGGCTTGAAGCTGTCCACCACCTTCCCCAGTCTGCGCTCCAGGCTCGCGCCGGTATAGGGCGCGCCCGGCGCAGCCACGTCTGTATACGGCACGGAGCTTGCCCCGGTGTAGTGCGAGCGAAAGGGCGCAGTGTAGTGCTCGAAGAGCAGGTGGAACAGCCCGCCGTCGGGAAAGCCTAGAAAGACCTGTTCCTCGGGGGCTACGCCAAGTATGAGTGCCGCAGCGCGGGCCTCGCCCATCCGGCGGTTGCCCAGCGCCAGCATGTGTTTCTGCGTTGGCAGGCTGCCTCTGGCGGACAGTACCTCGTCCCACTCAAAGCCATCGCCGCTGGTGAGCCACACGATGCGTACCTCGGCCCCCGCCCGCCTGGCGGCAAGGATGCTGCCGGCGCAGGCCAGGCTCTCGTCGTCGGGGTGCGGCGCGATCACCAGCAGGCGGTCGTTCGCGGTGAACGGCGCGGCGAGCGGCAGGGCCGCCACCTCCCGCTTGTAGCGCAGCTGATAGCCCAGCGCGGTCAGCCCCGGGGCGTTGATCGCCAACGCCGCGACGATGAGCAAGCACGGCACGGCGATGAGCAGACCGCGCCGCCACCGCACGGGTGGGCGCCGCTCTCGCTGGATGGGCTCGCTAGCCACGGATCAATTGTATGACGAATGGGCGGCACTGCAAGTGCGGTGGAACCGCAGCGGGAGTCTTATCCGCGGCAGCCGCCCGCATAGGGCCGCGCTACAATCTCGCGCATGCCGTTCTTCCCCGAGGGGCCGCCACTGCCGCCCATCACGCCCGCGCCCGACTTCGCGGAGTACGTTGCGCGCTACCGCGCCAGCGTGCCGTGCCTGGGCAAGTTCACCTACTTCAACCACGCCAGCGTCGGGCCGCTCTCCAACTGGGTGATGGACATGGCCTGCGAGAGCTTCCGCCAGCAGCAGATGGCGGAAACGACCACACAGGACGCCTGGTTCGACCACTGGCGCTGGACCAGGCAGCGCGTGGGCGAGCTGATCGGCGCGGAGAAGGATGAAGTCTGCCTGCAGCCGAATACCTACCTGGGTATGCAACGGGCGCTCAACGCGCTGCCGATGGCACTGGACGACGAAGCCCTGGTCCCCGCCGACGAGTTCCCCAGCCTCTACTTCGCCCTCAGCGAGCTTGCGGGCCGGGGCTGCACCGTGCGCGAGGTGCCATCTGCCCAGGGCGACGGCATCGTGCGCACTGCGGATCTGCTCGGCGCCCTGACGCCGCACACGCGCCTGATCGCCACGTCCTGGGTGAACTTCTTCCACGGCTACGTGCACGACATTGACGCCCTCGGTGCGGTGTGCCGCGAGCGCGGAATCTGGCTGCTCCTCGACGTAATCCAGGGCCTGGGCCAACTCACCCTCGACGTGAAGCGCTGCGGCGCGCACTTCGCCGCCGGCCACGGCGCGAAGTGGCTCTGCGCGCCCCTGGGCAGCGGCTTCCTCTACGTGTCGCGCGACGTGCCGCCGGAGATCACCCCGCGGACCCAGGGCTGGTTCGGCATGGAGTTGGACCACGAGCACTACACGAATCGCAACATCCAGCCGAAGACCAACGCCAACCGCTTCAGCACTGGCACCGTCCCGCTGCCCAGCGCGTTTGGCCTGCGCCGCGCCTGCGAGGTGTTCCTCGAAGCAGGCCCAGAGCGCTGCATGGCGCGCGCCATCGCCCATGGCGACGCGCTGGCGGCGGCCGCCCAGCGGGCGGGCATCGGCGTATGCACCGATCGGGGCGAGCGCCGCTGTGCGATAGTGAGTCTGAATCTCACTGACTGCCCGCATCTGCCGGACGTGCTGCGCGCCGAGCGCGTAGTGTTCAGCGTGCGCGAGGGCAAGCTGCGTCTCAGCCCGCACTGGTACCAGACGGAGGACGAGCTCAGCCGCGTGTGCGCGCTGCTCGGCGAGGCGGCCTGTGTCTGAGGATGGCCCAGTAGACGAGCCAGTAGTTCGCGAATGCCCAGAGCATGTTCACGAGCGGGGGCAGAAAGACTCCGACCAGTGGCACTCGGAAGGGGTAGGCCAGAAGGGGGCCGATGGTGACGTAACCTTGCTCGGCCTTTATCCGATCCAGATGGAGCAGAAGCGGTGCACACGGCATCTGCAAGGTTGCGGCGGGCGAGTAAGGGCTGGCAACGGCCCAGTGATGCATATTCCCCAGCCACGCCTCGCCGATAGCGATGGCTGCAGGCAGAATGAGCAGAACCGCGAAGGTGAAAACGGCTCCGCGGCGCGGCCATGTGCCCGTTGTCAGAACCGCGAACCAGATCCCTAGAATCGTGATAGACACTAGGGCATCCAACGCACTGCCCATGTGGAATGCTGCATTCCAACCTGTGGCTGGCTGGTTTCGAGGAGCCGCAGTGAGGACCGCGAGCGGCACTAGTGCGAGTGCCAGCACCCCCATGAATAACAGACCGTGCTGGACGATCAGCGAGAATCTCGCCCGCCTATCCAGACTCCATGAGACGCATCCCAGATCGCCGGTGAGCTGAGTGGTGGCGTGGTTGACTGCGGTGGACAGGGTCAGCCAGAAGACCAGGCACACCATTGGTACAAGCAGCCTGTTGTGGGCGACGAGTAGGAACCAGGCTTCGCTGAGGGCGCGGCCGATGTGATGTCCTGTTCCACCAGAGCGGCTTACCAGGTAACCTGCGATGATGCAGGCAAGGTGGAGTAAGACGATCAGCGCTAAGCACCAAGCCCCCCAGCTTCTCCAGAAGCGGGCTAGCGGGCGGCGCAGCGCGCGCTCTAGCGCACGTCTGTAGTCCTGCACCCGATCATGCTAGCAGGGACTGCGCTAGCCGAACAGCTTTACTGCCAGCTCGGCCACGCGCCGGCCTTGCGTCCTCGCGATCTCCAGCTCGTTCTCGCTGGGCAGGCGGCTGCCGTCGGGGCCCGCGAGCGTGCCCGCGCCGTAGGGGCCGCCACCGGTAATCTCCTGCATGTTCGTCAGCCGCGCCTCGCTGTAGGGCACGCCGACGACAATCATGCCGTGGTGGATGAACGTACTCCACATGCTCACGATGGTCGTCTCTTGGCCGCCGTGCTGGGTGGCACTGCCAGTGAAGGCGCTGGCGATCTTGCCGATGAGCGCGCCCTTGGCCCACAGCCCGCCGGTCTGGTCCCAGAAGTTGCGCATCTGCGCCGCCATGCTGCCGAAGCGCGTCGGCGCGCCGATGATGATCGCGTCGGCGTCGGCAAGTTGCCCCGGCGAGGCCACGGGGACATGCGCGAAGGCCTGCTGCGCCTCGAATGCGCCGCTGGCGCGCAGCGCCTCCTCAGGCACGAGCTCCGCCACGCGCAGCAGCGCCACCTCCGCACCCTTGATGCTGCGTGCGCCTTCCGCCACCGCTTCCGCCATCCGGTAGACATGTCCGTACATGCTGTAGAAAACGACTTGGATCTTAGCCATTGCTCACTCCTCTTAGGCGAATCGAGAACGAGACTGGCGTGCAGTCTCAGTGTGACACAACGCTACGCCTTCCGCCCCGCGCGGGCGTCAATGCTGTAGGGACCAGGGCCCATGGCGAGGAGCACCAGCATCCCGCCGAGCATGCCGACGTTCTTGCTGAAGTTGCCCATCTGCATCATGTATTCGGGGGTGCCTGCGGCGTACGTCCAGAAGTTGTGGAAGATCGGCGTCACGGCGAGCAGGAAGATGGCAAGCATGGCCGCGCCGATGCGCGTGTAGGCGCCGAAGAGCACGCTCAAGCCGCCCAGGGCGAGAAACGCGACCGCGCCTGCAGCCAGGAAGGTGATAAGGCCTGCTGGCAGCGGCATCTTGCCGGCCATGAAGCCCTTCATGCCGGCGAAACTGGTCGCGTGGTTGTAGGCTGCATAGAGGAATATCAACACCAGCAGTACACGGCCTATGAGGGCCACTGTGCCTTGAAAGGCCTTTCCCATGTTGCGGCTCCTTTTTCGCGAGTATCCGCGCTGTCTTTCGATGTCGCTTAGTTCGGCAGTATACCGCCGGTGGCGCAGAGCTATTCTGTAGACGCGGGGGGAGCCGGCGGTGTCGAGGTGGCCCAGATGAGGGCCGCCGCGAAGTCCACCAGCCCGCGGGCCTCGCCCCAATCGGCCTTGACCATGCGGCCCCCGGTGCTCTCCTCGATCAGGCGGATCTCGGTCTTGTAGTCGCGGGCGGGGTCCTGGGCGTAGAGCAGCGCGGCGAGCGAGGCGACCTGGGGCGTGGCGCTGGATGTGGCGTTGAACCAGTTGGTCTGCGCTTCCCACCGTCCTTCGCGAGGTGGCGTGCTCATGCTCGCGTACGGCTTCTGGAACTCGCTATCGGGAAGGTACGCCAGGTTTGGCGAGCGGTACATCATGCTCGTGATGATGCCGTAGCCGGGGGCGCTGACGCACTTCGCCCCCAGGCTCGCCGCCTCGTGAGTGAGGTCAATGGCCCAGGGTTTGCCAGGGTCATACGGCATGGTCGCCGTGACGGCGACGGTGAACGCCTCCTCACCCGGTAGGCCGGGCTCGCCCTGGTGGCTGTTGCCGGCCGCGAACACGTAGACGCGGTCGTTGTGCCGCAGGTCCTCGGCGATGGCGCCTGCGCCCTTGCGCACGAGTTTGGCTACCATGCGCCATTGCGCGCCGGAGAAATCGCTGGGGGAGATCGACGCCGATGTCGTAACCACCCGCACGTCGCCCGTGTTCTGCACGGGGCTGGCCGCATCGGGGGTGAGCTGGCCCGTGGGGAAGTTGTTGGCGAGGCAGGCGACGAGCTTGATGAACGAGCTGACCGGCGACCGGACGTGCAGGCCGGTGATCACGTAGGCCCGCTCGCTCTTCACGCTGGCGGGCAGGATGCGAATCGCATCCCCCTCGGCGCCGAAACCGGCGGTGCAGCGGGCGACGACACCGGCGACGCAAGTGCCGTGGGAGGCGGGCCGGTGCTGCACCGCGGGGCGCGGCAGGCCCACCGCATTGGGGCTGTCCCGGCTGGTCAGCTCGGTGCCGGCGGCGGGGCGATCAGCGGGCGCGGCGACGCGGAAGCTGCGGTAGTTCGCGTCAATGCTGTTGGGATGCAGGCGGCCGGCGAGATCAGGGTGGTTGGGCTGCACTCCGGTATCGGCGACGCACACGGTGATTGGCGCCAGCGGCGGGCTACCCGCCGCGCGATACGCCTCCAGCGCCGCAGCCTGGTTCGTGCCATAGACGACGCCGCAGCGCCGCATGAACTCCGCGTTCTGCTTAAGCGGCTCTGCCCAATCCACCGCGGTACCGCCGGGGGAGCACAGGCGGTAGTACTCGAAATCAGGCAGCGGGTCCGGCCAGGCCGGGTGCTCCGCCCAGTCCGCAATGCTGCCGGTGAAGATGTGGTACGCGTCATCGAGCAGGGTGACGCCGTATGGCGGCTGCGCCTCGGGCATGATGGCGGGCTGGCGCTCCGGCGTGGGTGGTGCGCCAGGCTTGGCGGGCTCCTTCGCGGGCGCAGCGGCCTGCTTTGCGGGAGCGGCGGGCTGCTCCGCGGGCGTTTCGTCGGCAGCCCATTCGAGGACGAGCGCGTCGGGGCAGGCCCAGTGCACCCGCGGGTCGTCGTTGAGCAGCGCAATGAGCTCCGGCAGAGCGCGCGGAGGGAGAGGTGCGTTGGCCATCCATGCTCGCAGGTAGTCCAGGGGAGTCCAGGGGCGGACGTCGAGCTCGTGGTAGGTGAAGCCGTCTTGCGGAACGATCCACTCGAAGCTCGGCTCAAGCCCGTACTGCCGCCACAGCGCACAGCGCTCGGCGGGCGTCAGGCGTGGGTCCGTCTCGGCGATGACGCGCCCGGCGAGGCACGGCAGGCCCGGGCAGTGCGCCGGGTCATAGTCGATGACCGCGTCGCCGTCACCACTGCTGCTGACGCGGAGGCAGGCCGGAAGGCCGAGCAGCGCGCAGCCTGCAGCGGCGAGCAGGATGAGTCTGAGCAGACGCATCGTGTGCATTGTAACCTCGTGGGGCATGTGGGGATCGCGCCGGCGGTTGGGTAGAATAGCGAACCTTCGCGGGAGCAAGCAGCAGCTAGATGGTCGGCGTGGAACACGTGAGGATTGGGCGAATCGGCCCGGAGCACCTGGGCCAGGTTGTGCGCGTGCAGGGCTGGCTGCGCAACAAGCCAGGGGGCAAGGGGCGCTACTTCCTTTGGCTGCGCGACGGCTCGGGCGAGATCCAGGCCATCGCCGAGCAGTCGGCGCTGCCGGAAGCGGTCTGGCAGGACTGTGAGCGCATCGGCATCGAGAGCAGCGTCATCGTCGAGGGCGTGGTGGCCGCCCATCCCAAGCAAGCGGGCGTGTTCGAGCTCAAGCTGACCGGGCTGACCGTCGTGCAGTGCGTGGGCGCGCAGGGCGAGTTCGGCGAGTACCCGATCGGCAAGAAGGAGCACGGCGTCGAGTTCCTGATGAAGAACCGCCACCTCTGGCTGCGCAGCAAGCGCCAGAGCGCCATCCTGCGCATCCGCAACGAAGTCGAGAAGGCGTGGGCGGACTTCCTCTACGAGCGCGGCTTTTACCGCGTGGACACGCCGATCTTCACGCCCAACGCCTGCGAGGGCACGACGACGCTGTTCGAGGTGGACTACCACGGCGACACGGCGTATCTGGCGCAGAGCGGCCAGCTCTACAACGAGGCGGACATCGGCGCGCTGGGGCAGGTGTACTGCTTCGGGCCGACGTTCCGCGCCGAGAAGAGCAAGACGCGGCGCCACCTGCTCGAGTTCTGGATGCTGGAGATGGAGGCCGCGTTCTACGACTTCGACGCCAACCTGCGCTTCCAGGAGGAGATGCTCGCCTACACTGTGAAGCGCGTGCTGGGCAACTGCCTGAGTGACCTGCGCGACCTGGAACGGGACCCAGCCAAGCTGGAACCTGCGACTGAGACTCCGTATCCGCGGGTGCGCTACGGCGAGGCGATGCGCTTCTGCAACCAGTGGCGGCTTGAGATGGCGGGGCAAGCGCCTGAAGCGGCTGTGAAACCGTCGCTCCTGGACCTAGCCGACAGCATGGACGAGCTGCGTAAGAAGGCGGACGCCGACTCGCGCAGGCTCTGGGAGAGCATCTCTGCCGCGGGGGTGAGCTATGAGGATGAGGCAGTAGAGGATGGCGACCAAGCGAGTCGGCAGTTGGCGCCGTTCTGCTGGGGAAACGACTTTGGGGCGAAGGATGAAGTTGCGATCGGGTCTCACTTCGACAAGCCGGTGTTCGCCACCAACTTCCCCATCGAAGTGAAGGGTTTCTACTTCAAGGACGAGCTCGGGCCGGACGGGCAGCCGGCTATCGACCCCGTGTTTGCGTCGCTTCCCGAGCACATGAAGCTGCAGGGCATGTCGGGGCACACCGTGCTCGGCGCGGACCTGCTCGGCAGCGAGGGCGCGGGGGAGCTGATCGGCGGAAGCCAGCGCGAGGACGACGCGGGGCGGCTGCTCGACAAGATCCACCGCCACGGCCTGCCCGAGGAGTACTTCCAGTGGTACCTCGACACGCGGCGCTTCGGGGGCGTGCCGCACAGCGGCTTCGGCATGGGGCTGGAGCGCGTGCTGTGCTGGCTGTGCGGCGGCAGCGACACGCCGGTGCACATCCGCGAGACGATCGCCTTTCCGCGCATGCTGCACCAGTTCGAGCCGTAGCCGGCGGTGCCGTGGTGAGGCGGCGCAGCGCAGCGCTGCCTCCAGCGGGCCCGCGATCAGCGCCGGTGCTCGCCTGGTACTAAGATCGTGTAGCCGCATTTGCGGCGGAGGTGCCCCGTGGCCGTTCGTCAGTTGATGGACTGCTGCAAGTGGCCGGCGTTGATGGCCTTGGTCATCGCACTCGCGGTGGGTTGCGGAGGAGGCGGTGGCGGCCAGCTGCCAGTCGGCAAGAGCGCCAATCCCGACGCGTCGAAGATCGCGGCTGAGCGTTTCACGCTACCAGATGGGTTCAGCATCACCGGCGCGGCGGACTCGGTCGAGCCGTTCGCGCTCGTGACGGTGCGGGACCCGGGTAGCGTGTCGGCCAGCACAACGGCGGACGCTTCGGGCGCCTGGGCGATCAACGCCGTGCCGGGCAACTTCGAGACTGCGGTTGGCACCGTGCTGGGCGTCACCCAGATCGCGCCGCAGCACACGGAAAGCGACCCGGTCTCAGTTACGGTGGTTGCCGGCTAGCGCTCAGGCGAGCTGCGGAGCGCGCGCTCAGCGGCGCACCCAGAGGCGCACCCCGGGCACCGAGCTGGGCGCCTCGCGCCAGGATGCGTCCGTTGGCAGCGCCGCGAGCAGTTGCTGCTCGGGCCTGCCGCCCACTTCCTCGATTAGCACGATCACCTGCACCGGCGTGCGCTCGGTAAGCAGCTCGCTCGTCGAGTAGCGCGGGATGAGGGAGTCGAAGGCGGGGCTGATCGCCGGGTCGTCGAGCCAGAAGCGGGAGTAGGTGGCACTGGGCAGGTTGGACGGCGCGGTCACCGGCCAGCCGACGAGGCCCATCGCGCCGCAGACCTTGCGCCGGTCGTCGCCCGCCAGCCCAAGCGCCTCGCGGCTGAGTTGGGTCAGCTTGGCGCCGCGCTGGCGCCATTCCAGCACAATCGTGCGCTCACGCCACGCGTTGTAGCCAGTGCCGGCGAGCAGGAGCAGCACGACGGCTGCTCCGAGGATCGCCGGGTCCACGACGTTCGTCTGGCGATATCCACGCCTGCGGCGCGATGGAAGTTCCGCGGCGAAGGGCGCGAAGGCGCTGCCCAGCGCTGCCGCGAGGAGCATCAGCCCGGTGGCCTCCGTCAAAGCTGAGGCGCGCGGCGTGAAGTACGTGACGGACACGGCGAGCGTGTACAACGCGATGAACGGGATCAGCCAGGCGCTCTCCCAGGCCATCCGGCGGCGGATGAGCAGGATCAGCAGCCAGGCCGCCGCGCCGAGGAGAACGGCCTTGCGCGTGAGGAACTCCAGCCAGTTGGCTTGCGCCGCCGCCGCCATCATAATGGGGTCAACCGTTCGTGGAATCTGTGAGAGCCAGGCGGGGTAGTTGTCGAAGATCACGTGCGTGGCCTTCTCCTCCCCCAGCCTGCGGTAGAACTCACCGGCGTAGACCTGCGTCACCGCGGCAGTCTCGATCCTGCCCGTGCACACCCAGAGCGACCAGTAGACCCAGCCCAGCGCGACCGCCGACACGATGAGCACCGCTGCGCCAGCGGGACGGGCTTTGCGGCTGCAGAGCATCACCACCGCCGCGGGGATGACGAGCAGCATAGCGTGGTAGCGCAGGCTGAGCAGCACGGCGGCGGCCAGCGCGGCCACAGTGGCAGCGGGCGCCACGGAGGTGTGGGGCCTGGCGCCGAGGCTGCGCAGCGCGGCAGCGACGAAGACCGCTGCCAGCCCGGTGTACAGCGCGTCAAGATGCGGGTTCATCGCCACCTGGAACACGTCGGGCAGCGAGGCTGCCAGAATGCCAAGACAGAACGCTACCGCCGGCGGACACCGCCAGAACCGCGCCAAGTAGGCGACGGCTCCCGCGGTTAGGCCGGTGCCGGCCGCCGCAAGCACTGCGCCGGCGTTGAGGCTGCTTAGGCCGGCCTGCATGACGCACCACAGCAGCAGGGGATAGCCTGGCGGGAAGTACGGGCTGGCGAGCAGTGCGCCGGTTTTGAGGATCTGCGCCGCCGCGCACATGTAGATGAAGTCGGCGTTGCTCAAGGCGTGGCCGATGTTCAGCCAGGCGACTACGCCTCCTACGACGAGCGCTGCGACCAGCGCGGTGCGCACCGGCGAAGTGTAGCAGCCGCCGCCGACCGGCGTCACAGGTGGGCGCTGGGCGGGAACGGCGCGGGTAGTCCCGCCGTCCAGGTGTTCACCTCATATTGACGGGCTGGTGTTCCTTGCGGAGCGGGCGCCGCAGCGGTAAGATTCCAGTGTAGGAAGATGCGTCCCCTCAGCAAGGCTGTGCATGGGGACGTTGGGAGGTCGGGCGATGCGACGGTTAGCGGTGTACGTGGCGTGTGGTGCCACGGCGATGGTGCTTTCAGCGGGATGCGGCGGCAGCGCTGTGCCAACGCCGGTGCCTGGGGCCGACGCGCTCTCGGCGGCGCTGGGCGGTGGCGACGCCGAGACGCAAGGTGGGACTGGGTTTACCCTGAGCGCACTTCCGGAGAGTTTCGCGGACGGGAGCGCCGGCGCAGCGTTCGCGTTGGCTGTGGAGCCCGAATCTGCGGCTGAGAATGGCGGGACCGTAGTATGCATCCATGCCGACGGGCCTTGCAGGCTGCGCGGGGTGCTCTGCCGCGTGGGCTATGACGCAGCGCGGTACGCGCCAGTGGAAGCGCATGCGAGTCCAGCGCTCGGAGCCCCCGGGGCGGTGGTGCAGCTCGTCGTGCCAACCGGGCCGGGAGTCGTGATGGTCGGGATTGTGCCCATGGGGGCGCGCGAAGTGCCTGTGCAGGGTGGCGAGGAGCTGGCGCGCGTAGCGTTCAGGGTCTCCAAGCGCGGGGAAGCGCCTTCGAGGCGCGTGAGTTCGGCGCCGGTGATGGACGAGGCGCGGGCGAAGCTGACCGTGGACATATCAGGCCGCGCCATTATCTGGACGCACTACCTACCTGGCGACTACGACCAGAACGGCGTGGTCGGCCTGCCGGACCTGGTCCCGTTTGCCAAGCACTTCGGGGAGGCCGGGCACTGGAACGGCAACAGCTACGATCCCTTAGCGACGGACACAATTGCCGACGTTATCGACTGCAACAGGGACGCGGCTATAACGCTGGCCGATGTCGTGACGATTGCCCACAACTTCGGTTGCACCGCAGACCATTACACCGTGTTCGGGAGCCTGGACCCGGCCCACGACATGCCGGAGAGCAACTCCGCACCGTCTAGGCTCCCGCCGTTGAGCGAGATTCCCGTTGGGCAGATGCTGGGCGACCTGCTCTCCGAGCGGGGCTACTTCCTTCTCACAGACCTCGGGCTCAGTGATGGCTGGGCATACTGGGTGCGGCCGCGCGCTGGAAGCAGCGAAGGCACACCCAGCAACTACGGCCTCTTTGACACGGCCGGCGCCGCGACGTTCAGCACGGAGATCCAGCCTGAGACCTACCTGTCTGGCACGCTGGAGGGTTTAAGCCTGAAGTTCAGCGACGCAGAGGAGGGGCTCTTGGTTGACGTCTGGCTTGAGGGCGCGGAGAACCTTTCAGCACTCAGCGCCTGGGTGCACTTTGACCCCAGCCGCTTCGACCTGGTGGAGGTGTCTGGTGGCATACAAGGATCGGTCTCTAACAGCGAGTTGGCCGGGCGGGTGCTTCTGTTTTCCCAGTCCATTCAGCAGTCGGCAGGCGGTGAGTCGAACTTGGGCCGTCTCCGATTCGCTAGGCAGCCCCAACCTGCGATGGCGGAGCCAGTGGTCCAGGACTGCTCCTATATGCCTTGGTACACCTTGGACCCTGGCGTGCGAATGTCGTACGACTCTGAATCACGGCAGTTATCCTGGTACTACGGGAGGTATGCGGACTGCGACCAGGATGGGCTTGTCCTGATCGACGACATCCTGATGATCGGACGCTTCTTCCACCAGGAACCGTCCGATCCGCGCAGTGCGGCGGTACTCGCCGACTGCAATGGCAATGGGCAGGTTGAGTACTCGGACCTGACGCCCATTGCCGTGCACTACGGGCAAGGTCTGACGGGCTACAACGTCTACGGGACGATGGACCCGTTGTCCGTTCCGCCGAAAGGCGAGCAGCCGCAGATCGCCCCCATCGGCCACGTTTCCCTGTCGGAAGGGCAGGGCGACCCGTTCGTTGACCGCTTGCGCTTCACCTTCACCGTCCCCGTCCCGCAATCCGGCCTGTTCTTGTTCGTCGCCCCCGAGCGAAACGGCCAGGTGGGAGCGATTGCTGTCAGTGGCGTCATACCGGTGCCTTAGCGGGGTGGCAAGCAGCGCGACAGAACATGCGGCGCGAGCGGCTCAGCCCTGCTTCATTGACAGCTTGACCGCCTGGCCGCCGCTGTAGAAGACAAAGCCCGGACTCAGCGGGTCGATCGTCGGCAACCATGAACCGATGCTGAAGACAACACCGTCGGGCACGCCGTCGCCGGTGATGTCCGTCCCCGATTCACGGCTCCTGCCGTATAGCACAAGCACGTAGCCCTGCACTGCCCCCGCGGCGTTGTACATCTGTAAGTATGAGAAGTTGCCGGGAGCGCTCTCCGACCAGCCGAAGGGCACCTCGCGGGCGTCAAGGTCACTCGCGCTGCCGGCCGTGAACGGGTTGGCATAGAATCCCGGCAGCATGTAAGGCTTGTCGGTGACCACGAGCTGGTTGATGTGCTGCGGGTAGTTGTGGTCCGGCTGATCTGCGCAGAAGCGCTCGATGTCGTTCTGGACCTTGTGTAGCCCTTCCTTGGCAAGCTGCTCGGCGGCGCCCAGCATGAGCGGGTCGTTGAGCTTCCCGCCCAGCTTCGCCTTGAGTGCGTAGAACGCCTCGGGGGCAAGCAGCTGGGGATCATCTTGCGCAGGGCATATCCCCCCTACCGTGAGCAGCGCGAATAGAGTCGCGCAACATGCCTGGCGAATGCTGCACATCCCTGCCTCCTGCAAGTGGCTTGGCAACTGCGCCGCCCAACCGCGGCGCCGCCGTGTATACGATACAACCGCGCCGTGCCACTTCGTAGGGGCCGCCCGTGGGCGGCCCGCGAATCGCATGTCAGGTAGCGGCGGCAACCCTGCCGCCGTCCGTGTAGCGCGGCTGGTTGCCGTCTCTACCGCGCCGCGCATGCGCGGCGCCTACTATACTGCGGATATCCGCAGGAGCGGCTGAAGGAGGAACTCGTGGCGCGGCTGGACGAGCATCGCGGTAAGCTGCTGCTCAGCGCGGTGGACATCGCGGTGCCCGAGGGCGACCGGGCGGAGGACGCAGCGCGGGCGGCGGAGATCGCCGCGGCACTTGGCGGGCCGTGTGTGGTGAAGGCACTGGCGCTGACGACCGGACGTGCGGGGCGCGGCTGGGTGCGCATGGCGGCGTCGGCTGAGGAGGCGCAGGTGCACGCGGTGGAGCTGCTGGCCCAGGTGGGCGTGAAGGCGGTGCGCGTCGAGCGGCGGCTGAGCATCGAGCGCGAGATGTTCGCCGCTGTAGTGATTGACGACCGCGAGGCGGCGCCGGTGGTGGTGCTCTCCAGCCGCGGTGGGAGCGGGATCGAGGAGATCGCTCACGAGCATCCCGCGGACGTAGTGCGGCGGGTGGTGGACATCCGGCAGGGGTTCGCAGCGTTCATGGGGCGTGAGATGGCCGAGGCGGTGGGCATCGCCGGGGGCGTGCAAGTGGAGGTTGGGGCACTGCTGGCCAAGCTCTACGAGGCGTTCCGGCAGTTCGACTGCCGCTCAATCGAGATCAACCCGCTCGTGCTTACTGCTGACGGCAGGCTCGTCGCGGCGGATTGCCACGCGACGATCGACGACTACGCGGTGTACCGCCATCCCGAGCTGGGCATCCGCATGGCGCGGGAGATCGGCCATGAGCCCAGCGCGCGTGAGCTCATCGCCTACGAGGTGGAGAAGAACGACCACCGCGGCACGTTCTACTTCATCGAGCTCGCCGACCCGATGAGCGGCCCGGACTACGTGGCGTTTCACGGCGCGGGCGGCGGTGGCAGCATGATGAGCATGGACGCGCTGATGAAGGAGGGTTTCAAGCCGGCGAACTTCTGCGACACCAGCGGCAATCCGCCCGCGAGCAAGGTCTACCGCGCGGCGAAGGTCCTGCTCAGCCAGGCGGGAATCGCGGGGTACTTCGCCAGCGGCAGCGGCGTGGCCAGCCAGGAGCAGAGCCAGAGCGCGCGCGGGTTCATTAAGGCGTTCCGCGAACTTGGCCTGCGGGTGCCGGCGGTAATCCGCCTCGGCGGCAACCAGGAGGAGCTGGCTTGCGAGCTGCTGCGTAGATTCTGCAGCGAACTCGACGCGCCGGTTGAGGCCTACGGCAAAGACGACAGCGCGAGGTTCTGCGCCGGGCGGCTGAGGGCGCTGGTGGACGGCTACAAGCCGCCCAGTGTGCCGCGCGGCCCCAGCCCCATCTCGCCTGCGGAGATGCCTGCGGACGCGTACCGGTTCAAGACGATGACCGGCGAGATCAGCATTGATCAGAGCAAATGGACGGCGGAGGGCGCGAAGGCGGCTGTCGAGTCGTGCCCGACGAAGATCCTGAAGCTTGAGCAGTCGCCGTCTGGGCCGGCGGTGGTGCTGGCGATCTCCGAGGCCGAGGCGCGCAAGGGCAAGTGCATCGAGTGCCTGGCCTGCGAGCTGGCGAGCTTCGAGCACGGCTGCCACGCGCTGCGCATCGACCTGCCGATGCCGGAAGGCTGGCCGCTGGCGGGAAGTGCGCGATGAGCATCCTCCTGGCAGACGGGGCAAGGGTCATCGTGCAGGGGATCACCGGCCGCGAAGGCGTGGCGCGCACACGGCTGATGCTCGGCTATGGCACGAACGTGGTCGGCGGCGTCACGCCGGGGCGCGGCGGCGAGCAGGTGGAGGGGCTGAGCGTGTACGACACCGTGCAGCGCGCCGTGGCCGAGTTGGGGCCCATTGACGCGAGCGTGCTGTTCATCCCCGGCCCGGGGGTGAAGGACGCGGCGCTGGAGGCGCTGGCCAACGCTGTGAAGCTGCTTGTGATCGTGCCTGACCGCGTGCCGGTGCAGGATGTGCTGGAGATCAAGGCCATGTCGCGGGACTATGGCGCGGACTTCCTCGGCCCGAACACGCTGGGGGTGCTGGCTCCTGAGCGCTGGGTGCTGGGCATGATGGGGGGCCGGGCGGAGAGCGCGCGGCAGTTCTTCCGGCGCGGCGTGGTGGGCGTCACCAGCCGCTCGGGCGGGATCACCAGCAGCATCGCGTACTACCTGGGAAAGGCGGGCGTCGGCGCCAGCACGATCGTGCACGTCGGCGGCGACCCGGTCGTGGGCCTGCCGCATCCGGAAATCGTGCGGAGATTCCAGGATGACCCGGAGACCGCGGCAGTGGTGATGTTCGGCGAGATCGGCGGGACGCAGGAGGAGCAGGTCGCTGAGCTGATCGCAGCAGGCGTCGTCACGAAGCCGGTGATCGCCTACATCGGCGGCAAGGGGACACAGGAGGGTACGCGCTTCAGCCACGCCGGGGCGATCATCGAGGGCGGCCGCGGCACGCGCGAAGGCAAGATCGACGCGCTCATTCAGGCCGGGGCGACAGTCGTGGAGGACTTCGACCTCCTGCCCGAGGTGACGATTCAGGTCATGCGCGCGCGCGGCATCGCCGTGTAGCGCAGGCTACGCCACTTTCAGCGCCAGTTCATAGAGCTCGCGGTCGATGGTGCGCTTCCCCGAGACGGCCTCCGCCAGTGGGGCTTCGCTGATCACCCCGCCGCGGTCGCCGATCATGTCGCCGCTCCTGCCGGCGAGCAGTGCCTCCACGGCGCGATGGCCGCAGCGCGTGGCGAGGATGCGGTCGAAGGTCGTGGGCGCGCCGCCGCGCTGGATGTGGCCGGGGATGCAGGTGCGCACCTCCAGCTCCTCCGGCGTCTGGGCGTTCAGCCAGCCGGCAAGGTCCGTCGCCCGCCCGGCGCCCTCGGCGATGATCACGAGGCTGAAGGTGCGCCCCGAGTCGTAGCGCCGCTGCAGCGTGGCCAGCACCTCCTCGTTCGACCACGGGATCTCCGGGATGAGGACCACGTCAGCGCCGCCGGCCATGGCGGCGGAGAGCGCGAGCCAGCCGGAGTGGCGCCCCATCGCTTCCACGACGAAGGTTCGGTTGTGGCTCGCTGCCGTGTCGCGAAGCTGGTTGATGCACCAGGAGAGCGAGTCGCAGGCCGTGTCGAAGCCGATGGTGTGGTCCGTGCCGGGGATGTCGTTGTCAATCGTCCCGGTGACGCCGATCACCGGGACCCCCAATTCGTGGAGGGACAGCGCGCCGCGGAACGTGCCGTCGCCGCCGATGGCCACCAAGCCGTCAATCTCGCGGCGCTTGAGGATGTGCGCGGCGGAGTCCGGTCCGCCCGGCTCGAGCATCTCCTTGCAGCGGGCGCACTCGATGATGCTGCCGCCGCGTCCCATGAGCCCGGAGACGCTGCGGGAGTCCATCTCCTCGAACCGCCCTTCGAGCAAGCCCTGGTAGCCGCGGCGGATGGCGAGCACCTTCGCCCCCGCGGATAGCCCGCAGCGCACCACGCTGCGCACGGCGGCGTTCATCCCCGGGGAGTCGCCACCGCTGGTGAGGACGGCAAGCTTCTTCATGGCTGGGATTATAGCCGCCAGTGGAGTCGCTCGACGCGGGCTAGGCGGAGCATGTCGAGTGGCTGGGACGGGGTGCGGCAGAAACGCCGGGGCGCGGGCGTGCAGAGTCGCAAGTTTTCTGGTATGCTTTCCATGAGCGTATTGTCTTCAGGAGGTGCGATAAGGAATGGACATGGCTGCAATTTGTAGGTACCTGAAGCGCTAATGCGCTTTTGCTCCGCTTAGCGGAGCGCCTGAAAAGGCAGAAACCTGACCCCGCCTTTGTGCGGGGTCTCTTCATCCCAAGCCCCTTCCTGCTTCACTGTCCCGGTGCGGTCTTCACCGGCGAAGTGTGCTTGATCACCTCAGCGGGGGCGCCCTTCCCCTGCCCGTACTTCTTGTACAGCGGGTGGTCCTTCGGCGGCGCCGGGATGCTCACGTAGCCCATCGCCTCCCCGCATTCCGCCTGCGCGATGGCCTTCGTGCGCTCGATGCGGCTGTCGGTCGCGGGGTGGTTGGCGAGCCATGTTCCCACTTTGCTCGTCGAGCCATAGAGCTCGCGCAGGCACTCCAGCGAGCGCGTCAGGCCGTAGGCGTCGTAGCCCGCGCCGTATGAAAGCTCTACGCCGGAGCGGTCGGCCCACTCCTCCTGGTCGCGGTTGTACTTGAGCAGCACGACGCCACCGGCGCGGCCGAGGGCCTCAGTCACGTCCTGGTTCCGCTTGCCAAGCGCGATACCCAGCACGCCCAGGCCCAGCGCCCCCTGCAGCATCTTCTCGTAGCCCTTCACTACGTGGCGGTCCTTGGCGTGGCCAAGCTCGTGGGCCATCACGCCGGCGAGCATGGAATCGTCGTAGGACATGTACTTCATCAGGCCCGCGGTGACGTAGATGTATCCCCCCGGAGTGGCGAAGGCGTTGACTTGGTCGTCCTTCACCAGGAAGAACTTGTAGTCGTACTCCTTGAGCTGGTTGCGCTCCACCAGACGGTTGCCCACCCGCTGTACCTGGTCGAAGTCCCTGCCTTTGGTGATCAGGCCCGGGTCCTTCGCCAAGTCGCTGTGCATCGACTGGGCCACCGCCAGCTCCTGGCCGCGGCTCAACCTGAACAGCTTGTTGAACTTGAACCCGCCGGCGCTGACCGCCGCTGGCATGGCAGCCAGCCACAGCACCACACCCGCCATCACACAAAGCCGTGCGCTCATTGCCGACCCCAGGTGTCTGGCAGGCGGCGGTGCAGGAGGTTGAGCACCGGCCGCCTGCCGGATAATGCTCCAAGCCGAAGCTTGGGCTCCAGTATCCATGATGCAGGAACAGCGCTGGTTGTTCGCCCGCGCCAGTAATCTAGGCGTTGACGGGCCGCCCCTGGAGCTCTCCGTGGGTCCTCGTCAAGCCCGAGGTGGTTCATTAGGCGCGTGCGGCGAGCCCTGCCTGCTCCAGAGACCGGCTGGCTGTCGCGACGTAACGGCCGAGCTCGGAACGTGGCCCGCCACCGATGCGTGCGGCGAGCTCCGTGGCCGCGGCCAGCGCTTCCGCCGCGCCGGCGCTGTCGTCCAGGGCGAGCAGCAGGTGGACGCGGTAGCAGTGCGCGATAGTCAGGTAGTAGTTGTCGTTTAGGCCGATCAGCACGTCCATCGCGGTATCGAGCGACTCGCGGGCCTCGCCGAGACGGCCCTGCTTGCGGTAGACATCGGCGAGTTCGGTGAGCACTTGGCCTTCCAGCCCCCGCAAGCCCAGGCCGCGGCCGATGTCAAGCGCCGCAAGCTGCATCACCTCCGCCTCGTCCAGCTCGCCTTGGTCACTCAGCCACACGGCGAATGCGGCAAGCGTCGAGCCTTCGCCGTCGCGGTCGGAAATCCCCCGTCGGATGGCTAGGGACTGCTCGTAGCAGGCGCGCGCCTCGTCCATCCGCCCCTGGCTGTGGTGCAGCACGCCCAGGCAGTTCAGCGTGATGCCCTCCCGGCGCTTGTCGCCGATCTCGCGGCTGATCGACAGTGACTGCTCGTAGCAGTGCAGCGCTTCGTTGACCCGACCCTTTTCAGCGTGCAGCACGCCCATGTTGGACAGCGTGATCGCCTCGCCGCGCCGGTCACTCGTCTCGCGCTTGATCGCCAGGGACTCCTCGTAGCATTGGCGCGCCTTGTCCAGCTGGCCCTGGTCCTTGTGCAGGCTGCCCAGGTTGTTCAGAGTGATCCCTTCGCCGCGCCGGTCTCCCACCTCGCACTTGATCGCCAGTGATTCCTCGTAGGAGAGGCGCGCCAGCTCAAGGCGCCCCTGCTTCTGGTGCAGGATTCCCAGGTTGCGCAGCACGGTGCCCTCACCCAGCCTGTCGCCCACCTCCCGGAGGATTCTCAGCGCTCTCTCGTAGCGGACTTGAGCCTGGTCCACGCGGCCCTGGTTGCGGTGCAGCGTGCCGAGGAAGTTGTAGGTGTTGCCTTCGCGGCGCCTGTCTCCGGAAGCCATCGCGATGCTCAGGGCCTGCTCATAGTTCTCCTCGGCATCCATCATCCGGCCGTGGCAGTAGTGCTGCCATCCCTGGACCGTGAGCAGGCTTGCCGACACCTGCGGGAGGGGCGGGCAAGCCCTGCGCAGCTCCGCCCACGCGGCGCGCGCGCGCTCCTCCCAGTGCATCCATTGCTCGTACATGCCCGTATGCGCCATGAGCATCAGGAGCTGGCAGCAGCGCTCGTGCGAGCGCGCAAAGTCGCCCACCTCTTCGAGATGCCGCACCAGGTCCGGCAGGATCTCCCACTCCGCCGCCGTCCCGGGAACGAGCATCTCGGTGAGCATGTCCGCGGCGATGCCGTGGAGTACTGAGCGGTTCGACTTGAGCAGCGCGCCGTAAGCCGCCTCATGCGTGAGCACATGCTCGAAGAAGTAGCGGTCGCCCGGTTCCTGGCCGAGTACCTGCTGGACAGTCAGGCCCTCGAGTTCCTTGTCCAGCTTGTCCGCGGAGATGATCCCCAGGCGCTCTTCCAGCTTGGCCAGCAGGCTCTTGAGGAAGCTGCGTCCGAGGACTGAGGCGCGTCCGGTGAGGGCTCGCAGCTCCGGCTCGAGCTGGTCCAGGCGTCCCAGGATGAGCATGCGGATGTCTTCAGGCAAGGCTAGGTCGTCTATTCCCGCTACCAGCTCATAGTGTCCGTCGCGCTCCGCCACCAGCCCCCGGCGCATCAACAGCCTGGCGAACTCCTCGTAGTAGTAAGGCAGGCCGATAGCCTTGAGGTGCAATTCGCGCTCAATGCGCTCGGGCAGGCTCAGGCTTGGGAGCAGGGCGTCGAGAAGCGCCTTGCCCTGGCCAATATCCAGTGGGTCGAGGTGGAACTCCCGCATCTCGCCCTCGCCGAACATCCCGGGCACTGGCTTAAACTCGTCGCGAGCCGTCGCCAGCACGATCATCGGCTGCGGCAGGCAGGTGTTCTCGACCAGATCCCGGACGATGTCGTGTAGCTCGCCCATCCACTGCAGGTCCTCGATCACCAGGACGACCGGCGCGCCCGAGGCGAACCCGGTCAGTTCGCACACCGCCCGCAGGGCCAGCTTCTCTTCGACGAGGAACGAGCTGGCGTCGGCCTGCCTGATGCTCGTCGTGTCTACCTGGGCCGCATCCAGCACGTAGGCCAGGAACGGCAGGTGCGCCCGCTGGCGCTGGGCGTACGTCGGTGTCACAACCTGCGACGCCTGGGTCCACAGCTCGGCCCAGCGCTGGCGGATGTTGTCCGGCGTCAGTCCCGCGACCTGGGCGAGCTCTCCAGCCAGGTTGGACGGGCTGCCGTGGGTAGTGCAGTGGCCGGTGGCGGTGTTGATCTGCATCCGCATCCGGAGCAACTCGAGGAGCTCGTAGGCGAGGCGGCTCTTGCCGACCGCCGCGGCGCCGCTGAAGATCATCACGCGGTTGCGGCCGCTGATCGGCGCATCGGTAGCGGTGATGTCGTAGGAGGAAGCCGGGTAGGTCGTTTCGAGCCAGCGCAGCAGGACGCCCTCAGCCTCGGAGAGCACCTCGGTTCGGCCGATGAGCGGCGTGAGGCGGCGGAAGCTGCCCCTAAGCCTCACCGGGGACGGCTTGAAGCTCCAGACGTGGTGTACTTCCACTTCCCCGAAGCCCTTGAGGTCGAGCTTGCCGCGCTTCTCGCTCACCGTGAGCTCGCCGGCGCGCTCGAGCACGCGGATCGTTGTCTGGATCGTTCCGGGAATCGCCGAAGACTCGAGGCGCTGAGCGAGGTTCACCGTGTCGCCCATCACGGTGAGCTGCTGCCCTTCGCCGCCGACCTGCTGGCGCACTACTTCGCCGAAGGAGATACCGATGCGCACCGCCAGGCTGAGGCCCGTGTTGCGCAGCGACTCCCCGATCTGCCGCGTGCGGTCTAGCAGCGCCACGGCAGCCCGCAGGGCGGCCTCGCAGGCGGGCGGGTAGTTCGGGTGGCCGGGGAACACATACAGTGCGGCGTCGCCGACGACCTTGTCGCAGTACCCCCCCTGGCCCTTCACTGTCAGCTCGTAGATGCGGAACGTGCGGTCGATGAGCTTGCCCAGGCTCTCAGGCTTGAGCACACGGGTAAGGTCGGTGAAGCCGACAACATCGAGGTAGAGGATCGCCGCCGGCCGGGTTTCCCCCGGCTCAAGCTGCATCTCCCTCCGGCTGATGATGTTGGCCTGGGCGACCTCGGTTATCGTGTCCAGGTCGGCTAGCAACCCGGTGATGGAGTCAGGTGACTGCATGATGCTAGTCCTGGTTTCCCCTGCGCGGGGCCGCCGCTGTCCTGGGCAGCACGGCTAGTCTCGGTCCTATGACCATGCGGTACCGCTTGCGCATGTGCAGCAGGGGGCTGTTACCATGCTTAGTTTACTGCCTCGACGGGCGATGTCAAGGCATGCGCCCGCTACCCCTGGCCAGGCGAAGCAGGCTAGGGATGGCCGTGGCCGAGAAGGTACTCCACGGCCGCCCTGATCTTGGCGAGGAAGATCTCCTGGTCGAAGCCGCGCGCCCGCTGCCGGCATGCCTCCCAGCCCCAGTCCCCTTGCTCCAGGCGGTCGAGGGCCATGTCCAGGGCCGGCGCGCTTTGCTCGTCGAAGAGCACGCCCGTCTCGCCGTCCACGACGGTCTCGGCGCCGCCCCCGCGGTTGAACGCGACGACGGGGCGCCCGCACGCCATGCATTCGACGGGCGTCAGGCCGAAGTCCTCCTCGCCGGGAAAGACCAGCGCGCGGCAGTTCTGGTAGAGCGTCCGCAGCTCCTCGTCGCTCACCGCCCCGAGAAACTCCGTCCCCCGCCCGGCCTGGCGCCGCAGGCACGGCAGCAGCGGGCCCTCGCCGACGACGAGTAGCTGCTCAGTGCGGTACTTGAAGCACTCCACGGCTAGGTCCACCCGCTTGTACGGCACAAGCCGCGACACAACCAGGTAGTAGCCCCGTTGCGCATCCGCCTCGGGTGTGAAGAACCGCGTGTCGACGGGCGGATAGACCACGGGAGCGTCCCGCCCGTAGGTGTGCTTGATGCGCCGCCGCACCGTCTCGCTGATCGCCAGGAACTTGTCCACGCGCTGCGCCGCGGCAAAGTCCCACTGCCGCAGGTAGTGCGCGGTCAGGCGGAACACGCGCCCGCTGAACCGTGACAGCTTCGTGTTGTCCAGGTAGGTGTGGTAGAGATCCCAGACGTAGCGCATCGGCGTGTAGCAGTAGCAAAGATGCCGCTGGGCGGAGTGCGTCAGGACGCCCTTCGCCACGGCGTGGCTGGAGGAGATCACCAGGTCGAAGCCGCTGAGGTCGAACTGCTCGATGGCGTAGGGCATCAGCGGCAACAGGCGCTGGTAGTTGCTCAGCGCCCCCGGCAGGCGCTGCAGGTACGACGTGATGATGTGGGCGTCGGACAGCTCCGGGGGCGTGTTCCTGTGGTCATGGACCAGCGTGTAGATCGGCGCCGTGGGGAACAGGCGGTGCAGGAGGATCAGGCAGCGCTCCGCCCCGCCAAAGGACGTCAGCCAGTCATGGATGATGGCGATTCTAGCGGGGCCGGCCATTCTCATTCACCTCGAAGCGGACCACGCCCGGCAACTCATCGATCGGCAGGTACGGCAGGTAGAGGAAGTTCTGGGCGAACTGGTAGTTTACCGGAGAGGGGGCATTGTCCAGGAACAGGAAGCGATCGATGGGCGTGAGGCCGATATGGCCGATATTCAGCGTCATCAGCACGCGGTAGCGCCCGGGGAGGCCAAGCCAGTAAACCATGCGGTACTCCTGGCGGGCGGGGGCGTAGAACCAGAACGCGTAAACCGGCAGGTTGTGCACCTGGAACTCCGCCAGCGCATCTGCGCCGGGGAGCCCCGAGAGGCTGGGGCTGATCACCATGTCCGCCGCCTCGGGCGTCTCATAGGTGTACCCCTGGTAGAGGAACGGCGGCGAGACGTTATACGCGCCGGCGACGAGGTTGTTCAACGCCTGGAGGGTGAAGTAGCTGGCCTTAGGCGCCCCGCTGACGTCTAGCAGGCCGAAGCAGCGCGATGGATCCTGGTATTGGGCATCGCTGTCCTGGATGGCGGCGAAGACGATGCGCTCCACGCCGAGCCAGCCGAGGTACAGCGCCCCCCGGGCGTACATCGCCGCCTGGCGGGGCTGGTCCACTCCCACCCAGTTGTAGCTCGTCGACACGCCGTAGGAGGTCACCCACACGCGCTTGTCGTGCGCCCTGGCCCAGTCTATGGCGTCCGCCATGAAGGGCAGGCAGTGCTCGCGGCGCACCGGGGAGTCGGTGGTCTCAACTGGGACCGGGGGCGGGTAAAGGTTGAAAGCCAGCACGTCGAGGCCGCGCATCGCCCCCTGGTTGTTGAGCATTTCGAGATACGTCAGGTCCACTCCCCGGATCCCCCCCGACACTATCACCGCGTCGTCATCGCTGAGGACGATCGCCGTGCGGCTCGCCGACACCAGGTCCGCATACGCCCGCGTGTCCAGACCGATCTTGTAGTTGATGTTGTCCAGCAGCTGGTAGTACTTGAACGTTTTACCGTAGCGCTTGGCTACCGCTGAGCAGAACTGGCGGTAGAACTCGGGGATGGCGGCATCAGCGTCAAGCACCGGCATGATCTCGAAGCCCGCCCGTTCCAGTCGGCTGACCACCTGATCAAGCACGGCCCAGTTGGCTGTGTTCTCCTCGATGAAGTGCTCCATCGGGATGCGCAGCCGCACCAGCCCGCAGCCCGTGCCCTGAGCGGCGGAGACCTGCTGCTGCGTCAGCTCGTAGTTGTCGAGACACACCCCCAGTGGGTGGAAATCCTTGGCAGCCCAGCTGGAATTGACCGGGGCAGGATCGAGGAGTGGCGGGAACTGCTCCCCCGGCTCAAGCGGCTGGACGGTCTCCGGTACGCTGATCGAGGCGATGCGCCCGGCCTGGGCCTGCCCCGGCATAAGCGCTACCGCCGCGCAGACAGCCAGGCCCAGCAAGGCGGCGCCCCACCGCGGCGCGGAGCGGCATCCTTGGGCGTGCCGGCCTGCTCCGACCATCGCTACACGTCCACCCGGCGTAGGCGCCGGTAGAGCTGGATGTGCGCCTGGGCGATGGCGCTGAAGCTGAACCGCTCTGCATACGCCCGTTGGCGGTTTACTTGCTCAGTCCATTCCTGGGCGAGGCGGCCGCTTAGCAACTCGACGAGCAGGACGGACAGCGCCGCCGCCGTGTTCTCGCTGGGGGCGTAGTATGGATGCTCCTCCGCGCTGCGCCCGCCGACCACCAGAGGCAGGTCGCAGTGGCTGATGGAGGCGATGCTGCTGCGCTTCGAGCTGAACCCCTCGTCAAAGGGGAACACGCCCACCATGTAGCGCTGCACCGTGGCTTCGAGCTCCTCGTATGAAATATGGCTCAGGCGGACAACTGCCTCGGCGAGGCCGAGCTCGGTGATCCTGTTCAGCAGCTCCTCCGTCAACGGCTCGCCGGGGCGGAACTTGCCGCCCAGGTAGAGCATCGCCGGTTGGCCGGCATCGCGCGTGAGCTTCAGTGCTTCGAGAAGGCGCGAGAAGCCCTTGCCCCGGGCGGGCAGGCCGTAGTGGAAGATGCTGTAGGGCAAACGCCCGGCCGGGCCGCTGGGCGGGGGGAGCTGCGGTAGGGGCCTGCCCTCCGTCGCCAGCCACACCGCCTCAAGCTCCGCCTGGCTGCGCAGCACGTTGCCGATGGGCATCGTCATCGCCGTGCGCCCGTGGACGCGCCCGGCCAGCGCCGCCATTTCGCGCTCGTTGCTCACGATGACTGCATCGGCGGTGGGGAGCATCTGGTCCATCACGAGTTTCCTAAGGGGATGGCTGGTGAACCACTCGTGCAGCGTGAGCACGATGCGGCTGCGGGAGTTCATCCCCGCAAGCTGCTGCGGCAGGAACGCCGGCCCGAGGGACGAACCGTAGCCCTTGGACGGGTACTGCAGGTGGACGATGTCATATCCGCCGCCGCTTAGCTCGGAGGCGAGGCCGCGGAGGGCGAGTAGCGAGAAGCCCTTCAGGTCGTGGAGATGCAAGGTGGTGAGCCTGGAGAACGGTGGCCTGCTGGGCCCGTGCCCCGCTGCATAGAACAGGTGGACCTCGGCGTCCAGCGCCAGGTGCTGCGCCAGCTCATACGCGTAGTCGCCGACGCCGCACTGCTCATCGCCGGCGCTGCCCGTGACCAAAGCGATCCGCACGCCGCTATCTTAGCGCAGCGGCGCGGCTCATCAGATACAGGCGAGGCAGCCACGCTGGCCCCTCCAACGCACACCAGAGTACTGAGACGCAGGCTGCTAATGCTACTATTGGTCTCAGGAGGAGTCCAGGATGCAGTTCTACGCCCGCGCGGAGCTCATCGCGATGATGAGGGAAATCGCCCTGCTGCGCGGGGAGTTCACCCTGCGTAGCGGCAAGACGAGCGACTGGTACTTCGACAAGTACCGCTTCGAGGGCATCCCGGCGATCATGCGCAGCGTCGCCCATCACATGGCGCGCCTCGTCCCGGAGGGCACCGACCGCCTGGCCGGGATCGAGCTGGGCGGCGTTCCGATGTGCACGGCGCTGTCGCTGGAGACGGATATCCCGTGCATCTTCATCCGCAAGCAGACCAAGGAGCACGGCACGGCAGCCCAGGTGGAGGGGCTCTTCCAGCCGAGCGACCGCATTGTGCTGATCGAGGACGTGGTCACGACAGGAGGCCAGGCGATTGAGCTGATCCGCCATTTGCGCCCGGCAGGCTTGAACATCGTGGCGGCGCTGGCGGTGCTCAACCGCAACGAGGGCGCGGAAGAAGCGTTCGCTGCTGAGGCAGTTCCCTTCTGGTGGCTGTTCAGCCGCGACGATTTCGGCTTCTGAGCGCCGGGCGGCGTGGGTGGGGTAAGCTCCGGGCGCTGGGGTCCACCCCAGAACCCGGTGGCCTGCGGAAAAGCAAACCGCGACCTAAGCCGCGGCTGCCTGTTAGCATTCCGATTGTAACACAGCCCCTAGAAGTACTGGGAGCTTACTTCCATCTGCAGGCTGGTCGCGCTGTAGAAGGAGAAGGACTCAGGATGCTGTCCAATGATCACTTCCACACTCAGCAGCTTGCGGTTGCGGATGACGTCAAACACGAAGATGTCTCCCTCGTCCGCCGTCGTGACGAGAAGCTCAAGCGTCTCGATGTCCTTGAGCAGCATGTTAGGTACTTTGACCTTTTCGTCCTTGCCCCGGACCTCCAGCAAGACAAGCATGTCGTGATCGCGTAGGCCGTATTGCGACGCCGGGGAGTCGACCCACACCTGATCGAGCAGGATGCCAACGTCCCAGTACTGGTCGGGAATATCCATGTACATCTTCAGGTCGTCGCCGACCTCGCGGATCGCGCCGGTCAGCGGGCTACGGGTTCCGGAGAAGGTCTTGACCCCCAGCCAGGGATGCCACACTTTGAAGTCCTCAACGGGCTTCTTGCTCTCGTAGTTGGCGATGATCTCCGTCGCCACGCGCTTGACCAGCCAAATCGGCAGGAAGAACGTGGTGTTCTGCATGCCGCCGCCTCCGCCGCGCCGGTCGTGGAAGGCGATCACCTGGCCCTGGTCGTTGAACAGCGGGCACCCCTGATTGCCGTCGTTGATTGCTACGTCCGCCTGGATCACGTTGGGGATGAGGACGTACTTCCGGTTGCGCAGGTTGCGGACAGCACTGATGATCCCGTAGGTCACCGTGCCACCCAGCCCGCCGGAATAGCCGATGGCGATCACAGAGTCTCCCTGGTCGTAGGGGAAGACCTCTTTCACCGGGTCATACCGCGTCTCCAGGAGCTTGACGGGTTTGAGCGGCTTGGGTGCGTTGACCTTTATCACGCCCACCCCGTAGTCCTCATCGAACCCGACGACCTCTCCATCCAACTCCGTCCCATCGGAAAGGTGGACGGTAATCATCGAGGCCTCTTCCAGCCCCTCGAAGTCCGTCACGATGTAGCCCTTCCCGCTCAGCACGAAGCCCGTCAGGCGCCGGGTGAGCAGGCGCTGCATGCGTGACACCTCCCGTCCTAGGGGGCCCGCAATCTCCGAGTAGGCGAGCGAGTTCACGTCTACCGACACCACGCTGTCCTTCACCATCTCCGCTACGCGGACGGCGGGGAATTCCTCCTGCGCGTAAGCGAGACGGCCAGCCAGTACGGCGAAGACCAACATCCCAACCAGCTTGCGCATTGCATCCTCCAAGCTGTAACTCCGAGACCCGTGCCCCGTCTCGCCTATGAACCCGGAGCGCCCCCTAGTAGATAGGGGGATGCCCAGGGGGCAGCGATGACGTGGATTCTTCACTCTTCTTTTTCTCTGCGCCAGGCTTGGCGACGATCTGCACCTGCGTCTCCAGGCGCTCCCACTCGCCAGCGGCGTTCTTGCGGATGAACTTCACCGTCACCAGCTGGCCTACCTTGAACGTGCGCACGTAACTCGTCCAGTCGTACTGGTGCTTGATGAAGTGGTCGTCGAGCTCGACGATGGTATCGCCGACCTTGAGTCCCGCGATGTCGGCCGGGCTGTTGGGCTCGACGTAGGAAACCCACATGCCGAAATCCAACTTCTCGGGTTTGCCGTCTTTGTTCCAGTCAAACTCCCGGGGAGCGAGGCCCGATGCCTGCAGGCCGCCCGTCATGAGCAGCGGCTCGGCGCCAAACCAAGTCTCGATGACCTCGCCGGCGATGATCTGGTCGGCACACGTGACGATGTCATTGACGGGCACACCGAGGTTGAGGTTGGCCCCGCCCAACGAGTTGCGGACCATGCCGATGACGCTGCCGTTGATGTCAATCATCGGCCCGCCGATGAATGACATCTCGTAGCTGGCGTCGAACTGCAGAAACTCGTCCGTCGGCTCAGTCGAGCCGGGTGTCTCCTTGCGGATCGCGCTGATAATGCCAGCCGTGGCGTAGGTATCGACGCTGTTGAGCGACTTGCCGACGATGGCGATTGGCTGGCCGAGCTTCAGCTTGTCCGAGTCCCCGAAGGGGGGGCTGATTGGCTCCAGGTCGGGACCCCAGTCCACCTTGAGTACCGCCACCTTGAAGTCGTCGTTCTTGCCTACTAGCTCCGCCTTGTATGAACGGCCGTCGTCCAGGATCACCCGCACGAATGCCTGGTGTTCCATGAGGAACTCGGCCGTGATGACATACTGCGGGTCTTTGTAGATGAACCCTGTGCCCCACAGCCCATAGAGGGGCCGCGCCCCCCGGAGATACTGCCAGTAAAGGTAGTCATCGTTGAGCGTCGGGGAGTCGAACCGCGTTTCTATCGCCACCACGGATGGACGTACGACTGCCGCGGCGGCGGAAACAGCGCTCTCCGGCTTATAGGAGCCCGCAGGCTGCGCCGAGACGGAGCTGGCGAGCAGCACCACCGAGGCACTCAGGCCACCCAACAGGCTTATCCACTTCACTCTCATCGGTTTCCTCCCGTCGAGCTAATAAGACGTGGCAAAGCACGCCAACCATGCGGCGGGCTGTCCCGTAAACAAGCATTTTACACTACCGTCCGTGATGCTGGACAGCAATACGCGCACGGTCGCGCTTGTTTCCTCTTTCACCTTCGCCTCCGTCGCGGCTGTGCCGTCGTAGGGAACCGTGGCGAACCCGCGTCCTTTGGCGATGACGTCGCGGAACTCGTCGTAGGTTCCCACCTCGAACACCCTGCTGGTCATCTCGCTCTGGGCCCGGGCGCGCAGCTCCGCCTGCATCTTCGACAGGCTACTGCTGATAGACTCGCCGTCCAAGGCGGGGGTTGCATAGTCAGCCCGGATCGCGTTCTTTTCGCCAGACAGGCGGTTGACGAGGATCGCCGTGCCTTCCGCGATGTCCCGCGGTCCGACCTCCAGCCGCAGCGGCACGCCGCGCAGCTCCCAGTCGGCGAACTTGAACCCCGGGCGCAGGCCCTCGCGTTCGTCCACCTTCACGCGCACGGCCTCCTCGCGGTAATGCACTTTGCGCAGCACCGCCGCCAGGGCGTGGCACTTTTCGAGGATCGGCGCGCGGTCCTCGTCCTTGACTACCGGCACGATCACGACCTGGATCGGCGCCACGGCGGGGGGCAGAATCAGCCCGCGGTCATCGCCGTGCATCATCAGCATCCCGCCCATGATGCGATGGCTCACCCCCCAGCTTGTCGTCCAGACGTACTTCTCGGTGTTGTCCTCGTCGAGAAACTTGATGTCGTAGGCTCTGGCGAAGTTCTGGCCCAGGAAGTGGCTCGTGCCGCTCTGCAGCGCCTTGCCGTCGGGCATCATGGCCTCGATGCCGTAAGTCTCTACGGCCCCGGCGAACCGCTCGCTCTCGCTCTTCTGCCCGGCCAGCACGTGCATCGCCAGGTCGTCGCAGGCCAGCTGGCGGTACTGCTCCAGCATCCGCGCCGTTTCTTCCCGCGCCTCGGCCTCGGTGCGATGCGCCGTGTGCCCCTCCTGCCAGAGAAACTCCAGCGTGCGCAGGAACGGCCGCGTCGCCTTCTCCCAGCGCACGACGTTGGCCCACTGGTTGTAGAGGTACGGCAGGTCGCGGTAGCTGTTGAGCCACTTGGCCCACATCACGCCGATGATCACTTCGCTCGTCGGGCGTATCGCCAGCGGCTCATCGAGCAGCTTGCCGCCGCCGTGGGTGACCCAGGCCACCTCCGGGGCGAAGCCCTCGACGTGCGCCGCCTCCTTGTCCAGCAGGCTCTTGGGGATGAACAGCGGGAAGTAGGCGTTCTCGTGCCCGGTGGCGATGATGCGGTCGTTGAGCAGCTTCTTGATGTTCTCCCAGATGGCGAAGCCGTAGGGGCGGTAGACCTGGCAGCCGCGCACCGGCGAGTAGTCGGCAAGCTCCGCCTGCAGGATTACGTCCGTATACCACTGGCTGGGATCCTTGCTCTTGGGCGTGATGAAGCGCTTGTCTTCAGCCTTGGCCAACCGACTCAACCCTCCAGAACACCGCTGGACCGAATCAACGCGGGAGATTATAGCTCAGACGCGATGCGGGGTAGGGCGGACCGCCGTGTCCGCCCCGGCGTCATGCTCCGGCGCTTGAGAAGCGTCAGGCAGGCTGTGGTGCGCCGAGATGCTCGGCCAGAAACCGCTCTGCGCGGCGGTAGAAGTCTAGGGCGTTGGACTGCTTCGTGAGATAGTGCCCTTCATCCGGATACACCACGTACTCAACCGGCACATGCCTGGCCTGCAACGCCGCTACGAGCCTTGCGTTTTCCTCGCAATGCACACGAGCATCGTTGGCGCCGTGGGCGATGAACAGCGGCGACTTGACTCTGTCGGTGAAGTAGATCGGGCTGCGGCTGCGCAGGAACTCGATATCCGCGCGGTCCTCATGCGTCCAGTCTGCCTCATCCTTGAGCTGTCCCTGCCTGGGGCCGTCCGCGTAGCGCGGCAGGCGTCCCAAGACCAGCTCATATCGCGCGCGGTGGCTCTCGAGGTATGGAGCGCAATCGGCGAGGAAGGTGAGCAGATCGGAGACGGGCCAGAGCATTACGCCAGCGCGATAGACGTCCGGAGAGAACTCGAGAGCCCAGAGAACGCAGTAGCCGCCGAAGCTACCGCCCATGATGGCGATACGTTGGGGGTCGGCCACACCCCGCATGACGGCCCAGTCAAGTGCGTCGTCGAGATCGTTCTGAATCTTGCCGCCCCACTCTCGGTTACCTGCCCGTAGAAAGCTCTTCCCGTAGCCACTTGACCCACGGTAGTTCACCCGCAGGCAGGCGCAGCCCCGGTCAGCCAGCCACTGGGCTCCATGGTCGAAGTGCCATCGGTCATGGTACCAGGGCCCATAGTGAACCCAGAGTACGAGAGGGAACGGTGATTGGCCATGTTGCGGAAGCGTGAGGAATCCGTGGAGGGTGATGCCGTCTCGCGTGGTGATGCTCACTGACTGCGTGGAGGCAAACCTGTAACCGACGAGATCTTCCTCAAGAGCGAACAGCGGCTCCAGGCGCTTGTCCGCTCTGTGATAGATGGATAACGAAAAAGGAGTGACGTCTGCGTGAGTCATGATCAGCCAGGTCAGGTCATCCAAGGAACGGTCGGACAGCTCGAAGTCACCTGCTATGTTGGCGCGGAGATAGTCCAAATCTGGACGGACAGCATCGTCGATCGCCATCCAATCCAACCGGTCGCGCAATATGGGCACGCAGTCGGGCATGCCAGTCCGCGGGTTGAACGATGGGCGGTAGAACAGGTCGTAGGAGGGGTCTGCGGCAAGGACGCGTCTCACGCCGCTTGCAATGTCGAGCTCGACAAGAGCGACGGTCTCTCGTCCAGTGCTATCCATGATGTAGAGCCGCCGGTTGTCCTTCGCGAACTGAATTGGGCCGGACCACAGCGCATCCTCGGGGTCCCACGCAAGGACTTCTCTGTAGCCCGCCGCGGGATCACCGATCATCAGCGCGCTGCCGCCGCCGGGTCTTGCCGCGAGATAGCCGCGGATGGCGAGGCTGTGGTCGATCAGCCACCCGCCGTAGACGGAAGGCAAGTACATGAAGAGGACGTCATCGGGGGCTTCAGCTAGGAGTGTGAGTCGGCCGCTCTCGAGATCCAAGAGATAGGCGTCGTGAAGCCGTGGGTCACGCGCGTTGAGCCCTATGACAGCCTTGGTGGGGCAGTCAGGCGATAGCGCCAGGATGCGCGCCTGGGACCCCGCGGCGCCTTTCTCCCGCAGCGGCGAGACGCGTGTGCACTGCCCGCTGAGCACGTCGGCGATCCAGAGAATCCAGTCCTCTTCGCCTGCCTCGTCATGGCGGAACAGCAGCTTGCCCTCCGAGTAGGTCCACTTGTAGAGCCAGATGGCCCGCTCGGTGGAGTTCGTCACTGGGCGGTCGTCGCCCCGTGCTACGCTGCGCACCCAGACGTTCCTAACGTCATTCACATTGCTGACGTATGACACGAATTGACCGTCTGGCGACAACCCGGGTACTACTCTCGTCCCTTCTCCGAACAACGCTTCTGTTGGGATCATTCCCCGTTACCTCCATTATCAGATTAGGCGCAGGGATTCCTCTTCATTAGCAAAGGAGCGCCCTGGAACCTATGTAACACCAGGAGGACGGCTGCATAAGCACACCTCAGCAGAACCCGGTATTCCTCCACAGCTTACCAGCGGCGACTCGTAGCTGTTTCCGGTAGAGGTCTGACAGCAGGTCGATACAGGTGACACATTAGTAGTGAACTCCCTGCAAAGACAAACGAACTGGCTGTCATCCCAGCCAAACAGGAACAACGTCCAGTAGTCGCCTTTGTGCTGCCAACCAGGGTAGCTATCCGTGGTAGTAATCTGTTTCATGCCGGGTTCCGGGGTGACCAATAGGTACGTACCTGACATCCTAGTATCTCCTTCTCTCGAGAGTTTGCACGAGTAAGTGCTCACAAGAATTGAATGTAACTACAGAACTGCGTGCCGGTCTCCAAGGTTTACATAGGCAGCTCCTTGTAGGGACTCAGAACGGTGGTTCCGAGGCGCCTGGGACATGCGTAGATGTTAACCATATCCAGCTCTCGGACGCTGATAGCGTGCTCTCGCTCGAGCCGAAGTCTCATAGTCTTGTACCACCTAGGCGCTGAGAGGACGCACGTCATGCTGGGGGCAGCGCCTTTGACCCTTGAAACGAGACAGCCACCGCCGCACGCAGGCATGACAAGGCACTCAGCGCAGATAGGGTCAGCGGTTGGATCGAAGCCCACGTAGCGAGCTTCCCTGACCGGATCAAGCGGTCCTCGATTCATGATGTGTCCAACTTCAAGCTGCGGATCGCCTAGCCCGACCGCGCACTTGTATAGCTCGCCGCGCGGCCCGATTACGAACGAGCCAGGGAGAGCTGCCTGGCACGGCATGTAGTTCGTAGGAATGATGACGCTCATCCACCTAGCTTTGGATTCTTCCGAGAGCGATGGATCGCTCATCAACTCGAGGAGTAGATCTTCATAGGCCGAGTTGGCGACTTCAAGATTGCGCGGGAAAGTGTTTTCGTCGACGTAATCGTACCCTTCAAAGCAGGAAGCCATGCATGGAGCCAGATGCACGTGCTCTAGCACGCCGTCAGCTTGGAGCGTGACGATCCAGTCTTTCACCACACGAGCAGACTCGGCGGTTAGATTGGCTCGCAAGACAATCGGAATCTGAGTGCAGTGCCTCTTGACCTTAGTGTATATGTCGGTCCATGTTGGGCCATCATCCTGATAGCGGCGATACTTGTCGTGGAACTCCTGAGTCGTGTCTAGGGTGATCTGAACACTGTATACATTAAGCTCGCGTAGGAAGGCAACCACGGCATCGTCTAGAAGAGTGCCGTTCGTGATGATTCGGTGCTGAAGGGCGGTCCCCCGTGCGGAGGCGATGGCGGTGAGCTTGCTAGTGATGTAGAGGATCATGTCCTTGGCGAGGAGTGGCTCGCCTCCGTACCAGCAGACGCGAATGCAGCGTTTGGATGGCATGATGCCTTCGAGGTAGCTGAGAAGTGCGTCCGCTACCTCTGTGCTCATTGTCTCGTTGGAACGCATCCAGTTCTGAGTGCAGTAGGCACAGGCCATGTTGCAGTCGTAGGTGAGGGCGATCCACAGCTCCATCACCTCACCCGCCCCGAAACGGGACTGCATCTCATGCATCCTGATCAGCTCTGCCTCGCAGGCGTCGGTGGGAAGAACGAACCCCCCTGCCCTGAGGCCGCTCATCACTTCGTCTGGGATGCGCTCAAGAACTGCCGAGTCCCCTCGTGCCACTCGCGCAAGGAGGTGCAGCATTGGAAGGCTAACCACAATCAGTTGCCGTGTGGTGAGGTTCTCGATGACCGCCCTGTCCTCACCGCGCACCAAGCACGCTATGAGGTAGTTCCCCGTCTTGAGGCTCCCGTTCTTCGGTTGCCCCTGCACCGTACCGCCCATCTTGATCGGCCTCCTCTCAAGTATAACACAAACCCGAGCCTTTCGGGCCATGAACTTCAGCGTCTGATCAGCGTGTGGTCCCCCTGATTCCCCTTGCGCGGGCCAAGAGACGCCTTTACCCGCTACAGGGGATTTGATACACTGGGTGATCAGTCGAAGCTCCGTACGAAGCTCCCGCTCGCGACGAGCCACTTCTGGAGGAGAAGAGGAATGGCGGTTCCCCTCGACAAGAAGCGCAACGTGGCCTTGGTCGGCCATCTCGGCGCCGGCAAGACGATCCTCGCCGAGGCGATGCTGTTCGCCTCTGGCGCCACGACGCGCATGGGGACGATCGAGGACGGCAACACCGTCAGCGACCATGACCCGGAGGAGATCAAGCGCCGCTACTCGATCCGCAGCACGATACTGCCGTTTGACTACGACGGGCACCGGCTCACGGTGATCGACTGCCCGGGCTACCTCGACTTCATGGGCGAGACCATCTCGGCGCTGCATGCCGTCGACGCCGCGGTGGTGGTGGTGAACGGCAGCACCGGCGTGGAGCCGCAGACGAGGCAGGTCTGGCGCTATTGCGACGAGCTGTCAATCCCGCGGCTGATCTTCGTCGCCGGCATGGACAAGGAGCACGCGTCGTGGACCGCGGCGCTCGGCTCCGCCCGCCGGGCGTTCGGTACGTCGGTCATCCCGGTGCTCATTCCCATCGGTGAGCAGCACAATCTCAAGGGCGTGATTGACGTGTTGCGTGGCAAGGCGTGGCTCAAGGAGGGCACCAGCGTTGCGGAGCGCGCGGTTCCGGCGGATCATGCCGGGGCGGCGGCGCAGGCCCGTACGGCGCTGGTGGAGAGCATCGTCGAGCTCGACGAGGGTCTGCTCGAGCGCTATCTAGCGGACGAAGAGATCGGCGAAGCAGAGCTGCTCGCGGCGCTGAAGGGCGGCATCCAGCGCGGGAAGATATGCCCGGTGTTCTGCGGGTCCGCCAAGCAGCTCATCGGCGTCCGCAACCTGCTGGACATGCTTGTGGGCGGCATGCCGGACCCAGGTGCCAGGGGGCGGATTGGCGGGGCCAAGCCCGGAGGCGGCGCCGAGACGCGGCCGCTGACCGAGGACGCTCCGTTCTGCGCCCGCGTGTTCAAGCTCTCGATGGAAGGGCAGCTGGGCGAAGTCTTCTGGATGCGCGTGTACTCCGGCAAGGTGCGGCCCGGCGACGCGATCTACAACGCTCGCAGCAGCGACTTGGAGAAGCTCTCGGCGCTGCTGACGATGCGGGGCAAGACGCGCGAGGACCTGACGCTGGCTTCGGCGGGCGACATCGTCGGCACGGTGAAGCTCAAGTCAACGCACCTCGGAGATACATTGGGGATCAAGGAAGCGCCCTTCGTGCTGCCGGACATCGCCTATCCCAACGCCGTGGCGTTTGAGTCCGTGGAGGTGGCCGACAAGAACGACCTGGAGAAGGTCATGGCGGCCCTCAATCACATCTCGTCTTTGGACTCGACGCTGCGAGTGTCGCAGGACGAGGAGACGAAGGAGCAGGTCGTGTCGGGGATGGGCCAGGTGCACCTGGACATCACCGCGGCGCAGGTCAAGGCCCGCACCGGGGTGGCCATCCAGTGGCGCAAGCCGCGAGTGCCCTACCGCGAGACGATCACCGAGAAGGCCGAGGCGCAGGGTAAGTATAAGAAGCAGACGGGCGGGCGTGGCAAGTACGGCGACGTACACCTGCGCCTGGAGCCGCTGCCGCGGGGCACGGGCTACGAGTTCGTTGACGCGGTCGTGGGCGGTGTGGTACCGGGGAAGTTCATCCCGGGGGTGGAGAAGGGCGTGGCGGAGACGATGGAATCCGGGCCCCTGTCTGGCAGCAAGGTGATCGACCTGCGCTGCACGCTCTTCTATGGGAGCTACCACACGGTGGACTCCGACGAGCTCTCGTTCAAGGTGGCGGCGTCGATGGGATTCAAGGCGGCCTTCGAGAAGTGCAAGCCGATCATCCTTGAGCCGATCTACGACCTGACGGTGTACACGCCGGAGAACCACCTGGGCGACGTGATGGCGGACATCAACTCACGGCGGGGAAAGGTGGCCGGGATGGACGCGGCGGGCGATCTAAAGGTGATCACCGCGCAGGCCCCGCTGGCGGAGCTGCACCAGTACATAAACACGCTGCGGTCGCTCACCGAAGGCCAGGGATATTACGAGGCGCGCTTCGCCGGCTACGAGCAAGTCCCATCGAACGTGCAGGCGGACATCATCAACGCTCATCAGGCGTCGCGAACGGCTGAGCGAGAGGGATAGTAGCCCGCAACGACCATCACGTATGTGAGCCGCCGCGGCAGCCGCCGGCCGCCTCCCGCGGTGGGCCGCGGCTAGCGGCTGCTGGTCATCCACGCAGCCGTCTTCTACTTGCTGCCCTTCTTCTTTGGCTGCACAGGGCCGACGTTCTCCTTCTGTGCGGGCTTCTGCGGTCCCACAGGCAGCGGCAAGGCTGAGCTGTTCCCGCCTCCGCTGCCGCCAGCGGAACTTGCAGGCTTGGAAGTGTCCGCACCCGCCCCGCCGTCTTTCACCTTCGACGCGCCGAGTCCAATGTTCACACCTGGGGGCAGTGTCGCCCCGGCGCCAGGGGCCGGTTGGTTCACCACCGGCTTGGTCGGTTGCGGCTTGGCTGGGCCAGCTGCGGGGCTCAGCGGGGGTGCCTGACCGCCGGTTGGAGCAAGCGGCCCTGCAGCGCCCGCCCCAGCTACGCCTGCTGCGCCCACGCCGGCTACACCAGCTGCGCCTGCCCCGGCCACACCGGCTGCGCCAGCGGGCTGTCCCGGCGCTCCCTGCGGGGCAGCGGGCGGTGCCCCGGCGGGCATGATCACGTCCGTTCTGTAGGTGGGATGCTCTACCGGAAGCGGAACCACGTTGTCGCCGTCGCGGTTGAGGACGTAGCGCGCGCTGGAATCAGCGACGAGGGCGAGCTGTGTATCCTTCTGGCTCTCGATGTCCCGCTTGGCCTTGAACTTGAGATAGACGAGTGCGCCGTCGCCCGAAAGGTCGCTCAGCTCCTGATTGGAGTCGACGGCGATGAGCACCTTCCCGTCCGTCTTGCTCGGCTGCGCATAGTAGATGGCGGCATGGGTGGCGTCGTCAAAGAACTCGCCGAGCTCGGCGGTGCGGAAGCTGAGCACGTCCGGGTCGAAGGAGACGGTTACCAGGCCCTTGTAGAACGCCGGGAGGTTCTTCCCGTCGATTCTGACGAGCACGTCGTCATCCTCGCGGACCACATCCGGGAAGTCAGGCGCGATCACCACGTCCGGCTCGCGCAGGCGCACCTCCACCGGCAGTTCCCGCGGATCGGTCAAGTCCTCCTCGTTCGAGACGACCTTGACGTAGATCGTCACATTGCCGGGAGTGTCAGGCGTCCACACAATGTATGGGTCCTTCGTCGTCAGCGTTGACTGCGCGTAGCTCTTCTCCGCGTCGAGGGTGGCGCTCTCCTCTTCGTTGCCCGTGGTTGCGCCCAGCGGCCTGCGTCGCGGCGTGCCGCCGTTGTCCGTCCAAGTGGTGTACTGGGAGCGGAGGGAGCCCTTACCGGTCGCGCCAGAGGGTGTCTCCGCCGCGGCTCCAGCCGTGCCCGCGCTTGCCGGGCGGCCCTCCTCGACGATGTTCGCTGCGCCCGTCGGCTCACCGCGCGTCGGTTCTGCGGACCCCGTCTCCGCCGCGCCGCGCGACACAAGCCGGCCTGCCCGGTTCTTGAGCTCGGAGCTCTGGGCCTTGGCGATCTCCTCGTCCGTCTTGGCGGGATCAGCACCCTTGGCACCCGCCGGGCCTCCGACGACGCGCCGTTCGAGGATCATCGAGGTTTGCTGGCCTGCAGGGCTGGACGGCTGCCCGGCGCCTTGGCCTCCGATGCTCTTGTCGTAGGCATCCAGCCGGGCTTGCTCGTCCGTAGTCAATGCCTCGCCCTTGGTCCGCTTGTCGATCAGCGCCTGAATATCGGGGGGTGGCCCGGCCTGGCTAGGCCCTGCGGCTGCAGCGCCAGCCGCGCCGGCTGCCGCGGGTGGAACAACCGCTCCCGGCAGGGCTGCCCCTGGCGGTGCGGCCCCCGGCGGCGCCCCAGCGCCTGCGGGAGTCCCGGCTGCGCCAGCACCGGCACCTGCGGGTGCGCCAGCGCCCGCGACGCCAGGCGTGCCGGCCCCGGGACCAGCCGCGCCTTCTGTCGCCGGTCCCTGGGCGGGAGGCGTGGCCTGGGCAGTACGGAATCCCTCGTCCACGACCGTCGCCAGCCGCCCGCGGTCGGCCTCCGGCACCTCCGCAATCGTGCCGTTGGCGACCGACCAGACGTACTGGACATCGCGCTTGTCGGGGTTGCTCACTACCGCATAGACGTCATAGTCCTCGCCTGGGTAAACGTCCCCCGTCTCCAGGCTTACGTACATCACGGTGATCGGCGCTTCCCCCGGCGGCGTCTGGCCTGTCCCAGTTTGCCCGTAGGCGGGACTGCTGCGCGTCGCCTCGCGGTAACTCGCGTCGTAGTTCTGGTTGCTCTGGGGAGTTGTCGGCGTGCTGCTGCTGGTGCACGCAACAACCGCTCCCACGACCACAGCCAAGGCAATGGCTAGTGCTTGCCTGCTCATGCTCTCGCCTTCCGTATGCACATTGCTATACAGATAATAACAGCCCTTATGACGGATCACAAGGCGCCCCTGTTCGCAGCCAAGGATACCATGTGGCCGATCATCACGTTGAGCGGGAGACTGAGACCGAGCCTGGCTCCGTGCTTCGCCACAGCCAGGTTGAGCATCGCGATCTCGGGCTCCCGGCCCGCCCGCAAGTCCTCGCGCATGCTGCTGCTGTTCTGCGCCGTCGACTGAATGAGGCTCACCAGCTCTTCCGTGAGCGCGACTAGGCCGCCAGTGAACGCCGCCGGGGCGGCGATGCAGCCCACCTCGAACACCTCGCGCAGCAGGCCCAGCACCAGAGGTGATTCAAGGCAGCTGAGCAGTGCGCCGTTTGGGCAGTCGAGCAGCGCCGTCAGCGGGTTCACCACGCAGTTGACGGCCAGCTTGCGCCACATCTGCTCCTCGATGCGCGCGCACGGCTCCACGGACAGCCAAGGCGCGCTCAGAAGCGGCGGCAGCTCGTGCGCGAGAGGCGAAGCGTCGCCCAGCGCGCCGACGTAGATGCGGTTCGCCGCAGTGCTCACGACTGCGCCGTCCTCAAGCCTCGCCCCGCCGTAAAGCACCCCCAGATGAAACGGCCCCTCGTGCAGGCCGTTGGCAACGACCAGCACGCCTTGCTCCGGCAGCGGTTGAAGCAATGCCAGGAGAGGCGCGACATGCTGCGCCTTCACGGCGAGCACGACCCACCTTGCCTCCGCCAGGCGCTCGTGTGGCGTTGCGGGCTGCACCTCCACCCCAGCTATGTCGAGTTCCAGCCGCTCGGCGCCGATGGCCAGCCGCAGATTCGCGAGCTCGGCGCGGCGCCCGGGGTTGCGGACGACCCAGATGAGCCGCGCGCCGTTGCTTATCAAGGCCGAGGCAAGGAGTGACCCCACAGGCCCAGCTCCGACAAGAAGCACAGGCGCCTCACCAACGATGGGCGTGTCAGCCACGGCGCTCCTCCATGAACCGTGCCGCCGCCTCCAGGCACTCGCGGCATGTGCCTGTGATGGTCTGCGGCCCTGGCAGGCTGTCCAGGAACACCCGCCCGTAGCGCGCGCGCACTACGCGGCTGTCCAGGATGAACACGCAGCCGTAGTCGCTCTTGCTGCGGATCAGCCTGCCGAAGCCCTGCCTGAGCTGCATCACGGCGATGGGCAGGCTGTACTCGCGGAAGCTGTCGCCCCCGGCGGCGTCGATCGCGCGCTGCCGCCCGGCATGGATCGGGTCGCGGTAGTTGCCGAAGGGCAGCTTGGCGAGCACGACGCAGGACAACGCCTCGCCCGAGACGTCGAAGCCTTCCCAGAAGCTGCGCGTGGCCAGCAGCACCTTGTCCCCCGCGCTGCGGAACACCTCGGCGATCTCGTGGCGCGAGCCGCTCTCGCCCTGCACGAGGATGCGCTCCGGGGCAACGCGCAGCGGCAGGCGCGAGGCGATGTGGCGCAGGTCGCGGTGGCTGTTGAACAGCACCAGCACGCCCTGGGGGAATACCTCGCAGACGCCGGCCACGACTTCCTCGAGCTGCTCGAGGTACTGCTCGCGCGTCTCGCCGGTAGGGGTGGCGACGTCTGTCGCCGCTAGCAGCAGCGATTGAGTCGGGTAGTCGAACGGGCTGGAGAGCCTGAGCCAGCGTGAGCGCCCGGTGGTGGCGGGGTCAAAGCCCAGGCACGCCTGGAGATAGTCGAACTTGCCGGCCACGGTGAGCGTCGCCCCGCAGAGGATGACGCACTCCTTGCTGGCCAGCAGCGACTGGAACACCGGCCCGACGTGCAGCGGCGCGGTCTTGAACTCCCAGGCGGCCTCCGCCTCGCGCAGGTCGCAGTTGAACCAGGTTACCGCCTCGGGGTCGTCGGGATGCCAGTGAGCCAGTGCGAGACAGGCGTCATCCAGGTCGGCGCCCAGCCACTGGAGATCCATCTGGAACATCGTGTCGTCGAGGTACAGCTCCGACTCCTCGTCAGTGAACAAGGTCTGGATATCTCGGGCGAGCGCGCGGAAGCGCAGCAGGACAGCTCGTAGTCTCTCGGCCAGCTTGCTGAGAAGGTCGAGCACCTGGGCCTGGCCGGGTGAGGCGAGGGGGGGAGTGAGCTGCTCAGGCTCCGCCTGGCGCACGTGGCCCTTGTCCACGGCTTGCTCCAGCAGGCGCGCCACCTGGCCCTTGATCTCCGCGGCGAGCCGGATCCAGCTCGGCACTTCCTCCGCCGCCGCCTGCGCCCGCTCCAGCGCCTCAGCGGACTCCTCGCCTGCGGATCCTGGCTTCAGCGCCAGCCGCTGGCGGCAGCCCTGATGCTGCAGCAGCTCTAGCAGGCGGTTGCCGAAATCGATGGGCAGCTCGTTGGAGACGCTGAGCGTATTCTGCCCCGTGATCGCCTGCTCCAGGTTGTGCGCCTCGTCGAAGACGATCACCGGGGCCCGCGTAAGCACGTTGTCCGCGTCGTCGTCGCGCAGGTTGTGCAGGGCGAAGACCAGCGCGTGATTCGTGATGACGATGTGGCTGGACGCGGCTTCGGCCCGCCGCGTGAAGAAGTGGCAGCGCGCCTTCAGCTCGCAGCGGTCGCCCAGGCATGTCGTGTACCGGCAGTCGACGCCCGCCATCACCGCCGCGCGCAACGCCTGGGGCATGCTCGGCGGGGCGGGCAGGCGGTCCAGGTCGCCGTGGGGCTCCTGCACGTGCGCCAGCAGCAGCCGGACGATGAACAGCAGCGACGCTGGCCCGCGGGCCAGGAGGGCCTGCCGGCGCTGGCGGCTCCCGGGCGCGTTGGTCAGCCAGACATCCCGCAGGCGCTTCAGGCAGAGGTAGTGCTCGCGGCCCTTGAGCAGCGTTACGCGCAGGTCGAGCATGTCGAGGATGCTCTGCATCCGCGGGACATCGAGGGAGACAAGCTGCTCCTGCAGGTTGATCGTGTTCGTACTCACCAGGCACAGCTGCCCTGTCTCGGCGGCGTGAATCGCCAGCGGCAGCAGGTAGGCGATGGACTTGCCTACGCCCGTGCCCGCCTCCACGATCAGCGGCTGCGAATCGGCGAGCGCCTGAGCCGCCGCGAACGCCATCTCGATCTGCTGCGGCCGCTCCTCGTAGGCTGCGAAAGCGTTGGCCAGCGCCTCGCGGGCCTCGAACACGCGCTCGAGAATGTCCGGCGCGATGTCCTGCCGTGGGGGGGCGCCGGTCTCGCCGCGGCGCGGACACAGCGGCGCCAGGTCCACCGAGCCGGCGGGCGGCATGCTCAGCGGATCGTGCCGCGCGTGCAGCTCGGCAATGAACCCGCCCAGCCGCCCCTGCTCGCCCGCTTCTTGCACCAGCTCACCGGTCTGCACCAGCAGGTCGTCGGGGATGCTCGCCAGCCAGGTGGCCGCGGCGTCCGCCAGCGTGCTCAGTTCGTCCAAGGTGTATGGCGCCGGCAGCCCCATCAGGTATGCCAGGTCATCTGCGCACCAGTAGGCCATGGGCGCCTTGGACAGAGCCCCGAGCAGCCCTTCTGCCCCATGGGCATCCATGGGTGCATTGGCTAGGACGGTGAGGTCGTCCTCATCTAGAGGCAGCTTGGCGGCGAAGCTGCTGGCCGAGCTGAACGACCAGTCCCTGCTCAGGCCGCCGCCCCGGCACAGCGCCCGGCCCTTGCACCGGCCAGGCGAATCCAGGGCGGCGAGCAGCCACAACACGCGAGCATTGTAGGCTGTTCGGCTGCCGGGGCATAGGGGAGGATGGGCGTCTGCGCTCCGAGGTGCACGGTGCGCTATAGTGGCTTGCGAGTAGACCGATATACTCGGTGGGGAGCAAGTGCGGTGATCGAGCTCACGCGGTTCAACGGCGAGAAGTTCGTGCTCAACGCGGACCTCATCGAAATAGTCGAGGCGACTCCTGACACGGTGATTCGCTTGCTTACCGGCAAGAGGATGGTCGTCCGCGAAACCGTCGAGGAGGTCGTGCTCAAGGCCCTCGAGTACGCCCAGCGCGTGCACTGCATTGACGTCCTGCCCCCTCCCGAGGACGAGGCTTCGCCGGAGTAGCGGCGCAAGCTCCTAGACCCTCCGCGGAACCGTTATAATCAGCGGTGGAGGTATCAGTGGCCGACATCCTCAGCCAGGAAGAGATAGACGCGCTGTTGAGCGCCCTGGCCACGGGCGAGCTCAGGGCCGAGGAGATGCGCGAGGAGCCGGGGGCAGGCATGCCGAAGGTCAAGCCCTACGATTTCCTCCGCCCGAGCAAGTTCTCCAAGGAACAGATCCGCACGATCTACATGCTTCACGAGACCTACGGGCGCTTGTGGAGCAGCACTCTCTCCGGCGTGCTGCGCAACTACGTCTCGATGAGCGTGAGCAGCGTGGATCAGGTGACGTACCAGGAGTTCATGCAGTCGATCCCCAACCCGACGATCACCGCCACCTTCACATTGTCCCCGCTCGAAGGCAAGGCGCTGATGGAGTTCTCGCCGACCATCGGGTTCCCGATCATCGACCGCCTGCTCGGCGGTTCGGGCCAGAGCAAGGTCCAGGCGCGGGAGCTGACGGAGATCGAGGAGCACGTCGTATCCAACCTCATCGACGAGGGCATGGTGTTTCTCCGCGAGGCCTGGTCGTCGATGATCGACCTAAACCCGGAGCTCCAGGACATCGAGAGCAACCCGCTGTTCGTGCAGATCGTCCCGCCCAACGACATGATCCTGCTGATCACGATGGAGACGCGCATCGGCAACTTCAGCGGGATCATCAACATCATCTATCCCTACGTCGTCCTGGAGCCGATCCTCTCGCTGCTCTCCGCGCAGACGCTCTACGCGGTGGGCAGCCGCGGGGCGACCGAGGAGTCGCGCGAGCGGACCAGGCGCGTGCTCAACAGGGTGGAGGTGCCGCTCTCGGTCGAGCTGGGGACCGCCCACTGCACTTTTCGCGAGCTGCTTGAGCTGGAGCTGAACGACATCATTGTCTTGAGTACGAAGACCACGGACGACCTGCTGGCCCGCGTCGGCGGTGTGCCGAAGTTCCGCTGCGTCCCGGGGCTCGCCGGCAAGCAGCGAGCGGCGAAGGTCACGCAGGTCGTGGCGGATCGTGATTCGGTGCCGGCGGGTCGGTTGGTGAGGAGAAGGTAGGCGGCATGGCAGACATTGGTCTTACCCAGGATCAGATCGATTCGATGCTAGGCGAGGCGCCTGGTTCCGGGGCGGCGCAGCAGGTTGCACTGGGTGAACAGGACATCGCCGCCCTCGTCGACATCGAGCACGCGACGATGGGGAACCTGCCGAGCGTGCTCAACGCGATGACGGGTTTCGAGTACCGCATTGGCACGGTGGAGTGCTCGCGGACTGAGCCTGGCGAGATCCCCACGTTGCTTGGGAGCGACCTGGTGTTCGGCTTTCCGGTGGAAGTGGGCGAGCCCTTCACCCACTTCCTCTCCATGGAAACGCAGTTCGCCAAGCGCATCGCCGCAGCACTGACCGGGGCGCAGAGCAGTGAGGACACGCAGTTGAGCGACATGGAAGTGTCGGCGATCTCGGAAGTGGTCTCGCAGGCGAACGGTTCCTACCTTTCGAACCTTTCGGCCACCCTCAAAGTGGCCGCCAGCGGCGCCGCAGTCCAGCCGACTGACGCAGCAGGCGCGGCATCGGCTCTCGACAGCGGGGCGATGATCGCCAGCATCTATCTTGAAGGCGGCGGCGGCGAACCCGAGCTCGTCAGGCACATCCTGCCAGGAGTGCTTGTCCAGCTGATCGCCGGCCAGCTGCGCCAGGCGGCCGCTGCGCAACCTCCGCCAACGCCGGCACCGACTGCGCCCCCGCCACCGGAAGAGACTGGTTCTCAGGAGCTGATAATGCCTCAAACCTCAAGCGCAAGTGCAGTCGTGAGTCCGACGACGCAGTACTCGCCGGCCACGTTCTCCCAGTTGGCCCCCGCCGCCGAGGATGTCGAGGCGCGGAATCTGGATATCCTCCTTGACGTACCGCTGCAGGTGACCGTCGAGCTCGGCAAGACCCAGATTCCGATCAAGCAGATCCTCGAGTACGGCCAGGGCAGCCTGATCACGCTGGACAAACTGGCCGGTGAGCCGATAGACTTACTCGTCAACGGCAAGTACTTCGCCAAGGGCGAGGTCGTGGTGATCGATGAGAGCTTCGGCGTGCGCATCACTTCGATCCTCACCCCCGCGGAGCGTTTGGCTCAGCTAAGCTAGGTGGACTAACAGGATGGAGGCTGGTGCAGGCTCAGGCGAGCAATGGCGAGCGTGCTGATCGTTGATGATGCGGCGTTCATGAGGATGATGATCAAGGATATCCTCGTGAACAACGGCATCGAGGTTGCCGGTGAGGCGGAGAACGGCACTGCCGCCGTGTCTCTCTACAAGGAGCTCAAGCCTGACCTGGTGACGATGGACATCACCATGCCGGAGTTGGATGGAATCGCCGCGCTCAAGGAGATCATCGCCTTCGACAAGGCGGCGAAGGTCGTGATGTGCTCGTCGGTGGCGCTGCAGTCGACGGTGATTGAGGCGTTTCAGGCCGGTGCCAAGGACTTCATCGTCAAGCCGTTCAACCCGGACCGCGTGCTTGACGCGATCAACAAGGCCCTCGCCGGGTAGCTGCCGGCCTGGGCTTGAGCCCAGGACGCTCGCCTAAAGGCGGGCCCTGCGCTATAGTTGTGCTGGGAGGCGCCAGCAGGAAGGAGTGTGGCCGCAGGGGCCGAAGCGAATCGGCAACTGCGAGGAGTGGCTGTCGCAAGGCGGAGTAGCAATGGGGCGCGCAACATGGCTTAGGTGGGTCGTCCCGGCCCTGCTGGGAGCGCTTCTCTTGGCCCTGACGTGCGTGTCACCATCGTTCCCATCCATGCGTTGCGCGGTGGCTGCTACGTCCAAGGACGCGGCGAAGAAGGACGAAAAGCACGCCGACAAGTCCGACTCCACTGAGAAAGGCAAGGGCCAGCCTGCCAAGAACGGCGCCGACAAGCAGGCCTCTGATGAGCAGCTCCCGCCGCTTGACCTGGGGAGGGGGAGCACCGCCGCCGGTGACGCGACCACCGTCCTGGACGGCGGCGTGACGGCAACTCGCCCCGCGGGCAAGGCGTCCGCGAAGCCCCAGCCGCCGGACAGCGCGGGGGCCCTGTCGCAGTACATGCCGCCGCTCTGGACGCCCAACAGCGGGCGGTTCCTGCTGAAGGAACGGCAGGAGGACCTGTCGCTCACGGTGCAGGCGGAGCGGCGCGACTCCGGCGCACGCCGGGGCCGTGCGACAAGGTCAAGCCACAGTGGCAGCACCAGCCGCAGTGTGAGTCAGAAGCCCAAGAGCACTGCCCGGCTCAAGGCCGCGGCCAAGCCCGCGAAGACTCAGAGCGCGAGTGCCCAGACTCCACTCCCGGCGCAGTCAACGCCCCTCAACCCAGCCCCTGCTAGCACTGGCAGCTCTCCGCAGCCGGGACAGCCCAAGCTGCCTGAAGGCGAGACGTTGGTCTCCGGCGCTTCCGGGGAGTCGCTCAGCGACTACTTCACGAAATCGGAACGCGACGACAGCTCCTCGGGCTCGACTGTCGCTGACGCCGCAGCACCCGCTGCGCCGGGTGGTGAGCCGTCCCAGGCCATGCCCGGCGTGGCTGGAGCCACCGCCGGTGTGATCCGCACCCAGGGCGGGTCCCCGGCGGCTGCTGAGCAGCCCACGGTCGGCGACGCGCTGGCCGGGCGTGCGGACAGCGGCCTGGGGCGCAACGTGGTCGCCGTCAGTCCGTGGCGCAGCGCCGCGGTCGTGCTCTTATGCCTGGCGATGCTGTTCGCCGCGATGTGGGCCGCGGGCAAGTTCCGCGGCGCCGTGCCCAGCCGGTCGGGCCGGTCGCTATCGGTGGTCGAGACGATCAACATCGCGCCCGGCAGGCAGCTCATGATCGTGGAGGTGCAGGGCGAGGCGCTGATCCTCGGCGTCACCGCCCACAGCATCAACCTGCTGGATAAGTCGCCGATGCAGGTGTTCGACGAGGGATACTCAAACACGGTGAACGCCATCATCGCGCGCGAGGGCCGGGCCAGCCAGGCGGAGTGGTCGCAGCGTCCGGTGTTCAGTACGCCCGCCGCCCCGCGGCTTGCCCCGCCGCCGCCGCGGACGCTGAGCGCACCGCCCTCGCGCATCAGCGTGGGCGAGCTCAGGCGTGCGCGGGCTGCCGTGCGGGCCTACGGCGCGCACTCCAGGCGGGGGGCCGTGGCCGTCATGCCTCGCGGGGACGAGGCGACCAAGGCGGAGCTGATCGGCCGCCTGCGCGACCACATCGAGCGGTTCGAAGGATGAGCGGCGGGCTGCCCGCCTCGCGCTGGCTCGCGCTATTGCGCAGCAGCCACCGCCGGGCGTCCGCTGCAGCCGGTGTGGCGCTGGCCCTCGCCATGCTCTGCGCCTGGGGCGTCGCCATGGCGCAGAACGCGCCCGCCAACCCTGCTGCGCTTCCGCGGGTGTCCCTGAGCGTCGGGGGAGGGGAGGGCGATGCGGCGACGCTGATCCAGATCATGCTGCTCTTCACGCTGATCACCCTCGCCCCGTCCATAGTGGTCATGGTCACGCCGTTCACGCGCATCGTCATCGTGCTGGGGCTGCTGCGTAACGCCCTGGGCACGCAGCAGTCGCCGCCGAATACCGTGCTCGTCGGACTCGCGCTGTTTCTCTCGCTGTTCGTGATGATGCCGGTGCTGAACAAGATCAACGCCAACGCCGTGCAGCCGTACATGCACGAGCAGATCGGCTATGCCGACGCGCTGAATCGCGCCCAGGGCCCGCTGCGCTCGTTCATGCTCAACCAGACGCGCGACAAGGACCTGGCGCTGTTCGTCGGCATGGCCAAGCTCGACGTGGCGAAGACCAAGCTCAGCGAGGTGCCGCTGACGGTGCTCATCCCGGCGTTCATGATCAGCGAGCTGAAGAGCGCCTTCCAGATCGGGTTCGTCATCTACCTGCCGTTTTTGGTCGTGGACATGGTGGTGAGCTCGATCCTGATGAGCATGGGGATGCTGATGCTGCCGCCGGTGCTGATCTCGCTGCCGTTCAAGCTGCTGATGTTCATCCTGTCCGACGGCTGGAACCTGATCTTCGGCAGCCTCGTGCGCAGCTTCCGGTAGGCGCTGGCAGTCATTGGCCTGGGTGTGGGAGGGCGTTCAGGCGGGACTATGGAGGTGTTCGAAGTGCGCTCAGCGTGGATACGCTACGGGGGCGGGATCGGCCTCGTGCTGCTCGCGGTGGCCGCATGCCAGTGTGCACGCTCACCTTCGGGTCGACCCCCCGGGCGGGGCGATTGGTGGATGCTCGGCGGCGATGCGCAGCATACGGGGCGCAGTACGCACCTTGCCCCACGCCACCCGGTGATCAAGTGGGACGTTGATCTCGACGCGTTTGAACTGACTTGTCCCGTCATGGCCAGTGACGGCACGATATACGTCGGCGCGGCGATCGTTGCCTCCCGGCCGGAAGGCATGGACGGACGGCTGGCCGCGATAACCCCGCAGGGCCGGGTGAGATGGCAGTACAAGCCTGGTGCGGCGGTACGCTCGACTCCTGCGGTCGGCGCGGACGGCACGGTCTACTTCGGCAGCGACGACAAGCGTTTCTACGCTTTGACACCCAGGGGCCGCCGCAAGTGGCGTTTCACAACCACGGCGATGATTCAGTCTAGCCCAGCGATCGCTCCGGAAGGCACGGTCTGCTTCACCGCGGGCATCCATCTTTATGCCCTGCATCCGGATGGATCCGTAAAATGGGATGTGAAGACGGAGGGGGTTGCCGGGACGTGCAGTCCGGTGCTCGGCCGGGACGGCACGGTATATGTCGCTTGCGGAATGCACGACGTCTACGCCTACCGCGCTGACGGCACGCTCAAGTGGGCGCGGGATGTGGAGCTAGGAACGGTCACATACTTGGCCCTGCGGGATGACGACGTGCTCCTCGTGCAGCATTATGTAGGCGCGCACGATGAGCTCCTGGCTGTGTCTCCTGACGGCGAGGTGATGTGGCGCTACGGGGGCGTGTCACGCTTAGGGGGGGTCGCGCTGGCAGCGGATTCGACTGTCTACACCGCAACAGAACGCCTGCAGCCCCTTGCAGTTGACCGCGACGGTAATGAGCTGTGGCATCGGCAGCTCGGTGCTGGCGAATGCGTTTGGGGTCTGGGATTGGTGGACCAAGCCGGTATCCTCTGCCTCGGCACGATGGACGTAGATCCGAACCGTCCTCCGATCCCGTTCGTCGGCCACGTGTACGCGCTCAGCCCAGCCGGCGACGTTCTCTGGGAAGTGGCTCTCCCCCACTGGGCGCAACCACCGCCAGCCCTCGGAGCAGATGGGGTGCTTTACGTGCCATGTAATGACGGGCACTTGTACGCCATTGGGGAAGCGCCAACCGCCAAGGACGACGAAGGTAGCAGGGCGGCTGATAGTGAAGGTGCCCACCTCTAGCCACGAGAGCTGTGAGAAGTGCTAGAATCGCTGCTTGTCAGGGTTGAAGATGAGCGTGGGGTGATCCATGACTAGCAGAATCGGTCTTGCCGGTTTTCTTGCGCCGGCGTTGCTGCTGACGCTTGCCGCCGCGGCCGAACAGCAGCCCGCGCCTGAAGTCAAGCCCGCGGAGTACCAAGCCAGCGGCTTCTTCGCCGGCGGCAGCTCCACTTCGGGCATGGCGCTGACCGGCGTGCGCTTCGGCGTCTATCCAGACTTCACGCGGATGGTCCTCGACCTCGAGAACGTGGACCCCGAGATGAAGCTGCGCTCTCCCGCGACCACCCATCCCGTCTACCGCGTGGAGTACCGCGAGTTCCCGTACCGGCTGGTTATCAGCCTAGAGGGCGTGCGCCTCGACCCGCAAGCCAACGTCCAGTCCGAACCCGCGCTGCCGTTCTCGGTCGTCACCAAGACGGACCTGGCGGTCAAGCAGATGCAGGTCTTCCTGCCGGGCCCCAGCGAGTTCAAGGTGATCGAGATCGACGACCCGGCGAAGCTCAGCATCGACGTCCGGTCGCGCATCGCCGCCGTCCCCTCGGTGTTCACAGTGCAACTCACGGGCCCCACGACCGCCGCGGAGGCCTTCGCCCTCGTCGAGCAGCGCCGCTTCCCGCCGGGTTACGCGCCGGACGTGCTAGTACTGGGCAAGCTCGTCGTCGTGGAGCAGGCGTTCCAGGATGCGGCTGCTGCGGCGGCGATAGACAGCGCGCTGCACGAAATGGGGTATTCTACGGTGATCAACGAGCGCCGGGGCAACGAGCTGCCCCAGCGCTGAGATGGCGCATGGACCTGCTTCTGCAGAGCACGATCGGCGAGCAACACGCTATGTCCTTCGCGTTGTTCTGCCTCGGCGTCGCCGCGCTGTTCTTCGTCTACCGGCGGAGCGTCACGCTCCTGCGCCGGTCTGACAACAGCAAGGACACGTGCCTGAAGGCGCGCCTCAGCGAGGCGCATCGCAAGATCGAGCAGATCAACGGCGCCGACTGGGTGGCCCGCCACCGCGCCGCCCTGCGATTCTCCCGCCACCGTGCTGCGCTTCCCGGGCGCTATCTCGCCCACCTGGCGCACATCAGCGCGCTGCAGCGCCAACGGGGGCTGCCGTGAGCAGCTCCAGGCGTCCCGCCTCCCAGGACGCCGCCTACGCGCGCCAGGCTCGCTCGAATAGAGGCGGCCGGGCGCCCATGCCAGCCGCCGTCGCCGAGCGGTTGTCCAAGCGCCGCCGACGTGCCCGCCAGGGTGCACTGGGGGCACTGCTTGATCTCCTGCTGGTGATCGTTGAGATAGTGATCATCGCGTGTGGTGTGGCGTTCTGGGTCGGGAGCATGATGGTGGTCGGCGTGCTCAACGAGATTCGCCAGCACGACTTCAGCGTGCCCCTCGAACGGGTCGCCAAGTACGAGGAGTTCTTCGGCGCCCTGCGCAAGCAGGGGTTTAACGTGGTGGAGGATAAACCGAGGATTGACGAAGGTGTGACCAAGTACTTGTGGACCGTCGAGCCTCCGGGGAAAGCCGGCATGTTCCGCTTCGAGTGGGCGCATGACCTTGAGGCCAACGCCGTGACGCCAAAGACCAACGCTGCTCTTCTCCTCGACCTCGAGCTCGGGTACATCAATGCCTCTGAGGCCCGCGCCTATACCTTCTTCAACCCCTCCGATCCCGTTGCCCGAGCCGTCCTGGAGCAGGGCACGGCACGGCGGCCTGGGGGTCTGACGGCCGGCGCCGGGCCGGTGGGACCTGAGCAAGGCGTGCTGCCTCCGCTGATCAGCCCGGAGGAAGCTAAGGGTCGCGCGGCGCGTGCGAAGAAGCCAGAGGTGCCTGCCACGGAGGGCGGAACGGGAGCGGAAGCCGGCGCGGAAGGGGGCGGCGCTGTTGAGGTGAATCCGCCGGACCAAGGCGGGGAGCCTCCGGCCACGCCCGTGGAGCCGGGTGACGGTGGCGGTGGGGAAGGCGGCCAGCCAGCTAACCCGCCGGAGGGCGGGCACTAGCCCCCGGGCCTGCGCGCAGGCGGTCTCAGCCGATCCCCTAGGGCATCCCGGAAGAGCCGGCTGCCACTTGGCTGAGCGCCCGGGATGCATCAGCCTATTACCATTTGCGTTGATCCGGATTTTCGGATATATTGCTGGAATCATCCGGCCGCCGAGCGCGGCTGTATCCAGGAGGTCATCTGATGTCGTTCAACGTTGGCGCCTTCATGGACTACATAAAGGCGAAGAACCGCGGCGAGGTGGAGTTCCATCAGGCCGTGCAGGAAGTGGTGGACTCCGTGGTCCCGGCGCTGGAGCGCAACCCCGTGTTCATCAAAGAGAAGATCATGGAGCGGATTTGCGAGCCTGAGCGGGTGATCATGTTCCGCGTGCCGTGGGTGGACGACCGGGGGGAGGTGCAGGTCAACCGGGGCTTCCGCATCGAGATGAACAGCGCCATCGGCCCGTACAAGGGTGGTCTGCGCTTCCACCCGACCGTGTATCTGGGCATTCTCAAGTTCCTGGCCTTCGAGCAGGTATTCAAGAACGCGCTGACCACGATCCCGATCGGTGCGGGCAAGGGCGGCAGCGACTTTGACCCGAAGGGCAAGAGCGACCGCGAAGTGATGGCCTTCTGCCAGTCGTTCATGAACGAGCTCTTCCGCCACATCGGCCCGATCACCGACGTGCCGGCGGGTGACATCGGCGTGGGCGGGAGGGAGATCGGCTTCATGTTCGGGCAGTACAAGAAGCTGCGCAACGAGTTCTCCGGCGTCTTCACTGGCAAGGGGCTGTACTGGGGCGGGAGCCTGATCCGTCCCGAGGCCACCGGCTACGGCGCGGTGTACTTTGCCGAGGAGATGCTCAAGACCCGGGGCGAGACGATCAAGGGCAAGATCTGCCTGGTCTCCGGGTCCGGCAACGTCGCCCAGTACACCATAGAGAAGCTCAACCAGCTCGGAGCCAAGCCGGTTACGCTCTCCGACTCCAGCGGCTTCATCGTTGACAAGGCCGGCATCAACCAGGAGAAGCTCGCCTTCGTGCTTGATCTGAAGAACGTCAAGCGCGGCCGGATCAAGGAGTACGCGGAGAAATACAAGTGCGAATATCACGAGGGCGCGGGAGTCTGGGAAGTGCCCGGCGCGCAGTGCGCCTTCCCCAGCGCGACACAGAACGAAATCGGCGGGGCTGACGCCGCAGCATTGCTGAAGAACGGCGCCTATGTGGTCTCCGAGGGCGCGAACATGCCCACGGCGCCGGAGGGCGTGGACCAGTTCGTCAAGGCGAAGATCCTCTACGGCCCGGGCAAGGCCGCCAACGCCGGCGGCGTGGCGACCAGCGGGCTGGAGATGAGCCAGAACGCCGCCCACACGCAGTGGACCCGCGATCAGGTGGATGAGCGGCTGCACGGGATCATGATCGCCATCCACAAGAACTGCTTCGAGACCGCCAAGGAGTACGGCCAGCCTGGCAACTACGTCATGGGCGCCAACACCGCCGGGTTCCTCAAGATCGCTTACGCCATGCTCGACCAGGGAGTCGTCTAGCCCTGCAGAACTCCGCGTTTTGCGGTAACCTATCCAGGTAAACGAACCACCCGTGCGGCGGTGGAATAGCCGCCGCACGGGGCAAATCCTAGGAGGTTGCCGTGAAGCGCAAGAAGATGGTCGGGTATTTCGAAGGCACCGACTCGCCCTGGCTGACGACGCTGATCGCCCAGGGCTGGGATACGATGCCCGTGTCCAACGGCTACGATGGGCATGGCAAGAACGTGATGCTGTTCACCTCGCAAAGCAAGGTTGACGTGGTGATCGGCTACCTGCACAAGGTCGTCGCGCCGGTCTACATGGATATCTCGACGCGCGACATCCTGCATGCGTGCATTACTTACGATATCCCGGTGCTGCTCGCCTGCCCGGTGGCGCTGCAGGGCGCGGGGTCGAAGATCCTCGGCGAACTCGGCGCCAATGTGCAGCTGGTGGACCCGGCGGAGATGCTTCCGCGGATGAAGCAGATGCACAAGGCTTAGGCCCGGCATCGCGCGCCGGTTGCGCTCAGGCTCCCCGGCTCTGGGATCTGCTAGCGAGACTGGGACTCAGACTTAGCCTGGAGCGTGCCGGCTCTCGTGCTTTGAGCTGGCGGAATAGCCGCGGGTGGAGTTGGCCGTCGCGCCGCGGTGCGCTTCTGCGACTCTGAGCCGCCCGGGTGCTTTGCCAGGGGGCACGCTGCCATTACGACGAGGTGCAGGAAGGCGCGGCCAGTCGATAGTACAATACCTGGCGTGACCAATCTGCGCGCTGGGTGCGTCTGGCAGATGTGGGCGTGACCGCGTGCGCAAAGGAGGGTATCCTCTAGCCAGGTGCCGGACGGTGTAGGCTTCCTCGACGACTACGAGGTGCTCGTGGTGGAGACACCCGAGAACCTCGAACTCAGGCTGCCCCTGGCGGGGTTTGGCCCGCGGCTTGTCGCTCAACTGGTCGACAACGTAATCCTGTTTGTCGTCGAGTTCCTAGTCATCCTCGTGCTGGTGCTCGCGGCGGGCGTGCTAGCGAGCGCGGGGGGTGGCACGCTGATCCTGGTCTTCGGCTTCATCGCGCTAGTCGTGTTCGCCATCTTCGGGTACTGGGCGCTGTTCGAGGGGCTGTGGAATGGTCAGACGCCCGGCAAGCGGGTGGCGGGGATCCGCGTGATCCGCCGGGGCGGGCTGCCGCTCACAGCGCGCGAAGTGGTGCTGCGCAATCTCTTCCGTATATTCGACATGCTGCCGTCCTACGGGTTTGTCGGCGTGGTGAGCTTCTTCGCGACGAAGCATCAGCAGCGTCTGGGCGACCTGGTCGCCGACACGGTGGTTGTCCGCGAGTTCCGCCCGGGCAGTCCTGTTCCTTGGCAGCCCTTTGACGAGGGAGTTATGGCGCGAACCGGCTCGCTGGCCCCGCAGCTGACGTACGTCATCGGCGCGTACCTGGCCCGGCGGTGGGAGTTGCCGGTGGAGGTCAAGCTGGCCCTCACCGAGGATGCGATCCGCGCCGTTGGCTACGATGCGCGGCTGATGACTCTGGGGGACCGCGAGGGCTACCTGGCGTACCTGCTCAACTGGCAGGCCGGCGGCGTGCGGTGACCGCGTCAAGCTCGGCGCTCTCGGTGGTCCTGGGCCTGTTCTGGCAGTTGCCCGGGGAGGTTCCGCCGGCGGACAATCCGTACATCGAGACGCGGGAGTTCACCTCGCCGATCACCCATGAGAAGTTCGTCGCCAACGTGCTGAAGGAGGAGGTCCAGGCTCAGAGCTTCGACTACGACCGCTGCCCGCACCCGCCGATCAACACCCTCGCCTACTTGATGGTCACCGACCCGGCGAGCGGCTACACCGCTTACGTTGATGAGTTCAGCCGCCCCTGTCCCTGGGGTGCGGAGGACCTAAAGCGCATTCTCGGCAAGCCGGGCTTCTCCCGCCATGCGCCCGAGGGCTTGCCCTGGAGCGGCGCCTACCCGTGGGAGCAGTACGAGAACGCGGCGCGGCTGTCGGAGGCGGCGGGCGAGCCGGCGAGCTGGGTGGCCAACTACTGGCTGCTCGCGGCGTGGTCGGTGAGGCTGGACGTGATTTCGGGGCACAACGAGTTCGACGGCGAGGTGGCGGGGTTGATCAGTGCGCTGCCGCAGAAGAACCCTGATGCGGCAGACCTTTTCACGCCCTACGAAGTGCAATTGGCGCAGCACTGGGAGAAGCTGCGCGAAGAGGGCGGCTTGCCCGAAGTGGCGCCGGCGAGGCTGGACCTGGCGCTGGCCTGGCTCTACCGCAGCCGTGGGGAGCTGTTCGCGGCGCGCCACCACTTGGCGGCGGCGGTGCGCGGCGAGCCGGCGCTGGCTAAGGAGGACTTGCTCTACCGGTACCTCGTCAGCTCGGTGGACCTGGAGAGCACCTATCTGCGCACTGCTGCGAGTTGGTACCAGAAGGGGTGGGAGAAGGCCGAGTTCACGGAGGCGGACGAGGGTCGCGCGGCGTTCCTGCTTGGCGAGATCATGCGCCGCTGCGGGAGGCTGGCTGAGGCGGTGGAGTGGTATGACCGCGCCCTGGCGTTGAACCGGGGGGCGTTGAGCACTAACCTGATTGAGCGCCAGAGAGAGCTGGCGTCCACAGGACGGGGTTACTAGGAGGCTGGCGTGAGAAAGGTGGCACTGGCGGTTTGTCTGGTTCTGGCGGTGAGCGGCGGCCCCGCGTGGGCGATGAGCGAAGCCAACCAGAAGTTGCTCAAGGAGCACTATGACGGCCTGGGCGAGGTGCGCTATGCGCTGTTCGCGCCGCTGGGAGGGCCGGAGATCGGCGCCGCGGTCATCGGCGGCACGGTTCTGCCCGGCGGCGGCGTGCAGGGCGCCCAGCTGTGGGTGATGCGGGTAGAGAAGGGCGGGACCCTGACCACGCTCCTCAACGAGCCGCTCAGCACCTTCACCAAGCGCGCGCCGTTCACCTTCCTGCTCACCGGGCGCCACCTGCTGACCTACCCGACGGCGGAGTGGGTTGACGGGCGCGGGTTGAGCCACCGCCGTGGCGACTTGACGATCCGCAACCTCGAAGCTGAGGGTGGTCCGAAGATCGTGTACCAGCTGCGTGACGTGGTCGACCTGTCGTTCCAGGCAGGCGGCGCGCTGTCGGGGGACAACCTGCTGTGGCAGCCGGTGGTTCACTTCCTCAACACCGGCGCCCGCCTGCCGGTGCGCAACGTGTACTTCTCGCTGACCCTGGACAGCGCGAAGGGGGAGTACAAGCTGTCGCGCCACCTGACGTGCCTCCCCGATGCGGCGACGGTGGACGCGGCCAACCTGAACAACCGGGCGGTCTACTGCTACAGCGAAGGGTGGCTCAGCGACGCTACGCGCCTGCTGGAGCAGGCGTCGGTTGTCTCCGAGGCGGACCAGAGCGTGATATCGCACAACCAGGCAATGATCAGGAGCGAGCTTACCGACCTGGCCGAGCAGGGCAACCTGCTCCCCGACCGGCGGTTTGACGAGGCGCTGATGTACTTCTGGCAGGGCGACTTCGCTGCCTGTCTGCGCGTGCTCGACGCGCGGCGCCACACGGGCCTCGGGGATGACGACCTGGCGATGTCCGGCATAGCGCTGGCCTGCGTGCGCCGCTGGCCGGAAGTGGATCGAGTGACCGTGGAGCTGGAGCATCGAGCCTATGCCCAGCTCGCCGATTATCTTGCCGAGCTGGTGCGTGTGGCGCTGCGGCAGGGGTTCTTCGATGTCGCCTCGACGTATCTCAGGGCGCTGGAGGCGGTGGACAAGCGGCATCCCGCCTACGCCGCGCTCTATGCCACGCTGCTGGCGCGAATGGGGAACACCGCCGACGCGGAGAATCTCCTCGAGCAGTATCTTGCGGCTCATCCCGGGGGAAGTGTCAACGCCATGCCGCGTTACCAGCTGTTCCAGCTCTACAAGGGGCGGGGCAACGAGGCGGGATGCCAGACGCTGATCGCCGATGCGCTGGTGGGCCCGGTGTTCGATCTCATGGGCTATGTCGAGCTTGCTGACTACTTCGATTTCTCCAGCGCGCTCATTCCGGTGCCTGCCGAGGAGCGCGAGCGGCTGCAGATGCCCGATCATCCGCTCGATCAGCTGGAAATCAACTAAGATCTCAGCGTGGCTCAGATCCTCGACGGCAAGGCTGTGGCGAAGGCCGTCCGCGCTCGCATCAAGGGCGAAGTGGCAGAGCTGGCCCGCAGTGCCGGCCGGCCCCCGGGCAGCGTGTTCATCCAGGTGGGCGAGATCCCTGCATCCACGACGTACGTCAGCACCAAGCACCGCCTGGCGGAGCAGGTGGGCATTGTCAGCCGAATCGAGCGGCTCGCCGCGGACTGCAGCCAGGAGGAACTGCTCGCAATGGTGCGCATGTGCAACGACGACCGCGATGTGCACTCCATCCTTGTGCAGCTCCCGCTTCCCGAGCGCATGGATGAGCAGGAGGTGGCCCTGGCGATCAGCCCGCGCAAGGATGTGGACTGCTTCCACCCCGAGAACGTGGGCCGGCTGATGATCGGCCTGGCCGGTCCCAAGCCCGCCACCCCGCAAGGTGTGCTCATGCTGCTCGACGCCTACGGCATCAACGTCTACGGCATGGACGCGACGGTCGTCGGGCGCAGCAACCTGGTGGGCAAGCCGCTTGGGCTGATGCTGCTTGCGCGGCACGCGACGGTGACCTACTGCCACACGCGCACGCGGGACCTGGCCGCGGCCTGCCGGCGGGCAGACCTGCTCATCGCCGCGGGCGGGCGGCCGGGGCTGATCACCGCCGGGATGGTGAAGCCGGGGGCTGTAGTCGTCGACGTGGGGACCAACTATGTGCCGGTGACTCAAGGGGAGGGCACCGCCGCAGCGGGGGAGGCGGGACAGAGCAGCGGCGAGGCGGAGCTCAAGCTGGTGGGCGATGTGGACTTCGCCGCCGTTGAACCGATCGCGGGCTACATAAGCCCGGTCCCCGGCGGCGTGGGGCCGATGACTATCGCCAGCGTGCTTCAGAACGTGCTCACGCTGTACAAGTTGATCGAGGGCGTGGAGTAGCAGCGCCGGCCTGCAAAGGGGGGCGGGGCCAGATGCACGTGGCCAAGGATAAGATCACGCCATGGATCCCGACTATCGCAGGTTTCTCAAGGCGGACGACTGGGATCTGCGGGGCCAGGTTGTCTCCGACCAGCAGAAGCGCATGCCGTATCCCCCGCTGGAGGAGCCGCCGCCACTGGACGCGCCGCAGTTCGATCTGCCCGACCCAGAGGCGTCCATGCTCGGCGAAATGCCAGTGCGCGAGGTGATCCGCCGGCGGCAGTCGCATCGCGACTTCCGCGCCGAGCCGCTGACGCTCGAGGAGCTCGCCTATCTCTGCTGGGCGACGCAGGGCGTGCGGGCGGTGGCAGCCAGCGGCGCCGCGCTGCTGCGCACCGTGCCCAGCGGCGGCTCGCGGCACCCCTTCGAGACATACCTCGCAGTGCGCAACGTCGCGAGCCTCACGCCGGGGCTCTACCGCTACCTCTCGCTCTCGCACCGGCTGTGCCTGCTCAGGCCGGGCGACCTGACCGCCGAGGCCGTGGCGGCGTGCCGCGGCCAGCGGATGGTGGCCCTCTGCGCCGTGCTCTTCGTCTGGGCCGCCGTGCCCTACCGCACGGAGTGGCGCTACCCGCTTGTCGCTGCCAAGCTCATCGCCCAGGACAGCGGCCACGTCTGCGCGCACCTCTACCTGGCCTGCGAGTCGATCGGCGCGGGCTGCTGTGCCGTGGGCGCCTACGACCAGGCGAAGATGGACGCGTTCATCGGCCTGGACGGCGAGCGCATGTTCTGCGTCTACGCCGCGCCCGTGGGGAAGGTGTGAGCGCGGCGGACGCGCACATCGTGGACCTGGGGCTGGACTGGGACTCAATCGCGATTCCCACTGGCCCCGGCCAGCCGACCGTCTCGGGCGTTCCTTTTCAGTACCGCATCCCACTCAGCCGCGAGCGCCGCCGCGACTTAGGCCCGCCCGACCTCGGCGCCTATGCCTGGGGCGGGTAAGGGCAAGGCGGGCGGGTTGGCAGTGGGTGGGACCTAGTAGAAGAAGTCCCCACCCCACCACTTATCCTCGACCAGCTCGTCGTAGAACACCGTACCTGCCTTCTCCCAGAGCAGGTGGCCTTGCATGTCCAGGGCGTAAAGCGTGCTGTCTTCCTCAAAGTAGATGCGGCCGTCCGTGCCTGTGACTGGCCCGCTGGAGGTGTACTCGGGGATGACATCGCCGCGATGAATGGTGCCCTGTTGGTAAGGCAAAGGCATTGTGTAGGTCCACAGCTCCACGCCGTCCGCGGTGTAGCAGGTGAGCACACTCGAACTCGACAGGAAGTGCTCCGGGTCCGAGTAGATGAGCGCGCCAGGTGGAGACTGGAACTCCCGGAGTTGCTCACCGCTACCATCCACCAGAAGCAGGCCGTAGTAGTAGGGTGGAGACTGGCCTGAGCGTAGAATCTCGAACACCGATCGAGTGGCGCTTACAAGCATCGACGTGAGAATGTAGCGTTGCTCGCCATCGACCTCTAGGTTCCACAGGACCTGGCCTTGCACGTCCATGCAGAACACATGTCTTATGGACCGTATCAGTACGCGGTCGCCCACTGCACCGCACAACTGCTGTCCTGGCTCTTCTCCCTCCAGCTGCTTCTCAAGAAGGTGGGAGCCATCTCTGGCCACCACCTGCAGCCGACTGCCGGCGAGGAACCACGTACGGCCCATCTCATCAACTGCACGGCCACGACCGGAGACCCAACCCGGCACACGCCAGCGGACGTTGCCTTGCGTGTCGACCAGGGAGTAGCCCCACCCGCCCGTTCCATCACAGTAGACCAAGAGACCGTCAGGATGAGGTCGGTCGCCCACCCCATACGATGAGAACTGGCGTACCCAGGCGAGCTCTCCTGCCTCCGTCACCAGTCCCACGCGTCCATTCGAAAGCGCCACGAACACCCCCGCCTCGGCCGCTGAGTAGAGTGCTGACCGCAGCGCGCGCGGTTCGACTCCTTGTACGAACTCGCCCGGAAGCTCGCTCTCCCCTAGCTGTTGGCCATCAGGAGTGAAGTGGAGCAGCTTGGTCCCGTTTACCACCCAAAGCGTGCCGTCGGGAGCGACGGCAGGCAGCGACATGGGAGCGTAGTAGCGCACAGTGTGCGCAGGGGTCAACTCGCCCCACACAGGCGTTGGTCGACCACAGCTACTTGATGCCAGGGCGAAGGAAGCGCCCGCGGCCAGGGCCAGGACAACACCAAGGTACCTCATCGGTCGCACCTCCCATCGTGATTATTCCCATTCTCGGCTGAGTGCAACAACCCGCACCGCATCGGTTACCAGCCTTCGTGCCTGCGCGACCTAGGCAACTTGGCTCAGCTGGGTATAATCCCACTGCATGGCGTCTTGCCAAACAAGGAGCGTGATCACAGCCGTCGCTACTCGCGGCGATGCGACGCGCCTCTAGGCTGGCGCAGGGGCGCCGGGCCGCATGAATGCGGCCCCTACGGAAACCGGCATCGCGCCAGCCCATCCCGCCGCGTATGATCTGCACCCGCACGTGCATCCGCGGATGCGCCAGGGCCGCGTGTTTGCGGCCTACGGAACGACGGAGGCAACCATGCCCATCATTGCGAAACACAAGGAGCGCAGTGCCGAGGAGGAGCGGCTGCACCGGCTGCGGCACAGCGCGGCGCACCTCATGGCGGAGGCGGTGCAGGACCTGTGGCCACAGGCCAAGCTCGCCTTCGGCCCGCCCATCGAGGACGGCTTCTACTACGACTTCGACCTGGACTACCGCTTCACCGACGACGATTTGCGCCGCATCGAGGAGCGCATGAAGGAGCTGCGCAAGGAGAAGCAACCCTTCGTGCAGCAGGAGATCTGCAAGGCCGACGCGCTTAAGTTCTTCACCGAGCGCGGTGAGAAGCTGAAGGCTGAGCACGTCGAGACGCTCGCCGGCGGCGCGATCACGCTCTACACCGACGGCAAGTTCGTTGACCTCTGCGCCGGCCCGCACTTGGACCACACCGGCGACATCGCGCACTTCAAGCTGACTCACGTCAGCGGGGCCTACTGGCGCGGCGACGAGAAGCGCGAGCAGCTGCAGCGCATCTACGGCACGGCCTGGGAGACGGCGGAGGACCTGGAGGCGCATCTGAAGCGCGTCGAGGAGGCCAAGCGGCGCGACCATCGCGTGCTGGGGCGCGAGCTGCGGCTGTTCGAGTTCCCGGAGGAGGCTGGGCCGGGGCTGCCGTTCTACCTGCCCAAGGGCGCAATCGTGCTTGAGGAGCTCAAGCGCTGGATGTGGGAGCTGCACGTAAGCGGGCGCTACGGCCATCCCGACAAGCGCTACATGCCGCTGGCCACGCCGCACATCCTGAAGACCGACGCCTGGCACCAGAGCGGGCACATGCAGAACTACCGCGAGAACATGTTCCTCGTGTACAGCCTGGACGAGCTGGAGAGCGGGCTGATCAGCTCCGAGCAGATGGGCGCGGTGGAGGGCCTAGGCAACTACGGCCTCAAGCCGATGAACTGCCCGGGGCACGTGATGCTCTACCGCGTCGGCACCAAGAGCTACCGCGACCTGCCGGTGCGCTACTTCGAGTTCGGCACGGTGTACCGCTACGAGCGTGCCGGGGTGTTGCACGGGATGATGCGCGTGCGCTGCTTTACCCAGGACGACGCGCACATCTTCTGCACCCCGGCGCAGTACGCCGCGGAGGTGGAGGGCGTGTTCGACTTCTGCTGCCACGTGCTCGACACCTTCGGCTTCGACTACTACGTCGGGTTCAAGACCCGCGGGCCCAAGCGCCTGGGCGGCGACGATGTCTGGGACATGGCCGAGGACGGACTGCGCAGTGTGCTGGAGCGGCGCGCACCGGGCAAGTACTACGTGCAGGAGGGCGACGCGACGTTCTACGGCCCGAAGGTGGACTTCATCATCAAGGACAGCCTGAGGCGCGAGTGGCAGGGCTCGACGATCCAGCTCGACTTCAACTTGCCGGAGCGCTTCGGGATTGAGTACACCGACCATGACGGCGAGCGCAAGCGCCCGGTGATGATTCACCGCGCGATTCTGGGCAGCTTCGAGCGGTTCTTCGGGCTGCTCGTCGAGGAGTTCGGCGGCGCGTTCCCACTGTGGCTCGCACCGGTGCAGGCGCGCGTGTTGCCGATCGGCGAGGCGCAGATGAACTACGCCAGGCTGGTGGCGTCCAAGCTGGCGGAGAGCGGGCTTCGCGTCGAAGTGGATGACAGCAACGAGAAGCTGGGCAAGAAAATCCGCCTGGGCAAGACGGAGAAGGTGCCGTATCTGGTGGTGGTCGGCGCGCAGGAGATAGAGAGCGGCACGATCACCGTGGAGGGCTACTTCGACGGCAAGCTCGAAGGCGTGACGAGCGTGGATGCGCTCAGTGCCCTGATGCGCGATGAGATAGCGCGCAAGGTGGCGCGGCGGCGGGAGTAGGCAGCGCAGTGTAGCTTGGATGCGAGACCGCGCCGCGGGGCACGGCTCATTTGCCTGCGCGCGGGTAGAACTTCACGCGCGGAAGCAGGAAGTGCATGAAGCCGATCTCCTCCGGCGTGCGCAGCTTGCTGTAGGTGCGGTCGCGGACGTCGAAGATCGACGTGCCGTCCTCGCTCATCCGCACCATCGCCACGGTGATCCCGCCGAGCTCCAGCTTGCCGCCCTGCACTGCGTGGGTGAACTCGTGGTCGTCGTAGCCGCGGGAGAACGACTGTGCCTCGCGCATGCTGCGGTAGTACTGGCGCAGCAGGTCGCACATCATCGCGAACTTCTCTTCGACGCTGAGCTCGCTGTAGGGCTGGCCGAGTTTCCCGGTTAGGTCAACTGCCGGGTTGCCGCCCCAGACTGTGTTCGGCGGGATGTCCTTGGTCACTACCGCCCCGGCGAGGACCATGGCCTTCTCGCCGACCGCCACCGGCGCGAGCGTGGCCTGGACGCCGAGCCAGACGTCGTCGCCGATCGCCGCCGCCTTGCGCCTGTCGAAGTTGCAACCCTGCACGGGGTCGCCGCCGCTGAAGTGCGTCCAGACGTTGGCGAAGGCGCTGATCGTGCAGCCGCGTCCGATGGACAGCGGCGCCGTGCAGTTGAGCACTGCGTTCTGGCCGATCCACGTGCAGGAGCCGATGGTCAGCTCCTCGTAGCCGTAGATCGTCGTGTGGTGGTGGATCGTGCAGTAGTCGCCGATGGTGATACGCGGGGCGAGGATGCGCACGTCAGGCCCGATGAAGACGCTGTCCCCGATGTGCACCTCGTCGGAGGGGCCGTTGATCGCGCTGATCTGCGTGCGCTCGCCGATGAGCACGTCGTCGCCGGTCTCATACGCGCGCGCGTTGACGTGATGCTCACCCACTCTTGCTCTCCTTGCTGGTGCCGGCTGGCGCAGACTGCGCCGGAGGGCTGGCGGTTTGCTCGGGCGGCGGCTGGGTCTCCGACGGGACTTCCTGAGCGCCTCGCCGCCTCCGCAGGACGTTGCGGGCGAAGTCGGGGGGATTGCCATAGGCGTTCAGCTCAACCGGCGCCATCTCGTACTCCCACCAGTCGCGGCCGGCGCGCATCCAGACCAGTTCATCGAGGGGGAAGGGGATCGGCTGGTCCTGCTGGTCGTACACCGTGCTCTGCCCGGAGGTCACCGCCCAGTCGCCCTCAATCCGGACGACCAGCTTGTCCGCCAGCACTGAAGCCGCAGCCCGCTCCATTCTGTCGATCGTAGTCTTGTGGAACTTCGCCCGCTGGGAGTCGTTGTAAGCGATCTCGTGCTTGAGCCGGACCGTGTCGAGAAGCTGGCGCGCCGGTGTCTCCAGGCGGACCATCTCGCCGATATCGCCGCGGCGCATCGCGCGGTAGTAAGCCTGGGCGCGCTGCCGCAGCCGCGCTTCCGGGTTGCCACGCGGCCGCACGTAGCGTGGGGAGACGAGGAACCCCGCCGCTCCGCCGAGTACGACCGCGACGGCCACGTATGCCACGATTCGAGCGCGCACGGCGGGATCATAGCAGCGGCGATGCTAAAATGCCTTGGGTGTGACGAGGGAGCAGATGAAGATATTCCTGGATACGGCGAACCTGGATGAGATCCGCGCCGGCATGGAGCTTGGGCTCGTCGACGGCGTGACGACCAACCCGTCTCTCGTGGCTAAGGAGAAGTGTGGCTTCAAGCAGCGAGTGATCGAGATCTGCGAGCTGGTGCAGGGCCCGGTTTCGGCGGAAGTGACCGCGCTGGACACCGAGGGGATGATCCAGCAGGCGCGGGAGATCTCCGGCTGGTCCAAGCACGTGGTGGTGAAGATCCCGCTCATCCCCGAGGGGCTGCGCGCCATCCGCCAGCTCGACCGGGAGGGCATCGAGACCAACTGCACGCTCTGCTTCTCGCTGAACCAGGCGTTTCTGGCGGTGAAGGCCGGCGCGAGCTATGTCAGCCCGTTCATCGGCCGCCTGGACGACATCGGCCACGACGGCATGGAGCTGATCGCCGAGATGCGCGAGGTGTGGGATCGCTACGGGTTCAAGACGCAGATCCTCGCCGCCAGCCTGCGCCATCCCCTCCACGTGCGCCAGGCGCTGCTGTTCGGCGCGGACATCGCCACGATGCCGTACAAGACGTTCGAGCTGATGGTCAAGCACCCCCTCACGGACAAGGGGCTGAAGGCGTTCCTCGACGACTGGGAGAAGGTGAAGGGCATCGTCTAGCCTCGCGCCGGGCAGCCCATGTGGTACGCCACTGGTGGCCTTGTAGTCAGTTCCTACTGCTTGCTGGCCTCGTCCAGCGCGCGGTTGGCCAAGGCATCCGCCCGGGTGTTCTCCGCCCGCGGCACATGGCTCAGCTCGAAGGTCGTGAAGAACAGCAGCGTGTTCATCGCGCGCATCGCGAGCTGGCGCAGCTCACTGTCCTTCACCTTCCATTCTCCGCGCAGCTGGCGGATCAGTAGCTCGCTGTCCGAGCGGATAAGCAGGTGGAAGTCGCGGCCGTGAGTGCTCTCAATCCAGCGGGCGACCTCCAGCACCGCCTCGTACTCCGCCTCGTTGTTTGTGCGCTCGCCCAGCGTCATTCCGCCCTCACCGACGAGCCGGCCCTGGGCGTCCAGCACCAGCCATCCAGTTGCCGCCGGGCCGGGATTCCCGCGGCTCGCGCCGTCGGCGTACACGATGAGCGTGTCGCCGGAGCGCGGCGGAGGGGCGGGGGGGAGCGGCGGCAGCTTGCTGCGCACAGCCGTTTCGAAGTCGCGCGGGCGTCCGGCCAAGACGTCCTCGTCCCGGGCGGTGCCGCTGTTGCGGGCCGCCGCCTGCGCCGCAGAGTATGTGGCCGCAGGGACCTCTGCACTCCTACCCGGAGTGGTAATGACGCATAGCAGGTAGGCGAAAGCGGCGTACACCGGTTTGTCCTGCACGCCCAGCAGGCCCTCGTCAGTGCCGCAGGAGAGGCTGACTTGGCCGGGTAGCACGTCCAGGGCGGAGGCAAGCAGGCCGACCATTCTCGCCCGCTCCGCCGGCCCCGGAGGATCCGCCATGAGCAGCTTCACGTTGAGATTCAGCAGTGCGCGCAACCGCTTGCGGCGCAGCGCGCCGACGAGCTGGGACAGCAGCATGTAGCTGTCGCCGGCGCTCGCCGCCATTTCAACCGGGTCGAGCAGCGCGCCGATCTCCGGCAACCCGCAGGCGCTGAGCAGCGCATCCACGACCGCCCGGCTGATCACGTCCCCGTCCGTCGCCCTGGATGCTGCCTGGCCGCCTTGCAGCTCCAGCCCGGCCAGGCGAAGCGGCTCCGCTTTCCTGCGCTGCTGCGCGCTCATGCCGAAGCCCACGCGCAGCCCCTCAAGCATGCCCAGCTGCCCGTTCACCAGCCGAGGCCCCCGTACTTGTCTTTCTTCTTTGGCGGTGTGCCGAGGAGCTTCTGGAGCAGCCTGAGTTCGTCCTGGCCGCTGAGCCGGATGTTCTCCAGGCGCCCCCTCACCAGCGCCACCTGGCAGCCGCCCGCGGCGACCATTTCGCTATCGTCAGTGTACCGGCTGAGGCTCTTGCCGGCCTTCTCGGCGGCGCGGAGATAGCTCTCGCGGCGAAACGCCTGCGGGTATTGCACCGTCCACAGTGTTCCACCAGCGAAGCGCTGGCCGGCATGACCGAGGCGCTGCTCCGCCCGCGGGCCGAAGAAGCCCTCGGGCTGCTTCAGCTTCTCGCCTCCACCGGCTGCCGCCTTGAGCTCCACCTGCGGGCCGGAGTCGGGCCAGGCCGCCGCGACTGCTTCCTCCTTCTCAGCGGCAGCGAGCAGTCGCGCCAGCAGCTCGGCGCCGAAGTTGGGGCGCAGCGCGTCGTGAATCACCACGACGCTCTTGCGCGCCTCGGCCACTGCATGGTGAACCGATTCCGCACGGGTCTTGCCCAGGGGCATGACGCGCTGCTTGGGGCTGGCGAAGGAGAGCGGGTTGCCGCCGATCCACTCCCGCGTAGGAGCGTCGGGCACGATGAGTATCTCCGCGCAGGAAGCGTCGTCGTCAAACGTGTCGATGCTGTGGTTGAGGACAGCTTTGCCCCCCATCTTCTCCTCTAGATAGCTTCCCCAAGCGCCGGGCGTGTCCTGCACGGCGTAAATGATCGCGCTGTACTCAGCGGCTACTGCCACTCATCTCCTCCTCCGCCGCATCGACGCGGCCGAAGATCAGCCGGCCCTGCACCGTCTGCGTCACGCTGGTCAGCTTGATCACCTTTGTCTGCTTGAGGTAGGGCTCGCCGTCCTCGACGACGACCATCGTGCCGTCGTCCAGATAGCCCACGCCCTGGCCGCGCTGCTTGCCCCGGTCGATGATATGCACCTCGATTAGGTCGCCGGGCAGGTGGCTCGTCTTCACCGCGTTGGCCAGTGCGTTGATGTTGATCACGCGCACGTCGCGGATCGCCGCCACGCGGTTCAAGTTGTAGTCGTTGGTCACGACAACGCCTTTGAGTCCTTGGGCGGTGGAGATCAAGTGCTCGTCGGTGTTGCGGGACGTGGGCTCAAACTCGGCGTCGTCCAGCACCTGCAGCTCGAGGCGCGGGTCATCCTGCATCTTGCGCAGCAGCTCGAGCCCGCGGCGGCCCTTGCTGCGCTTGCGCTCGTCGGCGCTGTCGGCCATGCTCTGCAGCTCGCGCAGCACGGAAGTGGTGGCCACGAGCACCCCCCCTAGGAAGCCCGTCGCCGCCACGTCGTGGACCCGGCCGTCGATGATCACGCTGGTGTCGAGCAACAGCGGCGGATGCAACTTGCGCAGGGCGCTGAATCTGTCCGGGCCGGCGCCGGGCATGCCGAAGTAGCGCAGCGCGACCAGCGAGCCGGAGACGCCCAGCGTGAGCACGACGAACGCGCCGAAGACGAAGCGGAACAGCGGCGAGCTGAGCAAGCTGTCTTCGCCGCCGACAACGTTGATCATGGCCAGGAGGATCAGCACGCCGAGGATCATGCCGGCGAAAAACCCCACCGAGACCTGCGACGCGCGCAACGTCCCCGCCGGGAAGTACGCCTCCCACGATACTGACAGCCGCGCGAGCATCCGCCAGAACAAGGGATAGCAGAGATACCCGACGAATGCCAGAATGAGAACGACGGCGAGGCTGGAGAGGTCGTAACTGAGGATTTCCCGCCGGTAGTCGGCTGCGAGCATGGTGTTGGCGTCAGTGCTCCGCCGCACCGCTTCACGCTGGCGGCGAAGGGACTCCAGTTCACCGCGCAGCTGCTCGTAGCGCCGCCGCTCATCCGGTGTTGGCAGAGCCCTCGAGGAGTCTGCCGCTCCCGAGTCCTTGGTACCCGGGCCTTGCTTGGTCGCGGGTCCAGCGTCTCCCATCGAGGTGACGCCCCCCTCGCCGCTAAGCAGCTTCTCCCCCCCATTTGCTGCGCTGCTACCTTCGCCGAAGCGGATTTGCCACTTACGGACCTCCTCAAGGAGTCTCGTGTACTCTGGATCCGTTGCTTCAAGCTCGTTCCCGGCATCCGTGAGCTGGACCTCGCACTTGGCGAGGAGGTCCCTGAACGGCCGGACCAGCTCCGCCGAGATGAAGTGCGCGATCATCAGGCCGATCAAGACGCCGGCGAACGTCGACAGCAGCATCGCTAGCAGCCTGAGCAGGCGGTCGTTGTCATGCTGCGGGGATCTGCGGCGACGGTCGCGCTTCTTCCGCCGCTCAGCCTTCCCGTGCCAGTCCGGCGTGGTCGTGTCCACGCGGTCATTATAACGGCGGTGTCTCGGGCGGTAGCGGGGGGGCCTCGCCCCCGTCGTGCGCCGCCGCGGCTGGCTCCCAGAGCCGGATTGTGCCGTCCGCCGAAGCCGAGGCGACAAGGCTGCCATCCGGGCTGAACGCCACTGCCCGTATGCCACCCGTATGCCCGCTGACCGTCGCGGTTCTCAACCCGTCGGGCAGCTCCCAGAACTTGAGCGTCTTCACGCCGCTGCCGGTTACCAGGCATGCTCCGTCGGGGCTCAGCGCGACGCAGCTAACCCCCCCGCCGTGCCACTGGAACGTCCGCCACGGCTCGCCCTGCGGCATCTTCCATAACCGTGCCGAGGAGTCCATGCTACCGGTGGCCAGCAGTGATCCATCCGCGCTCAGCGCCATGGACGTGACGCCCCGGTGATGCTCGACGAGGCGTCTGAGCAGGCGGCCGTCAACTGCCCACATGCGCACCGTCTTGTCGAGGCTGGCGGTGAGCACGTAGCTGGAGTCTCTGGCGAAGAGCGCGGCCGTAACCTCAAACTCATGGCCGCGCAGCGAAGCCAACGGCATGCCTGACGGGACCTCCCAGAGATGCGCGGTTCCATCGGCGGCGCCGGTCGCGAGCATGTGGCCGTCGGCGCTGAGAGCCACGGCGCTCACCGCGGCCATGTGCTCGGTGATCGTGGTGATCAGCTCGCCCGCGGGGAGCTTCCACACCTTCGCCGTCTCGTCCGCCCCGCCCGTGGCTAGGACGCTCCCGCTCTCGTCCACGGCGAGCGCGAGCACCGCCTTGTTGTGAGCCTTGAGCACGCGCAGGGATGCCCCGTCGGCCACCGACCATGTCCGCACCGTGCCGTCGTCTCCTCCTGAGAGAATCTCGGCGCCCCGCTGGATGAACACGACAGCGTTTACGCCGCCTTCGTGTCCACGCAGCGTCCTGACGCACCTCGCCCCTGCCAGCCACGGAGACTGAGGCTTGGCCGGCTGTGCCGTCGCATCGGGCGCGGAAAGCGGGGGTGTGGCTGTCTGCGGCGCTCGTTCGCCTGCGTCTGTACCGCGACTCAGCATCTGCCGGGGCAGGGCGCACAGCGCTGGCCAGAAGATCAGGAACAACAGCAGTTTGAACCAGAGGCGGCACTGCATCGCTGAGTTGCCTCGCGAGGGTATCGCGGCTGGCGCCTTGCCTGGCATGGCGCCCACCGGGGTACAGTGTAGCCCGTGGCTGGGCAGCCCTCTGGAAGGGTGTAATCTGATTGCCGATCTGACGTCTAGCACGGTGATGGGAACGGCTGCCTCAGCATGGCGGGGATGCGGAAACCGGCGCTGGGCGGACGCACGCGGGCTCGCTGCGCGGTTGCTCGCCGCGGCGGCCAGCCTATTGCTGCTGTCCGCTTCATGCGCTGACGCGCACCGGGACGAGATCGCGTTGGACCAGGCCCTGCAGGCGGGCGATCAACAGCGAGCCAGGGCGCTGATCGCGGCGGGCGCGGACGTCAACTGGAACCGGTATTGGCCGCCCCTCACTTGGCCGATCTTGCAGGGTGATGCCGCAATGGCTCGACTGCTCATCGATTCAGGCGCCATGGTGGACATGCCCTTGCCGACTTCGCACGAGAGCGTGCCCCCCATTGACCTGGCCGCAATACAACACCAGTCCGGAGTGCTCCGGGTGCTTCTGGAGGCTGGCGCCGATACCGGCATGAGGGACGAGGACGGCAGGGACGCCCTGTCCAGGGCAGTGGCCTACGGGCGGGGCGACGCTGTGAGGATCCTCATTGAGGCGGGTGCTGACCTGGAGTCAAAGGACAAATGGGGGTGGACGCCGGTCCACATCGCGGCATTCGGCGACCTGGCCGAGGTGGCGGCGATACTTGTCAAAGCAGGAGCCAAGCTTGAGGCGCTCGACGCCGACGGCCTGACTCCGCTCATGCTCGCCGCGAAGTACGGGCGGCCGAAGGCGACAGCAGTCCTACTGAACGCAGGCGCCAAGGTCAACGCCGTCAGCCCTGACGGCAGTACGCCTCTTCACATTTGCGCAATCGAGCTGTGGCCCGATGTACGGTGGGAGGTTTCCGATGAGCAGGAACGGCACGACTTCTGCGCTGTGGCCGAGCTCCTTCTGGCGGCAGGCGCGAAGGTGAACGCGCGCGATGCGGCGGGGCGCACGGCGCTGCATGTCGCCTGTGACCAAGGGGAACCCGCCGTGCCCTCCGCTCCGTCGTACGTAGGGATCATGCGGCCCCCCTCGGCGCCTGACCTTGTCAGGCTGCTGCTAAAGCACGGCGCGAAGGTAAACGCCGCTGACGCCGAGGGATTGACACCGCTGCACATGGCTGCACGCAGGGGCCACCCAGATCTGGCCAAGGTGCTGCTCGACGCGGGTGCCAATGCAGACGCCAAGGACAAGAACGGCTTCACCCCTCTGCTCGTAGTCGCAGGAAGGGGATACTGCTTAACAGGGCAAGGCATCATAGCATTCACGGACGTGGTGAGAGTGCTGGTGGAGGCAGGTGCAGACGTGAACTGCCGAGATCGGTACGGTTCTACGCCCCTGCACCGCGCCTGCGTTCAGGACCCGCCCGAGGTAGTGCGGCTGCTCCTTGAGGCCGGGGCTGACCCGCGCGCCGTTGACGGCGAAGGCAAGACGCCAGGCCAGATAGCTGCCTTCCGCTTGCATGGCAGCGAGTACCTGGCGCTGCTCGACCAGTACGGCGGATAGGCGCGGGCGGAGAATGGCGAACAAAGCCCTGCCTGCGCTGGTCAAAGGGTCATCAGGACATGGGGAGATGTCCCCTTGGGAGGATTGCCGTGAGCTGGCGTTCTGTTTCGCAGCGGCCTGGGCCGCTTACCGCCCTAGTGTTGTCGTTCGCCGTCGTGCTGTTCTGGACAGCCGCCGCCCAAGACACGCCGCCCGCCGCGGGTGCGGCAGCCCAGCCCAGCACGGGCCCCGCGCCGATGGCTGCAGCCAACATGAACGGCCAGACGGTGGCCGTCAAGCCGCTCGACGACGCTGCCAACCCCTATCTTGGCCGATACGGCCCGTGGGATACATGGGCCTTCACGAACTACCAAGCCGGCTTCAACCCAGCTCTCTACGGCGGCGGCGGCTGAGGGGACGGCAGCACTGGTCAGTGCACCGCCCCGGACGGGCAGCCGATGCCCAAGGACTGGGGCTATCTCACAAGCGAAGTCGACACCGACGGCTATGTGATTCCCTACGAGGCCGTCATACGCCGGAGCTATGACGAGCCGCCCGAGACGCTAAGGCAGGCCGTCCAGCACGTGTTTCCCGATCAGGCTGCTTACAAGGCCCGCTTCCGGTTCTACGGCGCGGGGATCATCCCGCCCGAGGTGCGGCAGGGCTTCCGCGACCTGCCCACGCGCATCCAGGCCGAGCGGCATTCGGTGATCCCCGCCTGGCTGGGGGAGAACGCGCCGATGTTCGTGGTGTTCCTTCCCGGCGGAGACATCCTCGCTTATGGGGAGCTGGGGCTGCACTACCTGCCTCAGGCGGGCCAAACGCCGCCCCAGGAATGGCTGCCACCCCCGGGAGAGACCTGGTACCGCTACGACAGCTCCGGCAAGCTGCTTGGCCAGTACATGCCTCCGGCCGACTGGGGCGCGTTTGACAGCTGGCTGGAGCTGAGCTCCCCGGGCCTACCGGCCAAGATCGCTGCCGCATCCGCGAAAGCGAAGCAGGCCAACCCGGAGTACAACTGCTGGCCGTCCTATTTCAGCGGGGCCGTGGCGGTGGTCCAGTACAAGCCCGACGCACTGCAGCCCATCGTTTTCACTCGGCCGGAAGTGGTCGGGATTGTGGCTGCGTTCAGCTACGACGGCACTCCACTCGACCCGGACCAGCCGGTGCAGCCTGACGCCGGATACTACCGGCAGGAGCCCCGCGACTACCTGGAGCGTATCTACCGCCAGCAGGTGCAGCTCGGCTTGACCAAGGCGGGCGTGCCGTCGCCCTACGCTGGCACGCCGCGCGGACCTGTGGTAGTCGGCCCGACGCCGCGGCCGCGGCGGCTATTCGTAAGCAAGGGGCAAGGCGGGCTGATCGAGGTGCGCCCGATGGACGACCCTGCCAATCCGTACCGCAACCAGTACGACCCCTGGGACTACTGGCTCGTCGAGCACCACGCGGAGTATGAGGCAGAGTTCAACCGTCAATACAGCGAGGTTCAAGACAAGCAGCGCGCCGCCGTCAACAAGCTGCTGGCTGAGGGCAAGGAAGTGCCAGCCGAGATGCTCAAGCCGGTCGGCGTGCGCATGCCCCAGGAGGGCGCCCTGAGGGAGATCCCGGTGCAGGTGGACGGCAGCGGCTTCATCGTTCCGCAGCGCGTGGTCTGGGAAGAGGAGCGGGACCGCGAAGCCGCGTACGACCGGCGCTTGCCATGGCCGCTGCCTGCTTCGCCAGCCATGCTTGGCTGCGGCGGGCAGATGCCTGACGACCTGGCGGCGAAGTACGAGCGCGCGAAGTGGGAGGTCGAGCGGACCACCTACCCGCGGCTGCCGGACTGGCTGATGAGCCAGCCGGTGTTCGGCGTGATCTTCCTGCCCGACGGCAGCCTGGTGACCCATGGGCCACTCGGCTGCCGCCCCGCGGGCGCGGAGAAGATGGACCGCAAGCTGGTCTGGGCGGGCATCGAGCGCGGGTTCTTCCACTACAGCGCGAAGGGCGAGCTGCTGGACAAGTACCTTACGGACGGCTACGACTGGGAGCAGATGTTCGACCCGGCGCACAACCAGCGCATCGCGGACGCCAAGGCTCGCGGGCTGAAGTTCGACACCAGGGACGGCTACCTGCTGATCATGGACCCGGTGGGCGGCTGGCTCAAGGAGGGCTACGACTACGACGGCAAGCGCCTCGACCTATACCAACCCCTGCTGCGCCCGACGCACTGCTGCCGGTACATCTGGTGGACGACGCTGCCCGAGCTGTACGCCCAGCAGGAGGCGGCGAAGAGGGAGTAGGCAGGCGGAGGCCAATATGGCCCCGGCACCACGGCCAGCCGTGGCCGTAGCCCTCTAAAGGTCTACAGGCAGAGCCGCCTGTAGTTCCGCAGGCCGGGACGCCTGCGCTCCTGTGATTCGGCGCGCCTGCACTTGTCCCCGTTAGCCACACTATAATCGTGTGCATGGAGCTCCTTCCCACCCGCGTCAATCCCGCCTCCGCCGAGTTCAAGCAGTGCGCCGAGCTCAACCGCGCCCTGGCCCGTCAGCTCGATGAACGCATCGCGCGAATCAAGCAGGGCGGCGGGGAGCGCTACATGAAGCGCCACCGCGAGCAGGGCAAGCTCTTCGTGCGCGAGCGCTTGTCGCTGCTGCTCGACCCCGGCACGCCGTGGCTCGAGCTGTCGCCGCTCGCCGCCTGGGAGATGTACCCCGAGGAGGGCCGCCCCACTGAGTGGAAGTGGCTGCCCGCCGCGGGCCTGGTCACCGGCATCGGCGTCGTCTCCGGCGTGGAGTGCGTCATCGTCGCCAACGACGCCACGGTGAAGGGCGGCACCTACCACCCCGTGACGATCCGCAAGCACCTGCGCGCGCAGGAGATCGCCATGGAGAACTGCCTGCCCTGCATTTACCTGGTGGACTCCGGCGGCGTGTTCCTGCCGATGCAGGCAGAGATCTTCCCCGACCGCGACCACTTCGGCCGCATCTTCTACAACCAGGCGCGGCTCTCCGCGATGAACATCCCGCAGATCAGCGCCGTGCTCGGCAACTGCACCGCGGGGGGCGCCTACGTCCCGGCGATGAGCGACGAGGCGGTGATCATGAAGGAGGGCACGATCTTCCTCGGCGGCCCGCCGCTGGTGAAGGCCGCCACCGGCGAGGAGATCACCGCGCTGGAGCTGGGCGGCGGCGAGGTGCACACCCGCATCTCCGGTGTCGCCGACCGCCTGGCCGAGGACGACGCCCACGCCATCCGCATCGTGCGCGACATCGCGGGCTGCCTCAACCGCCCGCCCAAGACGTACCTCGACCGCATCGCCCCCGAGCCGCCGCGCTACGACCCCGAGGAGCTGCTGGGCATCGTGCCGCCCGACGTGCGCAAGCCGTACCAGGTGAAGGAGGTCATCGCGCGCCTCGTCGACGCCAGCCGCTTCCACGAGTTCAAGCGCGAGTACGGCGACACGCTGATCTGCGGCTTCGCGCGCCTCGAGGGCTACCTGGTGGGCATCCTCGCCAACCAGGGCATCCTCTTCAGCACCTCCAGCCTCAAGGCGACGCACTTCATCGAGCTGTGCTGCGAGCGGCGTGTGCCGCTGATCTTCCTGCAGAACATCACCGGCTACATGGTGGGGCGCGACGCCGAGCACGGCGGCATCGCCAAGGACGGCGCGAAGATGGTCCACGCCGTGGCCAACGCCCAGGTGCCTAAGCTCACGGTGATCATCGGCGGCAGCTTCGGCGCCGGCAACTATGGCATGTGCGGGCGGGCCTATCAGCCGCGGCTGCTGTGGATGTGGCCCAACGCGCGCATCAGCGTGATGGGCGGCGAGCAGGCGGCGGGCGTGCTGGCGCAGATCAAGCAGGACCAGCTCAAGCGCGAGGGCAAGCCGCAGATGAGCGAGGCGGTGGCGGCGGCTTTCAAGCAGCCCACCATCGACCTTTATGAGTACGAGGGCAGCCCGTACTACTCCACGGCGCGGCTGTGGGACGACGGCATCGTCAAGCTCACCGACACGCGCAACGCATTGGCTCTCGCCCTTGCCGCCGCGCTGAACGCGGACATCCCGGAGATGCGCCTGGGCGTGGTGCGGATGTAGGGCGTGGTGCGGATGTAGGGCGTGGTGAGGATGTAGGGCGGCTTCCAGTCGCCTTCAGGTCGGGTAGGGCGGACCGCTGTGTCCGCCTGCCTTCGGGAGCGCAGGCGTCCCTGCCTGCGTCCGATCTCGTAGGGGCCGCACTTGTGCGGCCCGCCACTCCCCGTAGCGCCCGGCGTCTCTGCCGGGCGGCCTTTCTGGGAGCGCCGCCTTCCAGGCGGCATTCAGTCCGGTGGCGCAGGCGTCTCTGCCTGCGTCGGTGCGCGCTTAGAGTCTCTAGCAACTCGCCCCGCAGCTACGCCGCGGCACCACCCGGTGCGTCCACAGCGTGAATGTTCTGAGATACTTGCTTGACATTTGCAAAATAGCGCGGTATGCTATCGCCCATGAGAGGTATGAGCGAAGGAACGCCGAACATAAGGAGCCTATCGTATGGCAGATGAAGTCGCCAGCCCGCGCCGGGAGAGGTTCTTGCGCCTCGCCTCCGCGCGCACGAACGCAGTGATGGACAAGCTCGACATTCTGGGGAACTGCTCAAACAAGCAGGCCTACGACTACACCGGAGAGGATATCGAGCGCGTCTTCTCGGCCCTACTCAAGAAGGTCCGCGAGACGAAGGCTCGCTTCGACGGGCGCAAGAAGGATAGGTTTAAGCTGTGAGGGAGAAGGTCAGTAATCGTCGTCTGGCTGACAGGTCCGAAAGGGCGCGGAGTGCCCTGGCGGCGCTGTCTGATTACATGCGTTCGAAGGGAATCAATAAGGCACAGACGGCACGTGCACTTGGTGTTCCAGAAAGGACGCTCGGGGACTGGTACCTAGAGGGGAAGCGGAGTCTCCCGTCGCCCGGGAACGTCCTGCGAATTGAGGAACTACTCGCACGTGAGGAGCAACTGCTAGCTCCACGCATCGCCAAGGAGCCGCCACGGCCCCTCCCTGGGAAGAGCCTGGATGAGCAGGCTGCCTGCGCGCACGCTGAGCACATTACTATGCTCCTTCTGCTACTGCATGATGAGCTGGCCTGGTTCAAGGACGCCGATGAGACGGCACGTGCTACATTCCGGACGAACGTCGATCCGTACGACGCAGGATACGTGTCAAGCCTACTCACGATGCTATCAGAAGAGGGAGCCTTTCAGCGGTGGAGGCTCCTGACAACGTACCGTTTCAGGCGTTTCAGAGGGAAGAGGAGATAGAATGCCCAGAGATGTGCCTATCAAGTTCGGTAGTACGGGCAAGGCGCTCACGATTGTGGGAACCATGTATGAGAGCCCTGCAGAAGCACTCAAGGAGGAAGTGAGCAACGCCATAGACGAGCATATCCGAGCAAAGCGAGAGGGGCGAGCGAGCGATCCCTGCGTCGTGACGATATCCCTCAACAACTCCAAGATCGAGGTCTCGTATCCCTACGGGATGTCCGAAAGGAAGTTCGAGGATGTCCTTCAGAGCGTGGCTGACTCCTCGAAGGTAGGATCGGACATACCGCAGATTGGGCAGTTAGGGATTGGCCTTTTCGCGTATCAGCAGTTTGGGAAGAAGTGCGAGTGCTGGTCGAGAGAAACCCATGGCTGCGCGACTTTCAAGGTCGTTTTGAGAGAAGGTGCAGACAATGCTGAGTTTCAGGGGGCCAAGAAGAGTGAGGCACTTCTCGAGCCAGGCATCCGTAAGGTGGTCTCTCAGCTTAAGGTGAAGCCTCTGCAATCGAGAGGCCCTCTTTGTCGCGATCGCTTCTCTGCCTTCCTGGCTGAGAAGTTCGCTGCCTATCTTCAGAGCGGCCAACTCAAGCTGTTGCTTGCATACGGCACAGACCAGATAGAGGTCGCACCCCCGCGAATCTCCCTGCCCAGATTGATTCCCGAGTTGTCGTGTATTTGGGCTGCTGGTCGCCTGGACTGGGCTATCAAGTTGGAGTTGTACTTCGATGCAACCAAGAAGAGCAGAGTGGCGATTCGCCATATGAGTTTGCCGTTGGTCGAGGATGTATCTGCGATCCAGGCTCTTGGTCTTGAGGAGAGCGTGTTCGCTTCTGGATACGTCCGAGGTTTCATAGATGCAGATTTCCTCAAGCCGGCGCCGGCGCGCAAAGGGTTCCAGGAGGGTGAGGAGTGGCTTTACTTCCTGACTGCACTCTATGAGCAGGTGTGGCCTGAGCTCGAGCGCGAAGTTGAGCAGTTTCTGGAGGAAGAGCGGCGGCGGAGAATGACGGAGCTGCAGCGGGAGGCGGTGGACCTGGCATCAGAGATCCTGGATCTTGAGGAGTTTAGAGACCTCGAGCTGTTGGGTGGGCTCCGGCGTAGGGCTGGAGAGCCTCCGGAGAAGAAGCCCAAACCAGCGAAGCCTGACAAACCGGAGAAGCCAGAGAAGCCAGAAGAGCCACAGAAGCCAGAAAAACCTACGCCTCCCAGGCAGGCGAAGTCGCCTGAGGGCGACCAGGCGGATAAGCGAGGTTCTGGGATCATCCCGGAAGAGATCCCGTTCGAGGAGGGCCCAAGTCGGCATAGCCGCTTCATCAGTGGCAAAGTCCAGATCAACAAGCTGAATCCCGACTATGTGGCGATCTTCGAGAGGCGTGAAGGAACTGCCGAGGAACGCCTGGGATACTGCACGCTCATGATCGGCAAGGAGACCATCAGTTTCAATGACAAGAGCCAGGGAGCTGACCCATTCCTGGAACACCTGCTGAGTTTCGACTTCAGGGTGAGGGAAATGGCTCCTAAGAGGGCCAAGCACAAGGGTAAGCGTGTTGCGGTACGCCATTAGCCCAAACTGCACGGCTGAAGGACACCCGAGGGACCTGGCTGCCTGGGTGCCGCCCCACCCCGGCGGCGAGACGTTGAACAGGCTACCGTCGGGGTCGGCGGGCCGGGTCTCAGACCGTATGGTCGCATTCTCAATGGCCACTTGAACTTGCCCTGGCGCCGCGAGGGGCGCTTTGCGCCCGCGTGGGCTGGGCCCACGCCCTACGGCCCTTGGCCGCGCCTCGCCGCGGCGGAGTCACGCCAGCCCGGCGATAACCAGCCGCCTTCGTCCCTCCGCCCCCATGGCCGCGCCGACAGCACGACGTTGAGCAGTTTGCCGTCGGGTCGGCGAACCGGGCCGCAGGCCGGATGATTGTATTCGCAGTGGCTACTTGAACTTGCCCTGGCGCCGCGGGGGGCGCGTTGCGCCCGCGTGGGCTTGGCCCACGCTGCGCGGCTATCGCCGCGCCTCGCGCCACCCCCGCCGACCCAGTGCGGCGCCACCCCTAATCCCCGCTGCCCCCAATGTAGGCGTGTACTGGTGTATTAGTACACCGGTACGCACGCATATTGGGGCGGGCCCTAGCCGGGCGGTCGCTTGCCTTGTACCCGGTCGCATTTCCACCGGCCAGTTGCGTTCCCATTGCCCACTTGAACTTGCCCCGGCGCCGCGAGGGGCGCTTTGCGCCCGCGTGGGCTGGGCCCACGCCCTACGGCCCTTGGCCGCGCCTCGCCGCGGCGGAGTCACGCCAGCCCGGCGATGACCAGCCGCCTTCGTCCCTCCGCCCTCCATGGGCACGCCACTCGCCCTCCATGACCACGCCACCCGCCCTGCTAGGCCACGCCACCTGCCTTCCACGGACGTCCCGCCCGCCCCTGCGCGCCCGCGAGCCCCGCCCATCCCCCCCACCCCACCGCCCCATCCGCCCTCCGCACCCCCCCGTCTCCAGCCCCTATGCCTTGCCACATTATCACGTGTACTAGTGTCCTAGCACACCATCACACATGATTTTGGGCCGGGCGCCGGAGAGTAGGATGCCGGTCTTAAGCCGGTAGTGATCGCGTTGCAGGAGCGGCGGCAGAGTCACGCCAGCCCGGCGATAACCAGCCGCCTTCGTCCCTCCGCATGCCGCCAGGATGGCGGCGCTCCCAGGTGGCTGATGGCGACGCGCCCAGGTGCGCGATGGCGGCGCTCCCAGGGGCAAGCCGCGCCTATGTCGGCTGCACGACGTTGAACAGGTTGCCGTCCGGGTCGGCGAACCCGGCCTCCAGGCCGTAGGGCTGCTCTCTCGGCGGGCGGTCGAACACTACGCCCTGCGCGCTCATGCGCTCATAATCGGCTTGCAGGTCGTCGCTGGTCAGCGAGACGCCGGTGAAGCCGGCGGGTTTCTTGCCCTGCGTGCCCGGCGCTCCGATTGGCCATAGCACGAAGCTGGTCTGTCCACTCGGCGGGCCGACGGTCAGCCAGCGCAGCGGCGGCATGAACGGCTCGTCCTCGCGCACCTCGAAGCCCACCTTGCCGCGCCAGAATTCCAGCGCCTGCTGCTGATCGTTAACTAGTAGTGAAACGATGTGGATTTCTCTGATCACGCGGCGATCATAGCAGCATCATTGCGACTGAGTCTCACCGCCGCGCAGCCGCCACTCGACTCGCAGCCGTTCACGCCTCCCGACGAGCTGTGGCGCTAGCCGCCGCGGCTGGAGTCACTCGGTGTGCTGGCGGCGGGCGTGTCGACGAGCTCCGGGTGCGGGCTGTTGAAGACCAGCAAGACGATCACGCCAACGAGGGTGAAGACAACGCCGATGAAGGCCAGGATGCCGGCGGCGAAGTACAGCCGGAAGGGCGAGTTGATCTGGAACTTCTCGGGGTCCTGCGGGTCGTAGAGCAGGCGGAGGCGCTGGCCGAGCTTGTAGTCCCGCGAGCTGCTGGCCAAGCCGCTGCGGCGCTCGACCACCGCGCCGCCCTCCGGCGTGAAGCGGATAACCGGGTCGTACATGTGCGTCGTGCCACCGTCGTCGTCCGAGGAATCGTACTCGTAGAAGCTCACGACCTCGCCGATGCCCTCACTCGCCGTGCGGCGGAACTGGTTGGTGCGGTACACGGCGTAGCCGGCGCCGATGAGCAGCCCAACCCCGATCACGGGAAACAACCATAGCCACCACATGGCTCCATCCTAGCACAGCCGCGCGGGGCCTGTAAGGTGCGAAGCTAGTGGTGGTGTGTGGTTTCAGGCACGGCCTCGGCGGCGGCCTCAGCCTCGCCGTGGGCGTGCGCAGCCGTGGCATCGTCGTAGAGCCCCTCGACGTAATGCACGAACTCGACGTAGGCCTCGACGTACTCCCGGCCTGCCGCGACGCTCTCCTGCATGTGCGGTCTGCGCTCCGCCGCCTCGCGAAAACGCTCGCGGATGCCTTCAGCGACTACGCCCGTCACAAGGGTGACGAGGGCGTCCACTGAGCTGCTGGCGAGGGCGGCATCGGCGCCGCTCACCGCCGGACCTACGTCAGTTCCCGACGGCTTGAGCCCCGTGTACGGTGCGCCTTCGCCGCCGCGGTGCAGTCGGACGAGCGTCTCGAAGAAGTACATGTCGGCAAGCTCCTGCGCCTCCTTGCCCTCTTTGCGCACGCGCAGGGTCATTTCGAAAGCTGCGCGGAGCTCAGCCTCCTGCGGTTCCTGGATCCAGGCCAGCACGGGGGCGATGTCGCCCTTGGCCAGCGCCTCCCGTGCCGCCTGCACCACCGGCCCGTCGAGGGTGTCGCAGTGAGCTGGGGCAAGCTGGGGGATCGCCCATAGAACTACGCCGAGAATCAACGCAGCGAGCAACGGCAGCATGTAGGGGCCTGCTGCAAAGTATCGCAGAACCGTCATCACGTCCAATTCATTCCTCCACATTCTTCGTCGCGCAGGCCGCTGCCTGCGCGCCCTAGGTGAGTGGATCATAGCGCCCTGCTGGATCACGCGGAGTGGTGGACTGCGGACGGATTGCTCCAGAGGCGAGTAGCTACGTTACATCGACTATTGTTGAAACTGCGACTCAATCTCAGTTATAATTGCGCTGTTAACTCCAGATCTTAGGTAGTCAAGACTCAATACCCTCATTAGAGGCGACCCATGAACTGGCGCACTGTACTGATTGCAGCTGCGGCGCTGCTGCTCGCCGCCTGCTCTCGCGACGCTTGGAGCCCTGCCGGCAAGTTCGACCACAAGCCGGGCGGGCCTAATGCGACCGGCGAACAAGGCACAAGCGTGCCGGGCTTGCCCGGATTGAGCGAGCTGCCATCCCCGCCGCGCGCGGGGAGGCTGGCCGGGCCGGGCTTCGTCGCGCTCGACGCGCTCTCGCCGCTGAGTTCAGCAGGCACCTCGAGCGACGGGTCAGATCTCGTGATTGACGGCGACGCGGTGAGCGGGGGCACGCCGGCCTTCGCGGTCTACGGGCTAAGCGGATTCGGCCCGGGCGTCGGCATGACCTCCGCGCGGCTGACGATGGACGGCGTCGACGGCGAGTACTATGTCGCCTTCGCCGACTATGCCCTGGGGCACTGGCAGCTCAGCGGCCCGTACACGGACTCCGCCACGGCGGAGATTCCCGGCACCGGCGCGCCGAATCCGGCGGACTACCTGTCCCCCGGCGGCTTCGCTTACTTCGCGGTGGTTTGCGGCAGTGGCAACAGCGCGCATTTGAAAGGCGCCGAGCTCGGATCGCAGGGCGACACGGGCGCTCCCGCACCGGTGACCTTCGCCCGCTACACCGGCATGGCATCGCCCTATGCCTTCATCTGGACACGCAGCGCGAGCTATGCCGATCCCGACTTCGCTGGGTACATGGTTGAGCGAGCGCCGCTGCTGACGGGCGACTTCACTGCGATCACTCCCACGCCAACCAAGGACCATTACTTACTCGATGACACCATCACGCCTGGCTCGAAGTACCGCATCCGGGTGGCCGCGGTGGACATCAGCGGCAACAAGAGCGCGTGGTACGAGATGAGTGGCCCGAGCAACGAGGTGGCTGACCCGGTATGCATCCTCAAGGCGCCGGCTGGCCCGCTCCATGGCACGCAGGTCGTGGACTTCGACCTCTCGGACAGCTTCGATCCGCTCGGCCAGCCGATCACTGAGTACCACATCATCCTTGGCAGTGGCCACACCGAGTTTGTCAGGCCCGACCCGCACTTCTCGCTGCAAGTCCAACCCGGCTGTTACATCGTCGGCGCGTCAATCCTCACCGCCGATTCACGCTACGGCGAAGACGCGCAACCACTGAAGGTCTACCCAGCCTGGGAGAGCAACCCGGTGGTAGTGCGCAACACGTTCACCGCCGATGCCGCGTGCTGGTCGCATGTGCGCCTTTACCGCGACCCGGGCTCGGGGGTGCTGTCGCTTTGCGCACAGGACAGCCGCTATCCCGGCGTGAGCCTGTGGCGTGGGAACGGCAGCGGGGACTATGACCAGGCCATCATTCCTGACTACGGCTGGACGGACCAGTACCCGCCGATTGTGATCGGCGGCAGCCAGCAGTGGGTGTTCACGCGCTACAACAACCTGCTGGGCTTCGCAACCCAGTCCGGGCCCACTACGGCGAGCTATGCCAGCCTACTCAATCGCGGCGCCGACCAGGGCCTGCTAGCTGTGTTCAAGGGCGCCGATGGACAGCCGTGGTGCATCGAGACCGGCTCCAGCGGTGGGACCCATCCCGGCGACTTCGTCGCCGCCCCGCTGAGCAACCTGGGCGACGAGCACTACATCTGTGACGGCTGGCAGTGGGCCCATTTCGCCAGGGTGGCGCAGAACCTATCTACCGGGATCGTGCACATCCTGGGTGGGTCGACGGATTTCACCGACAACGACTACAGCTTCTATGCCGAGTACGACCCCTCGACGTTGCAGACCGGGACGCACGAGGATTTGGACGCGAGTTACTTCCTCCCGGGAGCGGACGTGGAGGTTGTGCCAGCGACTGGCGACTTCTGGATGGCGTACTACGACGGCACGCACGTCCAGACGCGGGTGCGCACCGGGGGAAGCTGGCAGTCCCTAGTGCCGGTAGACGACAGCGACACAAACGGCGCCGGTTTCGATCTGGCGATCGGCGCCAGCGCGCCCTGCGCCCTGATCAGCATTGGCAACCCGCGGCTCTATAGCTGGAACGGCAGCGCCTGGGTGCTGCGCAACTCCGTGAGCTATACCGCAGACGTTGCGCGCGAGGCGTCGCTGGTTAACGTCCCTGGCACAGACGAGTTCGTGGCGGCCACGATCGCCTCCACCGGCGAGCTGTACGTTGGGGCGCTGCATCCCGACGGGAGCGACGACCTGCTGAAGAAGCTGGTCCCGACTAGCGGCGCCGGGCCAAACCTGAGCGCTGCGCCGGATGACGCCGGCGTGCATGTACTGATGCGCTGCATAGCGAACAACCATACTTACCACTACTTCAGCGATGATGGCTGTGCCAGCTTCCAGAAGCTGGGCGATCTGCCGCTCTACGATTGGGTGGATCTGACCTCGACCACCAGCGGGCAGTTGCACTTGGCTGCCCGTTCGAGCGACACGGCCTCCCTTTTCTACTGGCAGAACAACCTGTTCAACATGCAGACGTCATACAGCCAGTGCCAGCTGCCGATGCTGTCGCAGGTGCCCGAGGACAAGGTGCGCTGGGCGGTAGACACCTCCAACCCCCAGGACCACCTGGAGATTGTCTACGGGAATCCGGTCGACGGGTTCAGCACGTCTCAGCAGACCCCTTCACTGGTGTCGACCTTTGCGGGGGTGCTCGGGCCGCAAGTGCTGTTCCCGCGCATATTCTGCATCGGAGCCTACGACGGCGGTAGCGGGCGGTATGAGTCTTGCAGCTTGGTCACCATCCCCGGCAACGTGGAGACCAAGCTCTTCACGCCGAATCTGCCGCCGTATGTGGACGCAGCCGAGGCCAACGCCAGGTGCTGTTCGTTCATGGCGGCCAGCTACTGCCTGGGGCACCTCGGCGAGCAGACGAGCCAGGTGTACTGGTCGGGCTTCGGCGAGGGTGACGCCCCGGAGCGCGTGATGGTGCACGCCGACGGCAGCTACACCACGACGCCGATGCCGGGCGCGTGGAGCGCGGACCCGCTTACCGGCATGCCGCTGCGCAGCGTGCAGGCGGCGGAGGCCGACGGCTATACAGCGGTGTGCGTCGCCGCCGGGCTGTTCGGCGAGCCGCTGGTACTGGAGTGGAGCAACTATGGCGACTGGGAGCAGCTCCCCGTGCCCGCCAGCATGCAGGGCATGAGCGAGTACGAGCTGTGCGTCCGGTCCGGGGCCTGGCACCTCTTCGCCCATGACTGGAAGAACGACCGCGTCGTCTGCCTCAACACCGTCAACCCGCCGCCGGATTAGCCAGCCTTCCGCAACCTGCGCGCCCAGGAGCGCATGAGCTGCAGGATGCAGCATCTGGCATTACGCCTGCGCGTGGCGCTGGGCTGGATGCTACAGTGGAGCCCCGCTGATCCCACGCATCCGCGGTCCGAGGAGGAACCATGCGTCTCGCTTGCCGCGTTCTTGCTGTCGCTACCTGCGCGCTCCTGCTCGGCTTGCTCACGGCGGCGGGGCGGGGGGACCCGTACATGGGGATCAGCCACGAGCAGGTGGCCACCCCGCCGGGGCTCAAGGTGACCATCGTGCCGGGCGCGCCCGCCGACCTGGCGGGACTGCGCACCGGCGACATCATCACCGCCGTGGACGGCCACAGCTTTGCCGACAAGCCCGGCGAGCCGTTCGGCGGCCAGCTTGCCGCGGCGCTTACGGGTAAGGCGGTGGGCGACGCGGTCGTGCTGACGGTGTACCGCGACGCGCCGGAGCTGGCGCTGACGAAGGGCGGCACGCCGGTAGCCAGCGAGTTCCCGCTGCAGGACCTGGCGGGCGTGATCGCCGCTGCCGGGCCGGACGAGCAGGTGCAGCTCACGGCGGTGCGCAAGGCGCAGACGCTGGAGATCAAGGTGGTGCTCGGCGCGCGTCCCGGCACCGAGGGCCCGCCGTTCCCGCCGAACGCTGAGCTCGCCTGCGACCTGCCCGATGCGCATCCCGGCGTGCGGCGGTTCGTCGACGAGCTCATTACGAAGCGCGGGATCAAGGCGGACTGCGACGACCTAATGCAGCGCCTGGACAACCGCGCCAGCCCGGACGACGGCTACCGGCTCAGCCGTGTGGTGTACCTGCTGCGCGATGGGCTGAAGGGCGAGGCGTTGACGCGCGAGATCAGCGACACGCTGGCGGGCGAGGCAAGCTGGGGCCCGCGCGGCTACTACGACATGCAGTACTACGTGGCGGGGCTGCTCGACGTGCCGCAGCTTCCCGCCCAGCGCCGCGACCTGCGCATGGGACTGAGCGCGGCGGGCCACCTCGACCAGCTCCAGCGCGTGCTGGAGGAGGCGGCAGGCCACGTGCAAAAGGCGTTCGCAGCGTTTAGCGACGATGAGCTCAAGTTCATCGCCGAGCAGCGTCTGGCGCTGACCGAGGTGTTCAGCAAGGTGGACTACATCGACAGCGAGGATGACAACCCGCAGCGCATCCGCGGCAACCTGCGATTGTGTGCGCTGGCCCGCAAGGTCGACTACGCCGAGCTGATGCTGGCGCAGCTCGCCCTGGCCCAGGCCGCTGACGCCGATTACCTCGCCGGGCTCAAGGATGACCTCATGCGCGAGTTCGCAGATCGCCTCGGCGGCGATGACCTGCTGACGCGGGATACGCCGCTGGGCAAGCTGGTCATCTCCGGCACCGGCCGCACCTGGCGGCAAGGTGAAGCGCCGGCGCTGCTCATCGACCTAGGCGGCGACGATTTCTACACCACGACCGCGGGCAGCGGCACAGGGCTCGACCATCCCGTCGGGCTGCTGATCGAGCTCGGCGGCGACGACGCGTACGAGTCCACGACGCCGTTCTCCCAGGGCAGCGGGTCGCTGGGCTGCGGGTTGCTCATCGACGCTGCGGGCAATGACGAGTACATCGGCCTGCAGTGGGCTCAGGGCTGCGGGTTCTTCGGCACGGGCGCGCTGCTCGACCTGGCCGGCAACGACACCTACCGCGGCCAGGAGCTGTGCCAGGCGGCGGCGATCTTCGGCAGCGGCCTGCTCATCGACTACGCCGGCGACGATGCGATGGAGGGGTGCATGAAGTGCCAGGGCTTCGGCGGGGCCCACAGTGTCGGCATGGTCATCGACGTGGCGGGCAACGACTGCCGCTATGCCAAGGGCAAGTATGCGACGGGCTATGGCGACCCGGGCATCTTCGACGCCTGGAGCCAGGGCTGCGCCCAGGGTTTCCGCGGCATCGCCTCGGGCGGCATCGCCGCCGTGATCGACCTCGCGGGCAAGGACACGAATGAGGCGGGCAACTTCAGCCAGGGCGGCGGCTATTACTTCGGCTACGGCTTCTTCCACGACCGGGGCTGGGAGGGCGACACCTACATCGGCAGCCGCTACGACCAGGGCTTCTGCGCGCACCAGGCGGTGGGCGTGTTCCTCGAAGACGGCGGGGATGACACCTACCGCACGCGGCAGGGCGTGGCGCAGGGGCTGGCCTGGGACGAGAGCACAGCGATGTTCATCGACTACGCCGGCAACGACAGCTACCAGGGCGGCGGGTTCTTCAGCCAGGGCGCGAGCGCCCATAACGCGCTATGCGTGTTCTGGGACCGCGACGGGCGCGACACGTACGACTACCCCCCCGGCCAGGCCCGCGCGGGTGGCAACGATTATCACGGCGGGACGTCGCTGAGCCTATTCATCGACGAGGGCGGTGAGGCCGACGTTTACGACTGCCCGCAGAGCGGCAACGGCCTAGTCACGGGCTGGAAGGAGCACGGCTTTTTCGCTGACCTGCCGGCGTCCCTCGGGGCGGCGCTCAAGGGACGCGCCTGGCAGAAGCTGTGGCGCGAGCCGGAAAAGCCCTGATCCGGGTCACGCATCCAGATAGGCTGCCCCCGGATTCGGCGGCCTACCACCAGTATGGGTTGTAGTAGTCCCAGTAGTACGGCGTGCCGTAGCCGTAGAGGCTCCATCCGCCGTCATACCAGACGTAGTCGCCCCGCCAGAGCCCATCGTGCACGCGGGTGTGGTAAAGGGGATCCCAGCCCCAGTCGTAATAGGGGCTGCCTCCATAGGCCACGCCGAACACCATCCCTGCCCCGCAGGATGGCACGAAGCCGGCCAGGCTGGCCAGGGCAGCGCATATCACCAGACACTGTATGAGTCGCCGCAGCATCGCCGGACCTCCCTATCTAAGTTTAACTCAGGATCGGCCAATTTGCACGTGTCAAGCGAGCCCGCGGCGAACATCGCGTGCGGGCAGTTCGTCCGTGGTACAATCCCCCGGCGGAGAATGGCATGCAGGTCATCATCAACATCCTCTACGCGCTGATCTTGCTCACCGTCTCGGTGATCATCATCATCACGCTGATGCAGAACACGAAGAGCGAGGGGCTGGGCGCTGCGATCACCGGCGCTTCGGACAGCTATCGCGGCGCGGTGGGGGTTGAGGAGCAGAAGCGGCGGCTGCTGCAGACGCTGTGCTTCGCCTTCGTCATACTCTCCGGCCTGGTCATCGTCCTGCGCAACTGGGCTTAGCTCCGCGGGGCCATCTTGCTGCGGCGGCACGTCAACTCTTCCATGACACGAAGTTCAGGCGCGATGCGTGCGCCTATGGCCGGCCGGCTCATAGCGGTCGGGCTAGTGTGCGCGGCGCTTGCGCTGTGCCGGGTGGGCGGCGCAGTGGCGGCGGACATCTCCGACCCCAGCGCCTATCGCGAGGCCCAGGACTACATGCTCCTGCTGGTCAACGAGGAGCGCTCGTTCACCAAGCTGCCGCCGCTGCGCGAAGACCCGGTGGCGGCCCAGGCGGGCAAGCTGCACGCCGAGGAGATGCTCGCCGGGGGATACTTCAGCCACTGGGACCGCCAGGGGCTGAAGCCCACGCGGCGCTACAACCTGCAGGGGGGGTATCACGCCCTCGCGGAGAACGTGTACTTCTACAGCGGGCCCCCAGGCACGACCCGCGAGCTCCTCGAACAGGCGATGAAGACGCTGATGGCGAGCGAGGGCCACCGCCGGGCGATTCTGGGACCGCACTACACGCATCTCGGCGTGGGGTTGGCGATGGGCCAAAGCGGCCGCGAGCTGTACATCGCTCAGGAGTTCACGACGCAGATTGGCGGCGAGTACAGCTGCCCGCTGACGGCGCACGTCGGTGATCGCGTCGATTTCAGCGGCAGGTTCGACCCCCACGTCTACGATTTCGCGCAGATCTCCGTCGCCTGGGAGCGGCTGCCCTCTCCCCGGGACCGCGGCTGGTTGTCGCGCAGCGGCTCCTACCGCGACGGCGACGTGATGTTCGCGGGCCTGACTCCCAACCCGCGGATGAGCTTCCCCGGCATGTCTACGTCGCACGACGTGGAGATCGACTCCAATGGCGGCTGGTTCAAGTGCACGGCGCAGCTGGACTACCGCGGGCGCGAGGGCACGTACTACCTCATGCTGTGGCTGAAGGACAAGCGCACCGGCGACCCCGTCCTCGCCGCCACGGCGAGCGTAGAAGTGCGCAAGAGCTGACGCGGGGCGGCGCGTCAAGCCCTGAGCATGATCTCGCCCACGGCGCTCTCTACGGCCTCCACGACGGCGTTGGTGCGCACCAGGGCGGCGATCTTCTCGATGTCGAACACCAGCGGCCGGTCGTCCTCCAGGAATGGCACGTGCTCGCGGATCAGGCTGTAGGCTGCTCCCGTGCCCTTGCCCGGCCGCGCGGGCTTGGCGTCCACCCCGGTGCGTGTCATCCCGCGCAGCCTGAAGTCCATCGCCTGTGCCGCGGCATACATTTCGATTGCTACGACGACTTGCGTGTTCTTGAGGATCTCCTTGTACTTGCGCACCGCCACCGGGCCCATGTTGACGTGGTCCTCCTGGTCGGCGGAGAGGCTGACGTTGTCCACCACCGCTGGGTGGCAGAACACGCGGTTCTCGCTCACCAGCGCCGCCTGGGTGTACTGCGCCACCATCAGCCCGCTGTTCAGCCCCTTGCCCTCGACGAGGAAGTCCGGCAGGCCGGAGAGCACCGGGTTGAGCAGGCGGTTGGTGTGCCGCTCGGCGAGGCTGGCGCACTCCGCCGTGGCGATGGCGAGGAAGTCCATGGCCATCGCCACTCCCTGGCCGTGGAAGTTGCCGGCGGCGAAGTAGGCGTCCTCCTCTGGGATGAACAGCGGGTTGTCGATGGCGCTGTTCAGCTCGGTCTCCACCTGCTGCCTGACGTGGTGGTAAGTGTCAAGGGAGGGGCCGAAGATCTGTGGCGTGCAGCGCATGCTGTAGCCGTCCTGCACCTTGCCGCTGGGGTCGGCGAGGATCTCGCTCTCCGCGAAGAGCTGGCGCAGGGCGGCGGCGGTGGCGATGGCGCCGGGATACGGCCGCGCCGCGTGCACCGCTGGGTGGTAGGCCCGCTCTACCGCCTTGAGCGCGTCGAGCGCCATGGCGTAGGCGATGAGCGCGTTCTTGTACAGGCGCGCGGTGTCGCAGAGCAGCAGCGCCGCCTCGCCGGTCATCATCTGCGTGCCGTTGATCAGCCCCAGCCCCTCCTTATAGGTGGGGCGCAGGGGCATGAGACCTGCCTGCGCAAGCGCCTCGCCGCCTGGGATCCGCTTGCCGTCGACAAACGCCTCGCCCTCGCCGAGGATCACCAGCGCAAGCTGGGACAGCGGCGAGAGGTCCCCTGAGCAGCCGACGCTGCCCTTCTCGTAGACGACCGGCGCGATGCCGTTGTTGAGCAGCGCGCGGAATGCCTCCGCGCAAATGGGACGGACGCCGGAGCAGCCCTGGGCGAGGACGTTGAGCCGCGCCAGCATCGCCGCCCGCACCACGTCTGGGGGCTGCACGTCCCCCGTGCCGGCCGCGTGGCTGTAGATGATCCGCCGCTGCAGCTCCTCGCACTGTTCCTGGCTGATGCGGATGCGCGCGAACTCGCCGATGCCGGTCGTCACGCCGTAGACGGCGGCGTTCTCCCTCACCAGCCGGTCAACGATCGCCTGGCTTGCCTCCATCCGCCTGTAGGCGGAGGCGTCCAGCTCGACAACTGCGCCCTTGCGGGCCACTTGCTCGACCTGTTCGATGGTGAGGTGCTTGCCGTCAATCGTGATGGTCATGGTCATGCTCCGCGGGCCGCCTGGCGTGTGCTAGCGGGGGGATGTGCTCAGTAGGCATAGTGTACTGCCCGGTTGCACGCTATGCGCTCACCAGGCGATGGTTAGCGTGTAGTTGCGCTTCACGGCGTTGCCGCCGATGAACACGTCGCGGATGAGGTCGCCGCCGACGTGATAGGGCAGCTCGCGGTAGTGCGAAACCTCGCCGATGACGAAGTCGGCGCGCTTGCCCGGCTCAAGGCTGCCCGCAACGCCCCCCACGCCGAGCGCGTGGGCGCCGTTGATCGTGCTCGCGACGATGCACTCCTCAGCGCTCATGCGCATCTCCAGCACGGCGAGCGTCATGACGAATGGCATGCTGTACACCAGGCTGGAGCCGGGGTTTAGGTCGGTGGCCAGCGCGACCGCGCAGCCGGCGTCGATCATCTTGCGCGCCGGGGCGTACCTTCCGTGCCCGCTGAAGAACATCGTCGCCGGCAGCAGCGTCGCCACGGTGCTGCTTTTGGCGAGGGCCTGGATTCCCGCCTCGCCAATCCCCCCGAGGTGGTCGAGGGACACAGCGCCATGAGCGACGCCCCAAGCCGCCGTGCCGTCATCGCCGAACTCGTCGGCGTGCAGCTTGAGCCCCAGGCCAGCCTTCCGGCCTGCCTCAACAATCACCGCCGCCTCGTCGTGTGAGAACGCCAGGGGATCGACAAACACGTCGTAGAAGTCCGCCAGCCCTTCGCCGGCCAGGTGTCGGAGGTTTGCTGCCACCTGCTGGATGTGCTCCTCCCGCCTGTCTGCCCATTCCGGCGGCAGGATGTGCGCCCCGAGATACGTGGCGAGCACCAGGCCCGGACAGGTACGTCGCAGCTCCGCGACCACCTCCAGGCACTTGCGCTCAGTCGCTGAGTCAGGGCCATAGCCGCTCTTCGCCTCCACCGCCGTCGTGCCGCAGCTGTACATGCGCAGCAGCCGCGCCCGGGCTTGCGCGAGCAGCTCGTCCGGGCTTGCCGCGCGTGTTGCCTCCATCGTCTTGAGAATCCCGCCGCCGCTGCGGGCGATTTCCTGGTAGCTCTCGCCCTGCGCCCGGCGGTAGAACTCGTCGGCGCGGTCCCCCGCGAACACGAGATGCGTGTGGCTGTCCACGAACCCGGGCAGCACGACGCACCCGGAAGCATTGACCTCCGGGCAGCTCGGCGCCAGCCGCCCCCGGGGCAGCGCGTCCAGCGGCCCAGCGTAGGCGATGGTGCCCGAGCCCAGCGTGACGCCCAGCGCGCCGTTCTCGATGACGCCGAGATCGCGCATGCCAGCGCCGCGTCGCGGGCCATTGTTGTCCCCGGCGAGCGTCAGCAACTGGCCGCAAGGGGCGATCAGCAGGTCGATCATCACAGCGATTATAGCGAGATGAGGGTTGCGCTCCCGCTCCCAAGCGCCGGGCGCTGCCACCCGAGTCAACGCACGGCAGCCGGCGAGGCGCCCCTGCGCTGAGGACGCCTCTCATGCCAACCACGCGGAGGTCACTTGTGCTGTTGCTGGTGGGCCCGGCAGGATTTGAACCCGCGACCAAGTGATTATGAGTCACCTGCTCTCACCGCTGAGCTACGGGCCCGGGGCAGCGAGATTGTAACTTGCCCCAGTACATGGGTCAAACTAGGGCTGCCGTGCGGGCGTCACTCGGAGCGCGTCTTGTCTGCCGGTTTGGCCGGCTTGGGCGGTGCGGGAGGGGATAGCGCCATTGGGAACTTGCCATAGGCATTGACCTCGGCTTCCGACCCCGTGTACCGATACCAGCGCCCGCCGACGTTCACCCAGCGGGCCGGGCCAACACTTTCGAACGCCCTGCCCAGCTCGGGGTTCACCGTCGTGAATGCGTACTGCCCCATCTGCGCTACGGCGATGTCCTTCGTGCGCGCCGGGGAGTAGCGCTGGATGGGTTTTTCCCCGGGGGAGATGGCCTTGTCGAGCCGGCGCAGGTGGGCGGAGGAAAACGTGCGCCGGTAGGCCGGGCTGAGAAACGAGCTGTACTTGGTCTTCGGCGAAAGCCCCACCATGAAGTTGTAGTACGCCGCCGCGCGCCCCTTGAGGTCGCCGCCGAAGAGCGAGCAGCCGCCCGCTAGCGCCATTGCCGCGCATGCTGCGAGCGCTACGAACGCCAGCCTTCTCATGCGAGCATTATATCTGCGCCTTGCAGGAGTCTCCTGCTCACGCCGCGGATTCTCGCTCGCAGTGAGTTTTGCCCGGCGTCGGTGAAGTGCGATAATCGCTAGAGACGCTCACGGTGCCGCAGGCGGGGTATCCCTCCGCGCCGGTGCAACAAGGAACGCCTATGCCAACCAACGAGGTCTATCAGCTCAAGCACGCGGTGCGCGTCGTCAGCGCCGCGTCGCTCTTCGACGGCCACGATGCGGCGATCAACATCATGCGCCGCATCATGCAGGCCTCGGGCGCAGAGGTGATCCACCTCGGGCACAACCGCGGCGCCGAGGAGATCGCGTCGGCGGCGATTCAGGAGGACGCGCAGGGCATTGCCCTGACGAGCTACCAGGGCGGGCACATGGAGCTGTTCACCTACGTCCGCCAGCTGCTCGACGAGCGCGGCGCCAAGCACGTGCGCATCTATGGGGGGGGCGGGGGCGTGATCGTCCCCCACGAGATCGAGGAGTTGCACCGGCGTGGGATCGACCGCATCTTCAGCCCCGACGACGGACGGGCGATGGGCCTGCAGGGGATGATCAACGTCGTTCTCGAAGGCTGCGACTACGACCTGGCGGGACTGCCCGTCGACGGGGCTCCGGGCTGGCTGCCGCTGGCGCGGGCAATCACCGTGGCCGAGCTTGGCATGAGCAGTGCCGAGGGCGAATCGCACGGGCCGGCGGCCGGCAATCCCGCTCCCAGCTCGCGCCCCACCCCCGTGGTCGGCCTGACTGGCACCGGCGGCTCCGGCAAGAGCAGCCTCACCGACGAGCTGCTGCGGCGCTTCCTGGCGGAGTTCCCGGACAAGCGCGCGGCGGTGGTCTCCGTTGACCCGACGCGCCGGCGCACGGGCGGAGCGCTGCTCGGCGACCGCATCCGCTTCAACAGCCTCAAGAACCCGCGGGCCTACATGCGCTCGCTCGCCACCCGAGAATCGCACCAGGAGCTGTCGGCGGCGATGCACGCCGTGCTTGACGTGGTGAAGCGCCACGGCTTCGACCTGATCTTCGTGGAAACGGCCGGCATCGGCCAGGGGGACAGCGCGGTCACCGAGGTTGCCGATGTCTCGGTGTACGTCATGACGAGCGAGTACGGCGCGCCGAGCCAGCTCGAGAAGATCGAGATGCTCGACTACGCCGACTTCGTGGCGATCAACAAGTTCGAGCGCCGGGGCAGTGAGGACGCGTTGCGCGACGTGCGCAAGCAGTACCAGCGCAACCGCAAGCTGTTTGAGATCGCCCCCGCCGTCCTGCCCATCTTCGGCACCTGCGCCGCGCAGTTCAACGACCACGGCGTCAACGCCCTGTACGCGCACCTGATGGCCGAGCTGAGCCAGCGCTTCGAGCTGGACTGGCACAGCGCCCAGCCCGCCGGCGAGACGCGCGTGACAACCATCGCGCAGCACATCATCCCGCCGATGCGCGAGCGCTACTTAAGCGACATCACCGCCACCTGCCGCAGCTACAAGCTTTGGGCGCGGGAGCAGGCGGACATCGCCGCGGACCTGGACGCTGTCCGCCGCGCGATCCGCCTGCTGGGCAGCGAGCCGCGCGACGACTGGAAGCCCTACGAGGCTGCTGTCGCCGCCGCCATGCCCCCGCCCTTCGCCGACCTGATGGCGCAGTGGAACGAGCTGCTGCCCAAGCTCGACGTGCGCTGCCTCAAGCTCCTGCGCGAGTGGCCCGCCTGGGAGGCCAACTACTCCGGCGAGCAGTTCAGCTACACCGTGCGCGGCAAGAAGATCACCGTGGACAACTACCGCGGCACCCTCGCCGACAGCCGCGTGCGGAAGGTGACCCGCCCGCGCTACCGCGACATGGGTGACCGCCTCTACTGGCGGCTGATGGAGAACGTGCCCGGCGAGTTCCCCTATACCGCGGGCGCATTCCCGTTCAAGCGCGAGTTCGAGGAGCCGACGCGGATGTTCGCCGGGGAGGGCCCCGCCGAGCGCACCAACCGCCGCTTCCACCTGCTCGCTGGCGGGCAGCCCGGCAAGCGCCTGTCCACGGCGTTCGACTCGATCACGCTGTATGGCGAAGACCCCGCGACGCGCCCCGACATCTACGGCAAGATCGGCGAGAGCGGCGTGAGCATCTTCACGGTGGAGGAGGCCGAGCGCCTCTACGCCGGCTTCGACCTCTGCGACGCGCTGACCAGCGTGTCGATGACGATCAACGGCCCGGCGCCCACCGTCCTCGCCTTCTTCATGAACGCCGCCATCCGCCAGCAGTGCCGCAAGTACCTGCGTCAGCAGGGACGCCTGGACATCACCGAGGAGCAGGTATACCAGCCGGATTGCCTGCGCGGCGCGCTGTGGGAGGACGTGCGCGCCCTGCTCAGCGACGAGGAGTACGCGCGCATCGAGAGCGAGACTCTGTCGCAGGTGCGCGGCACGGTGCAGGCCGACATCCTCAAGGAGGACCAGGGCCAGAACACGTGCATCTTCTCCACCGACTTCGCGCTCAGGATGATGGGCGACGTGCAGCAGTTCTTCATCGAACGGGGCGTGCGCAACTACTACAGCGTGTCGATCAGCGGCTATCACATCGCCGAGGCCGGGGCGAACCCGATCCACCAGCTTGCCTACACGCTGTCCAACGGGTTCACCTACGTCGAGTACTACCTCGCGCGCGGCATGGCGATTGACGACTTCGCGCCCAACCTGAGCTTCTTCTTCAGCAACGGCATGGACGCGGAGTACAGCGTGATCGGGCGCGTGGCGCGGCGCATCTGGGCGGTGGCGATGGCGCGCAACTACGGCGCCAGCCCGCGCGGCCAGATGCTCAAGTACCACATCCAGACCAGCGGCCGCAGCCTGCACGCCCAGGAGATCCAGTTCAACGACATCCGCACCACGCTGCAGGCGCTGCTCGCCACCTTCGACAACGCGCAGAGCCTGCACACCAACGCCTTCGACGAGGCGATCACCACGCCCACCGAGGAGAGCGTGCGGCGCGCGATGGCGATCCAGCTCATCATCAACCGCGAGTTCGGCCTGGCGTTCTGCGAGAACGCGACGCAGGGCAGCTTCATCATCGAGGAGCTGACGGACCTGGTGGAGGAGGCGGTGCTGGCGGAATTCGACCGCCTGAGCGAGCGCGGCGGGGTGCTGGGTGCGATGGAGCGGCAGTACCAGCGCGGGCAGATCCAGGACGACAGCATGAAGTACGAGCACATGAAGCACTCCGGCGAGCTGCCGATCATCGGCGTGAACACGTTCCTGCCGCGCGATCCGCTGAGCGCGCAGACGCCGCGGGAGATGACGCTGACGCGCGCCAGCGAGGAGGAGAAGCAGGAGTGCCTGAGGCGCCTGGCGGAGTTCCAGGCCCGCCACAGCGCCCAGTCGGCCGCGGCACTCGTCCAGCTTAAGCAGGCCGCCCTGTCCGGCGGCAACGTCTTCGGCGAGCTGATGCGCACAGTGCAGCACTGCAGCCTGGGGCAGATCACCCAGGCGCTCTACGAAGTCGGCGGGGAGTACCGGAGGAATGTGTAGGGAGGTACCCTAAGACGGGTAGTGCGGGCCGCAGTGCCCGCAGTTTGGTACTAGTTCTATGGTGATGATGCGGTCGGAGCCGGCCGCCCTTCCTGCTGCATTATCGTGCACTAAGATCCACCCATGTCTCAGCCGCCCTCGGAGTTCGGGACGGGAGCGCGGCGCATGCCGCACTGGGAGGGGGCGGGCAGCGCGTATCTCATCACTTGGCGGGTAGCTATGGGGCAGGCTGCGCTGGGTCCAGCGGAGCGCGATCTGGTGGCTGAGAACATCGAGCACTTCAACCACGAACGGTACGAGTTATACGCGTATGTCGTGATGGACGACCACGTGCACGTAGTCATGCTGCCATTAGAAGGCCAGACACTGGCCAAGCTGCTTCATAGCTGGAAGTCATACACCGCGAATCGCCTGCAGCGCGAGTCGGGCAGGGAGGGCGCCGTTTGGCAGCCAGACTACTATAGCCGGATCATCCGGAGCGAGGGTGACCTGTGCGAAAAGTGCAGCTACGTGCTCTCGAATCCACAGCGGCGTTGGCCTGAAGTCGGGGAGTATCGCTGGGCCAAGTGGTTCGCGCCCTGAATGGGCAGTGCCGTCTGTCCTAGGCAGCCGCATTGGGCGGTTCGTCCTCTCAGCTCGTGTCAATAGGCACTCCATCGGGTAGTGCGGGCCGCAGTGCCCGCAACTCAGTGCCAGCTCTGTGCTGAAAAGGCGGCCAGAGTCGGCCGCCCTACCCATTGAAGCATCGAGTTTGATGTCGCCCGTGCCGCACAAACGATCGCCTCGCCGCTCGGCGCATCTTGTGTGAAACCGTTACCAGCAAAATGCCCGCGCTTCCAGGCGCTTTGCTACACTAGCGCGCTCGCATGACACCGCGCTGTGCTCAGCCGAGCCGAGGGTAGCTCAGACTTGCTGGAGTCCATCGTCCATGCCGTAGTTGCCTGGATCACGGGCGTGATCTCCGCCATGGGCTACGGCGGCGTCGTCCTGCTGATGGGCATCGAGAGCGCCTGCATCCCGCTGCCCAGCGAGGTGATCATGCCCTACGGCGGCTACCTGGCCTACAGCGAGCCGCTGCGCTTCAACGTCTGGGCTGTGGGCCTGGCCGGCGCGCTGGGCTGCGTCTGGGGCTCGCTCGTGGGCTACGCCATGGGGCGCTATGGCGGGCGGCCGTTCGCCTTGCGCTATGGCCGCTGGATTCTGATGAGCCGCAAGGACCTCGACCGCGCGGACGCCTGGTTCCGCAGGTACGGCGACGCGGCGGTGTTCTTCGGCCGCCTGCTGCCGATGGTCCGCACCTTCATCTCGTTTCCCGCCGGTGTGTCAGGCATGCGCCTGGGGCGCTTCGTGCTCTACACGCTCCTCGGCTCGCTGCCGTGGTGCACGGCGCTGGCGTACGCGGGCAAGCTGCTGGGCGAGCAGTGGGATACGCGCCTGAAGGTGTACTTCCACCGGGCGGACACGGTCATCGCGGTGGCTGTCTTGGTGCTCATCGCGCTGTACATCTACTACCACGTGCGGGCTGCGCGCGGGGACAGGGCGGGAGACGCGTAATCGTGAGGCCGAGTCTCAACACACGGCTCTGGTGGAGGAGGTCGCGCGCATCAGGCCGCTGGGCTAGGTTGCCTACTGGTTCGTGGGTGTCGCGGGTACGGTCGTGAACATCAGCTCGCTCAGAATGACGCCGTGCCAGCCGTAAACCCGGACGTAGTAGACCTTGCCGTCTAGCTTGACTTTCTCCAAGACCTCGCCCGTTCTTGGATCAGTTCTCTTGCCGTCGTACCAAAGCTCCTGGTAGGGCTTCGCCTTGCCGGCGAAGAAGCGCATCTCCTCCGGAGTCAGCGCACGAATGTACACGTCTCCCGGAGAAGCCGTTGCTGCGGTGAGCCGAGGGTAGTTACCCGTAAGAGGGCTCTTGAACAACTCGAATGTGGCAGTGCTTCGAGCGCCAACCTCCCGGAGCAACTCTTCGGAGAGCTGATCGGGTACGTGGCCGAGTCTCTCATCCAGCGCTTCAGCGCAGTGCCAGATGTAGTAAGTCCAGGGGAGCATATTCTGCTCTGGGGTACTCCCCTGGCACCCAACGATAATGTACCGCTCAGCGTTGGTCAACGTGTCCGGATCGGGATACGGCCGCGTGAATACCAAGTCCCCGTGGTTGAACTCCGGCCCGAAATCGCATCCGTCAGTCCCGTAGCTTGGAGGCAGCGGGAGTGGCTCTAGACCATCCGATGGATGCGCCGATGCGAATCTGCACAGAGCTGTTGCGGCTAAAGCTGCGACAGTGAGTACCACACCACCCATTCGAAGCATACGTTCCTCCTTCGAGTCATAGTCACCCACGGGATTCTACTCTCTCTCTCTCTCTGTCAAGGGGCCTCGCCGGATTGAACGCGACCGGGCCAGGTCTGCGCCCACCTTGGACTGCGAAGGCCCCCACTCGCGCTGCCATCCACGGCCTCCATATGATACAGTTTCTCATCTTCCCCTCGTCCACTGGAGGTTGAGATGCGTCTCGTGATCGTTGCGCTGAGCGCGCTGTTCGTTGTTCTGTCCGCCGTGTCGTGCAAGGGCTGCCCCACCTGTAACGGCTGAGCGCCGGCGCTGGGAGGTCGGGGCTATTCGGAACGCGGCGTGAGCCTGCCCTTCAGCTCCTCGAAGCGGCCAGGCTTGACCCGGATCACCTTCTCGCTGACCTTGAGCACCTGCCCCGGCTTGCCGCCCTTGGGGCGCCGGATGTGCTTCATCGGCACAAAGCTCACGTCCAGCTCGGCTTCCTCGCGTCCTTGGCTGTGGTAGGCGGCGATAAGGGCGGCCTCCTCCAGCGTCCCCCGCGGCACCGGCGAGCCGCCGCAGAGCACGATCACGTGGCTGCCGGGGTAGTCCCGGGCGTGAAGCCAGAGGTGCTGGCTGGCGCTGTAGGCGCGCAGCAGCGCGTCGTTGCTGGCGTCGCTCACGCCGCAGACGATAGCCATGCCGTCGCTCGACACAAAGCGCAGATGCCTGGCTCCTGGCTTGGCGCGCGCGCCCATGGCGGCGCGTGCGGCGGGGCGTGACGCAGGCCGCGAGGCGGCGGGCGCAGTCTCGGCCCGCGCCAGCTCGGCCTGCGCGTCGGCAATCGCCGCGTCCAGCTTGGGTAACCCGCGGCGCAGGCGCTGCGCGTAGTGCAGCAGGTGCTGGCCGTTCTCCTGCACGCTGCGGTCCAGCCTGATCTGCGCAGCCCACTCGGGGTGCGCCTCCTGCCAGCGGCTGAGCGCAAGCCGCGCCTCGCCCGGCTCAGCGGACTCTGCTGGCCCGCGCAGCAGCTCTAGTGCCAGCGACTCGATCTCATCCGCGCGGCTGGCCAGGCGGCGCTGCTCGTGCAGCTGGTCAAGCGTCGTGGCAAGCTGCGTGTGCGCGGCGCCGACGGGCCGGCTCAGGCGGCGGCGGCTGCGAGCCTGCCGCCATAGCTCCAGTGCCACGTCGTTGGCGCTGCAGCCCTCACGGCCGAAGCCGAACAACTGCGCGCTGAAGTCTCCCCGCTGCAATTGCTGGATGAACTGGCAGAGCGTGTCGATGTCGTGCTCGATGGGCAGCAGCGGTTCGAGGGCCGGCCACAACTTCACGTCCACGCCGGCCACGCGCTGCACGAAGAGGTGCTCCAGCCCCGCCTGGTCCGCGGCGGCCTCCTGCCCCAGGGCCGCCGAAAGCTCGTCGGTCAGTCCCTCCGGCCCATGCTCGGCGGCGACGTACTTGCCCAGCGGCGGGGGCGGCGGCAATGGCTTGCCCGTGATGACTTGCCGCACGCGGTTCTGCTCGCGCCGGACGCGCTTCATGATGCTCACCACCATCCCGCGGTCGGACAGCAGGAACGCGTTGCTGGCGCGCCCGACCAGCTCGTGGCGCAGCGTCTTCTGCGTCTCCTGGCCGTAGGTATCGCGAGTAGTCCAGCCGAAGAGCACGCTACGGTCGAAACCCTCCTGGACGATGCTGACTAGCTGGTAGCCCGCCAGATGAAAGCGCAGGGCCTTGGCGAAGTTCCCCTCCAGGACCCCCGCCACCTCCGGCATTTCGTCCACGACTGCCAGCGTCGGCTGCTCCTCGAGCACGGAGAGCAGCAGCAGGCGCACGCCTTCGTCGCCGTGCAGCTCGAGGACCACGCTGCGCTCATCGCACTGCTGGACATCGCGCAGCCGCGCGCCGATCAGGCCCGGCCCCTGCTCGGCGAGCCACGCCCTCAGCAGCAGCACGTTCATCGCAGGACATGATACCCGTGCGCTCGCGACGGCAGGCTGCCTGCTGTGCACGATCCAGCGTGCGCAGGCGGCTCTACGTTCCCTGCCACAGGCAGGGTTGCTATAATCCGGCGCCGTGGTAGAGGCATTGCGTGGTTTCATCGGCTTGGGGAGCAATCTCGGCGACCGCCTCGCTCACTTGCAGTACGCCGTGGACGAGATGGCAGGCACGGCGGGCCTGAGCGTCCAGCGGCTGAGCTCGGTCTACGAGTGCCCGCCCTGGGGGTACGTGAGCGACCGTTTATACCTAAACGCCGTGGCCGAGGTGCTGTGGGCAGGCGCGCCGGTGGATCTGCTCCGGCAGCTCTATCGCACCGAGGCCGCCGACGGCAGGCACAAGCGCGGCTCTTCGCCAGGCAGCCCGCCAGTTGGCGCGATGCACTACGCTGACCGCACCCTCGACCTCGACATTCTCTGGCTGGACGGCGTGGCTAGCAGCGATGCGCAGCTTGTGCTGCCCCATCCGCTGGCGCACTGCCGGGCGTTCGTCCTGCTGCCGTGGGCGGAGCTGGCCCCCAGCCTGGAGCTTGACGGCCATCCGCTGCCGTGGTGGATTGAGCGGCTTCCCCGGGAGGAAGCGCTGGCCTGCCGTCGCTTAGGGCCGCTGCTCAAGGCTGCTGGCGCCGGGGGCAATCAGTCGCCGGCTACTTCGCGTCCTTCACGCAACGGAAGCTGAACGTGTTCAGTGCGACGTTGGGTCCCTCGTTGTAGCGGTTGGCGCAGCGGATCACGTTGTGGCCGTTGCTGAAGCAGCCGCCGCGCAGCACGCGGTCGGTGCCGGTGGCGTCGGGGTTAAACGGATAGGGGGCGTAGTAGCTGGCCGTCCATTGCCACAGCACGCCGCACATGCCCATCACACCGTAGGGGCTGGCCGTCTGGGTGGAACTGAGGAGGTCGTAGACCAGATCGCCGCGAGGCAGGATCGTCGACGACCACTCCTCGCCCCAGGGGTAGGTGCGCCCATCGGTACCCCGCGCCGCCTTCTCCCACTCGGCTTCGGTGGGCAGCCGCTTGCCGGCCCACTTGGCATACGCCGCGGCGTCGTTCCAGCTCACCATGCGCACCGGCAGGTCCGCCGTCCCCTCGGAGAAGTACTCCTGCCATTTGCCCTCCGTCTTGTACCCGGCGCGCAGGACGAACTCCATGAACTGCCGGTTGGACACAGGGTACTTGTCAATGTAGTACGCGGGCAGGAACACCTGCGTCTGGGGCAGCTCGTCGGCCTCGCCGGCGGACGCGCTCCCGCCCGTGCCCATCAGGAAGTAGCCCTCGGGGATAAGCACCATCTCGCTGGCGCCCGGCAGGGGTCCGTAGGCTGCAGCGGCCGCTGATGGCGTGCCAGGCTGAGTCGCGGGCAGCGGCTCCGCAGGAGCTGCGGCCTCGCCCGCACCCGCATTCCCGGCTGCCGGTGTTGCCTCCTTTGTGCCCCCGCCGGTGATCGGCTTAAGCGGCACCGAGTACACTTTCTCTCCTTCCTTCAGCGTCCCAGGCTTGACCTCGCGCACACCCGGCGACTCCTGCTCCTGCGGCTTCGTCTCAGCCGGCGCCTGCTCCTCTGGAGGCTGCCGGTTCTGCTGGTCGGTGTTCGCAGTGGTCTGCGGCGCAGCCGGTTCCTTCGGAAACTCGAACTTACCCGGCGGCGGCACCTTTTCAGGGGCAGTGCCTGGGGCTTTGGGCGTGACCTCCACGCTCTCTCCCGCCGGTTTCTCGCCTGGGGAGGCGGGCTGACTTTCAGCAGGCTCGCCCTTCAGCCCAGCCTGGCTCTTCTGAGCCTCGCTCGCGGGCACAGATACGAGCTTGCCTAAGTCCACCTCGGTTTCCCAGGTGATCCAGTCATAGGAGAAGATGACCGTGGGGATCCTCACCGGCGGGGCCGGGGGAGCAGCCTGGGCTCCTCCCGGCGGCGGCGGAGTGGTAGCTGGCGGGTCTTCGTCCGCGGCGGGACGGCGAATAGGCGTGCCTCGCCCGCCGGAGTCACCGCCACTGGTGCCACCGGCTTGACCGGTGGGCCTAGAGCCGGAGTCGCGGCCGGTGGTGGCGGACTCCGCGGGCGCAGGCGCGGTGCTTGCAGCGGGCTTCTCGGGCAATGGTGCGAGCGGCAGGGCGGTGGGCGGAATCTCCTCGGGCAACAGCTCCACCTTGGCCGCCGCAGCGCTCAGCCCGCCGACGTACACCACGACGTGCGGGTTGCTCAGCTCCGCCGTCGCCTTCACCGGCACGCTGACCCGCAGCCGGGAGTCGGCGCCAAGCCCGCCGCCAGGGCTGAACAAGTCCACGATGCCGGTGAAGTAGACGTTGCACGGGATGAGCCAGGCCACGCCTGAGACGGCGTAGGTCGAGTTGCCCCCCGTCAATCGCGCATCGCTCGGCGCCGTAGGGGAGACCGCGGGGTCGAGGGCGCGCGAGATGTCGCCTAGCGCGCCGGCGATCGTGCCCGGGTCGTTGCCCGCCGCGCTCTTCATCGCGGCATCTAGCCCTGCAAGGCGGGGCAGCGCCGGATAGTCCTTCGAGTACATGAACTGGTAGCTGCCCTTGCCCTCGTCGAAGTAGAGCAGGCGCATCTTCCCCGCAGGCTCCAGGCCCGGGGGCAGGGCGACGGCCACCATGCAGTTGATCACGGTGGTCGCGGGCAGCTCAGCTGGGTCGCCGCCGGTAATCGAGCTGTCCACGTCGATGAGCAAGTTCGCGCGCCGGTCGGGGCTGAGCGAGCCTTCCCCCCGCGCCGCAAGGTCACAGCGCACGGACCTGGTATCGAAGTCGCGCGTGAACGAGCGGGTGGCGAGGGTCACCGGAGCTGCGCCTTCTTGGGCAACCGTGGTGGCGAGGGCGGCGAGCGCCACTGCCAGGCCACCAGCGATGATCCGCGTGCTAGACATACGTCCGCATTGTAACTCAGTAGTGCAACTGAGCGCAGGAGTTGCAGTACCCCTCGTCCTAGTGACCTTCCGGCGGAGACGAGCGCGGTACCATTTCGCTCCCAAGATAAACGACGCGATTCCGGCCAGCTTGTTTGGCCGCGTACAGCGCTTCGTCGGCAAGTTGAACGATCTGGTCAGCTGTCACGCTGGTTGGATCGGGGTTGAAGTGCACGCCCAGCGACACCGTCACTTCGATGCACTCCAAGCCGATGCGGAACGCAGTACTGGCGACCTTCTTGCGGAGGCGCTCAGCGATGCGCAGGCCGGCGGACCCATCAGTCTCGGGAAGCAGAATGAGAAACTCCTCACCGCCGATCCGGCCCACGATGTCGCTCTTGCGCAGCACGCTCGTCATGATCCCAGCGAGCTGCTGCAGCACCGCGTCGCCGGCGTGGTGCCCATAACTGTCGTTGATCTGCTTGAACAGGTCGATATCGAGATAGAGCACGCAGAGAGGCAGCGAACGCCGGACGGCTCTGGCAAGCTCTTCCTCCATGCGCTTGAACAGGAGCCGCCGGTTGTACAGGCCGGTCAGCGGGTCCGTGCTGGCCAGCAGATTGAGCTCCGTCATCCTCGCCTTCAGTTCGTCCTGGAGCTGCTCGATGCGCACCATCGTGGATAGCTGCGCGAGCAGCTCCGGCTCGCTGTAGGGCTTATGGTGCAGGAACAGCCCGTGATAGAACTGCGCCTCCATCAGTAGTGCGGAGTCGTAGGCCGCCACGGTCGTGAATGCCACGGGCACGTCCGCGTATCCTTCAAGCTCGCCAATCCCCTGGGCTAGGCCGAAGCCGCTGCCCGGGAGCTCGATGCTGATCAGTATCGCATCGAACTTGGTCCGCCGCGCCTCCACGATCGCCTCCGCCGCGCTGCGCACGGCCACAACTTCATAGTTGAACAGCGCGAGGAGGTTTGCGGCCTGCTCATTGGCGGCAACGTCGGTGTCCACGACCAGGATGCGCGGGCGGTCGGGCAGCATGCGCGCCGATTATAGGCCACTCCTGTGTTAGGATCGGCATCTACACATGCCTGGGACAGCTTCCGACCTGGACTTCTACCGTGCTCTGCGGCGGCTCAACGATGACGATGCAGGAGTACGCGCCGCGCTGGGCTTCGCGCGGGCCTATGCCGATCTCGCAGCACGCGTGTTGGCCGCGCGTGCCGCGCAGTCCGGCGAGCCGCTGAGCATTCCGCCGGCGCTGCCTCTGCCGGCGCTGCGGGCGTATCTCGACGGCGGCCCCCATGGCCTCGCGCGGCAGTTCACGGGTGCAGCACACCGCGTGTGGGCGGACGCGCCTGTCGCGCTTCTAGCCGATCTTGCCGAGTGGTTCGCGGGCTGCTTCTCCCCGACCGATCCCTTGGCCCACTCCCTTCAGGTGTGGGTCGGCAGCCCCGGCACGCAGGCGCTCATGCTCTGCGGACGGCCGTTGCTCGAGCCCCCGCCGCCGTTTCGCCTGGTGAGCCGGCCGCCCCTCGAGGATCTCCTGCCGGCGCTGGCGGAGAGACCTGCCGCTCTGCTGGCGCACTACGACGTGCACGGCCTCGCCATGCTCGCCCTGAGCCTGCGCTATCTGCGGACCCTGGGCTTCCCCGGCGTTGACTGCGCCACGGGTTTCGAGTGGACTGGCGACGTCGGCAAACTCTGGAAGCGCGCCGTGCCAAAAACCATTGCTCACCCTAAGGGTTACGGACTTGTGGCGCTGATCGATTGCTCCGTGCATTCCCGCAAGCCGGATGTCACCCTCAAGGCTCTCTCCAGGCTGGATGCCGCGCCAAAGTGCCATCTGGTGATCGTCGACCACCACCTCGACACCGCGCTCCAGACGCCGCGGCTCTCCCATCCCCGCGCCACGGTCGTGCTGACCGACGTGCCCGGCTGCGGCCTGGTGGCCGGGGTCGGGCCGGTGGAGCGGGAGCTGATGATCCTCGGCGCGCTGGGCGACAAAGTGCCCGAAGTGCATGCCGCTTGTCCGCGTGCCATCCACCCCGAGCTTCACGCCGCCGTGGAGGACTACTCCCGCCGGGCGATTCACTTCAGCCCCACCCCGCCGGACATCAAGCAGGTGGGCGGGTACCCATTGCGCCGGCTGTGGGAGGCGCTCGCCGACGGGGAGCGGGCCACCGCGGGTCTTGCCGAGCGCCTCCTCGGGACGCTGCCCCCGCCGCCGGAGGAGCGCACGCCAGAGCATGAGCGCGTAGGGTCCTTGGTGGTCGTCACCGAGCGTCTCGATTCCGTCGGACGCACCTGGTACGGCCTGCTGGAACGACTCATGGCGCGCGAGAACGCCGCCTACGCCTGTGCGATGCGCGTGCTGGACGAGCGGCGCGCGAACATCCTGCTCGTCACAGACTGGCGGAACACCAGCATCGCGCCGGTAAGGCTGTTCGTGCCGCAGTCGTTTCTGCCACGCTGTCTGGGACACCCCACGGCGGTGTGGGCAGACCTGGAGCGCGGCGAGGCGCTGGGCTTCCTGGATGCAGTCGCAACGCGCATCAACCAGTTCCAGGACACGCCAGCCAGCTTCCGCACTGCGGAGCGGCTGCTCAGCGAGCGGATCGTGAATGCGCTGCCCCAGCCGACGCTGGGAACTGGCGGCGAGCCCGCGGTTTAGGCAGCACCCGCCACACGGACCCCTCACCTCGCCATGGCCTATGATGCACGTGGCCGGCGCGGCGCTGGAATCGCATGACGCGCCGGCAGTGAGAGCGCTGCACAGATGCAGCACGAGGAGGATGCCATGTCCATGCGTGAGTTGATCTGCACTGCGGCGGCTTTACTGCTGCCCGCGATCGCGCTTGCCGGCAGCGCCGGTGATGCCGAGAGCGTTTCGCTGACGGTGTACAACGACAATCTGGCTCTGATACGGGAGGTCCGCCCGCTCACGCTCGACCAGGGAGTCCAGCAGCTGGTGCTGAGCGAGGTCTCAGGCATGCTGCAGCCTGAGACTGTGCACTTGAGCGTGCAGGGCGGGCTGGAGCTGGCGCTACTGGAGCAGAATTATGACTATGACCTCGTGTCCAGCGACAAGCTGCTGGAGAAGTTCATCGGCAAGGAGATCATCCTGGCCGACGACGCCAAGGGCACCAACATCCGTGGCAAGCTGCTCAGCACCGCCGGCGGGATGGTGGTGGACGCCGACGGGCAGATCCTGCTCAACCCGCCGGGGCGAGTCATACTCCCGGCTGATGCTGCCGCCGACTTGCTGCTTCGCCCCACGCTGTCGTGGCTGGTGAACAGCCCGCGCGCCGGGGACTTCAAGGCTGAGGTCACTTACCTGTCGAAGGGCCTGTCCTGGCAGGCCGACTACGTCCTGCTTCTCGCGGCGGACGACCGGTCAGGAGGCCTTGAAGGCTGGGTCACGCTGAGCAACTCCAGCGGTACGACCTACAAGGACGCCGCGCTCAAGCTCGTTGCCGGAGAAGTGCACCGCGTGCAGGAGCAGATGAAGCTGATGCGGGCTGGAGCAGGCGCTGCACCGGAGGCGGCGGCCAACGGTGGGTTCAAGGAGGAGCAGTTCTTCGAGTACCACCTCTACGACCTGCAGCGCCCCACCACGATCCGCAACAACCAGCAGAAGCAGATCGGGTTGCTCACCGCCAACAAGGTGCCCGTGAAGAAGCTGTACCTCTTCGACGGGATCAACGGTGGCGACGTGCGCGTGGTGGTGCAGTTCAAGAACGACGAGGCGAGCGGCATGGGTATGCCGTTGCCCGAGGGTACCGTGAGGCTGTTCAAGCAGGACAGCAAGGGCCAGGCGCAGTTCATCGGCGAGGATCGCATCAAGCACACGCCGAAGGACGAAGAGGTGCGCCTGAACACCGGCAACGCCTTCGATATCAAGGGCGAAGCCACGCAGATGGACTACAAGGACATCGGCAACGGCTACACCGCCACCTACAAGGTGAAGCTGAAGAACCACAAGGAACACGAGGACGCCGTGATCACCGTGACCGCAAACATCTATGGCGACTGGCAGATCACGTCGAGCAACTACGACTACGTGAAGAAGGACGCCTGGACGGCGGAGTTCAACGTGCCGGTGAAGGCGAACGGCGAGGCGGAGCTGACCTACGCCGTGAAAGTGGTCTGGCGATAGCCTGCGCGGCAGCAGGCCGCTGGCGATGGCCTAGAATCGGCTCGTGCGCGATGTGGAACCGTTTGCCGACAACGACTTCTGCTTCGCCTGCGGGACGAAAAACCCGCTGGGCATGCAGCTCACGTTCATGGTGGCCAGCCTGCCGGGAGGCGAGCAGACGTTGTGCACGCGCCTCACTCCTAGTCCGCACTGGCAGGGTTTCCAGGGGGTGATGCACGGCGGGCTGCAGGCCACGGTGATGGACGACCTGATGAGCAACCACCTCTTCCGCCTGGAGCGGGTCTGGGTGGCGACGGTGGAACTGACGCTGCGCTTCCGCCATCCCGTGCCAATGGGAGGCGAGCTGCTGTTCCGCAGCCGCGTGGCTGGCCACGAAGGGCGCACGTGGCGCATGCGCTGCGAATGCCTCCCGGCCGATGTGGACCGCGCCCAGCTGCTAACCACCGCCGAAGGGCGCTTTGTCGAGGTGTAGCGCCGCCCGCCCCTAGGGCTGCTTCAGACGCAGGCCGCAGTTTCGCCCGGTCTCCTACTTCTTGTCGCGCTTCTCGGCAGCTCGCTCAGCTGCACGCCTCGCCTGGCGAGTCGGCCCGCCAGCCGTAGATGGCGCGGGGCGCGGCGCCAGAGCTGCGGGGGGCGCCAGGGCTGCCTCGGCCCGGCGGCGTTCCCACTTCCGCAGCTGCGTGAATCCCCAGAGTGCAAGCAGGACGAGGAAGACGCTCGCGATCTGCGTCGCGGTGAACAAGCCGATGCCGGCCTGCTGCGGGTCGGTGACCTTCCAGATCAGGGGCACGTCGCGGAACGGCTCCTCGATCACGCTGCGCACCAAGCTGTACGTCAGGATGAACCCCATGAACGTCGCCCCCGGCGCGAAGCGCTTCGTAGTGTACGTCTCATTCAGCAGAATGATTGAGACGACGAGGCAGAACAGCCCCACCACCATCCCGTAGATCTCCGTGGGGTGGCGCGGGATGATCGCCCCGGCCTGAGCGAGGTGCAACTCATCATGGGGGAAGTTGAGCGCCCACGGGCCGTTCCACTTGTAGCCGAGAATGTCCCCGTTCATGAAGTTGCCGATACGTACGAGGATCACGCCCAGCGAGACCCCGGGGCCGAACGCGTCCATGATCTCTACAAACGGTATGCCCTTGTTCCGGAAGTAGAAGTACGTCGCGAGCATGCCGCAGATGATTCCCCCGTGGAAGGACAGGCCCCCCTGCCAGACGGCGAAGACGTACCACCACTTCGCTGCCGACCCGAAGTAGGCGCTGGGGTTGGTGACGACGTACGCCAGGCGGGCGCCGATGATTCCGGCGAGGATGATCCAAAACAGGCCGTCCCACACCAGGTCGCCGTTGCGCCCCCATCGCTTGAGCAGGCGGCTGGCGATGTAAGCGCCGATGAGCATCGATACGGCCATGGCGATGCCGTACCAGCGGATCTGCAAGGCGCCGATCGTGAATGCGATGGGGTTCATTGTCGCTCCCTGGCTGAGTCGCGCGCCATTCTAGCACCGAGGGGCAGAGCCCGCCACCACCGGCACGTGTCCGGGAGCAGTCGCAGGGCCCGCTGGCCGTCGACGGAAGACCGGCTTTACATGCGTATAGCGGTATGCTATAATGGTTTCGACTCGCGCCTGGGAGGAGGTTCCTGCCAGGCGCAGTATGTCTCCTGAAGATTATTGTTCGTCAAGGGTAATGAAGTCCAGCTAGCAGGAAAAAGGGATGTCCACCCCCTCAGCCGAGGATCGGGAAAGGGCGCTCAAGGCAGCAACCGAGCAGATAGAGAAGCACTTCGGGAAAGGCGCGATCATGCGGCTTGGCGATCAGGCCAGGGCCGTGGATTCCGGCGTCATCCCGACGGGCAGCTTGGCCCTGGATATCGCGCTGGGGGTTGGTGGGATACCGCGGGGGCGGATCGTCGAGATTTACGGACCTGAGGCTTCTGGCAAGACAACCCTTGCTCTGCACATCATGGCCGAGGCCCAGAAACTTGGCGGGCGTGTTGCGATCATCGACGCTGAGCATTCGATCGATGCGGACTACGCCGCGCGGCTTGGGCTGAACATAAGCGAGTTGCTGATCTCCCAGCCGGACAATGGCGAGCAGGCCCTGGAGATCGCGGAGATGCTGGTGCGCTCCGGCGCGGTGGACGTGGTGGCCATCGACAGCGTGGCGGCCTTGGTGCCGCGAGCTGAGATCGAGGGCGAGATGGGCGACAGCCACATGGGCTTGCAGGCGCGGCTGATGAGCCAGGCGCTGCGCAAGCTGGCCGGCGTCACGTCCAAGAGCAACACCGTGCTGCTGTTCGTCAATCAGATTCGCGAGAAGATCGGCGTCGTGTTCGGCAATCCTGAAACGACCACCGGCGGGCGCGCGCTCAAGTTCTACGCCAGCATGCGCATCGAAGTGCGCCGGACTGACAGCATCAAGCAGGGCACCGAGCAGATTGGCAATCAAGTGCAGGCCAAGGTAGTCAAGAACAAGCTTGCTCCGCCGTTCAAGAAGGCTGAGTTCGACATCATCTTCGGCCATGGCATCTCCAAGTCGGCGAACGTGCTCGATCTCGCCGTGGAGAGCAAGCTGGTGACGAAGAGCGGTTCGTGGTTCACGATCGGCGACGAGAAACTCGGCCAAGGGCGGGAGAACGCCCGAGCCTTCCTCGAAGAACACCCCGACATCCTGCGTTCGCTGGAGTCCGATGTCCGCAAGCGCTACGGCCTAAGCATGGTTACGGTCCCAAAGCGCGCCGGCGCGACCGCGGACGAATGAGACTCGATCTTTCTCAGCATGATGCATAGAACGCGGGAGTTAAGTAATGTCATTCGTCTACCTCGCGGCGCTCGCCAGCCTGATCGGCGTGCTGGTGGGTCTCGTCGCAACACTCTTGGGGATCTTCGTCGTCGTCCCGCGCACCACTGCCCGCCAGGTGGCTCAGGCCCAGGCGAAGGCTGAGGAAGTCCTTCGCACCGCCCGCCTCGAAGCGGAGGAGAAGGCCGAGCGGACGGTGCGCGAGGCAAAGGATGAGGCGGCGCACAGGCTGCGCGACGCGGAGCGCGACGTGCAGAGGCGGCAGAAGGAGCTGGAGCGCAGGGAGCAAAGCTTCTACAAGGCCGAGGAGAAGCTGACGGAGCAGCAGGAGCGGCTAACTGAGCAGCTGGACAAGGTTGACAAGCGGCGCACCGAGCTCGACCGTCGCAACAGCAATCTCGACAAGCGCGAGGCGCGTATGGAGCAGGTGGAGGCCGAGGCGCGCGCTGAGCTGGAACGCATTGCGCAGTTGGACACGGAGGGGGCGCGGGGCGAGGTGCTGGCGCGGGTCGAGGAGGAGTCTCGCTACGAGGCGGCGCAGCTGCGCAAGCACATCGAAGATGAGGCGCGGGCCGAGGCCGCGGATACGGCGCGGGGCATCATCGTCAAGGCGATTTTCCGCTGCGCCGTCGACCATTACTCCGACAGCCTGATCACGAGCGTGGAGTTGAAGAACGACGAGATGAAGGGGCGCATCATCGGCCGCGAGGGCCGGAACATCCGCGCCATCGAGGCGGCCACGGGCGTGGATGTGATCATCGACGACACGCCCAATGTGGTGGTGCTGTCGAGCTTCGACGGCATGCGGCGCGAGGTCGCCCGGCAGGCGCTGGAGCGGCTGATCCAGGACGGGCGCATCCACCCGGCGAAGATCGAGGAAATCGTGGAGACCTGCCGCGAAGTCGTGGACGAGGAGATCTGGCGCGCCGGCCAGGAGGCCACGTTCCGCACCGGGATTACTGGTGTGCATCCGGAGCTGATCAAGCTGCTGGGCAAGCTGAAGTACCGCACCAGCTACGGGCAGAACGTGCTGGCGCACAGCATCGAGGTGGCGATCCTGAGCGGGATCATTGCCGCGGAGCTGGGGATCAACACGAAGCATGCCAAGCGCGGCGGCCTGCTCCACGACGTTGGCAAGGCGGCCGACCCGGAGACCGAGGGCAGCCACCCCGAGGTCGGCGGGCGCATCGCGCGGAAGTACGGCGAGCATCCAGCGGTGATCAACTGCATCGAGGGCCATCACGGCGACATCGAGATGACCATCGAGGCGGCGGTGGTGCAGGTGGCGGACGCGATCAGCGCGGTGCGTCCCGGTGCGCGGGGCGAGGCGCTGCAGAGCTACTTGCAGCGGCTGCACCAGCTTGAGGAACTGGGCGGCAGCTTCGCCGGCGTGGAGAAGTGCTACGCCATCTCCGCCGGGCGCGAGCTGCGCGTCCTAGTCAAGCCGCAGCAAATGGACGACGTGCTCACCTATGACCTCTGCCGCCGCATCACGAAGCGCATCGAGGAGGAGCTGGAGTACCCGGGCACGATCAGAGTCACAGTGATCCGGGAGACGCGCGAGGTGGCCACAGCCAAGTAGCCCCTGCCATGCCGCCGGGTGAGCCGCCTCGGTGCACATCGGTTGCCGGGCAGCAGGGACTGCTATACTCGCGCCGTGAGATTCGAGCGGTTCCAGGAGCGGTATGCACCCGCAATCCAGTGCGAGTTGGCACGTCAGCTTGAGAAGGTAGGCGAGCCGCAGCTGCGTGCCGCGGCGGGCCATTTGCTGGGACGCGGCAAGCTCTTCCGGCCGCTGCTGGCCTTGGCCGCCTGCCGCGCGGTGAGTGGCGGCGACCCGGGCGGGTTCATCCCGATTGTCGCGCCGTTGGAGCTGATCCACACCTTTACGCTGATCCACGACGATCTGCCCTGCATGGACGACGCTGCCCTGCGCCGGGGTGTGAGCACCGTCCATCTGGCGTACGGAGAAGCCGCGGCTGTGCTTGCGGGCGATGCGCTGCTCGCGCTCGCCATGCACTCGCTTGCGCAGGAGGTGCGCTCCCTTCCCGCGTGCCTGAGGCTCAAGGCACTCACGGCGGCGACCATGGCGACGACGCTGGTCGTGGAAGGGCAGGTGATGGACCTGAAAGCGGAGGGCGGGGGTGCCAGCGCCGACGAAGTGCGGTTGGTGTACGAGCACAAGACGGGAGCGCTGCTAGGCGCCTGCTGCGAGATCGGCGCGCTGCTCGGCGGGGCCGGCGCCAAAGACGCGCTCGCACTGCGCCAGGCCGGCGTGCAGATCGGCGTGGCCTTCCAGGTGCGCGATGATCTGCTCAGCCTCATGGGCTCAGAGGAGTTGACGGGAAAGACGCTGAGCACGGACGAGCAGAAGGCGAAGAGCACCTATCCGCGGTTGCTCGGGCCTGAGGCCGCGGAGGAGTACATCACGCGCCTGATCCGCGGCGTGGTGAGAGATGTCGACCGGCTGGGGCTGCGCAAGCCCGGCTTGCTAAAGGCGATGGCTAAGGCCGCAGCCTGGCGCGAGCGCTGAAGGCGCTTTAGTCAGCTGGGGCAGGGGGGTGGTAGGAGCGGAGGAACGCCAGCAGCCTGCGCGCCGCGGGGATCGCCGCCTCAGAGGACGCCCCGCCGTGCTCGAAGAACACGACGAAGGCGTAGCGGGGGCTGCTCATAGGGTAGAAGCCGGTGACCCAGGAATGCGGCAGCTCACCCTTGCGGTCGCTTTCCGCAGTGCCGGACTTGGCGCAGACGGCCATCCCCGCCAGACCAAGCATCCGGCAGGTGCCGCTGGTGACAGCCAGGCGCATCCCTTCACGCACGGTGGCCAGCGCCTTCGGGTTAAGTTGCGTCATCGAAGGGGCTTCACGCTGGGTTGGGACTACTCTGCCTTCGACTGTTTTCGCGCCGAGCAGCCTCGGCCGGTACCGCTTGCCCTCGGTAGCCACAAGCACTGCCGACCACAGCACTTGCAGCGGCGTGGCGGTCAGGTAGCCTTGGCCGATGGCGAAGTTGGCCGTGTCGCCGGCGTACCAAGGGATTGACCCGTAGCCCAGCTTCTGGTAGTGCTCGGCCTTCCACGCCGCATCGGGGACCTTGCCGGCTACTTCGTTGGGCAATTCGATCCCGAGAGGTGAGCCGAAGCCGAAGTACTCGGCGAACCGCTTCAGCGTCTTCGGCGGCGAATCGAGGCCGAGCCCGATCTGGTAGAACGCCACGTCGCAGCTTTGGGCAATCGCTTCGAGAAACGTGACGGTGCCATGCCCGCTGCGCTGATGGCAGTAGAAGCGGCGGTTGCCGATCTCCTTGTAGCCCGGGCAGTAGAAAGACGTGCCCGGCGTGCGGCTGCCGGTCTGCAACGCCGCCGTAGCAGTGACAATCTTGAACGTCGACCCCGGGGGGAAGGCGTGCCGGTAGGCCCTGTTGAGCAATGGACGCTGGCTGTTGCTCAGTAACCCGGCGTAGTAACCTCTGTCCCCGAAACGCGCGGGGTCGTAGGAGGGGCTTGAAGCGAGCGCGAGGATGTCGCCCTCCCTCCCTTCTTCGAGACTGGCGACGATCACCGCTCCGGGCCGTCCGCCGAGCACGCGCTGAGCCTGCGCCTGGATCTGCGTATCGAGCGTCAGGTAGAGGTCGGTGCCCTTCGTGGGCTTGACCTCGCGCACGATCTTGCGGAACACGCGGTTGCGGTCGACCTCGATGTCGCGCCAGCCCGGCGTCCCGTGCAGCAGCTGCTCGAAGGAGCGCTCTACCCCCTCCTTGCCGACCATCTCCTGCGGGCCGTAGCCGACGTCCTTGAATGCCTCCAGGTCTTTTTCGCTCAGCACTCCGGTATAGCCGATCACGTGCGCGGCCAGGTCGCCGAGGGGATATGCACGCTTGAAACCGTACTGCTCGATGAGCACGCCCTGGCTCAGCGCGGGATTCTCCGCAATCTCCACGACCTGGTCGCGTGTCAGTTCGTCTACGAGCAGGATCGGCTGATAGCCGTAAACGCGACGGCTCTCCTGGTCGACGCGGCGCATCAGTTCCTCGTAGGGCACGCCGAGGTAGGCTGCCAGGCGGACGATCTCGCTCAGCGCTTGGCCGGACGTCCGGTGCAGGTACGGCTGATGGCCGGTCGTATGGATGTACTGGCGGATGTCCTCGCGAATCTCGCCCGGCCTGAGCTGCGCCGAGCAGACCCACTGGAGCTGTTGGAGGCTCAGCGACCCAAGCCACTCCCCGAAGGTACCGCGGGCGGCGCCTGGCTCCAGCTGGCTGATGGGTGCATTCTCAGACGGGGCAGTGGCGTTCTGTTGCCTGGCGGCGATGGCCTGTAGCACCCTGCGCCCCTCGCGGCGCAAGCGCGACCAATCGTTGCCGTCAAGCCCCGCCAGGGCGGTACCCTGGGCTTCCGTGGCAGTCGCGAATAGGCGCTCGGTCGAGGCGTCGAGGATGTACTTGCTGAGATCGGGGGGTGGAAGATAGAGCAGGGAGAAGACGTTGACGTTCTTGGCCAGCGGCCGGCCGCAGCGGTCGTAGATATCGCCTCGGGGCGCGGGAGTATCCACCGTCTGGATGATGTTGTCCAGGCTCGCCAGGCGGTGGTGCCCCCCGGCGATCACCTGCAGCTGGATGAGCCGCAGAGTGAGCAGCGCGAATCCGGCGAGGATCAGCAGCAGGTAGCCGCGCAGGGCCGGCACGTCATCGCGGTAGGCGTCCGGCCTAGCGCCCATGGGTCCTCGCTGCCGTGGGCGCCTGCAGCAGACGCATGAGCGCCGGCCAGGCTGCGTACACGCCGGCGCAGATGAACAGGGCGGGCCAGTAGTTCACCTTCAGCAAGTAAACCGGGCCGCCGATCCACCCGCTGCACATCGCCACGACGAACTGAGCAAGCACCTTGCCGATCAGCAGCAGGAAGACGACGAGCGAACCGAGCAAGCGGTACTCGATGAGCATGTGCGAGCGCACCAGCGAACCCAGGGCCACAGGCAGCATGTAGTACAGCAGGTGCAGGGCGACGAGCGAGCCGCTGTAGGCGTCGATGATCGCGCCTCCCGCCAAGGCCAGGGCGCCCGCCAGTGCCGGCCCGCGGCCGGCAGACACCAGCAGCAGGAACACGACGTAGAGGTCCGCGGTGGCGCGCCATCCGGGAAACAGCACGAACCAGGCCAGCTGCATCAGAACGATGAGCAGCGCGAGCAACGCCAGCCGGAGCGGCTCGAAGGACCTCATCGCGTCAGCACCGCCAGCGTCCCCAGCCGGTTCGGGTTCACGGCCGGCTCGACGATCACTTCGAGAAAGCCGTTCTTGTCCACCTTGCGGCTGACGATCGTACCGATGAACACGCCCCGCGGGCGGTTGTTGTCCCCTCCGGCGTAGGTCTCCTCCCCGAGCGTGAACACCTTCTCGTCCAGCGCGATCTTCGAGCCCGCTGGGATGTAGTCGAGCACGAGCGTCCGCCAATCCACGCCGCGGATCACACCCTCCTCGTGACTGCTTTCGGAAATTGCCCCGAGCCGGAACTGCGGCGAAGTGATGAGCTGCACGCGGCTGCGATCCGGCTGCACCTCCGTCACCTTCCCCACCACACCCTGCGCATTCACTGCGATATTGCCCAGGTGCACGCCCTGATCGTGCCCCGCGTCGACCAGCACCGATTCGCACCACAGGTCGTAGGGCCGGGCGATGACGTTGCAGAGCACCGAACGGTAGCCGGGCGTGCGCAGCCTGGACAGCTCGCGCAGGCGCTCGTTCTCGGTACGTAGAGCCTTAAGCTCGGTCACCTGGCGGTTGAGATAGGCGTTCTCGGCGAGCAGGCGGTTGTTCTCGCGCAGCAGCGAAGGAATGCTGAAAACGTGGACCAGGCTGCCCAAACCCTCGCCGCAGCGCCGCACAACGTACACGGCGGGGGACGCTATGGTGGTGATCGCCCTGTCAACCGGATTGCTGTGGCCGGTCTTGATGGCGCACCCCTTGGCGGCTGCGATCACCACAGCCACAACGAGGAACGCCATGAGCCACCGGCGTGCGTGCGAGCGCTGCTCCGAGACGAGGGAGACTGTGGGTTTCTCGCGCCGCATCAGACATGAGTGTACATCGCAGGTCGGCTGCCTGATGGTAAACGCCGCTGCCACCCAGCCGCGTCAACTGCTGCACTCGGCGCGCAGCTTGACATAGCTCTCCAGGCGCTTTAGTGCCAACCGCCCTTCCTCTGTTGCGCGCCGGACGGCGCAGTCCGGCTCTACGGTATGGGAGCAATCGCGGAAGCTGCAACCGCTGGTGAGAGCTGCGATGTCGCTGAAGTACTCGTGTACGTCGAGCCAGGTGAGATGCGCCAGTCCGAACTCGCGGATACCGGGCGTGTCCACGACCTCCCCGCCGCTGGGCAGGTGGTAGAGCCGCGCGGACGACGTGCCGTGCCGGCCCCTGCCGGTCGGGGCGTGTACGCTGCGCACCGCGATGTCCACGCCGGTGAGGCGCCGAAGCAGCGAGCTCTTGCCCACGCCGCTGTGCCCGCAGAAGGCCGTGTACTTGTCCGCGAGGGCCGGGCCGAGAGCCGCCAGGCCTTGATCCAAGAGCGCTGACGTGAAGAACACGCGGTAGCCCATTTCGGCGTAGGTCTTGGTCTCAAGCCTCTCCGGCAAGCGTGGATCGAGATCGAGCTTGTTCACGATGAGGATCGGCTCAAGCCCCCCCTGGATCGCGGCGAGAAAGCAGCGGTCGACGGTTCCCAGGCTGAAGCCAGGCACCGGCGCAACGACCACCGCCAGCTGATCGGCGTTGGCCACCACGCACTGCGGCTTGTGGCGGTAGCGGCCAACGCTGCTGCGCAGAAGCCACGTCTCGCGCGGAAGGATCTCCTCGACGGCGAAGTCTCCCGGCTTGGGTTCGCTCAGCGCCACGCGATCCCCCACGGCCACCTGCTGCGCCACGATTCGCTCGACTTCGCGCTGCTCGCGTAGATGGCGCTCCTCCTGCTGCATGACGAGCTCCAGCCTGCCGCGAAAGCGCGCCAGCACCTCCTGCGGGGGGCCGGGCGCGCGGCGCTGCGGCTCCGGGGGGTCGAGCTCCACCCAGCAGTAGTCTGCGAGATACTGGACGATGGTCCCCTGCCGCACGCCCCGATTCTAGCTTGTGCCATATAATGCGCCGGTGGAGTGGCACGCCGACGATGCGCAGGAGCCCGCGGACGAGCCGCAGGAGATCTTGGCTGACGGCGAGGAGTCGGCCTCAGTTCAGGTGGACGCGCAGGAGGGGGGTTACGGCCCGCCGGCGTCCGCCATTGAGGTGCCCACGGTCGCTGACGAACCCGCTCAGGCTACCGCACTTTGGGTTCCTGCGGGGTTCCTGCTTCGGCTTGGCGCGTTCCTTATCGACATGATCCTGCTGCTACTGCTTCTGCAGCTGGTGCTGCTTATAATCGGCTTCCACCAACCCGATCCATCGCGGCTGATCAGCGCTCTGGAGCGCCTCCTCGAGGAACCTGCGCGCCGCGGCGTCCTGTCAGCGACGACCTTGGCGATGATTGCCAACCTGCGCCGCCCGCTGATCTTCGCAGGGTGGATGAAAGTGGCCATGTGCCTCTGTTACTTCACGCTGTTTCACGGGATCGCCGGCGCCACGTGGGGCAAGTTCACGCTGCGGTTGCGCGTGATGCGACAGGACGGCAGGCCGCTGGGCCTCGGCTTGGCCTTCGCGAGGTACGTCGCCTACTTTCTGCTCGCCAGACTCGCCTATGGCGCGTGGACGATGCCCTTCGACCGCCAGCGCCGGACGCTGTACGACATGGCTCTGGGCACGAACGTCTTCCGCCCGCTGCAGCGGTATGAGAACGAATGAGAACCCTGCCCGCCGATATCCCCCGTTTGCTGCTGGCTAACGACGTGGCCTGCTTCGCGCCCGCGGAGCCGGCGGTCATTGAGCACGGCGGCGGGCGGATCGTGAAGGTGGCGCGCGCCCAGCGCGGCGAGATAGAGGAGCTGGCGGCCAGAGCTGATTCGCTGGACCTGCGCGGCTATCTCGTGCTGCCCGGCCTAATTGACGCGCACGTGCATGCCATCACCACAGGCATGCTCATGTTGACGCCCGATCTGCACGGTGAGAACTCCCTGGCCAGCATTGAGGCGGCGGTCAGAGCCGAGGAGCAGCACGGCCGCGACGTGCTTCGTCTCGGCGGGCTCGACCCGTCGAGGCTGAGGCTTGCCGCCGGGGAATGTCTGGACATGGCCTGGCTTGACGGCGTGGCCCCGGCGAAGTCGCTGGTCATCAAGAGCGTCGAGGGCCACTCCGCCTGGTTCAACGCGCTCGCGTGGGATCTCCTCGGCGTGGACACTGTGCTCGCCCGCTGCGGCGTCGACGCCGCGCGGCAAGGCGAGATGCGCGAATCGGGGCGCGTCCACGGCTCGGCCTACGAGGAGCTGGCCTCGTCGCTGTACGACACGTACTCCGACGAGGAGCGGCGGGAGGGCCTTGAGCTGGTGCTCACGCGCGCCGCGGACGTAGGCCTGACCTGCATCCACTGCCTGGAGGGCTACGGCGCCCGGCGGCGTTCGGACTTCCACCTCATCCTCGACTCACGTCATGGCGCATGCGACCTCATCCTCTACGCACGCGATGAAACTCCCCAGCTCGCCGTGGAGCTTGGCGTGAAGCGCTTCGGCGGCTGTTGGTGCGTGGACGGCGCCATCGGTGCTCACAGCGCTGCGATCAGCGAGCCCTATGCCGACAAGCCCGGGTGGCACGGCGAGCTGTACTTCAGCGAGGATGAGCTGCGAAGCTGGATCGAGGCTGGGCTTCGCCAGGACATGCAGGTGTGCGTGCACGCGATTGGCGACCGTGCTCTGGCGCAGGTGATCGGCGTGTACGAGGAGCTCGCGGGGAGCTATGAGCTCGCGCCGATGCGCCATCGCGTGGACCACTTCGTGCTCGGCACGCCTGAGCTGGCGGGCAGGGCCGCAGGGCTGGGGTTGGTCAGCGCGATGCAGCCGGCCTTCGACGCCTTCTGGGGCGGGCCGGCCGGGGGGTATGCCACGCGGCTGGGCCCCGCGCGCGCGCTGCGCGCCAACCCTGTGGGCGAGATGATCAGCTGCGGGCTCCGCGTCGCCGGCTCCAGCGACAGCTACATCACGCCGCTCGATCCCTTAAGCGGCATCCGCGCTGCGATGAACCACCACAACCCGTCGCAGCGGGTGAGCTTCGACACCGCCGTGCGCCTCTTCACCGAGGATGCAGCGTATCTGGCGCATGAAGAGGACATCCGCGGCCGCATCGCGACAGGCTACCTGGCGGATCTCACAGTGGTCATGGGAGATCGCACGCTTGATGGTGCGAAAGTGGCAATGACGATCAAAGAGGGCAGGGCGGTCTACGTTGCATGTGACGCGAGTGCGCTCCTGCAGACCACGTAAGCGGACTGCGCAGCCGTGGCGGGGCTGCGCGGCGAGCATGCGAGGCAACCGCGCCTTGTTATAATGGGGCCGATGGCGAGGGTTGAGACCAAGCGCCGGGGCGCTGCCCCCGGCGGGCGGGCGCGCCGCAAGGCTTCGACGCGGCAACCACCCGCCGCCGCGAGCCCCTCCACCTGGCTCCTCCTCGACGCGTTCGTCCTGCTGCTGCTCTCGGCCGCGCTGTTCACCGCGCTCAGCGTGTACTACCCTGCGTTCACGCAGCCGGCTGGCGGGCGGCTGCACGACTGGTTGCGCGTGTGGCTCGGCGCGGGGATGTACTTCGCGCCCCTATGCCTGCTGATCCTCCCCGCGGCCCTGCTGCCCCACCGCCGCCAGCGCGCCAGCTGGCGCGGGCTCTTCTGGGCCGTCGCCGCCACGCTGCTGGCCACCCTTGCCGGCGGCCTGTTCCCGGAGTCGACCTGGGGCGGCGTCGTCGGCGACGCCTGCGCCCGCCTGGGCTATGGCTACCTCGGCCAGTTCTATCCCGTGCTGCTGGTGATCGTCGCCCTGCTCGTCGTAGCGCGCCTCGCGGGACACGCGCTGATCCTGCCAGTGGCGCGTGGGGCGATCCGCCTTGGCGCTCAGGTGGCCGCAGCTACGCGCGTCGCTGTAGAAGAGCGTGCCGCGCCTGAACCGCCATCCGCGCGCGCCATGGCGAAGGCTGGCGGTAACGACCGGCGGGTCTCACGGCGGGCCGCGGTCCTGGCTGCGGAGATTGCCGCCGCCGACGCCCCGGAGGGCGAGAGCCCCATCATCCGCGAGAGCGCGGCGGAGCACGCCGCAGATATGCCACAGCCGTCCGCCGCTGAGCCTGTGGCCGAGCATGGCGAAGACGCCGCGCAGCCAGAGGCCACAGCCCTGGAGCTAGCCGCCGCGCAGCGCGCGCCATTCGCGGAGCCCGGCATCGTAGGGGAGGGCGGCCCGCCGGACGGCTTCGCCGCCGCGCTGGAGTCTGCCGCCCGCGAGGCTTATGCAGCGCAACCTGCGGCGCAGGTCGGTTTGCCGGCTGCAGGTGCCGCAAGTGTGCCCGCTATCCAGCTCCTGCCTGGCGAGGCTCCTCCCGGCCAGCTCATTCTCTTCCCGTCCACCCAGGTCGGCTATGAGCTCCCGGCGCTCAGCCTGCTGCGCGACACCCCGCCCTCGGGCACTGAGGAGCAGCACCTCTCACGCCGCGCCGAGATCATCGAGCGCACCCTGGACAGCTTCAGTATCGAGGCGGCGTGCCTCGGCAGCGTCGTCGGGCCGCGCGTCACGCGCTACGAGGTGAAGCTCGGCCCGGGGATCAACGTCAGCCGCCTCCACGCCCTGGCCGACAACCTCGCGCTGGAGCTCGCCGTGAAGGCGGTGCGCATCGAGGCGCCGATCCCCGGGATGAGCGCCGTGGGCATCGAGGTGCCCAACGCCGCGCCGCAGCTCATCACGCTCAAGAGCGTCCTCGCCTCGCAGCTCTACAAGCGCGCCAACCACCCGCTCACGATCTGCCTCGGGCGCGACATCGCCGGCAGCTCGATCATCGCCAACCTGGCGAAGATGCCCCACGTCCTCGTCGCCGGCGCCACCGGCAGCGGCAAGAGCGTCTGCCTCAACGCCCTCATCGTCAGCCTGCTCTACCGCAACGCGCCCGACACGCTGAGACTCATTCTCATCGATCCCAAGCGCGTGGAGATGACCAACTACGCCGACTTGCCGCATCTCGCCTGCCGCGTGGTGCACGACGTGGGCGAGGCGCAGTCGGCGCTGAAGTGGGCGGTGGCGGAGATGGACCGGCGCTACCGCCTGCTCGAAGCGCGGCGCGCGCGCAACATCGCGGCCTACAACGAGCTGGTGCGCCCCGAGGAGCAGCTGCCCTTCGTCGTCGTGGTGGTGGACGAGCTGGCGGACCTGATGATGCTCGCCGGGCAGGTGATCGAGAAGCTCGTCTGCCGTATCGCGCAGCTTTCCCGCGCGGTGGGCATCCACCTCGTCATCGCCACCCAGCGTCCCGACGTGCGCGTCATCACCGGCACGATCAAGGCCAACATCCCCAGCCGCATCGCCTTCGCCGTGGTGAGCCAGATCGACAGCCGCGTGATCCTCGACGGCGGCGGGGCGGAGAAGCTGCTGGGCAGCGGCGACATGCTCTTCAGCCCCATCGGCGAGAACGTGCCGATCCGCGTGCAGGGCTGCTTCCTGGCCGACGACGAGATCGACCGCGTGGTGGACTGGTGCCGCAAGCAAGCCGCGGTGCACTACGACGAGAGCATCACGCGCTTCGCCCTGGAGGAGGGCGAGGAGGGGGAGGGGAGCGGTGCGGGAAGCGGGCGCGACCCCTTATTCCCCGAGGCGCAGGAGATCGTGCAGCAGACACTGCGGGCGAGCGTGAGCTACCTGCAGCGGCGGCTGAAGATCGGCTATAACCGCGCCGCGCGCATCATGGAGGAGCTGGAAGAAGCCGGCATCGTCACCCCCCCCGACGCGCAGGGGAATCGGAAGGTGCTTTAGCCGGAGGATGAGGCTATGATTGGGTCATGAGGCTCTTCATGCGCTGGGCGAGGACGATTCTACGCTGGCTAACCGGTCGCTCGTACGCCCATGACCGGGTCAACACGTTGTTCATTGGGTGGTCCGGCAGCCGTAGCGAGCAGATCGCCAGGTATCTCGAGCGTTGGCTCAAACGTGTCTTGCCCGAGCTTGAGGTACTAAGCTCCTTCGGAATACCCAAGGGCTCTACTTGGATCCCCAGGTTGCAGCAAAGACTGAGTGCGTCGGACCTAGGAGTCATATCCATTACACCCGAGAACGTAGATGCTGCCTGGGTTCATCTTGAAGCAGGCGCTCTCGGTGTGCGCAGCAACTGGAACGGAGTATTCCTCTTCCTCTTCGAAGTAGAGCCGCACGAGCTCAGCAACCCCCTAAAGGCCTTTCAGGCGGTTGAGTTCTCAAGGGCAGAGGTCAAGAAGATGGTATTCGACCTGTGTAGGATTGCGGGGATTTCTGAAGCAGGGAGGAAGGAGCTATTCGATAGCAAGTGGCCCTCACTTTACCAGGCCCTCGGGAAGCTTAGCTCCACAGTCCCAAGCGAGCGGTCGAAGCCTCTACCGGTTAGCGTCAAGGTTGGCAGGATGCATACGATCCAGGAGATACTCGACTCGGGGGGGCCTCCTGAGGGCTGGCGGACGAACTCCGCATGCAAGGAGTACGCGCTGATGAAGGACGCGGAGAAGGAGGACGAGGCAAGCCCGCTTGCGGAAGGCACGAGGGTTCGCGTGCAGCGGTTCCACCCAGATGATTTCAACGGCAAGACTGGGGTCGTCGGACGAAGATACGCTCCGTTCCACTACGCAGTTCAGCTTCAGAGTGATCCGCCACAGCAGAGGAACTTCCACGTGATGTACCTCACGCCAGAGGAACTGCTAAAGGAAGAACACTAATAACGCCCACGACACACGGGGCGCGCGGAGCGCGGGGCGGGGCGTCCACCCGCCCAGGGCTTCGCCCTGCCCGTGTGCAGGATGGGGACAGGGCCACGGCCCGCCACGGGCGCCCAGTGCCCCCCCGCCGCTTACTGAGCCTGGCCTACTGCTGCCTGCCGTTGCCCCCTTGCCCGCGCCTGCCTTCCGCTGCCCCGTGCCCCACCCCTGCCTGCCGCGCCGTGGCCCACGCCCGCCCGCCGCCGGCACGCGGCTTACGGCTGCCGTCCGTCGCCCCGCGGCCAACGCCCGCCTGTCCCCCCGTGCTAACGATTGGTTGTGTCCCCCCAAGTATTAGCAAATCGGTATTCTGGTACCAGAATGCCGGTCTGTGACTTGAAGCGATTGCTGACCCCAGGGGGCTAGCGGCGCAGACAGGCCACCCCAGGGCTTCCGCGCACGAGCGGTACCACACCTCTGGTTCATCCCTGCGCCCGGCTCGCCCATGCGCCCGGTTCATTCATTCGCCCGGTTGATCTA
>Ga0315282_10000085_pt1 | contig 182473 bp, 125 predicted proteins | sample YL17G07_20_MG_FD_203693 | JGI IMG/M metagenome (GOLD analysis project Ga0315282, IMG submission 203693) | Sediment microbial communities from Yellowstone Lake, YNP, Wyoming, USA - YL17G07_20 | ecosystem: Environmental > Aquatic > Freshwater > Lake > Sediment | place: USA: Wyoming | collected... | reverse complement strand
GTCCCGCAGTTGACCTGGATGGGCCCTCCGGAAACCGCTTCCACTTTGAAAAGGATGAGCACCCCGTTGCTGTATTCAACGGTATTTGCGAATCCGGGGTATACCCGGGGATTCTCCGCATCGGCAATTCCAGCCGGGACATCATGGGTGGCGAGGGCAGTCCAATATCCCGAGTTGCTGTTCAAATATGGCGGCATATATTGTCCTGCCACGGTGTTATAGGGCATGTAGCGCCAGATACGGTAGGTCGCCTTGGCGCCACCCGCGTTCCCCACGACCATCCGCTGACCCTGGCTCCCGCCCTCACAGATGAGCCCGTAGAAATTCGCCGGCCCCGCGGCCACTACGTTCCCCGTTTCCCGCGTGGGCATGAACGCCCCGTGGTTGTCGGCATTTCCGCCGATGGGCAGTTTGTTGTTGGTCAGCATGCCCTGGTCAATGATGAGTTGCCCCTCCGATGACACCGTCCGATAGGGGCCCTCGGTGAGTGTCGTCGTGGTCTGGTCATAAACCTGGCTTTCTTTGTCAATGTCCCAGAACCTGTATAGGTTCCATCCGAGGATAGTCGGATCCCAGACGAACTCGAATACGCTGGTTTCGAGGTCGGCCCGGTAGACTCCGTAGGGGTCCACACTGGTATTGACGATGGAGAGGCAGTCACCGAATCCCTCGCCCTGCCCAACCGACGCTCGCCGGTACACGTAGTGCATCAATCCCGTATAGGTAAGCGTGGTGGCAGGCGCGTAGGTGTGGTTGTCCTGGTCGTCACCCTTGCAGTGTGTAAGCAACTGCCAGAGGACCGGGGAATTGGAGGTCAGCTTGTAGATTGAATGAACCGGCGTCCCGCCCGGAACCAGCGCGCAGTCCTGGCCCAATACATCCTGGTAGGCCGGGTCGTATTTGGCGGGGGCCCGCTCCGCCCTGCAACCGGCATAGCCCCCCCCCGCAAATCCCGTATAACAGTCACCAAGGTAGGTCATTATGGAGGCGCTTTTCCCGCCGACATCCCCCCATAAACCGACGCCGTTGGAATCAAGGCCGCGCAGTTCGAATACCGTCTTCTTGTTCAACGGGAAGAAATCTATCAGGAAACCCGGGCATGCAATGTAGTCCGCAACATACCCAACGTAACTGGTATACATGGTGGGAAGAATGATAGGCGCCAGGTGGGTGAACCTCCTCGTCTGGATCGAGTGGCCCGTCCCGTCCACAATCCGCGAGTGGCCATATTCCAGCAGGGATATCTGGTTGATTACCGTCCCTTTTGGCTGCGCTTGCGTACTGACCTTCGCCTTCCATCTCAGTTCCAGCGTCATTCCGGGCGGCATGTCCAGTTTCCACGTCATGACCGTCCGCGGCATCGCCGTCACCGTCACTCCCGGTGACGCCGCCGAACATCCCGACGGCGTCATCGTCCAGCCCTGGCACGGGTCCAGGAATCCGCAATCCGGCGCCCAGACGTCGAGGTCGACTGGAACGGAGTCCCACAGATGGACGTCCCACCACGTCTTGGTCTCGGAAACGTTCTTGACGAAAATCGAATAGATTATCTCGTCGGCGGGCTGGCCGTAGGTCTGGGAAAAAAGCACGTCATTGTCACCGAGCATCCAGAACATGAAGCGCTTGACCACCGTATTGACGGGCTGGTTGACGTACGTTTGTGTTCCGCAATCCGTCCCGTTCCAAAACACCTGGGCTTGGTTGTTCAGCCGCTGGCCCTCCGGGGCGGCCACGTTCCCCGACCCTGATTCAAAATTCTCTCCGTTGCCCCAGTCCGCTGAAAGCTGGAAGGAAATGAAGTTGGTCGGCCCCCAGTTCGTGGGCAGGTTCCCCGGCACCGGCGTAATCGTCCACTTCAATTTCAAGGGCGGCCCAAAGTTCGGGTCCCAGCTGATATCCGGCGCCGGGCTGGCGGACCCGGGAACGTAATGGGTATAGGGAGGCTGGGAATCCATTACCACCACCGAACTGAGAGCCGTCGTCCCCGGCTTCCCGTAATAAATGACATAGGTAATCTTGTCGCCCGGAGAAACGTAGTCCGAACCGACCTTGTAGGTCCACTGTATCTGGCTTGTCGACGAAGCCTGGTCGTAGTAGGGTGCCTGGCAACCATCGTTGTCGGTAACCGGACCTTCGTATTCCGGAGTCGTCCCCGACATATGGAAGCTGTTGGCAAATCCCATGGCGACGGTATTTCCCGGCGTAGGGCAGGAGGCAATATCGACGTAAATGTCGATGGTGAAATAGCCACCACACGGCGGCAACACACACAGGTCATCGCACCCGGAAAGGTCGGGGGTGCTTCCCGTCCAAGTCCACGCGGGATAGTTGCCGGACTCCAGCGAGTAGATTCCCTTGTAGGTCAGCGTGTAAAGGCCGGAAGCTACTTCCCCTTTCCCCGCGGGGCAGGAAACCTTCCAATAAACCGCGTCGATGTCGGTGACCGGCAGGGCCGACCCGAAGTTCACGACGGTAATAGCCGTTATGTTCTCGGTGGGCGCGTCGCATCCATCGACCGCCAGGCACATCCAAGCGTCGAAGGAACCTGCCCAGACCATTCCCCAGTTGGGGAAAAGCACCGTGGGGGGGTCACACATTCCGTTACTCCAGAGGTCGACCATGCAGGAGTCCGCTTCCGTGACGCGCGGGATGACCAGACACGCGCACCCCAAGGCAAACGCCAAGGAAATACCCGCGAACGCGGTGCGCATTCGATTTCTCAAAGACCTGCCCACCTGTTCAATACCAACCTCCCAATCCCCTTCAGGCGAGCCTTCGTCCGGCCCCAATCCGTATTAATAAATAGCATGGACAACCTTTTTTGTATTTAGAAAAAAGGATTTGCGATATTCGCTCACTCAAACCGGAGTATTCGGTATCATAACGGCAAATGCCTCCGGGAAGGCTTGAACCGCGCCTGGCCGCCCTGCTGGACGACGCCTGCTGGCTCATCTACCGGCTGTTCGGGGTCGGCGCCCGGCCGCGCATCGCGGGCCTGGACCCCCGGGACAGCCCGTGGGAACACCAGGACCCGTGGATATGCCACTACATCCACACCGGCGAGGCCTGGAACCCGTCACATCCCGTTCCCCAGATGGACGACGAATGCCTGCTGGGCAGGCTGCGGCGCAACAGCAGGAGGAGGTTTTCCCGTGCGCAGTGCCGCTCCGGATTGACTTACTTGAGCGTCCCGCTGCCGCCCGGACGCGGTCCGGCCGGTAAAATAATCCTCGGCCCCTACCTGACCGTCGCTCCTTCCGAAGCGGGATTCCGTGAATTCTGCCACCGGATGAAAATCCAGCGCTGGGCGCACATGCGGTGGGCGTGGATGCAGAGCCCGGTTGTCACTCCCGCCCGCGAAAAGGAGCTCGTCGGATTCTGCAACACGCTCTTTTCCAGGATTCGCCGGAGGCTTGCCGCCGCTCCCGGCGCGCCGTGGGAAAAACCGCACGGGCGCGTGGAGCACTTCGACTATGTGTATCCGCCACTGCGGCTGGCCGACGACCTTCCCCTCCACATTTACGGGGCTTTCGTGGACCGTTCCGAAATGAAGCCAGGCGAGCCCGAGGGAGTCGAGGAAACCTGCCACATCGAATACGTGGAGCGGGGAGACTGCACCGTCACGGTCAACGGAAAGCGCTGCGGGCTTTCGCCCGGCCAGATGATCCTGTTCCTGCCGGGGGACCGCGTGCGCATGGAGCCCATTCCGGGCACCTCCAGCTGCAGTCTCATAGCGATTTCGTTCGTCGCCGTATCATCGGTTCTGGCCCCGCTGGCTGGCGTCCCATACACCCTGGACGCCTTCCAGTTCGGGCTCCTGACCCGTATCGTGGACATAGCCGCGGCGACCAGCGACGCCGCGCACCGCAATTCGGAGCTCAAGATACTGCTCGCGCAACTGCTGCTCTCCTGCCGGGAGCAATCCCGGCCCGTCCAGCCGGCCGGACTGCTCCCCCCCACCGGCGAACGTACCAGGCACGGGACGGTAGTCCACGAAATCCAGCGGTACCTGGAAAACAGCATCGGCGAGGTGGTCCGCCTGCCTGCCGTCGCTTCCCACTTCCACATGAGCATCCCCACCCTGCGCAGGATTTTCAAGGCCGAAATCGGCCTGTCCCCGGCGGCATGGCGGCGCCAGCAGGGCATTACCAGGGCGAAACTCCTCCTCCGGCGGGGGAGGATAAGCGTGACCGAGGCGGCCCGCCAGCTGGGCTACACCTCCATCCATTACTTCTCCCATGACTTCAAGAAGGCCACCGGCGTCAGCCCCCGCGAATACGCCCGTTCCCTCCAGGCCATCGACCGCCAGCTCGAGGAAGCCCGGGTCCTGCTCGAGCACAGCAAGATGTCCACGGCCGACATTTCGGCCCGCCTGGGCTTTGACTCCGTGCACAGCTTCGCGCAATATTTCAAGAGGCACGTGGGCGTCTCCCCGGAGGAATACCGGTCGGCCCGGGAAAAGCGCGACGCCTCCGCAGGCCGGGGCAGGACCGGCGCCCCATGAACCCCGGACAGGGTAACTTCTAGCAGGCTGCTGAAAAACCCCTGGATTGGCATCGGGGCTCGGGGCGGGCTTCTCCGACACGTTCCCCGTGCCCCACCGAGGCACGGCGAACTCCGCTGCCGACCTTGCGCTCGTTCGGGAACCCTTGCCCGGCAAGGGTTCCCTCACACCGTGGCCGCGCATTCTCCGTCGCTGGCACCGAGGATGGTGCCGCGACTCCGAAACGGTCGGCAGAGGGTCTTCGAAGCCCGCCCACTCGCCCCGCTGTCGGGAGTTTTTCAGCAGCCTGCTAATTCACTGAGACCTTGAAGCCCTTCGACTCGCTGCCTTAAAGAACCGCGCCGCACCAAATATAAACGCTCGCTCAGGGCAACTGCTAATTTACTGATACCTTAAAGCACACACAGCCGGTAGAGTTGACGTAGACGTCCCGGATGGCCCACCTCAGCCACCGCGTGTTCGACAGCGGACTCGAAGTCCCGGGTACGCTCGTGAATGTTCCCGGTGGGGTCGTCGTCGTGGCCGTCGAATAATACACCGTCATGCCCGGTACCGGAATTGACGCCGAGCACAGCATCGTACTGGCGACTTCCGGCACATAGGAGGTTCCCATCGGCACCGCGTCCGTAATGGTAAAGGAGAAGGCGGTGGCGGAGGAGAAGTTGCTCCAGCATATCTGGAACTGCACGGTATCTCCCGACGCAGCTATGGACAACTTCTTCCGCTTCTCCAATTTTACGTCAGCGGCCACCACCAGCGTGGCAGCCACCCCCGCGATGGAACCGTCAAGCGTGTCCACGGCCACGATGGTCTGCAGCCCTATCCGGTTGAACATCACGTTCACGAATATCTTCACTCCACAGTCTATTCCGCATGCATTCCATGTGTAGTTGTATGATTCCATCCCGCTGCCCTGTATCTTTGCCCCCGGGTCCGTTGAGGTGAACGAGGTGGTGCCGGCGTAATCCTTCTTGGTGGTCCCCCCCTGCTCCAGCACGACAACCGTTATCCAAAAATTCTGGCCGACAAAGACCACGGGCGGAAGAATGATTGTATAGTGCGTGCCCGTTTGGAGGAACGGCGCCGTGTAGCCCTTCTCGGTAATCCGGCTCTGGATGAACTGAGCCATTGCGGCGCTCTGCGACGCATTGGCCAAGACGGTAAAGGTGTAATTTTGGTATCCCCCAAGACTCCTGAACAGAACGCACTGGTCCGGCCCAGTGGTCGTGTAGGTGGCGGTGTAACCCGCCGACCCCTGCGCCCGTATCGTCATACCGGCTTTCGAGCAGAACACGTCAACCACACTCTCGCTGTTCTCCTGCCAATCCTGGTGGTGCAGCCAGAACTGATATCCGGTCTGGCTACCATCGGCCGAATGGATCACCGCCCCGCCCGCCCAGGTTGAAAATGTCTGGAAACCGTGAAGGACCTGGATCGGGCCGCCCTCAACCACTTCCACCTTGAACAACGCGTTGGATCCCACACAACAGAACCAGGACGCCTGGTTGTAGCGGTCGGGATTGCCCGCGGTGGCCAGGCCCGCCGGGACTGCATCAGTCCCCTGCAATTTCCAGTAGCCGCCGGTATCGCGCAAGTAGGCTGGCACCGAGGCGGGCAAGAGCGCGTTGTTCGGGACATACAGCCATACCCGGTAGACGGCGTCGATCGTCCCGGTATTCCCGATTATGGCGTAGTTTCCGCCGTTCTTGGAGCTTGACGAATTCACAATGCCGTACATGTTCCCGCTGCCGGGGGACGAGACAACCGCGCCGGTCTCCCGGCTTGGCATAAAGGACGCATGATTGTCGGCGCAACAAACGTAGGGCGAGCATACCGTGCTGTTCGTTATCGCCCCGTCATTGATTATCAGCGCCCCATCGGATGACATTATCCGCCACGGTAGGTCGTTCACTCCCGACTGAAGGTCGTAGGCCTGGCTCTCCTTGTCAATCTCATAGGTGGATATGTAGTCCCAGTCCAGGTAACCGTAATTGAACTGAAACAGGTGCACCGTCGTCCGGAGGTCAGCCCGGAAAGACCCGTAGGGATCCACGCCCGTATTGATAATCGCGAGGCTGTCCTGGTCAAGGTCGTTGCGCCAGGTGTAGTGCATGAAGCCGGCGTAGCTGAGCGTCGTGGCTGGTGTGTAAAGGTGCCGGTCCTCGCACCACCCCCCGATGTGGGAGAGTAACTGCCACAGGACCGGTGAGTTGGACGTCACTTTGTAGATGAAATTGAATGGCTCGACCGGACAGATTCCATGCCAGGCCACGGGGTCGTATCTGGCGGGCACGCGCTCGGCCTTGCATCCCGCAATCCCCCCCCCGGAAATGCCGCCGCCGCCGGGGAAACCAGTGATGCAGTCGCCAAGGAGCGTCCCGATGGAATTGCTCACGCCGCCCGCGGTTGGCCAAGCGGTAGCCTGGTACTCGAGTCCCCGCAGTTCGAACTGTGTCTTCTTGTTGAGCGGGAAGAAATCGATGAAGAAACCCGGGCAGGAGCCGCTGTCCGAGGACGCCCAGAACGCCACGTAGGAAATGTAGGTGGTCGGCAGGATAATCGGCGCGAGGTGGATGAAGTTCCGCGGAAGAATCGAATGGCCGGTCCCCTCGACTATCCTCGAATGGCCCAATTCCAGGATGCTGACGCGGCTTATGGCTGTCTCGCCGGCCATGGCGGTAGCCTTGACCCAGCCCTTCCACCGCAGGTTCAGCGTCATTCCCGGCGGCATGTCCAGCTTCCAGGTGAGCATCGTTTGCGTCCCGGAAACCTTCTGCCCCGGGCTTGCCGACGCGCACCCCGACGGCGTCATCGTCCACCCCACGCACGGGTCCTCGAACCCGCAGTCCGGGCACCATACATCCAGGTTAGGCGGCACCGTGTCCCACAACCGGACATCCCACCAGGTCTTGGTTGAGGACAAGTTCTTGACGAATATCGAGTAAATCATCTCGTCCGGCGGCTGGCCGTATGTCGGGGAGAACAGGACGTCATTATCGCCAATCTTCCAAAACAGGAACCGCCTGACCACCGTTGTAATGGGAGGATTGATGACCGTATTGGCGCCGCAGGTCGTATCGGGCCAGAACACCTGTGCGGAATTGTTCAGCCTTTCCCCCTCCGGCGCCGCCACGTTCCCTGAGCCCGCCTCAAATGATTCGCCGTTCCCCCAGTCAACGCTCAGTTGGAAAGTGACCATATTGGATGGTCCCCAGTTGGTGGGCAGGTTCCCCGGCACCGGCGTTATGGTCCACTTAAGCTTCAAGGGCGGCCCCAGGTTCGGGTCCCAGAGTGGGTCCGGCGCCGGGCTCGCGCTGCCCCAGACGTAATGGGTGTAGGGCGGCTGGGTGTCTATTATCACGACCTTGGAAAGCGCCGTGGTCCCCGGCTTCCCGTAGTAAATAGTGTAGGTGACGGTGTCACCGGGAACGGCAAACCGGGGCCCGTCCTTGTAGGCCCAGAGAATGGTGCTCGAACCGGCAGCCACGTCATACCAGGGCACCTGGCATTCGGCGATGTCCGTTATTGCGCCTTCGTAATCCCATACCGTGGCACTTATCTGATGGGCGGCGTTTGAGAAGCCCATGCTGAGCGTCCTCGTGGGCACCGGACAGGGGCCGATGTCGACGTAGACATCAATCGTGAAATAACCGCCGCAAGGCGGGGACACGCAAAGGTCCGCGCAGGAAGAAAGGAGGGGTGACATCCCTGCCCATGTCCACGCCGGATAATCCCCCGACTCCAACGCGTAGGTACCCGCAAAAGTCATCGTGTAGAGCGCGGAGTTAGCGACGTCGCAGGACACCTTCCAATAAACCGCCTTGATATCGGTGCCCGCAACGGCGCTCCCGAAGTTGACCACGGTGATGGCCGTGATGTTCTCGTTCCCGGTGCATCCGTCCGCGGCGAGACACATCCATGCGTCGAATGAACCAGCCCACATCCTCTGCCAGTTCGGATAGACCACATCCGGTATCGGGGCGGACCCGTTGCTCCACAGGTCTACCATGCAACTATCGCCGCGCGTTGCGGCGGGGAAAGACATCACCGCCAGCAACATCGCGGGGAGCAGGGCCGCCTTGCGCGAATGGTTCAGAAAGCTACCCCCCATTTCCCCTCACAGTCTGGCCGGGGTTACCCGGCGTTATCGCCCACCCTTCCAGTCAATTCTTCCCCTCTATGAACCTCTATTGTTGACAAATTCGGACCCCGCAACAAGGGTTGGTTTTGGCACGTTCTTGGCGGATTCTGGGCTGGGATTGGCCTAATTAGGGGGGTGCTGGCCCAGCCTGGCCTCATTCGGGGAAATCCCCGTCTCGTCCTTGAAAACCCGCCGGAAATGATGCTGGTCGGAAAAACCCAGCCGGTAGGCCACGGCCTTGACCGAAGTCCCGCCCTCGTGCAAGAGCCTCCCCGCTTCCCTGACCCTCATCTGACGGTGATACTTCAGCGGGGCAGACCCGATCTCCTGGCGGAATCGGTGACAGAGCGTGAAGACGTTCACACCGGCAATACGGGAGAGTTCCTCCAGGGTTACACGCCGGTTGAGCGCCGCCTCGATGTACCGCCGAGCCTTCTCCACCGCCTCCAACAGGTCAGGTCTGGGCAAGCGGCCACGGCGGAGGCTGGGAAAGTGCGCCCGCTTTCCCAGCTCCAAGAGCATATCAAGCGTCCTCAGTTTCTCCTCAGTCTTGAAGTCAAACAAACTCCGGGTGTTCCAGACCTCCGCCAAGTACCGGAGTGTCAGCAAGACGCGGGCCGGAGGCCGGAACGGCCGCAGCCCCATCGGCGCAAGGTCGATGCTTGAAACGTAGTGAATCCACAGGGGATGCTCAGCAGGTGATTCACCCGCTGACCGCACGTTATAACGGGCACCGCCGGGAATAATCATCGCCTGCCCCCGTTTTAGCGTAACGACCCGGCCCGGAAAGGCCAATACAACCGGAGCACCCATTGCCCACAGTAGGACGTCATGATTGCGGAAACTGAGCCAGCCTTCCGAGGGCGGTTCATTGGTCGTCTTCTCGCATCCCGCCCACAGGAAGGAAAGCCACGCGTCGCCATCTTCCCCTCCCCGCACCGGGTAGTGGTAACGTCCGAAGCTGCTCCCGGATTCGCCGGAAAGGGATTCCATGAAATCGCGGGCAAGGCGGGACAGCCGATGGCGGGAACGTGGTGGAAGAACCGGAATCTGTTCTACCGCCCATCCCGCAAGCTGGGGATCATATCCCAGGTCACCCACCTTCATTCGCAGGCGGTGGACCACCGGCGCCACCCTTTTCGCCGCGCGGACAGGCGCACATATAAGGTATCCGACTCGATGACCGCACCGAAACAGCGGGATGGCAAAGTGTTCAAGCCCCGCGTGACACTGCCGAAGGGCGGGCCGGACCCGCGCCGCCCGGCACAGCGCCGCCTCCGCCGCGTCGCACCGGGCGAACATGCCCGGCATCCGGCGTATGCTGTCGCAAAGCCACGGACGGCCCCAATCCCAGGGATTCCGAGAGCGTGAAACCAGGGGGGAACGGAACGCGGAATTAACGCCGAAAAGGCGGAAGACCAGCACAGTAAAATCATTGAGGGCCGCCAAATCGTGAGTGACCGGCGTTTCACCCGTTGGCGCGTTCGTTCCCGACTCTTCCATCCAGAAATAGTATATGCCCGGCCAGCCGGTCAAGCGATAAGCACCCAATGATTGTCGTATCATGGGAACCGATAGCCTAAACACGGGAGGACCGGATGTGATGGATGAACAGAAAGTCAAGGCGACATACCGGGAGGCACGGGAACGCTACCGCGCCGAATTCGGCGTGGACACCGAGGCCGCACTGGCGGCGCTGGCGAAAGTTCCGCTGTCGCTGAACTGCTGGCAGGGCGACGATGTCCGGGGCTTCGAGGCCGCCGGGACCGGGCTGGATGGCGGCCTCGCGGTCACCGGCAACCACCCGGGCCGCGCCCGGACGCCCGACGAGCTCCGCGCCGACCTGGCCAGGGCCATGTCGCTCATCCCCGGACCGCACAAGGTTAACCTCCACGCCATCTACGGGGAATTCGGGGGAAAGAGGGTTGACCGGGATGAAATCGGTCCGGAGCATTTCCGGAGATGGATGGACTGGGCGAAAGGACTGGACGCCGGGCTGGACTTCAACGCCACCTGCTTCTCGCACCCGAAGGCCGCCGCAGGGTGGACGCTTTCCTCCCCCGACCGGGCAATCCGGGACTTCTGGGTTGGACACGTAAAGCGCGCCCGGGCAATCGGTGAGGCGATGGGCCGCGGGACCGGGAAGCCGTGCGTCCATAACCTCTGGATAACCGACGGGGCCAAGGACACCACCGTCACCCGGTGGGAATACCGTTCACGCCTGAACGAGTCGCTCAATGCGATATACGCGGCAGGCCATGACCGGAAATGCCTCCTGGATTCCATCGAGGGCAAGCTCTTCGGCATCGGCAGCGAGTCGTTTGTGGCCGGTTCCCACGAGTTCTACCTCGCCTACGCCGTCAGGAACGGGCTGATGCCCTGCCTGGACATGGGTCATTACCATCCGACCGAGTCGGTGGCCGACAAGGTCTCGGCCATCCTGCAATTCTGCCCTTCCATCCTCATCCACGTGAGCCGCGGCGTCCGCTGGGATTCCGACCATGTCGCCACCACGGGAGACGAGCTCCTAGCCCTCATGGCCGAAATAGTCCGCATCCCGGCGCTGGACCGGGTCCACCTCGCGCTGGACTACTTCGACGCCAGCCTGAACCGCGTGGGCGCCTGGGTCGTCGGCGCGCGCGCGACGCTGAAGGCCATCCTTATCGCCCTCCTGGAACCGCGCGAACGCCTGCGCGGTTTCGAGGAAGCCGGGGACAATTTCGGCCGGCTCGCCCTGCTCGAGGAGGCGAAAGCCATGCCGTGGGGCGCGGTGTGGGACAAGTTCTGCGCCCAGTCCGGTGTTCCCGCCGGCGCGGACTGGATCAAGTTGGTGCAGGAATACGAGAGGGATGTTCTCTCCAAAAGGCGCTGAGGACGTGCGGAATGTCAGCGGCAGGTAATACCGTCTCAATCCATCTTGCGTTCGACTTTGGCGCGGAAAGCGGCCGCGGCATCGTCGGAACCCTCGACTCCGGCCGGCTCTCGCTGCGCGAATCCGCCAGGTTCCCGAACGGGAACATCACCGTTGACGGCCATCTCCACTGGGACATCAATCGCCTCTTTTCCGAGGTAAGGAAGTGCCTCAAAGCCTGCGCAGCCGCGCCGCCGGACTCCGTTGGGGTGGACACGTGGGGCGTGGATTTTGGACTGTTGGACGCCAAAGGGGAACTCCTCGGACCGCCGTTCGCATACCGAGACAGGCGCACCGACGGCGCGATGGAATCGTTCTTCCGGAAGATGCCCCCGGAGAAACTCTACTCGCTGACGGGAATCCAGTTCATGCAGTTGAACACGGTGTTCCAGCTTGAATCCATGGTGCGCGACCGCTCGCCGCTGCTTGGGCATGCCCGCTCGCTCCTTTTTATGCCGGACCTTTTCCACTGGATGCTCACCGGCATCCGGAGGAGCGAACTGACCTTCGCCACCACCTCCCAATTGTTCAATCCGGTGGCGGGGAAATGGGCGCCGGAAATCGTTTCCGCCCTGGGGATTTCCCCGGGACTCCTGCAGGATATCGTCCGGCCCGGAACGGTGCTGGGGCCGCTCTCGGCGGAAACTCGCGCGGCCACGGGCCTGCCCTCCATCCAGGTCGCGGCCGTGGGCACCCACGACACCGCCTCCGCGGTGGCCGCCGCCCCCGGCGAGGGGGACGACTGGGCTTACCTTTCCTCCGGAACCTGGTCGCTCCTCGGATTGGAACTCCCTGCGCCGGTCATCACGCGAGAGAGCCGGGCGCTCAACTTCACGAACGAGGGCGGCGTGGACGGAACCACCCGGTTCCTCAAGAACATCATGGGTCTATGGCTGATACAGGAGTGCCGCCGGACCTGGGCACGGGACCGCGATTACACCTACCCCGAACTGGTCGCGCTGGCCGAGGCTTCCCCGCCGTTCGCCTCGCTGGTGGACCCCGACCGGCCGGGCTTCCTGAACCCGCCGGACATGCCGGAGGCCATCCGGGCCGAGTGCCGGAGGACCGGCCAGCCGGAACCGGTAACGCCCGGGGCCATGGCCCGGTGCGTCTTCGAAAGCCTGGCGCTCAAATACAAACTGGTGCTTGAGCAGGCGGAGAAACTATCGCGAAGGAAGGCGAACCGCCTCCATGTCATCGGTGGCGGCTCGCAAAACCGCCTGCTCAACCAGTTCACCGCGAACGCCTGCGGCATCCCGGTGCTGGCGGGGCCCGCCGAGGCCACCGCCATCGGAAATATCCTCGTCCAGGCCAGGGCCCTGGGCCGCTTGTCCTCGCTGGCGGACATCCGGAAGGTGGTTCTTGCCTCCTTCCCACCGGGGGAATATCAGCCATGCAACACCGACATTTGGAACGAGGCCTACATGAAATTCAAATATTCAGCACTGAAATAACTTCTCCTGCCTTATTCGTAATGAGTGTACATGCGGAGGATCTTTACCGCCCTCTCCTTTTTCAACACCTGATAAACCAAACGATGCTGGATGCTTATCCGCCTCGAATATGCCCCCGCCAGATCGCCGGAAAGCTTTTCGAACGGCGGCGGGATCTTGAAGGGGTTGTCGGCGACCACATCCAGCAATTCCTGGGTTTGGGCCCTTAATCCCGCCGCTGCGATCCTTTTTGAATCCTTTTGTGCCTGGGAAGTGAAATACAGCCGCCAGCTCACCAGCCCGGCTTCCTGCCGCACCTGCCCAAGGGAACCTTCATGCCCTTCCTGATGGATTCACGCATGCCGGGAATGGAAAGCAGGAAAAGCGTCTCCTGTATGGAACGCCAATCCTCCTCAGAGACCAATACTGCGCTCTTCCGCCGCCCCTTTATCTGGACGGGTTCATGGCTCCGGGCGGCCTGGTCAACCAGTCCGTAGAGCTTCGCCCGTGCTTCGCTTGTGGTCATTGTTGTCATGTTCTGGTCCCGGATAATCGTACCATATCGCGTACGTATCGGCAATGACCGCTCCGGCTAGAACATCAGGATGGTGAGCTTCCTCGGTCCGTGGGCCCCGAGGACAAGCGTCTGCTCGATATCAGCGGTACGGCTCGGCCCGGTGATGAAGGAAATGAAGCTGGGGTAGTCCGGCCCGTATTTCTTCTCCAGCAACTCAAACGCCGCTGGCAGGTCGGGCAATAGCCGCTCCCGGGGGGCCACCACCACGTGGTGGTGCGGCAAAACCGAGAGCGCGCGGCCGCCGGCGCTCCGCGCGTTGACCAGCGCCCCGCCGGTCTGGGCCACCAGCGCATCGCAATCCGTTATGGATACGTCGCACCTCTCGAGTTCGGCCAGGTCGTATCCGCCGTCGGTCCATGTCGCGGCAAGGCCAAGCGCCCCCGCGGCCTTCTCCGCCAGCCCGCCGCGGTGCGCGGCCAGCCTCTTCCATCCCTCCCGCGCGGCCAACTCCTTCAGGAATGCAACCGCCCCGTCAAACGAGCCGCACGCGCGGTACTCTGCGTTGAGCTCACTGGCGTTCTGCGCGAAAAGCGCCGTGAGTTCGGCCTCCCCGCCCCGGGCAGGGGGAAGGACCGCCCGGAAATCGGCCTTGCGGGCGGTTTTCTGCCCGCCGTTTCCGGAGGCCTCCAGAGCGGCCCGGACCCTGGCCAGCAGGGCTTCGGCGGAAGGGTTCATTCCGCCCTCCCCGCCCGGCGCCGTTTCCACCAGTCCCGGAACGGCGTGAAACTCACCCGGGGCATGGCCCGCGTGTCCGTCCACCTCCTGAGGGGGTTGAAGGGGAGCCAGCCCACGAGGGGGTAGAAATGCTGACCGAGTGAGGCCGCCTTCCCCGCCAGCCGGAAGAGCGCGGGCCGCCGGGCGACGAACGCGAACGCCCGGAACGCGAGGCGCTGGACGGAAGACGGGCATGCCCGGTTGTAGTCCCGCCGGTTCTTGAGGATGAGCCGGTGGATCTCGATGCGCACGGGGCAGGTTTCGGTGCACGCCTCGCACAGCGAGGAGGCAAAGGACAGGTGCCCCCATTCGCATATCCCCCGCAGGAGCGGCGTCAGCACGGCCCCGATGGGGCCGGGGTAGACCGTACCGTAGGCGTGGCCGCCCACCGTCCGGAAAACCGGACACACGCCCAGGCACCCGCCGCAGCGGATGCACCGCAGGACTTCGCTCTTGTCCGGGTCCGCGAGGATGCGCGTCCGGCCGTTGTCGAGCAGGACGACATGGAACTCCGCCGGCCCGTCGCACTCCCCGCCGCGGCGCGGCCCGCCTACGAAACTGTTGTAGCAGGACATGCCCTGGCCGGTCCCGTTGGTGGCGAGGACGGGAAGCAGGAGTGCGAGGTCGGACAACCGCGGAATTATCTTCTCTATGCCCACAACGGCGACATGGATGCGGGGGAGCGACATGGTGAGCCGGGCATTTCCCTCATTCTCGGTGACCGATATCATCCCGGTTTCCGCCACCGCGAAGTTTGCCCCGGTGATTCCCATGTCCGCCGAGCAGAAAACCTTCCGCAGGTGCGCCCGCGCGACCCCGGTCAGCTCCCCGGGGTTTTCCGTTTCGGGCGAACCCAGCCTCTCATGGAACAGCGCGCTGACCTGCTGGCGGGAAAGGTGCACCGCCGGGAACACGATGTGGTAGGGAGTCTCGCCGCGCAGCTGGATGATGAACTCCCCGAGGTCCGACTCCACCACCCCGAACCCGCGCCCTTCCAGGGCGTGGTTAAGGCCGATTTCCTCCGTAGTCATGCTCTTGGATTTCACGATGGACCGGACTCCCTTTTCCTCCGCCAGTCCGATTATGTAGTCGCGCGCCTCGGCCGCGTCACGCGCGCAGAAGACCTTCCCGCCGCGGCCCTCCACTTTCCCGATGAACTTCGCCAGGAGCCCGTCAAGGTTCTCCAGCGCCTCGCGCTTCACGTCCTCGGCGGCCTTCCGTGCGCCTTCCCAATCCCTGAACTTCGCCCGGCTTGCGTCGCGCTTGACCGTGTAGTTGCCGATGGCATACGCCAGCAGGCCCTGCTGTTTCGAGTCGGAAGCGGCCCGCCCCGACGCCGCTGAGAACTCGCGAGAGTTGAGTGTCATTCCCGCGCCAAACTTTCGAATCGGTTGAAACCGACACGCCTCCCTCTCCAGTTCCCCAGTCGGCCCATGTTCCGAAGGAACAATCCAAATATCCCACCCATGGCCGCGGGCGCTCCTGCGCCCACGAGAGGGAGTGCCTTACTGGAGAGGGTGAGGGATGAGTATTCAGAATTGCCTTGCTCTCGGGCACCCTCACCCTCCCCTCTCCCCTTCGGGGAGAGGGCTGGAAAGAATGGCATATCTCGGTAATGCGCACTCATGTATTTACGAGAACCTCTGCCAAATGAAGCGTCCGGATGGACCCACCCTCCCGCTCCAGCACGCCCTTTATCTGGAGGAGGCACGAAGGGTCGTTGGACACCACGCAATCGGCGCCCGAAGCGAGGATGGCTTTTGCCTTGGCCCGGCCCATCGCGCCGGAGATGGCGTGGTGCTTCACCGCGAAGGTTCCGCCGAAGCCGCAGCAGTTCTCCCCGCCCTCCATCCCGACCAGCTCGAGCCCCTTCACGCGCTCCAGCAGTTCGCGCGGCGGCGTCCTGACGCCCAGCTCCCGCAGGCTGTGGCACCCCCCGTGCAGGACGGCCCGGCCGCTGAACTTGGCGCCCACGTCGCGGACCCCCAGCAAGCTCACGAGGAAGTCGGAGAACTCGTGCGTCCGCGCGGAAAGCGCCGCCGCCTCGCCTTCCCTTGGTGTCCCCCGGAACAGCACCGGGTAGTACACCTTCATCATCGCCGTGCAGGAGCCGGACGGCGCCACGACCGTTTCCGCCCCCCGGAACACGTCCAGCGCGTGTGCCGCCGCCTCCCGGGCCTCGTCCCAGAACCCCGTGTTGAAAGCCGGCTGGCCGCAACAGGTCTGTCCTGCCGGAAATTCCACCTCGTGGCCGAGCCGCTCCAGCACTTTGACCATCGCGGCGCCAACCTCCGGCGTCAGCTGGTCCACGAAGCAGGGGATGAAGAGGGTTATCCGCACGGCGCCCCCCGGACGGCCCCCTCCATCATCCGGCCCTGGTCAGTCGGACGCCCAGCTTCTTCAACCCGTCCAGTGAATGGGCGGGGGCGCCCTGGTCGGTGATGACCTCGGTGAAGTCGGCCGCCGCCGCCCACACCGTAAGGCTCTTGCTGCCCAGCTTGCTTCCGTCCGCGAGGAGGTAATGCTCGTCCGAATGCTCGAGCATCTTGCGCTTCAGGAGGGCCTGCAGCTCGTTGGACTCGCTGGCCCCGTCCTTCGCGGAAAACCCCTTGCAGGAAAAGAAGGCCTTCCGGGCATGGTATTCGGAAAGACACTTCTCGGCGAGCGGCCCCACGTAGGAGAGCGAGGAGGACATCAGAGTCCCGCCTATGCCGATTACGCGGACCAGCGGACGGCCCGAAAGCTCCATCGCCGCCTGGATGGAATTTGTTATCACCGTGATGCGCATATCCGGCAGGATGCGGGCCACCAGCAGGACGGTGGAGGAGGAGTCCATTATCAGGGTGTCATCCGGGTGGATGCGCTTCATGGCCTCCCGCGCAATGGCTGTCTTTTCCGCCTGGTGCTGCGTCTCGCGGGCGGCGTGGTGGACCTCGTAGCTGGCGTCGGTGAGCGCCACGGCGCCCCCGTGGGAGCGCACCAGGAACCCCTGTTCCTGCAGGCTCTCGAGGTCGCGGCGGATGGTCTCCTCGGTCACCCCGAACATCCCGGCCAGCTCCGTCACGCGGAGGCTGGTCTTCCGGTTCACCGCCTCGACTATCCGGCGGTGGCGCTCCACCACGAGCATGGGCAGGTTCATTTACCGCTTCCCTCCCCGCCCTCCAGCGCCTTCAAGACCCGGTCGGTTATCTCCCGTACCACCTCCTCAACCTCCGCGTCCCCGGGGGGAGAAGAGGGAATGGACCGCGGCTCCACGATGATGGAGGTCGTGGTGTCGGAAAGGTCGCAAAGCATGGCCTCCTGCCCGGAGATGCGCGGGTCCGGTAGGTCGAGCTTCTTCTTGGTCTCCATCAGCTCCCTGCTCTGCTGGGCCGATATACGCGTGATGGGCGCCCCCAGCTGGTTCGCCAGTATCAGCGTCCGGCAGTAGCTGTCCACCACCTCCACCAGCCATTCCGCCCGCGTGGCTGAATCCGCCCAACAGATGAGGCCGTGGTTGGCGAGCAGGATGGTGTTGTGGTCCCGGCACAGCGGGATGACCTTCTCCGCCATCTCCCTCGTCCCGGGAGTCTCGTAATCGGCGAACGCCACCAGCCCGATGAATATCTCCGCCTCCGGAATGACGCAGGTGGGCGGCACCTTCCCCACGATGGAATAGGCCGTGGCGTGCACGGGGTGCGCGTGAACGCACGCCTTCGCCTTGGGCTGGTGCTTGAATATCTCGAGGTGCAGCTTTATCTCGCTGGTTGATTTCTTGGTCCCGGCCACCTGGCTGCCGGCCATGTCCACCATGCAGATGTCGGCCGGCGTAACGTCCCCCTTGGAATGGAGGGTGGGCGTGCAAAGGACGAAATCGTCGGAGAGGCGGAACGAGATGTTTCCTCCGTTCCCGTCAACGTATTCCCGCTGCCACAGCTTCCTCCCCACGGCCACCATCTCCTCCTTCACCGCCCGCGCCTCCGGGGAATTGAAGATCCGCTCCGCACGCCAATTCCCGCGGCCCGCCGCCGGCCCAAGCGGGGCGGCCGAGCCGTCCTGGTTCAGCTTGATTCCGTGGCGCGCCAGCGCCTCCCGGGCGGTGGAGGTCAGGACGGCCCCGCGCCGGACGGTCACCTCCTTTACGCCGGACTGCGCGGCGGACTCGATGTCCCGCCCGGTCACCACGTTCCTGCCCGTCAGGTCTGCGCTATCCATTTTTCCTCCTCCGGACCGGCGGACGATAATCCAATCCCTCCACGATGAGACTGCAATACGCGTCCACGGGCGCCTTGCGCGGATACCACGGGCTCGCGCCCTCGCGCCCCTCCACATAGCCGACCATCTGCCCCACCCGCGGCCCGAGGCGGTCTGCCACGATGAGCTCGCGCCCGCCACCCTTCCCGTTCCCCGCCGCCAGGTTCTCCCTGGTCACCGGCTCCACGACCAGGAACCTCGTGTCGGCCAGGATGGGGACCGCCCTGCTCATCACGACGATGCCCTTCACGATGCCGAACCTCATTTGCGCTCCTCCCCCCTGTCCACTATTCCGATTACCACCATCCGGGCGGGGATGGTGTCGTGACCGGTCAGCTTTCTCGCGCCATCCCCCTCCGAGGTCACCAGCACCGTGTCGCCCAGCCCCGCGCCCAGCTTGTCCAGGAGTATCCACGGCTCGCCTACGTCCTCACCCCGCTCGTTCACGCCCTGTCCGATGAGCATGCAAAGGTTTTCCAGGCTCTTGTGCTTCGCCGTGGCCGTGACGGTGCCGTCGATGCGCGCAAGTATCACAGGAAATCCAGGGTCCGGCCGAGCACCAGCTGGCGCTGGCGGGTAAAGGTGAGCGGCGTCGTCACGCCCTCGCCGGTCGGCGTGGCGATGGAATAGGAGAGGTAGCCCGGCCCGTCCAGCCCGAGCGCCGCGGCGCAGGCGCCGTTCTGGACGAACAGTGTCGTGTTGAGGCGGCGGGCCATCCGCGTGACCGCCGCCAGGTCGTTCGAGTGGATGATGGCCGTGTGGCGGAAGCCGTGCTCGGCGTGAGCCGCCATCTCGATGGCCTCGTCAACGGTTTTCGCGCGCACCACCGGGATGAACGGCATCATCTGCTCCGCGACCACGAAGGGGTGCTTCTCGTCGGTCTCGCCGAAGAGGAGGTCGGTCCCGGCCGGAACCTCACGGCCGGCGGCGCGCGCCAGCACCTCCGCACCGGCGCCGACGAACCCGCGTCGCGGGAAGATGTGGCCGTCATGCCGGGGGTCCACGGTGAGGGCGGCGGAAGTCAGCTTCGCTATCTCCGCCGCGGCCAGTTCCACCGCACCCGCCCCCCGCATGGCCGCCTTGAACGCCTCCGCCACGGAATCGACCACGAACACCTCCTTCTCCCCAATGCACAGGAGGTTGTTGTCGAACGCCGCGCCCCTGATGATGTCACGCGCGGCGCGGTCAAGGTCGGCCGTCGCGTCCACCACCACGGGCGGGTTGCCCGGCCCGGCGGCGATGACCCTCTTGCCGGACTTCATGGCCGCCTTTACGACAACAGGACCGCCGGTCACGCAGAGGAGCGCGACCCCCCTGTGGCTGAACAGCTCCTCGGCGGTCGCGATGGAGGGCAGGCGATGCATGCACAGCAGGTCCCGGAGGCCGGCCTCGCGGACTATGGCGCGGTTGAACTCCTTCAGCGCGGCGGCAAAGCAGGCCGAGGCGGCGGGATGCGGGCTGAAAACGGCCGCGTTCCCAGCCGCGATGGCATTGATGGCGTTGCTGGCCAGAGTGGGAATCGAGTGCGTGGCAGGCGTTACCATCCCGATCACTCCCCATGGTGCGGCCGCGATGAGGTCCACTCCCGTCGAATCGCCGCGGGCCTCCGTCTCCAGCACCTCCGTTCCGGGCACCCGCTTGAGGAGCCTCAGTTTTTCCACCTTGTGGTCAAGCCGCCCTATTCCGGTCTCCTCGAATTCCAGCTTAGCGAACTCCTCCGCGCGCTCATCGCAGATCCGCTTGATAATGCCGACCACCTTCGCGCGGTCGTCCATGGATCGCCGGACCAGCTCGAGCTGTGCCGCCGTGGCAGCCCGGACGGCCTCGTCGGTCGTGGCGAACACGCCGTCGCCGGAGATTATGGGTGGCACGGCCTTCCCTCCGTCTCCGCGGCCCGAACCTCCCTCTACCGCAGAACCATGAGCGACGTCGCGAAGCGGCGGAGTCGAAGGGGAGCGGGCCCTTCGACTCGCGGACTCGCTCAGGGTCCAGAGGGAGTCCCGGCCAGAAAGGGTGGGGGATTTGTCGGAGGACGGATTCTTCCCTTCCCCTCCAGCACCCTCTCCCCGTTCGACTCGCTCCGCTCGCTCAGGGCGCACTTCGTTTGCCTCCCCTCTCCCGTTCCGGGAGAGGGTGGAGATGGAAGTCAACTGGGGCTTCAGCTGCGCGACGACGTCGCGGACGACGGCGTCCACATCGAGCATTCCGCGCAATCCGCGTCCATCCATGCGATTCCTCCTATGCCGCCGGCAACTCCGACCTGACGCCGGCTATCTCAACGGTGTCCACGATGCCGATTACCACCGCGTCCACCGGGCAGTTCTTCGTGGCATCGGTGAGCCGGGCTGAACTTCCCTGCGTGAACATGACATACTGCCCCTCTCCCGCGTTGACGGCATCCACCGCCACGATGGAGGAGCCCGACGGGACCTGCTTCCCGTCCCTGCTGATGTGCGGCATTATCAGGAGCAGTTTCTTCCCGTCCAGCGTCGCATACTTCTGGCTCGATACCACGGTCCCTATGACCTTCGCCAGGAACATGGCTTCCCCGCCCTCCGTCAGGAAATGACGACCGTCAGGTCGTCATGCGGACGCGGCAGGACTTCCGCCGCCACCAGTTCCCCGCTCTCGCGGACCGCGCTGGCCCCGACGTCAACGGCGGCCTTCACCGCCGCCACTTCTCCCGTGATGTAGGCGGAGCAATAGCCGCTCCCGACCTTCTTCCAGCTCATCAGCTTCACGTTCGCCGCCTTGAGCATGGCGTCGGTGGCCGCGACCAGCACCACCAGCCCCTTCGTTTCAAGCATCCCTATCGCCTGCTGTGCCATGACTTATCTCCTCGAGCCCGAGCCCGCCACCGCGTCGCGCGCGGCCCGGGCCACAATGAGCTCTTCGTTGGTTTTTACCGTCCATACCTGGACCCGCGAGTCGTCGGCGGAAATCTTCGCCTCGGCGTCTTTCACGCCGTTTCTCGCGCGGTCCAGCCTTATCCCGAACTCCTCCAGGCCCTCCAGCGCGCCCGCGCGCACCTCGGGGTCCTTTTCGCCTATGCCTCCCGAAAAAGTGATGACGTCCACCCCGCCGAGCTGGACCATGAAGGCGCCCAGGTAGCGGCGGACGTCGTATATGAAGACTTCCAGCGCAAGCAGCGCCCGCTTGTCGCCCGCGCGGGCGGCTTTGCCGATGTCCCGCATGTCCCCTCCGGTCCCCGAAAGCCCCGCCAAACCGGACTCGGTGGAAAGGAGCCGGGAAACCTCGTCGACCCCCCATCCGCGCTTTTTCATCATGTAGAAGACCCCGAAAACGTCCACATCCCCCACGCGGGTGGACTGCGCCAGCCCGCACTGGGGGGTCATCCCGAAGGAGGTGTTCACGGCCTTGCCGCCCCTGATGGCCGCCAGCGAGGAACTCCCGCCAAGGTGGCAGGAAATGTGCCTCAAGCCGGGTTTTCCGCACAGCGCCGCGGCCCGTTCCGCGGCCCAGCGGTGGCTCGCCCCGTGGAACCCGTACCGGCGGAAATGCTCCTCCTCCGCCCATTGCCGGGGCACGGCATAGGTGACCGCATACTCCGGGAGGCCGTCGAAAAAGGCCGTCTCGAAGAGGGCCACCAGCGGAACGCCGGGCGCCGCCTTCCCGAAGGCCCGCATCGCCGCCACGTAGGGCGGGTTGTGGGCCGGGAGCAGGAAGTTGTATTCCTCCATGGCGCGAAGCACCCCCTCGTCCACGAGCCGGCATCCGCCGACACCGCGCGCGTGCACCGTCTTGAACCCAACGGCGGCCAGGTCGCCCAGGCCGGACAGCGGCCCGCCCGGACCGGATATCGCCCCAAGGCAGCCGGAGACGGCCGAGGCGTGGTCGGGGCATCCGCTTCCCTTCTCCCCGATGCGCTCGGACTTGCCCTCGGCCAGCACCGACTCGTCCGACATTTCGTAGAGGCGGTACTTGAACGAGGTGGAGCCGATGTTGGCGACCAGTACCTTCAACTTCGTCCCCCCGCTACCTCGTGAATTCCTCGATTACCCCGGCCTGTGGACGCGCTATCACATTCGAGGCGACCAGCGTGCCTCCGCCCGCCTTCAGGGACTCCACGCCGGCCTCAACGGCCGCGCGGACGCTTCCCACATCCCCGCCCACGACGGTGGTCACGAACCCGCCGCCAATCTCGATGCGCTTCATTATCTGGACCTTCGCCGCCTTCGCCATCGCGTCCGTGGCGGCAACCAGCCCCACCATTCCCTTCGTCTCCAACAGTCCTATCGCGTTAGCCATCTTCCCCTCCCCTCAGGCCTTCGGTTTCGCGGCCTTGCGGGCCGTGAATTGAGAAAGCTCGGCATGCGGGTTCGGGACGACCTGTGCCGCCACGACCTCGCCCAGGCGGGCCGCCGCCTCGGCGCCCGCGTCCACGGCGGCCTTCACCGCCGCCACCTCTCCCTCAACGAAGGCCGCCACCCGGCCGGCTCCGGCCGTCTCCCAGCGGAGGAAGGTCACTTCCGCCGCCTTCGTCATGGCGTCCACCGCCTCGATGAGGGCCACCAGCCCAATCGTCTCCAGCATTCCCAGAGCGTTCTTCACTTCTGCCTCCTTGCCCTTCCGGGCCTACTTGTAAAGCCTTATCTCAACCGCGTGCGCGAGGTCACAGGCGTTGGCCTCGTCGGTGTCCATGTGGAGTTCCAGCTTCATGCCCTTTTCCACCCGGGCCAGGACGCGGTCGAACACCACGCTGGTGCCTCCGCGCACGCGCAGCTTCATGTATTCCCTGTCCTTCACCCCGTAATGCGCCGCCACGGCCCCGTCCATGTGCACATGGATGGCCGCCCGGATGACGCCCTCCTTCGTGACGAGCAGGCCGGCCGGCCCCATGACGTAGGCCCCGGCCGAGCCGGCTATGTCGCCGGAGTTCCGCACCGGCACATTCTCGATTCCCAGCGTAATGGCGTCGGTGAACGCCAGCTCAATCTGGGTGTAGCCCCGCACCGGCCCGAGGATCCGCAGCCCGGAAATCAGCCGGTTCTTCGGGCCGATGAGCGTGACCGTCTCGGCCGCGGCGAAATACCCCTCCTGGAGCAGCGGCTTGGCGGCATGCAGTTGGGCGCCCGGGCCGAACAGCGTTTCCAGGTCCCCCTGGGTCACGTGCATGTGGCGGGCCGAGGCATTAACGACCATCTGGGGCTCCGGTTCCCGGCAGGCTTCCCGGGGCCGCTCCAGTTGCGCCCGGACCGCCGCCCGCACCGCGCTCTCCACCAGCTTCCGGTCAATGTTCACCGCCATGGTTTCCCCCCCCTCATATGGTCCATCCGATATTTCCGTGGATAAGTGCAAGGGTAATCCTTACATTGGGGCAGTAGTCTGCCATCTGCACCCTCTCCCCGAAGGGGAGAGGGCAGGGTGAGGGAATTGGAGAGCAAAGGAATATCCGGGTTATTCCTTTCCAGGTCCTTCACCCTCCCTGGCCAGGTCTCCCTCTCCCGCTTCGCGGTAGAGGGAGGTTCAAGGCCGCCGAACGATACTTTACCCACGGAATTTCCTGAAGAGCCCTTCATATGAACTCCCTCGCCAGCAGGTTGTCGGGCGCGGGGATGAGCGCGGCCCCCGCCAGCATGCCCTCCGCCGCCCGCTTCCCGGCCTCCAGCGCCGCCCCCACGCTGGCGATGTCGCCAGTCACAAGGAAGAACCCCTTGCCGCCCAGCGCCATGGCAAGGTGCAGGCGGAAAAGCTTCACGTCAGCGGTTTTCAGGGCGGCGTCTGCCGCCAGTATGGCGCTCCCCGCCGAGAAAGTCTCGACCACGCCCAGCGCACCGAGCTCGCCCGGCTCCAGTTGGACCACCTGGCCGACTGCCGGAAGCACCCCGGGGTGCAACTGCGATATCACCCCCTGTTCGATGACCGCGCCCTCCGCCGCGGAACCCCCCGCCGCGACCGCCGCTTTCACCGACGATACGTCGCCCGAAACCGCAATGAGGAATTTTCCCGAGCATATTGAACGGGCCAGCAGGAGGCTTACCGAGGCCGTCTTCAGCATGGCGTCGGCGGCCTGGTATCCCTTCGCCACGCCCGCGACCTCTAGCAGCCCGATGGTGTCTATCCTGGTGTCGATAACCACCTTCAGCCCGCCTCGATGGTCACCGCGCCGTTGAGCGCGGCCACGGTTCCGGATATGCTCGCATGCACGCGGGCGCCCAGCTCCCCCTCCGGCACCGCCGCGATGAGGTCGCCCACGGAAACCTTCTGGCCGACTTTAACGACCGTTTCGGCCACGACTCCCGCATGCTGCTTTAGCGGAATGCGGACCCGCGCCGGGGCGCGTACCGCGTCGCGCAAAGGACCCTCGTTCACGAACTGGTCCAGCCCCAGGCGGCGCAGAAGCCGCATGGCGGGTACCCGGCGCCAGGGCATAAGCTCGTGCGGCTTTGCCACGGGCACCGCGCCCCTGGCTTCCGCCCCGGTCCGGCGCGCCGCCTCCTTCCCCGCCGCGCAGACCCGTTTCGGGTCAAGGTTCTCCGGACAGGAATACATCGTGCAGAGGTTGCACTCGCAGCAGAACTGGACACCTTCGACGGTTGTCTCCCCTGCCGTCTCGAACCCGAGCGCGCGCATGGCGCGATGCGGCTGGATGGGATGCCCCAGCAGGTAGCGGGGGCATAGTTCGGTGCAGAAGGTGCACTGGTCGCAGGCCGCCTTCCCCGTTGCCCTCGCCTGGCCGTCCGAGGAGCGGTAGCGGACGAGGACCGGGTGGCCCTCCGGGAGGACGACGATGGCTCCGGTCGTCTTGGTGACCGGCGCGGCAAGGTCCCTGACCAGCGTGCCCATCATCGCCCCGCCGGACAGCACGCCGAACCCCTTCACGGCCGCGCCACCCGCGGCATCCATGCACTCCCCGAAGGAAACCCCGACCGGGACCCGCAGCGTGGCCGGCCGGCGAACCGCCCCCGCCACCGTCAGGAACTTGTCGGTCACCGGGCGGCCGATTCCGATGTTGACCAGCGTTTCCACGTTGCATACGACCACCCCCACATCCCGCGGAAGCCCTCCGGGCGGTATGGCCTTGCCGGTGACCTCGTGGACCAGGACGAACTCATCGCCAGCCGGATAAACATCGGGAAGCGGATGTATGCTTACCTTCGGCGGCAATTCACCTTCGAGCGATCCGATAAGGCCGCCGTATTTCTCCTTTATCCCGATGATTCCCGCGGAAGCGCCAATCCGCTCCATCGCTTCCCGCAGACCGGCAAAGAACTCCTCCCGGCAGTGGACCAGCAGTTCCTTGTCCTTATGGAGCAGGGGCTCGCACTCCGCGGCGTTGACGAGAAGGGTCGGGGCCCGGCCGGACAACTTCACCGCCGCGGGGAACCCCCCGCCGCCGGCGCCGACCACCCCATTCTCAGCCAATAGGTCGCTCAGCGAAGGCTCCCTGGGACAATGTCCGTATGCTTCCGCATGTATGGATTATACCACACAATATCGGGCATATACAAGCCTCCAGAAATGCGGGTTTTATGGGCTTTATTAGTGAAATGAACGGTTATTCGGAGAGGCTTTCCCTTGTATGGCGCTTTCTTTTCCTGGCCCGCAGCCGCGGTGTATCTAGTTCACGCTTACCTTTTAGCCCTTCGACGGTCCGCAGGAGCGGACGCGTGCAAGGCACGAGCGGTCGCAGGGCTCCCTCGCTCAGGACTTACCGACTAGTTGACCGACACCTTATAGCACACGCAACCGGACGAACCGACATAGGCGTCCCGCACGGTCCACCGGAGCCAGCGCGAGTTGGACAGAGGGCTCCCCGTCCCCGGCACGCTCGTGAAGGTTGCCGGCGGCGTGGTCGTCGTTGCAGTGGAATACCAGACCGTGATGGCCGGCTTCGGGGAGGTCGACCAACATATCATGTTGCTCGCCAGCTCCGGATAATAGTTCGTCCCCATCGGGATGGCGTCGGTTATCGTGAACGAGAACGCAGTCGCCGATGCCATGTTCTGCCAGCATACCTCGAACTGCACATTGTCCCCCGAGGCCGCCACGGTGAGTTTCTTCTGCTTGGTCAGCTGGACGTTGGCCCCTACGACCATGGTGGCGGCGACGCCGGAAATGGAGCCGTCCACCGTGTCAATCGCCACGACTGACTGCAAACCAAGTTTCGTGAATGAGACGTTGAAGAATATTTTAACGCCGCAGTCCGTCGCTCCCTTCCAGGTATAGTTATAAGTGTCCATTCCAAATGTCTCTATCTTGGCGGTGGGATCGGTCGAGGAAAACGAGGTCGTTCCGTTATAGTCGCATTTCGTCGCCCCGCCCTGCAGGAGCACGATTACCGTTATCCAAAAGCTCTGGCCGCTGTAAACAACCGGAGGCAGAATAATGGCGTAGTGGACGCCGGTCTGGAGGAATGGTGCGGTGTATCCCTTCTCGGGCCCGTCATTAATGAACTGGCAAATCAGGTCCCCGGTGCCGGCGACGCGGAAATACTTGAAGTTCTTCTTGGGCGCAACTGCGCTATCGGGGTAGGGACCGAATGATATACACTGGTCGGGCCCGGTTGTCGTGTAGGTTGCCGAGATGCCGGTCTCCGATTCGGCGCGCACCGCCATCCCGGTCTGGGAACAGAAGACATCGACTGCATAGATGCTGGTCCCTTTCGACCCGTCGCTTTCGTCCGTCCAGTTGCCCCAGAACTCCGTGCCCGTCTGGTCCCCGGTGATGGCGCTCAGGACAGCCCCGCCTCCCCACTGGACGAAGACGCGGCCGCCCTGGAATATCTGGATGGGGCCCCCACTATCCAGGTCCACCTTGAAAACGTTGCACCCGTTGGGGTTGTCAAAGAAGGTTCCGTTCGTGTTGTAGGAACGCGGATTGCCCGCGTTGGTGAAGCCCGCCGGAATTACGACCATCCCCTTCAGCGCCCATGTCCCCGAACTCCCCCTCATCGATACGGGGATTTGGACGGGCCCCGTGATGTCGTCAGGAACATACTGGTATATGGTGACGTTGGCGGCGGCCCCCCCCACGTTTCCAATGACCACCTTGTGGTCCGTGCCGTAGCCGTGGCAGACGCCGTAGAAGGTGTCGCCGGCCTTCCCGACCGTGTTCCCGGTCTTCCGGGTGGGCGCCATGGCCGAGCAGTCGTAATAGGGGCACCCGGACCCGAGGTAGCTGTTCTCATTGTATCCCTGCCAGACAATCAACTGCCCCTGCGAGGAGATGCTCCGGTAGGGCCCCTCATCCCCCAGGAGGCACTCGGGATTCATGGCCCCGCCCTCCGGGCCCAGGTCGTAGGTGTGCAGGTAGTCCCAGGTAAGCGTCGCGTAGTTGAACATGAATTCGTGCACGGTCGTCTCCAGGGTGGGGATGTAGTTCCCGTAGGGGTCCTTGCCGGTGTTCTGGAACCACATCTCCGCCCCGCCACCCTTGACCGTCGCGTGGTAGGAATTCTTCCAGAAATAGTGCAGCAAGCCGGTGAAGGTCAGAGTGGTGGATGGCGCGAAACTATTCCAGTCCCCGCACTGGGTACCGTAGCCGGGCTCGGATTGCCAGTCAACCGGCGAGTTCGAGGTTATTTTATAGATATCCTGGTAGGGGTAGGCAGTGTTGCCGCCAAGGAAGGGGGCTTCCCACCGCGCCGGGATTCGCTCGGCCTTGCAACCCGCCATTGTTCCCGGACTCGGAGTTGTCGGGACACCCACCAGGAAACTGCCGGTCCCGCAGCTTCCGGGGCTCCCCGGAAATCCACCGACACAGCTGCCCAGCAGGCACCCTATGGAACTGCTAACCCCATATGTTGAGGCCCATCCCTGGATATACCTGAGACCACGCAATTCAAACTGTGTTTTCTTGTTTAGCGGAAACATATTTAGCGCGTCGCAGACATTGTTTTGGTCCGGCTGGGCCCAGGAGTCGCCGGAATATGCGACATAGCTTATGTAAGTCGTCGGCAGGATGATGGGGGCCAGGTGGGCAAAGTTGTTCACGTTCGTCGAATATCCGGTCCCATCGACTATGCGCGAGTGGCCGAACTCAAGGAGGCTGAAGATGTTGATGGCCGTTTGCCCCGCCATCGCGGTTCCGCTCACCTTGGCCTTCCACCGCAGGCCCAGCGTGAAACCCGGCGGCATGTCGATTTTCCAGGTCAGGATGGTTTTCCCGCTGGCAATGTACCTTCCCGGACTGGCGGCCGCACACCCCGAGGGAGTCATGGTCCATCCCTGGCACGGGTCGTCGAACCCGCAATCCGGCCCCCAAGGGTCAAGCACGGGGGGGACCGTATCCCACATGCGCACGTCCCACCAGGTCTTTGTTTCGGAAATATTCTTTACGAATACGCTGTAAATCATCTCGTCGGGGGGCTGGCCGTAGGACGGCGAGAACAGCACGTCGTTGTCCCCGACAAGCCACATCATGAAACGCTTCACCGTCGTGTTTACCTGGTTGCTCACCGCGCTCGAACACGGTGAACCCAGCCAGGTGCCATGGACCCGGTTGGCCAGTCGCGCCCCCTCCGGCGCCGCGACGTCTCCCGAACCGGACTCGAAGGAATCTCCGTTGCCCCAATCCACGCTGAGCTGGAAAGTTATCATCCCGGTCGGACCGCCCGTCGGGCTGAATGGCCCCGGGAACGTCCATAGCAGTTTCTTCGGCGTAGTCGCGCTCGGATCCCACCCGGAATCGGGGGACGGGGAACCGGATCCGTCAACGTAATGGGTGTATTGGGGAATGCTGTCAAGTATCCGTATTCCGGTTATCGAGGCATTGCCCGGCCTGCCGTAATAAATCGTGAAATCAACCGTGTCGCCCGGAGCGGCGGTTTTCGGCCCCTCCTTGTAAACATACTGGATGGTGTGGATGGAACCAGTCTCAGGGCCACTGGCGGCAAAGCAATTCTCCAGCGGAGGCGGAACGTAGTAATTATCAGTTATGCCTCCGACGAAGTTCTTCGAGGGAAATCCCAACTGGACGGTCGCCCCGGGAGTTGGGCAGTCGTCAATGTCCACGTATATGTCGGCATTGACGGTCGCTCCGCATAAGTAGGGCGCCCCGCACAAATCGGCGCAACCCGAGAAATCCAGCGAAGTGCCGGCCCACGTCCAGGCCGGAAGGGGACCTGAATCGCCGGAATAAGTGCCGGCGAACGCCAGGGTAATCATTTGGGTTGTGGCGCCGCAGGATAATTTCATATATACCCTGGTTATGTCGGAAGGGGCAGCCGACCCGAAGTTGGCAATCGTAATGCCCTTGATATTCTCGGGGGCGGTTCCCGCCTCCCAAATCCATATGATATGCGTGGCCACCTTAAATTGGGTCCAGTTGGGGAATATCACCGTGGGCGGAACGGAGCCGTCATCCCATGCATCATGCAGGCATGACGAGGCGGCCCCGGCCGGAACGGGACGCAGGGCCAAAACCCCCAAAAAGAATATGGTTGCGGTACGCAGGCGCATGCTTACCCGGCAGTCCATCCTCGTGGTGTCATCCAGTCTCCTCGGCCCATCCCTTCGCCCCAATGGTAGCGCAAATCAGCCCGAAAGACGTATAGACATATCTTGCCTATTGATGGACATTATGTTAATAAGTATTAATGGCCCGATTTTGGACCGGATACGAGTCCGCCATGCGCATCCTGACGGGATTGCGCACCGTCACCAAGCTGGCCGGGCCGGTGGAGGTCCGGTTCAGTTCGGTACGGTCGCCCTTCCTGCGGCAGGTCAGCCGCCGCGCCCTCTCCTTCGTCCCCATGGGCCGGATGGAAAGCTGGTGCGCCCGCGTATGGATACACATGGGCAGGGTATGCCGGACCTGGCACATCCAAAAGGCCTCGGATGTCGTCAGAACCAGGAAACCCTTCTGCGGGAACTGCCCCGGCGGCCTGCTCGTCGGCAATGTTCCCGTCGTTTCCGGCGGGCGGGTGGTGGGACTCGTCGAAAGCGCGGTCCCGCGTCACCCGGCCGAAGGGGGAAGTTTCCGGCGCAGTCTGCGCATGGTCCGCCACCTCCCCCTTTCACGCGAAACGCTGAAAAGCGTATACGCGCAAATACCCCCCATGCAGGAAGCGCGCGTGCTCAGGATACTGGAGGTTTGCCGGGACATCGCGGAGGCGGTGCTGGCCACCTATCGCATCAATGCCATGGCGGGCCGGAAAGACCGCGAGGCCGGCGCAAGATCCCAAACTCCCAAAACCGAGACACCCCCCTCCACTCCGGACCCGCTTCCGCACGCGGCGGGGCTGGCCGAACAGGCCCGCAACCTTATCAGGCTTCACCATACGGAGCGGGGCCTCACGCGCCAACGGCTGGCGGGCCTGCTCGGATGCGCTCCCATTTCGATAAGCCACCGGTTCAGGAAGGACACCGGCGAAAGCCTCCCGGCTTTCCGGAACCGGCTCCGCGTAGAAAGCGCCCGGGAAATGCTGGCCAACACCGCCTTTACGGTTGCCGAAATAGCGGAACGGGCCGGTTTCGGAACGCATCGCCAATTCAACCGCGCGTTCCGGAAACTTACCGGACAGACGCCAAAGTCCTATCGTCGCGAAAATATCAAGGTGACTTTGCCGGATGGGACCGCCGCCAGCCCGGCCGGAGCGGCCAGCAAGACCGGGGGCTAGCCCGCAAAACCCTCCGCCAGCGCATCCGCCAAATCATCCCGCACCGCGCAGTTGCGCCACGCAAAGGACTCCATCATCCGGGCGATGGCCTTTTCGTTCATCCCTCGGAATTGTTCAGCATAGGGGCGCGACAGTACCTGCGAAAGCCCCATCCCGCCGATGAGCCGGGTGGCCTGCCAATCCAGCAACCCCAGGTCCGGCTTCAGCCCAGCACGCTTCGCCGTCCGGCCCGCTTCCTTGATGAGCGCGGTCACCGCCTGCATGGCGACGCTTTTCTTCTGCCCCCAGGTGTCCACGCCCCAGGCGTCCTTCAGCGCCCGACCCTTCCTGGTCCGCTTCATCCATTCCGAATCGGTGCGGACGTAGGCGGTCCCCATCACCCCGATGTCCTTGTAGGTCCAGATGGACCAATGGTTTCCCTCCTCGTTGAACATTCTTACCTGGTCGCGGATGACCTGCGTCCGGCATCCGTCATTTTCGTTGCCGTGATAGACCGCACCGAACTCGCCCACCCAGTTGGGAACGCGGTGCTTCCGCGCCCAGGCGGTTGAATCATTGAATATCTTCTGGAGCTTGTCCCGGTTGAACATGACTCCCGCCGGGGTCCAGCCACCGCCGGAATGCCGTCCCGGGTATTTCCCGGTCGCGAACGCCGGTGCGGCGTAGTTGTGGGTGGAAAATACCGTATTGCGGTCTACTGAACTCTCCACCTCGGAAAAATCCGTTGAGAACCAGTTCCCCTCGAGGAACAGGATATGCCGGTTGTCGATTTTCCTGATGGCCTTGGCCAGTCGCTTATACAGGGCGGCCAGCCCTCCATGACCTCTCGGACAGACCGGCTCGTTGAGGAGGTTGTATCCCGCCACCGCGGGCTCGCGGCGATAGCGGCGGGCGAATTCCTCCCACAGCCCCACCGTGCGGTCCTGGAACACCTTCTGCGTCCAGAGGTGCGCCACGTTCGCGGGGTTGTCGGAATGCCAGTCGGGGTTCTGCCAGCCCGGCGCGGCGTGAAGGTCGAAGATGACGTAAATGCCCCGGCGGCGGCAGGCGTCCACCACCCAGTCCACCCGCTTGAAGCCCTCGTTCTTATACTCGAACGGCTTCATGTCACCCTCGAAATGGCGGTAGTTCATGGGAACGCGCAGGACCGTCGCCCCCAGCGAGGCCATGTGGACGATGTCGTCCTCGTTCAGGAAATTGTCGAGCAGGCGCTCAAAAAAGAACTTGCCCTTGCCGGGACCGAGAACCTTCGCGATGTCATCCCGGAACCAGGACTCCTGCCCCGGATAGCCGTCAATGAAGTTCTCCATGTTGAGCCACCCGCCCACGCAGTAGCCCCGCAGATTGACTTCATCGCCCTGCTCATTGATGACCTTCGTTCCCTTGACCCTGAGCCAGGGAAGATTCCGCCGCTTCGCGTCCGCCATCATTGTCCGCCCTCCTCCGGGATGCTCACCGCCCCGTGAATATGGAAGTTACCAGTTTCTGGCCCCGCTCTGCCAGTTTCTCGGCCGTTCAGGGGACCAATCCGAAGGGGACCAACTCGCCCCCACCAGCACGTCGCATTGCCAGGCCCAACCACCGGAGTGTGAACGGTGGAATGGCCGCGTTTGTGCGCCAACCATCGGGAAGACGGGCGTCCGCCAGCGGCGGCCGGTTGCCAGCCCGGCCGCTACTCGGTCGCCAAGCTCCTTCACTCCGGGCTGGCGGTTAATTCACACTTACTTTGTAGCACACGCAGCCGGATGAATTGACGTAGGCATCACGGATGGTCCATCTAAGCCACCGGGTGTTGTTCAACGGACTGCCCGTCCCGGGCACGCTCGTGAACGTTCCCGGCGGGGTCGTGGACGTCGCGGTGGAATACCAAACCGTCACCCCGGGCACCGGCGCGTTGGACCAGCAAAACATCGAACTGGCAATTTCCGGCACATACGTGGTCCCCATCGGCACCGCGTCCGTTATTGCGAAACTGAAGGCCGTGGCCGAGGCGACGTTCTCCCAGCAGACCTGGAACTGCACCGTGTCGCCCGAGGCGGCCACGGTAATCTTCTTCTGCTTGGTCAATTTCACGTCCGCCGCCACCACCATGATGGTGGCCATCCCCGTGATGGAACCGTCCATCGTATCGGAAGCGATGAGGTTGATAAGACCCGGCTTGCTTAGTATGACGTTGAAGAACAGCCTGACCCCGCAGTCCGCCCCGCATCCGTTCCATGTGTAGTTGTAGGTGTCCATCGCCACCCCCTGTATCTTCGCACTGGGGTCGGTCGAGGAGAACGAGGTCGTGCCGTTGTAGGTCGTCTTGGTGGCGCCCCCGACGTCGAGCACGACAACCGTTATCCAGAAGGACTGCCCCACGAAGACCGTGGGGGGCACGATGATTTCGTAATGGACGCCGGTCGAGAGGAACGGCGCCGCATAGCCCCGCTCGGTGAAATACGATCCGTTCACCATGCCGATGACCTTCGCGTTTGGAGGCGAGAGGACTTCGGCCCGCCATTTCGACGGGCACCCCCACTTGACCCCGATGGGACCGATGACCATGGCCTGGTCCGGCCCCGTGGAGGTGTAGGTGGCGGAGGACCCCTCGGAACTCGTGAAGCGGACCGCCATGTCCTTGGCGGGGCAGAAAGCCACCAGCGTATCCCCCCAGTTCACGTCGGCGGCTCCCTGCACAATCGTGTGCCAGAATTCCTTTACCGTCTTGGCCGGCTGCCCTGCCCAGTCCAGCCCGTGAAAAACATAGCCGCCGTAGGTGAGGGGGTTGTCCGGGCCCGTCCTCACCTGGATGGCGGCTCCGGTGGTCAGTAGGGTCACCTTGACGAGCTGGTACATTGACGCGAAGTCAATCGACCTGACGGGACACCCGCCGCCACGATAACTGTGCGGGTTGTCGGTGTTCGTCAGTCCGGCCCCGACCGTCGTCCGGGTGATGGATATCCAGTGCCCCGCCGCCCCGCCAAGGACGGGAGGCGTCGCCCCCTCGGTCAGCAACATTTCGTCCGACACATAGCCGTCAATCTGGTAGAGGGCGGGAACAGCGCCGATGTTGGTTATGACGACCGTTCCGCCCCTTTTCGCGTAGACGTAGAACGCGTCCCCCGAGTTCGATACCGCCAGCAGCCCCGTGTCGGCAGCCGCCATCGTGACATGGGTGTCATAGTCCGTTATGCCTTCGAATACGTACCCCCTCCATACGACCAGGTTGGAATCGGAGGACATCAGCTTCCAGTGCCCCTCGTCCGCGCATACCGTCCCGCCGGTCATGTACTGGCTGCCGTTCTCTATCGTCCGGGTTGCCCGGTAATCCCAATCCAGGTTGGCGGCATCCCACCGCAAAAGGTGGACCGTGGTGGGCTGGTCCTCCGTGTTGGCTATCCCGAAGTAATCCCCGTGCTGCGCTCCGCCAGCGCCGCTATTGCACCTCCTCCACGTGTAGAAAGTCTTCCCGCAGTAGCTCAGCGTCGTGGAAGTGGAATACAGCATCGAGTCCTGGTCGGTGTCGTCTATGTTGGGGCTTACCTCCCAGAGAAGCGGGGCGTTGGAAACCAGCTTGTAGAAATCGAAGTTCGGGTCCGAGCAGGTCAGCGCGGTGCCGCCATAATACTGCGGTATGCGTTCAATCCCGACCGGGCAGCCGGGGCCCGGCCAGGAGTTGCAGGAATAGGCGGGGGCGGGCGCCGTTATCGACGGGTTCACGTTGATCCATGCCGCCGTGCGATAGCGGAAGAGCTGCCAGGCCGACGAGGGATGCAGGGGGTAGAACACAATGTAGTAGTAGTTGTTGGTCGCGGCGAAACAGCCGTTGTAGTTGTATGAAACGTAACTGACATACGTCGTCCGCAGCACCACCGGCGCCTCGTGGGTGAAGATTCTCGCGGTGCCGGAATGCCCCGTTCCGCCGACGATGTTTGACCGGCCGTATTCCAGGACGCTCGCCTTGTTGATGGCCGTCTGGCCGGCCTGCGCGGCCCATGATATCTTCCCCTTCCACTTCAGGGTGAGCGTCATCCCCGGCGGCATGTCCAGCCGCCAGGTCAGGATTGTCTTCCCGGCGCTGATGACCCGTCCCCCGCCCCCCGCTGCGCACCCCGTCGGGGTCATCGTCCACCCCACGCACGCATCCTCAATGCCGCAGTCGACGGCCCAAGGGTTCGTCTGCACAGGCACCGTGTCCCATACGGAAACATTCCACCAGGTCTTGGTATCGGACAGGTTCTTGATGAAGATGGAATACGTTATCTCGTCGCACATGGTCGGGGTGCAGTTGTATACCACGTCCCGGTCCGCCACCTTCCAGAAAAGGAAGCGCATCACGGTCGTCCGCGCCTTGTTCGAGTAATGGACCTCGCTCGCAATGTTCGGGAATGTTCCCACCGCCGAGTTCCACAGGCTGAAGTTCTCCGGGGCCGCCACGTCCCCCGAGCCGGACTCAAACCAATCGCCGTTCCCCCAGTTTACGGTCAGCTGGAAGGTGATGCGGCCGGTCGCCCCGCCCGCCACCGGCGTCGCCGCCGGGAACACGGTCCAGCCCAGTTTCAACGGGGGCCCCGGGTTCGGATCCCAGCCGGCTTCGGGGAGCGGGTTCGCCTGCCAGTTCCAGTGGGTGTAGGGGGGCTGGGTGTCCATGATGAAGGCATTTTGGATGTTCCCGGTGCCCGGTTTCCCGTAGTAAAGGGTGTATTCAAGCGTGTCCCCCGGCGCGGCGTTTATCTCGTCCACCACCTTGGCCACGTATTTGATGGTCTTGGGAAACGGGTTGACCACGTCGGAAAACGACGCGTTACCGCAACACAGGTCCGAGAGGCCTCCCCCGTATCCGCCGGGGTCGTAGGGTATACCCATCTGCACGGTGGCATTGTCGGCGGGCGTGCCGGACAGGTCCGCGTATATCCGCAGGGGGGACGGCGGGGCGACCGCCGAAAGGTTTGGATTCGCTTCCACGCCGTTCCAGGCCCAGGTCCACATATCTGGCGCCACGGCTGTCATGGTGTGGAAAAAGCCCGCCGCGTCCGCGTCGCTCCTCCAGTAAACCGCCTTGATGTCCCAGCTGGAACCGGCCAGGCCGGACGTAGCCGTCCCGAAATTCACTATGGTGAGCCCCGCGACCTGCAATCCGACTCCCCCACAACTGTCCCCCGCGAGGGGATGGCATACCAGGCATCCCGCCCCGCAGGTCGCCCCCCAGTCGTATGGCTGGAATGCCGCCGCATAATACCTGGTCCAGTTGGGGAACACCATCAGTTCGTCCGCCTCCCCGCCTATCACCGATACGCCCTGGAGGTAGTTTGCCCGGGCGGCGGTGGCGGCCAGCCCCAGGGCCACGACAATCGCCGCAACCGCGGAAAATCCTGCCTGAATACGCGACACGGGTTCCCCGTCGCGCGTTTCGCGGGTTATCAATGAAATGCTCAGGCGCATCCTTCCTCCGGTCCCCCCTTACAATGGCGATTATAGCGATGCACCAGCGGATTTCCATGCAATATCCCGACAATTGCATATATAATAACGGCGGATGAAACGACCTTCCTGCCATCCCCGGTTGTGGGCGCTTATTAATGATGTCTGCTGGCTTGTCTTCCGCCTCTTCGGGGTGAACGCCCGCCCGCGCCTCCCCTCCCTGGACCGGCGGGACCTTGTTTGGGAGGCGCACCGCCCCTGGTTCTGCCTGGACATCTCCGGCAAAAGTCCGGCACCGGTCGGAGGCCCGGAGCGGGAGGAGGCGCTCCGCCGCTGTTCTTCCTGCCCCATCACAACGGGCCACCATGGTGCGGATGAATTCCGGCCGGGCCACTGCGCGGCCGGATTCATCATCCGTGCCATCCCCATACGGCTGGGAAGGGGACTGGCAGGCAGCCTTGTCCTCGGCCCATACTTCAGGACACCCTCCACCGCGGAACGGTACAAGGCGGTATGCCGGTGGCTCGGCATTTCCCCCTCCGAGAACACGCGATGGTCATTCGGCGAATCACCCATCCTGTCGGCGGGACGCGAAGCCGAACTGCTGGAATTCTGCAAACGCGCCTTCGGCCTCATCCGCCGGCGCCATGCCGGACTCACGCGGGGAAAGAACCGGGAAAGCACAGCCGGAATCAGGCTGGAAAACATATATCCCCCGCTCAGGCTGGCGGATGATTTCCCCCTGCACGTCCACGGCGTATTCCTTGGGTATTGGGAGATTGGAGAAACCGGTACTACGGGAGCGCCGCAATCCGCGTGCGACCTGGAATACATCGACCGCGGCCGCTGCCTGGTGAAAATGAAGGGCGGCTTATTCAATCTGGAGCAGGGGCAGGCAGTCCTCATCCTGCCTGGCCAGAAGGCCAAGCTGTCCGCCGTCCTCCCCCACGAAACCTTCCAGGCCATATCCATAACCTTCGTTGCCAACGCGTCGCTTCTCGCCGGAATCGCCGGCAAGCCCCTCGCGCTCGACACCTTCCAGCAGACCCTCCTTTCGCAACTCTGCCAGATCGCCGCCCCGTATAAAGAGGCTTCCTTCCGCAGTTCGGAGGTAAAACTCCTGCTCATCCAACTGCTGATGAGCGCCATGAGGAGTCCCCACACGCCCGCCCCCGGCCACCCCATGCCCGCCTTCGGACGGACCCGCCAGAGCGCGATGACTCAGGACGTCGTGCGCGTCCTTGACCTGGCCGCCGAAAGACGGGTGCGTCTCCGCGAACTGGCGGAGCGCTACAACACCAGCGTGCGCACCCTGGAAAGATCTTTCAAGAAGGAAACCGGGGTTCCGCCAATCGTCTACCATCGCCGACTGCGCATAAAAAGGGCCGAGCTCCTCCTGCGTCACAGCATGCTTTCGGTCGCACAGATAGCGGAGCGGCTGGGGTTCAACTCGCAGTTCCATTTTTCCAGCATATTCAAGAGGGAACTCGGGATGAGTCCCACCGAATTCACGCGGTCATCCCGCTCCATCGAGCAACAGGTCGAACGAGGCCGGACGCTGCTCAGAGAAAAGAAACGTACGGTCGCCGACACCGCCTACCACCTGGGCTTCCTCACTCCGGAGTCATTCGTGAGGGCTTTTCGCCACTACCAGGGCGTGACGCCTGCGGAATTCGTCAAGGGAGGTACGGCGAACTCCAGAAAGCCAGCCAAGGTTGCCTAGCGCCTGAAAAGATTCCCCGTTGCGATTCCCCTCTCCGCCAGCTTCTCGGCAACCCTTCGACTCCCCCGCAAGGCGGGGTCGCTCAGGGTTCCGCCAAGAAGTTCCATTTAAACTCAGCCTTGAAACATTAGCGAAGGAAGCTGATATCCCCGTTCGGCCAACTTCTCTGCGACGCGGGGGACGAGACCGGCGGAGACCAGTTCGCCCTCGCCCCGGCGGATGAAGATGTCCTGCATCACGTAGACCTCCCCCTCCAGCCGGCCGACCTCGGTTATGTGGGTAATCCGGCGGCTTCCATCTCTCATACGCGCTATCTGCACCACGAGGTCCACCGCGCTGGCCACCTGCTCGCGGATGGCCCGGAGCGGCAGTTCCATTCCCGCCATCAGGACCATTGTTTCCAGCCGGGAAAGCGCGTCGCGCGGTGTGTTGGCATGGAGCGTGGAAAGCGACCCGTCATGTCCGGTGTTCATGGCCTGGAGCATGTCCAGCGCCTCGCCGCCCCGGCACTCCCCGACGACGATGCGGTCCGGCCGCATCCGCAACGCGTTGCGCACGAGGTCGCGGATGGTGACGGCCCCCCTGCCCTCGAGGTTGGGCGGGCGCGCCTCCAGCGTGACCACATGCTCCTGCGGAAGCTTCAGCTCCGCCGCGTCCTCGATAGTGACGATGCGCTCATCTTCCCCGATGAAGGAAGCGACGATGTTGAGGAACGTGGTCTTGCCGGAACCGGTTCCGCCCGAAATGAGGATGTTCAGCCTCCCTGACACCGCGGCACGCAGGAAGTCCGCCGCCTCCGATGTCAGGCTCCCTCCGGAGACCAGGTCATCCAAAGTCAGCCTCTTTTTCGCGAATTTGCGGATGGTCAGGCAGGCGCCGCGGAGCGCCAGCGGCGGGATGACCGCGTTCACGCGTGAGCCGTCCGGAAGGCGGGCGTCCACCAGCGGAGAGGACTCATCGATGCGCCGGCCCAGCGGTGCGACGATGCGTTCAATGATGGCCCGCAATTCCTCTTCACCGTCCAGTTCGCGCGGCTCCCGGGATATCCGCCCGCGCCGTTCCGTGTAAACGGCCGCGGCCCCGTTCACCATCACCTCGGTCACCTCCGGATCGTCCAAAAGGTCCTGGAGCGGCCCCAAGCCCAGCACCTCGTCCGCCAGCTCCTTGAGCAGGCGCGCACGAAACCCCGGCGTCAGGTCGGGAAGGCCCTCCCCCTCGAGCAGGCGCGCAAGTTCGCGCCGGACTTCCTCCGGCCCTTCCGCCGCGCCCTCCCCGCGCTCGCGCACCCGGTCAAGAAACACCCGGTGAAGGCGGCGCTTCAATTGCCGGAAAGCCGGCGCCCGAAAGGCGGCTTCGTCCGCCGGGGCTGTCTCCGGCACGCCCGGCGCGGCGAACCCTGATACCGCCTCGGCAAGCCGGGCGAAGTCGGCCGCGCAGGCCGAGCGCGGTTCCGCCCGTACGACCGGAACGCCCTTGAGGATGGATTCGGCGACCTCGCGGCCCTCGCTTATCGTGCCGAGCAAGGGAATCTCCCCTTCCGCCCCGGCACCTTCCGGCCGGGCCGACCGCCCGTTTCCGGCGGCCCGGTTGACCACGAGCCGCACTGGCCGGCCGCACCCGGACAGCTCATCCGCCTTGACCCGGGCGCGCCGAACCGCCACCGGGTCGCCATCCCGTACAACCAGGATGACAGCCGCATCCCCGGCGGCCGCCTTCATCACCCCGTTATCCCCGCCGCGTCCGTCCCCCGCGTCCACCACGACCCAGGAAAACCTGGCCAACGCCATCCGCAGGAGCGCGCGGATTTCGGCCGGTTCCAGCCTTCCCTCCCCGCGCAACAGGCGGATTCCGCCCCCAACCTCGGCGGCAACCGCGTCCAGCAATTCCGGGACGCCCGATGCCGCGGTTTCCCGAAGGGAGCCCCGCTCTCCCCCGCCATCCGGAGCGGCGAACCAAAACCCAAGGTCCTGCGCCGTTTCGCCGGGGATGGGGGCCAGTAAAACCTCCCCTTTCCCGGCCAGCGCCGCGGCGAGATTCGCCGCGACGGCCGTCGTCCCGACGCCGCCCTTGGCGCCGCAGAGGATGACCAGCCGGCCGGCTCCGGACATCGGCATCAGGAAGCCGCGGCGCCGGACGGTGCGACCAGCGACGGCGTCACGAATATGACAAGTTCCGTTTCGTTGCGTTCAAGCCGCGTCGTCCGGAAAAACCAGCCCAGGAGCGGCAGGGACGACAGGACCGGCAGGCCGGAAGTCACCTTCACATCCTCGGTCTGGATGAGCCCGGCAATGATGACCGTGGTCTTACCGGGAAGTTCCACCGTGGTCTCGGCCCAGCGGGTCCGGAGTCCCGGCATGTAGGTGCCGTTCGGCAGGGTGACCGCCGTCGCCGCGTCGATGGTCGAGGCCTCGGCCCGGACGCTGGTGCGGATGGACTTCTCCTTGCGCTCCGGCTTGATGGACAGCTTTATGCCGTAGTCCTTCCAGTTAACCGTGGTGTGTCCCTGGGTGTCCTGGGATACAATCGGCAGTTCCCCTCCCACGAGGAAACTAGCGTGCCCCCCGCTAACGGTCAGGAGCTTCGGCTTGGCAAGGAGCTTGCCGTAGTTGTTGGTTTCCAGCGCCCGCACGAAGGCGTCGACCTGCCCCCGCTGGAAGGTTCCCAGCCGCGAAACGGCGCCTCCGGTTTCGAGGAACTCCGCCGGGCTTGCCGGGGCCCCCACTCCCGGTGCGCCCTCGAGGAGCCGCACCCAGTCCAGCCCCGCCCTGGTCATCTTCGTCTTGTTGACCTCCACCACCTGGACATCCACCTCCACAAGCTCTTCCGGCCCGCCCGCAGGCGGCTGGGCCGCCGCGGACGAAGCGGCCAGGGAAAACAACGCCGCCAGCAACACGTTGAATGTCTTCATCTCAGCGCTTCCGGAAATATCGCGGGAAACCTTCCGCACCAAGTCCCTGGTGGCATTTCTCCCTTCCGGCCCCTCTCCCCGAAGGGGAGAGGGCAATTTACACGCAATGCCCGATGGGTGAGGGTGCTGGAGGGCAGGGAATAATCCTATCTTCGCCGGTTCCCTCACCCTCTCCAATCGGGCGCTCCCTCTCCCGCTTCGCGGTAGAGGGAGTCGTTGGTCAAACCAGACCCATGGAAAAGCCGTAAGGATTTTCATCGTTTCCTGACCTCCTCGCCGCCCTCCACCGACCCCCGGACGGCCTTGACGCCGGTTATCGCAGGAAGGGAAATCCTCTCGCGGTCGCCGGGCGAACGCAGGACGATTTTCAGCCGACCGACCTGCTCAAGATGGGTCAGCTGTTCCGCCTCGAACGGCGAGGCCGCCAGCGTGACCGTGTCGGCCGACGAAGCCGTGAGCAGCCCCGACTCCGCGGAAGCCGCCGGCTCACGGGGGGAGAATGACCGCCCCACCGCCAGGACCGGCGCCGCCTGCATCAGCACAAAGGTCCGCGGGGCGCCCCCCTCGTCCACGGTCACAATCACGTCCACCAGGTCGCCCGGCTTGAGGAGGCCGGCGACGCCGGAGGCCGGGTCAACCGCGACCGAAGCCGCGCGCTTCCCGGGCGGGACGGCGAGGGCCAGCGCCACCCCCGTCGTCGTCAGCTTGTTGGCGAGGATTTGCTCGCCCCGCGCGAACGGCGCCAGCGCCGCCTGCCCCTCGGCCTCGGCCGGATCCTTGAGGGCCCCGGGCTGGATGAACGCGCGCGGAACCTGCCTGACTTCCACCAGGGTCCGGTCAAGCCGGGTCCCGCTGGCTATGTGGTCCGCCGCCACCAGCGCGGGAGCAGGTGCGCTCATCGCGTCGAGCGACCTTTCTTTCCCGGCGAACCAGGCCCAGGCGACCGCGGCCGCCAACAGGCCGGCCGACGCCGATATCAACAATGTTTTTTGGTTGTTCAATTTTCCCTCCTGGAAGCAAGCACGAAAAAGTCCGTTCCTTCCCCGGCCGGACGCGCAAACAATGTCACGCCGGGACATCCGGGCCGGTAGGCGAACAGGATTCCCGAACGCGGCGACTCCACACTCCACCCGCGCGACGCCAGCCCCGCGCGCGCTGATGCCAGCACTTCCGCCTCCCCGGCCGGGCTCGCATACCAGGCCCCCTCGAACGTCGGACCGGCGAGATGAAGGAGGCGGCGCGCCGAGGCAATCCGCGGAACGCCAGCAAGCTCGCGGCCCGGCGCCTCGCCGTCATCACCGACCCAGGACGGCCTGCGGTCGAATAGCGCCATCACGGCGAGCCCGCCACCCTCCTCCGAAAGGGCCAGCAGGAGCATGCGCCCTTCCCCCGCCCGGTGCCAGGCCGCGACCGACATCTCTCCTGCGGGCGTTGGGACGGTTCCCGTCAAATCGCCGGAGGGCTTCCAGCCCAATTGGGCGGCCAGCTTCCGGCACTCGGATGCCTCGGACTCCGCATAGAGGAAATAGCGCGCCTTCACCAGGTTCACGCTCACGGAACCCTCGGCGGCCAGGCGCATTTCCCGGCTGACCGGAAGATGAAGAAACCATCGGGCTTTCGCCGCGTCCCAGGCGGAAGCCCCGGCCGGAAGCGCCATGAGCAGGGACATGGCCAGCAAACACGGAAGCGCAATGGCCGGCGTCATTTCGTCCCTGCCTGGTCTCCCCCCACAATCCAGTCCCTGACGCGGGCGAGGGGAGACTTCCACGGGTCGGGGAGGACAACGACGGAGCACTGGACGGGGAAACCGGCCTTCCACACCGAGGCCGCCAGGCCGGACAACGGAATAACCCCCCTGACCCGGATGCGTGAGCCGGGGGCGAACTTCGCCGCCATCGACCGCAGCGGCCCAACCGGCACCCGGGACGAATCCAGCCCCGCGCAAAGCGCCGGCTCAACCGTGACCACCAGCCCGGCGTTCCGGCCCATGCCATCGGCGCGGGCGTAACCGTTCGCCAGCTTCGTGAGGACGACCTCGTTCGTGGTCCCCCCCGCGACCTCCCGCATGATGGAATGCGTCACCACCGCCAGCCCGTAGCGCCACGCGGCGACGCGCGCGACCTGCGCAATCCCGTAAATCAGGACTGCGAATAATGGAGCGATCAGTGAAAACTCGAGCAATGCCGCCCCTTTCTCCCGCCCAGTTTGAAAAATGTAAGTCGACATAAGACCACATGGTCCCCCAATAGCCCGATGTCGGGGGGAGGCAGGGACCAAGCGGAGGCGGTGTTTGCCGACGCGCAGACCCGGCCCGCCTGGCAGATGGCGGGCCGGGGCGAGCAACCTCGAATTTAGTTCGAGGTTGCGAGGTCCCGTCGGAAGGGGGGCGAAGCCCCCCTCCGAGCAAGCCGTCGCGCTGAGCGCGAATTCGAGCAGTGCCGCTCCCCTCTCCCGGTTATTCCGGCCAATTTTCATTTCAAAGAGCGACCATTATGCATGCCGCCCCACCCCGGGTCAAGCGGAGCTCATCGCTTGTATAATCGCGTCATGGCAAAAAACAGGATGCGGGACTGGGAGAACCACCGGGTTATGGGCGAGGGGCGGGAGGAGCCGCGGGCGGCGTTCTTTCCCTGTCCCGACGAAAAAAGCGCGCGACGCGCCTCATATGGGGAGAGTCCCTGGCGCAAGTCGCTCAACGGCAACTGGAAGTTCCGCTGGGCGCGGACGCCGGAGGAACGGCCCCGCGGTTTCGAGAGACCCGGCTACCGGGTTGCGTCCTGGAAGACCATCCCCGTGCCTTCAAACTGGCAGTTGCAGGGATACGGGACCCCGCTCTACTCCAACATTACCTATCCGTTCCGGAAGGATCCGCCACGGGTAATGGGCGACCCCCCGGGACATTACACGTCGTTCAAGGACCGCAATCCGGTCGGCTCATACCGGCGTGACTTCAACATCCCGGCAGGCTGGATGAAGCGCCGCGTCTTCATCCGGTTCGAGGGCGTGAACTCGTTCTTCTACCTCTGGGTGAACGGCCGGAAAGTCGGGTTCAGCAAGGACAGCCGGACCGCCGCCGAATTCGACATCAGTGGATTATTGAGGAAGGGGAAGAACACGGTCGCAGCGGAGGTTTACCAGTTCTGCGACGGCTCCTACCTCGAGGACCAGGACTATTTCCGGCTATCCGGCATCTACCGCGACGTCTGCATCTGGTCGGTGCCCCAACTGCACGTCCGCGACTTCTTCGTGAAGACCATCCTTGACCGCGACTGCCGCGACGCGCGGCTCCGGGTCGAGATGGCGGTCCACAACTGTGGCGATGCGCCGGAGAAATTCACCGTCGAGGCGAAACTGCTATCGCCCGGCGACCCTCCCGCTTTCCGGGGTTCGGCTTCGGGACGGGTCCGGGCGGGCGGCGAGACCGCGCTGGTTATTTCCGGAAACATAGACAACCCGGCGAAGTGGTCGGCCGAGGAGCCCAACCTTTACCGGCTCATCCTCACCCTGCGTGACATGCGGGGCCGGGTTGTGGAGGCAGTGCCATCCGACGTCGGGTTCCGGAAGGTCGAGCTCAAGGGCGGCGTCGTACTGGTCAACGGACGATACATCTATATAAAAGGGGTGGACCGGCACGAGCACGAGTTCAAGACCGGCCATTTCGTGCCGGAGGAAGACATGGTCCGCGACATCAAGCTGATGAAGAGGAACAACATCAACACCGTACGGACCAGCCACTATCCCAACCACCCGAAGTGGCTGGAGTTGTGCGACCGCTACGGCCTCTACCTGTTCGACGAGGCCAACATCGAATCGCACGGCATGGGCTACGGAAAGGAGTCGCTGGCCAAGGACCCCGCCTGGGGCCCGGCGCACCTTTTCCGCATCCGGAACATGGTGGAACGGGACAAGAACCATCCGTCGGTAATCTTCTGGTCGATGGGCAACGAGGCGGGCGACGGGGTCAACTTCCGGAGGTCCAGCGCGTGGATAAAGCGGCGTGACCCGTCCCGGCTCGTCCACTACGACCCCGCCCACACGGCTGCTCACGTCGATTTCGTCTCCTCGATGTATGCCACCATCGGACAGATAACCGCCTACGCCAAGTCGAAGCCACGCCGGCCCTTCATCTTCTGCGAATACGTTATTTCCAACGGCAACTCGGTGGGCAACATCGCGGATTACTGGAAGACCATCGAAAAATACCGGCCGCTCCAGGGCGGGTGCATCTGGCAGTGGGCTGACCACTGCCTCGAGAGGAAGGTGGACGGCAAGACCGTCCACGGCTACGGCGGCGACTTCGGCGACCACCCGCACGACGGCTATTTCACCTGCAACGGGCTGGTGATGGCCGACCGGACTCCCAAGCCGGCGCTGGAAGAAGTAAAGAAGGTTTACCAGGAAGTCGGCGTGAAGCCGCTGGACCTGGAAAAGGGGCGCCTGCGCATCACCAATAAATACTCCTTCCGAAACCTGGGCTTCCTGCTCGCAAAATGGAGGCTCGAGGTTGACGGCGAGACCGCCCAATCGGGCCGGCTGGGCATCCTCAATATCCCCGCCGGAGAGGGCAAGGTCGTTGACCTCCCCCTGCGCCGGCCGCGGACGCGGCCTGGTTCGGAATGCTTCCTGACCGTATCTTTCGCGCTGGCGGCAAGGGAGCCGTGGGCTCCCGCCGGAACCGTGCTGGCCTGGGAGCAGTTCGCGATGCCGTGGAAGGCGCCGGTGGCGCCGCCCGCGCGCGCGGGAAAGGTGGAAGTGGCGGCGGGCGCATACGGCGCGACGGTGCGGGGCCGGGGGTTCTCGGTGACGGTGGGCCGGGACTTCGGCCTGCTCGAATCCATCCAATACGGCGGGAAAGAATACCTGGCCCGGCCGATGGGACCCAACTTCTGGCGCGTCCCCACCGACCCCGATATCGCCAACGGCATGCCTGTCCGGACCTCCGTCTGGAAGAAGGCGAGCCGACCCGACCGTTCCGGCCACTTCACCGACACTACCCATCTCCGGCAGGTCCCCGGATTCGCGGTCAGGCGAAAGGGTGACGCCGTGGAGGTGGTGGTCGACTTCTCCCTGGCGGCGGGAGAATCAACCTGCCGGACGGTCTACACGATACGGGGCGACGGGTCCGTCGGGGTCGAAATGAGGCTCGCCCCCCGCGGAAGGAAGCTTCCGGAAATCCCGCGCATCGGCATGCAGGCGGGGATACCCGCGGCGCTGGACCGTGCCGAATGGTTCGGTCGCGGCCCCGGCGAGGGATACTCCGACCGGAAATCCGGCGAGGCAGTCGGGAAATACGCCGTCCGCACCGGTGACCTGTTTTTCCATTTCCCCCGGCCCCAGGAGAACGGCAACCGCGCCGACGTCCGCTGGTTCACGCTTACCGACGCGGCGGGCCGCGGCCTGAAGGTCACCGGCGAGGGGTCCATCAACTTCTCGGTGTGGCCCTGCACGATTAAGGAGCTCGAGGAAGCGCAGCACGATTTCGAACTGCCCGCGCGCAATTTCCAGACGCTCAACATCGACATGGCCCAGATGGGGCTGGGCGGCGACAACTGCTGGGGCGCGTGGCCCCATCCGCAGTACCTGCTCAAGCCAAACCGGGAGTATCGCTACGGATTCGTAATAAAGCGGGCCACCTGAACCAGGCCCAAGACGGAGGACTAAGTAGATGAAAGTATCGGTGCTGAATGAGGCACAAATCGGCATGCTCCACCGGACCTCGATGGAGATACTCGAGACCGTGGGCGTGCAGGTCCCCCACGAGGAAATGCTGAAGATGTTCAAGGAAGCGGGGGCAAAGGTGGACGCCGCCGCCCAGACGGTGAAGATACCGGAGAAGCTCCTGGTGAAGTGCCTCGGCACCGCCGGGAAGAAATTCGCCATTTATGGGCGCGACCGGTCAAAGCGGGCCGCCTTCGGCGAGGGGAAGCGCAACTACAACTCCACCGCCGGCGAGGCGCTCTGGATAGACGAAAAGACCGGCGAGCGCCGCTACACGACCATGGATGATGTCCGGACGGCCGCGCGGCTGGGCGACGGGCTGGAGCGGATTACCGTGGTCGGCGCGATGGCAGACCCCAAGGACATCCCGACGGAGTACCGGTGCGTCGAGGTGGCGGCGGAAATGCTCAAGAACACGACCAAACCCCTTACCTTTTGGTTCCACGACCGCGCCTCGGCGAAGTTCATCGTAGAATTGTTCACGGCCGCGGCGGGGTCCGCCGAAGATGCCGCCGCGCGGCCGTTCGGCTACCCCTTCTTCGAGCCCATCAGCCCCCTGCGCTTCCCCAAGAACGGCATCGACCTTTTGTTCGAGACCTGCCAAGTTCCCCTGCCGGTGCCCATCGGCCCGATGGCGCAAATCGGGCTGACCGCCCCCGGCACGCTGGCCGGGACGCTGGCGCAGGAAAACGCGGAGATACTGGCCGGCATGTGCATCACGCAGTTAATCAGGCCGGGCACGCCGGTCTGCTACGGCGGCATCCCCCACGCCTACGACATGCGCACGACCCAGATGATTTTCTCCGGTCCGGAGCAGGCGCTCATGGCCGTGGCCATGACGCAGATGGGCAAGCACTACGGGTTGCCGGTCTACATCAACGTGGGGCTGACCGACAGCAAGACCGCGGACGCGCAGGCCGGACTTGAGGCCGGCGTCACGCTGTCCTGCGGCGCTATGGCCGGCGCGGACATCTTCGGCCACCTGGGGATTTGCGGGGTGGACCTGGGCACCTCCACGACCATCCTGGTCATGCAACACGAGGTCGTGGGCTACGTAGAGCGGCTGATGCGGGATTTCGAGGTGTCCGACGAAACGCTCGGGCTTGATGTCATAAAATCGGTCGGAATCGGCGGCAACTTCATCGCCGAGGAACACACCGCGGAGCACTTCAAGAGCGAACTGTTCTTCCCGAAACTGCTTGACCGGGCCTTCTGGGAGGACTGGGTCGCCGGCGGAAAGAAGGACATGCTGGCGCGGTCCGTCGCCATGCGCGACGACATCATGCGCAACCACAAACCGGTCCCAATGGACGATGCCACGCTGAAGAGGGTGGACGCGGTGGTCGCCTCCGCGAAAAAGCACCTCATCCCGAAATAACGCGGTCGGAACCGGCTGACGGCTCCAACACCCCACCCTCTCCCGCTTCCCTTCGACTCGCTACGCTCGCTCAGGGTCCGGCGGGAGAGGGGGTACCATCCATTCCAACATCTTGCCTCTTACCCTCTCCCCGTGAGGGGAGAGGAAAGGGTGAGGGTATTGGAGACCACGGAATCTCCGGGGTTACGATTAGAAGTCATTTCAAAACCTCTAAAAGGGTGGCGTGCCGGGCCTGGAGCGGAGCTGAGCCGGCCGCTCCGGAGTCGCCGCGGGGCCTGACCGCTGGAGGCGCGCAGGCGGCCTTGCGCCGGTAGCGCCGCAAGCGGCCCTCTATGGGCCCCGCGTGCGACGGAGGACGCCTCGTATGATGACGAGGCCGGCTCGTAGTGAAGTGCAGCTGGGAATGAGGCACCGAACGGTCCGCGGAAGGCCCGGCCGCCGCCCAGGATAATCCGGTTTTGAAATAGCCTCTAGGGTAAGCGTTTGACGGAGGGCAAAATCCCGAATAAAGCGTGCGGCTCCTCCTGGTACCAGTAGGCGGTGGAAGAATAATCGTCGGAACGGCGGTTGTTGTGGCCGTGCTCTATGGTGACCCGGATGGACTTCCTGAACCGGATGGGGTCCACGAGGTGGTACCGGTAGCAGGAAATCTGCCCCTCCCAGTTCGGGCCGCCGGGCAATAACAGCCCGTTGTAGGGTCCGTTGTAGAACTGGTTGGGGCACCAGGCCATCCCGAAATAGTCCTCGGTCCCGGTCCCATGTATGGCCGGCGGCCACTTCTCGCCGTCCACGAAAATCATGTCGTCGCCCTCGCCGTACCAGTTGTGCTCGGCGGTATCGCGCCGGTTCCTGATGTCGAGGTGGCACCCCACATAATGCCCTCGCCCCTCCGCCTCAAGGATGGTGTAGTTGCCCTCCCCCGTCCGGTTCTTCCCCCCCCGTCCGGCCCAGCCCTGGTCATTCCTGAGCGTGTATTTCGACCACGGCTTCCCGTCGCAGGGATTCTCCCGGCGCCATTGGGCATGGAACCTGCCCAGCCCGGAAATCTCCGAGGCCGACCCGTATGACTCGTAATCAACATAGAAATACAGCGAGCCGATGGGCGAGGTGCTTTGGTTGACGACCTCGACGCGGGCGCCCCGGGCGAAGGGCATCGGGAACCAGCAGTTCATCGCCTTGCCGTCCTGCGGCGCCATCGAGAGGACCGGGGTCGAGAAATTGACCGTGCGACAGTGGCCCACCCCGAAGAAGTCGCCCAGCGGGACGAGGACGCTGGGGTTTTTCTCCCCGTCCCAGGACATCCGGAGAAGCGCCCGGCGGAGGATGAATTGGTCCGGCGAGCCCAGCGTAATCCAGATATGGGTAATGCACCCGGGGCCCTTGATATCGGCCAGCATTGCCGTCTTTCCCGACCCCACCTTCACAAAATCGGCGTTCCCGCCGCTGCGGTCGTAGGACGATGATCGCGCGGTCCGAACATCCTTCAGCAAGGCAAGCCTCTTCAGGTCATTCATGGGAACAGTTTACACCTCCCCAAAAATGGAAAGGCCGCGGAGGAAATCCGCGGCCTTTCCTGGTCAGTTATGCGGGGTTACCGCAGTTTGTGGTTCGGCTTTTTCGGCGGGTCGTTCGCGGGGCGCACGGCGCCTTTGGGGTTGTTCTTCCACTGTGGGGCCATCTCCTTGTTCACGGCGGCCCACTCGCCCGCCTGGTCCTCGCTCTCCACGATGGCGTCCACCGGGCACGCCGGCTTGCACGCGCCGCAGGAGATGCAGGTCTCCGGGTCGATGACCATGAAGGGTTCGCCCTTGTGGGTCCCGGGATAGATGCACTCCACGGGGCAGGCCGCGACGCACTGCGCGTATTGCTCGCCCAGGCACGGTTCCGCGATGACGTATGACATTGTTTTCCGCCTCCTTAAGTTTTAATTAAGCCGATACATATTCTAATGGGGAGAATGGGCAAAGGCAAAGATGATATGGCAATTACACAACCCTCACCCCCCAGGATTGGCCCTTGCCACCCCCTAACGGGGAGAGGGGGTGTTGCGTCACAGCTCCAAAAGGAACGTGACGGGTCCATCGTTAACAAGGTGGACGTCCATCATGGCCCCGAAAATCCCCGTTTCCACGCGCACCCCCAGCCCGCGCAGGGTTTCCACGAACAGGTCATAGAGGGGCTGGGCCTCCTCCCCCCGCGCAACCTCGTCAAAGGAGGGCCGCCGCCCCTTCGAGGTGTCGCCATAGAGGGTCATCTGGGAAACCGCCAGGACCGCGCCTCCCACATCGGCCAGGCTACGGTTCATTTTGTCGGCCTCGTCCCGGAATATCCGCAGTCCCGCGACCCGCGCCGCCAGCGCCTTTGCCATTCCGGGGGTGTCGCCCTTCCTGACCCCCATCAGGACCAGCATTCCGGTCCCGATGCGGCCGGTTTCCTTCCCGTTAACCGTGACCGCGGCCTCCCGGACTCGCTGGACTAGCGCACGCATTAAATTCCTTCCCGGCTCGGCACTTTCGCACAAAGGGAATCCGTTCCTTGCATCTCCGGTCCCCTCACCCTCTATGCCCATGACTCCCTCTGAACCCTGAGCGAGTCCGCGAGCCGAAGGGCCCGCTTCCCTTCGGCTCCGCCGCTTCGCGGCGTCGCTCAGGGTCCCGCGGTAGAGGGAGTTTCCTGGCCGAAGAACATTTAATAAAGACACCCTCACGGGCCAAAAGACGGCGCTTTTTCGCCGAGTTCATGCGGCCGCCGAACCCGCCCAGCGAGCCGTCCGCCGCGATGACCCGGTGGCAGGGGACGCGCGGGGCGAACGGGTTCGCCTTGAGCGCCTGCCCCACCGCGCGCGGCGAGGTCCGGAGCTTGCGCGCCATCCAGCCGTAGGAACGGGTTTCCCCCCGGCGAATCGCCGTTGCCAGCATCCACACCCTGCGCTGGAAGGGCGTGCCCCGGCCAGGGGGAAGGCGGAACCTCACTTCCGCACCTTCCGCCGTATGGCTTCCGCAAAGTCGCGCAGTTCGGGGATGCGCAGGACCCAGGCCAGGACCGCGAACACGGCAAGGCCAAGCGCGATGCCGCCCCCGGTCACCGCCGCGTCGACCGCCTTGGTCCCCCAGCCCGCGGCCGCCAGGCGCGCCCCCGCGGGGCCCGCCGCGAACCAGACCGCGCCTCCCATGGCCGCGGCTGCCAGGAGGCTCCGCGCCATGGAAAACGCGAGGGCCCCTCCGCCGAACCCCGGTATCAGCGGACGCAGGCGCACGAAAAGCCAGACCGCGCTCGCCAGCGCCACCAGGCTCGTGGAGAGCGGCAGGCCCATCACTCCCAGTTTCAGCATCAGGACCACCGAAAGAAGGATGTTGGCCAGAACGCTGATGACGGCGACGCGGACGGCGATGGACGGGCGTCCGGCCGCGTAGAAGGCGGGGGTGAAAACCCGGGTCAGGGAGTGTCCGATGATGCCGACGGCGTAGGCGACCGAAACCGCCGCGGTGATTCCGACGTCGGCCGCGCTGAACCGGCCGAAGCGGAAAAGCAGCCCGTTTATCTGCGGGGCCAGCGCGATGAGTCCCGCCGAGGCGGGCAACACGGTGAACGCCGCCAGCGCCGCCGCGTGGTTGAGGGGACCAGCGGCGGAGGCAGGCTTCCCCTCGCCGAACGCCCGGGCCACCACCGGGAACGCCGCGGTGGAAAGCGCCACGCCGAACACTCCCAGCGGCAGTTGCATGAGCCGGTTGCCATAGTAAAGGTAGGCGACGCTCCCCTCCGGCAGGAGCGAGGCGAGGATGGTGTTGACCAGCAGGTAGACCTGGGCCACAGAGTAGCCCGCGAGTGCCGGCATCATAAGCTTCCCCACCTCCGCGACCCCGGGATGCCAGGTGCGCCACTCGAAGCGGAAACCGAGCGACCGGGCCGCGGGCACCTGGACCAGCCACTGGGCCAGCCCGCCCAGCAGGACGCCCAAGGTCCACCCGTAAATCTGGGTTTCCGGCGTCTTGCCGAACAGGGGCACCACGGCAACCGCGCACAGGATGATGGTGAGGTTCAGCGCCACCGGCGCGAACGCCGGCGCCCCGAACTTCTGACGCGCGTTCAGGAGCCCCATCACGACCGCCGCGAGGCTGATGAAGACGATGAAGGGCATGAGCAGGCGGGTGAGCGAAACCGTCAGCCCGAACTTCCCGGGGGAGGAGTGGAACCCCGGGGCGAGCAGGCCGACTATCCAGGGCGCGGCGAGCACGCCCAGGACGATGACCCCCACGCCGCCCAGGATGACGATGGTCAGCATGGCCGCCGTGAGCCGGTGGGCCTCCCGCGGCCCCTTCTTGACCAGCGCCTTCCCGAGCGTCGGAATCAGCGCGGCCGACAGCGCGCCCTCCCCCACGAGGTCGCGCAGGAGGTTCGGGATGCGGAAGGCCACGAAGTAGGCGTCGGCCACGGCGCCCGCGCCGAACAGCGCCGCGTTCAGCGAGTCGCGCACGTAGCCGAGGACGCGCGAGACGAGCGTCAGCGAGCCCATCAGCGAGGCCGAGCGGACGAAGCCGGTACGAGAGTGCCGGTCAGCCATGGTTAACCCTCCGCCCTATCAACTCATCCCTCACCCGTAGGCCGGGGGGGGACCGGCGCGCGTAGCGGTTGAAGCATATTTAAAGCGGCTAGCGCCGCAACGCGATCGTGGACGGCCACCCTCTCCCGGGGAACGGGAGAGGGCAAAGAGGAATGAGGACGGCTATCGGCCTGGCTCAAGTTTGTAGTGCTTCAGTTTCTCCCACAGGGTCGTGCGGGAAATGCCCAGCGCCTTCGCGGCGCGGGTATGGTTGCCGCGGCACTCCTCCAGCACCTTCAGGATGTGCGCCCGTTCGATTTCCTCCAGCGAGCCGGCCGCCCCGCCCCCCCCGACCGCCCCGGCGGCCGGCGCCCGGATTTCCGCGGGGAGCCGGTCGGCTTCGAGCGCCTCTCCGCTCTCCTGCAGGATGGCCGCGCGCTCCAGGACGTTGCGCAGTTCCCGGATGTTGCCCGGCCAGCGGTAGGCGAGGAGCGCCTTCTGTGCCCCCGGCGAGAGCACCAGCGGCGAACGCTTGAGGTCACAGCATATCTCCGCCAGCAGCCGGCTAGCCAGGACGGGGATGTCCTCCGGCCGCTCGCGCAGGGGCGGAATCCGGAGATTTCCGACCTTGAGCCGGTAATAGAGGTCTTCCCGCATTTTCCTCTCCTTCACCGCCCGCTCCAGCTCAATGTTCGTCGCCGCGATAATGCGCGTATCCACGGTCAGGTCCTCGGTGCCGCCCACCCGCCGGAAGACCTTCGTGTCAATCGCCCGCAGGAGCTTGGCCTGCACGCCGGGGCTCATCTCGCCGACCTCGTCGAGGAAAAGCGTGCCATCCTCGGCCATCTCGAAGAGCCCCGCCTTGCGCGCCCGGGCGTCCGTGAAGGCGCCGGCTTCATGCCCGAACAATTCGCTCTCAAGAAGGGTCTCAGGTATGGCCGCGCACGAGATGGCGACGAACGAGCCGCCAGCCCGCGAGCTCGCTCCGTGAATGGCCCGGGCAATGAACTCCTTGCCCACCCCGGTCTCCCCCTCAATGAGCACGGTCACATTGGGATTCTGGGCGAGCTTCCGCGCGAATTCAACGACCGGCTTCATCGAGGGACTCGCGCTCTCCAGCGCGCCGAACGAATAGCGGTCGGTCAGCGACTTGCGCTGGGCGCCCAGCTCCAGATGGACGCGGCGTTCGCGGATGGCGTGGCTGATGAGCACCTTCAGGGCCTCGATGTCGTACGGCTTGAGCAGGTATTCCATCGCCCCAAGCTTCATCGCCTCGACGGCGTCGCGCAGCTTGTCCGAGGCGGTCACCACGATTACGGCGGCCTCGGAATCGCTGGAACGCATTTCCTTCAGGACTTCCAGCCCGTGCCGGTCGGGAAGGAACAGGTCGAGGATGACCACGGCGGGCTCATCGGAGGCGAACAGCGTCAGGCCCTCTCCCGCGGTGGCCGCCAGCGACACCCGCAGGCCGGACCCCTTCAGGGCGTATTCGAGGGACCGGCGCACCGCCGGGTCGTCGTCGATGACAAGAATATGCCGGGGCACGCTAGGCCTCCGTCGTGACGGCCGGCGCCGGGCCCGCGACGGGAAGGATGATGATGACCTCGGTGCCGCCGCCCGCCGCCGCCCGCACTTCGAGGTCACCGCCGTGCGCCCGGACATATTTCCGTGAGAGGACGAGTCCGAGGCCGGTTCCATCCTCCTTCGTGGTGTAGAAGGGCTGGAAGAGCCGCTCAGCCAGGTGGGCCGGGATGCCCGGGCCGGTGTCACGCAAGGTCACGATAACCTCCTCGCGTCCGCGCATCAGCCTGGTCCCCGTTTCCAGCCGTACGGTTCCCCCTTCCGGCATCGCCTCCGCAGAGTTGCGGAGGATGTTGGTGAAAACCTGTTCCAGCAGGGTCCCGTCACCCCGGACCAGGGAAGCCTGGGGGGAAAAGCGGCGCTCCACCGTGACGCGCCCCTCGGGCACCGCGCCCAGGGCCGTATGCAGGGAACGCTCGAGGAGCCCGTTCATCTCCAGCCAGTCCACCTGCAGTTGGGCGGCGCGCGCAACATCAAGGGTTTCCTGCACGATTCGGGTCACCTTCCCCACCTGCCCAAGGGAGTCGGTTACCAGGGCCCGCGCCGGGTCGCCGGCAGGGAGCCGCCCCTCCAGCGCCTGCAGGGTGTTATTAAGCGCCGTCAACGGGTTGCGGACCTCGTGGGCGATGCCGGCGGCCAGCTGCTGGAGGGAGCGGACCTGGTCCGCCAGCGCCTGCGATTCCTCGCGCGCCTCATCCTGCAGGCGGGCGCCGTGCGCAAGGTAGCTGGTAAAGAGCGCTACGGTGAAAAAAAGCGGGATGCGCAGGAGCAGGTTGGTGTCCAACAGGTAATTAGGCTCGCTGGCGCGCCATACGAGGAAAAGGTAGGCGGCGCTGACACCCAGCGCCAGCAGGACCCCGCTGGCGAGGCTACGGCTCATGGCCGCGGTGAGGAGGATGAGGAAGTAGGGCAGGTAGAAATCGGTGTCAAAACCCCGGACGAAGTAGATGGCCGTTCCCACAAACAGGATGTCGATTATGAACAACTGCATCCACTGGGTCGGGCGATAGAAATAGGGAAGGGGAATGCGCATCAGCGCCACGTTCCCCAGGGAGGCGAGGCTGACCAGCCCCCAGAAGACCTGCGGAGAGGAGCGCCCCGCCTCGGTGGTCGCCCCCACCACGGCCACTATCAGCACGAGTAGCCATTGCAGGACGACAACTATGCTCTTGCGGCTCCGAACCCATTCACCCATCCAGCCCATTTTAGACGGGAAACCGGGGGGGTGTTGGCCGTAAGGAAACCGGACGGCGGTCAGGATTCCGAACGGAAAACCGTATGCCATAAGGATTTACCGTATACCCGCAACAGTTCCCTGTTAGCACGAAATTTGCAATAATACCGACCGGCAGCCGATAGAAATCGGGCCAGTTAGGAGGTGAGATATATGAAGAACAAGAAAGAGCATGGGTTCACCCTCATCGAGCTGATGATCGTCGTCGCGATCATCGGCATTCTGGCGGCGCTCGCGTTGCCGAAGTTCGCGCAGCTCGTCGAAAAGTCCCGCGAAGCGGCCACCAAGGGGAACACTAACTCGGTACAGTCCGCGATCTCCATTTACTACGGGGACTCGGAAGGGCTGTATCCGACTTTCATCGAAACCACGTCCATGTACATGATGTCGCGTTACCTGGACAAGGTACCGCCCGTCAAGGCGACCCACTCCGGCATCGGGGCGGGAACCACGGAGAGCCCCTCGGGAACCGCCGTTGTTTACACAACGGACGAGGTGGTCGCAGCGACCAATACCGGGTGGAGGTACAACTCCGAATCGGGGCGTGTGTTCGTCAACAGCTCGGCGACCGACTCCAAGGGTGCGCCGTATTCAACGTACGGGTACTGAGCCGGCACTCGCCTGAAGGGCCGCAAGGCCCTTTGGCGATTGGCACTGAAATGAGTAACGGGGGGGGCCGTAAGGCCTCCCCCGGCTCATCAGGGGGAGCATGAAAGGCGGAAGGGCGGTAAAGCGGGAGAAGGGATTCACCCTCATTGAATTGATGATTGTCGTCGCCATAATCGGCATCCTGGCCGCGCTCGCCGTCCCAAAGTTCGCGCAGCTCATCGAAAAGGCCCGTGAGGCCGCGACCAAGGAAAACTTTGCCACGATACGCTCCGCCGTGGACATTTATTACGGTGACCACGAGGGGGTTTACCCCGAATACCTCGACGCTTCAAGCGCGTATGATTTCTCCAAATACATCGCCGACCATGTTCCCCCCGTGAAGGCCTCCCATGCCGGAATAGGCATCGGAACGGTCGAGAGCCCGGAGGGAACGGCCGTCATTTACACCACGGACGAACTCATAAACGCCACCGGAACGGGATGGCTCTACAACTTCAAGGATGGGAAGATTTTCGTGAACAGTTCCGCCACAGACTCCAAAGGCACCCCCTATTCAACCTACGGCTATTGACCGTTGACAGACGGCGCCCCGGCCTGATAACCTAACTCCCCTATGGCAAACCTGAAGTCATCCCGCAAGGACATCCGCCGCACGGGCCGCCGCACGGCCCGCAATTTGGGGCGGCTGACCGAACTGGATACCGTCCTGCGGGCGGTCCGGGCCGCGACCGAGGCAGGCAAGGCCCACGACGCCCTGCGCCGGGCGTCAGCGCTTCTAGACCGCGCGGCGGCCAAGGGGCTCCTGCATCCCCGAACCGCCGACCGGCAGAAGTCGCGCCTCACCCTTGCCGTAGCACGCAAGTTCCCCCCCGCCAAGAAATAGACGGCCCCACAGGGTCGCCGGCCTTTTAGTTTCCCGCTCCCCCCGCGCACAGTTCCAGCACCAGGCCTTCGAGGACGGCGCGCCCATCCGCCCCCCGCTTCAGCGCCGATTCGGCATCCGCAAGCGCCTTCATGAGTTCCGCAAACCGTTCCGGCTTGGTCCGGTTCACCATCATCCCCAGCCGGGACACCAGCGTGTAGGGCAGTTTCACCTCCCTCGCTATCTGGTAGTCGTTATGCCCCTGGCGCATGGCCTCGGCCAGCGCCACGAGCTTGCGCAGCTGTCCCACCAGGAGGGCGTGCAGCTGCAGCGGGTGCATATCGGCCAGGAGCCGCTTGAGGAACACGAGCCCGCGGTCAACGGACCGCTCCACGAAAAGGGAATCGAGGAACTGGAAAACCGAGGGGGGCGCGGCCTCGCCGGTCAGCGCCGCGACGTCCCCCGGACCGATGGCCCGCCCCTCCCCGCCCATCCAGGCCGCAAGCTTCTCCAGCTCACGCTCCAGCCGCATCTGGTCGCCTCCGCCGGTGCGTTCCGCCAGTTCCCCCGCCGCCCCCGGCGCCAGCTTCAACCCCAGTGCGTTGGCATGCTCCTCAATCCAGTCGAGCAATTCCTCCTCCCGGGGAGGCTCGCATTGCACCGCCATTCCGGCCTTCCGGGCCGCCTCGAAGAGGGCGTCGCCCTCCCATTCCGCCGCGCCCCGCCCCTCCGAAACAAGCACCAGCACCGTGAACGGGGACGGTGACCCGAGATATTCCACGAGCGGGGACGATGCCACCTCCCGTTTCGGGCCGCGCCTTTTGAAGCGGAACTCCTCCGCGCGGCGCACGAGCAGGAACCGGCGCTTGCTCCCGAACGGCGGGGTACCCGCGGAATCCGCCACCTGGGCTTCCGTAACCTCCCCCGCCCACACCGTCTCCGCGTCGGTCGAGCGCCAGGCCTCCGGAACGGCGGTATCCCGCAGGCGCAAGGTCAGCTTTTCCTTCAGCCATGGGCTTTCCCCCACGATGAAATAAACCGGCGCAAGCTTGTCAGCGGAAAGCCCCCGGAGCGTCGCCTCCCCCGGCGCAAATGACGCCGACCTCGCTCCCCTTCCCCAGGCCGTCATTGCGCTGCCGGTTTGGCCTGGCTCGCCTCTTCCTTCAGGTAGAAAACCGTGAGCGCGACCGGCACATCGTCGATGAACGCCTCCACGGTATAAGTGCCCGGCTCATCCGGAACGCTCTTCTGGCCGTTCTGGGCGACCACCGCCTGCAGGCCCACCGGCGTCGACAGCAGCACCTGGCCCACCGGTCCTTCGGGCATGTCCAGCTTCTTCGGGTTGACCGACTTGGAGATTTCCGCGAAAACGGCCCCGTGCGGGTCCTTCCAGACCAGCCTGACATCGCGCGGTGACGGGTCGTAGGGCTTGAGCAGGAAGTACCCGAAATACTGGACGTGGGTGCTGCGACCCTTGAAGAAATAGTTCTGCGTGTTGGCCGGGAACAGGCTGTTGGGCATCAGGCCCGAACAGGTGGTTACCAGCCCGGCCAGGACATGGGCCGCGGCGGGCGCGCCCGGAACCTCGAGAGCCGCCCCCGGCTTCTTGCCGGCTCCCAGCGCGTACCAGTAACCCTGGGTCCGGTGCGCGGCAATGTCCACGAAGCCCTGCGTGCCGGGCGGAAGAGTGGCGACCAGTGAGAGGCCGCCCGAAAAGGTGCCGCGCCAAATCTCGAAGGCGCCCTCCGGTGTCGTCGACCACGAGAGATATATTCCCTGGGGAGTGCGCCAGGCGGTGAGCCCCGAAGGGCCCAGCCCCGCGGCCGGGGCGGGGGAAGCGGGCGCGGCCGGCTGGACCGTCGCGGACTTCGCGAAGCATCCCGCCATTGCGGCGGCGAGCAGGACGGCCGAAATAGTGCGCATGCCTTGAAGACAGGATAGACCTTCCGGCCCGCCAGGGCAACCCGGCGGCGCAATCAGCGGGACTGGCGGGTCCCCTCCGCCATGATGTTCAACTCCAGTTCCGACGATTCGCCGCCCGTGTAATCCGGGTCGTTCGGGTCCACGTTGACTATCTTGAACCGGTACCGGCCGGGCGGCATTCCCAGCAGGGAAAACTGCGGCTCCAGGAGCGGGGTATCGGTCAGCTGGCGGAATTCCGTCTCGTCCTTCCGGCGCGCGAAGACGTGCCAGGCCGGCCCGGCGCCCTGCCAGGTGAGGACGGGATCATCGCCCTTCCGTGAGAACCGCAGCGACCCCAGGTCCTGGTACCGGTCCACCCCGCCGAACCGGACCGAGAACTCGAGCCGCTGCGCCTGGCCCAGCTCGCCCAGGGAAGACGCGTTGTAGTCGAGCTTCAGCATGACTTCATGGCCGAACAGCTTGATGGGATGCATGAGTCCCGCCCCCCAGGTGAGTCCGCCCTCCGTGCCGCCTTCGCGCCATCCCACCCGGCCCGAAAGCAATTCCAGGAACACCATCTCGCCGCCCACACCGGTCACCGCGGTGGTGTCCACGGCCAGCCGAGTGTCCGCGACCGCCAACGCCCGGACGTTCTTCCCCACCAGGAACTGCCAGCTCGCGCCGGTCACGAGGCCTATCGGCAGGGCGCTGCCGCCCTCCTCCGCCACGACCCCCAGATTTTCGCCGACCATGCCGAACCTCAGCCCGGATAACGGGGTGTCCCACAGGAGCCCCGTCGAAAGCCCCAGCCCCAGCATGGTGCGTGTGCTCATCTGCTGGATAACGCTCTTGGCGCTGACTCCGGCCTTTACGCGGTCCAGCCCGGGAATGGGAGTTCCCCATCCCACGGTCAGCAAGATGTCCCGCGGGTCGAAGACACCGGAGGTTTCCTCGAACATTCCGTCCGGCCTTTCGTTGACCCGCTTCACGCCGCCGTAATCCAGGACGGTCGCCGCCGCCGCCAGCGTCCCGACAAAGGGGACCGGATAGGCGTAGCCCATCGACTGGTAGCTGGTGCCCAGGATGTGCTGGGAATGCAGGACGCTGAATTCCGGCACGAAAAGGTTGGCCAGCCCCGCCGGGTTCCAGTAAAGGGCGTTGATGTCGTCGGCCAGCCCGGCGAAGGCCGAGCCCATCGCGGCGGGGCGGGCGCCGGGGCCGACCTTGAGGAAGGGCATGGCGGTGGTCCCCGGCCCGCCCGCAAGCGCCGCCGATGCCGCGAGCAGGAGCGGCACTGCCATATTGGCCAACCCTACTCGCAGGCTAACCCACATACCTTGTCTTCCCCCCGCTCCAGCTTCGGTTGCCCGGAGACTCCCTCTCCCGTTCCCCGGGAGAGGGAGCGCCTTGCCAGGGAGGGTGAGGGATGAGTAAGCGGATATGCTTTGCTCTCGGGTCCCCTCACCCTCCCCTCTCCCCGAAGGGGAGAGGGTCAGAAAAGGCGCCACGTCCCTCATTTCACCACCTGTATCTTTCCGTGCTTCCTGGCCCCTGATGGGGACTTGGCCAGGAAGAGATAAACCCCCGGCGCCACCCGGGTCCCCTCCCCGTTCCGGCAATCCCACACCGCCAGCCCCTTCCCGTCTGCCTCCAGCGCCTTGATGCGGTCGCCCGCCACGTTAAAAATGGTCACCTTTGTGAATGCCGGCATGCGCCTGAACTTGACCGAGCCGCCCAGGGCGCGGTCGCGGTCGCAGGGGTTGGGATAAACGACCATCCGATCAAGTGAGTCCTCGGTCTCCCTGACCTCAACGGGTGGCGCCGGCAACGCCGCCGTGGCACCTCCGTTGGCCGGCGTCGCCGTCCCCCGGAATTCAAGCGTTCCCCCGCCGGTGGCCTCGTAAACCCAGGTGAAGGTGACCGAAGTGCCCGGAGCCAACCAGCCGGTGGTCGAGGGAGCGGGACCGCTGACGAGAACGGCCTTTCCGGTTCCCCCCAGGACCAGATCCGGCACGACGTCCAGGGCCGTCAGCAGGCCGGTGGAATCAACTTTCATGGTCACGGTCACCAGGTCCGCCAGCCCAACCACCGGCGGCCCGGCCGAAATCACGGCGCTGAGCCCGACCGAGGTGGTTATTAGGGACGACACGGTGGATGACACGGCCGTATAGCCCGCGCACGCATAACCGCCTGCCGAAGCGGTGAAATCCACCCGGCCCCCGCCGGTCGAAGTGAAGGTCCACTCGAAGGTCTGCATGGCCCCCGGCGTCAGCGTTACCGGCCCCGGCGGCACGGGGGGCACGACCGCCGTCACCCTTCCCCCGGGCAGTGCGGATATGGACGGCATCACGTTCCCCACATCCGCTCCGCCGGTGTTCGTCACGGTCAGCGTGACCGTGATGACTCCGCCCAGCATGGTGGAAGACGGCCAGGATGTGGAAAGCGCGGAGAGCGCACCGCTCACGAGGACGGTTGCCCCCCCCGAAACCACCGGTCCCAGGGACAGCGGCAACCCCGAATTGGCGTCTGTACCCGTAACCGTGATGGAAAGGCCCAGGGCGCCCGGGGTCGCGCCGGTCATGGTCCAGGTAAAGACGCGCCAATTCCCGCCCGCCAGCGTTACGGGCATCGGCGGGGACGGGCCGGCCAGCGGGGCAAGTGAGCCAGGGCCCGTCACAAACAACGGGCTTGCCGTCACGGCGTTTGCGTCTCCCCCGCCCGTGTTGGTGACGGTTAGGGTCACCATTACCGCGCTGCCCGAACAGACCGTCCCGGAAAGGATGGAGAGCCGGGCCGCCAGCGCCGCTGGCGCCGTGATTACCTCCGGGTTCGAGGTAACCGGACCGGAGGTGAGCGTCAGCCCGCTGTTATGGTCGGTTCCGGTGGCCGTGGCCGTGAAGGCAATGGTTCCCGCCACGCTCCCCGTGTAGGTCCAGGTGAAGGTCAGCGAGGTTCCCCCCGGAATGGTCACCGGGAAGGACGGCAGGGGGCCGTCCGCCTTGGTCGCGCCGCCGGTCCCGGCGATGGTGAACCACGCGGCGTCCACGCCATCCGCCGCCGCCGTCCCGGCGTTGGTGACCGTAAGCGTGACCAGGAAATCCTGGCCGATGTTACGCGGCGACGGGAAGGCATACAGGGACGCGACCAGTGCGGCCGGAGCCACGATGGTCAGCGGAACGGCTCCCCAGCCCAGCCGGAGGCCGCCACAGGTGGAACCTTCGGCGGTCAGGCTGAAGACGGGGGTACCGGCCCCCGAAGTGGACCAGGTCCATACGAAAGTTGTTGCGCTGGCGGGCCCGAGGGAGAGCGGGCCGGGCGGCTCCGGTCCGGTCTTTAACAGGACCAGCCCGGCTCCCGGACCGACCTGCGCGGTGGGCAGGATGCCATCCACGTTGGCGCCGCCGGTGTTGGTGACGGTGAGCGCCGCCGTCACCCACTGCCCCGCTGAAACCACTTCCGGATAAATGACGACGGTCGCGGACAGCACGCCCGCATCAAGGACCGTCAGCGTGGATGACACCGCAAGCCCGGCGGAAAGCGGCCATCCTGCGTTGGCGTCCGCTCCCGTGACCGTCGCGGAGAGGTCGATGTCCCCGGGGGCGGAGCCGGTGAACGTCCAGGTGAAGGTCATATTAGTGCCGCCCGGAACCACGGCCGGCATCGGCGGATACGGGCCGGCCGCGGCCACCGCACTGCCCGAACCGGCCACGCGCGGCGCCAAAGTGGCGACGCCGGAGGCGTCCGCGCCGCCGGAATTGCTCACCGTGAGCGTCACCAGGAAGCCGGACCCGAGGCAGACGCTCGCCGACAGCGCCGAAAGCGAGGCGGCCAGGCTCGCCGGAGTCACCACGGTCGTGGACATCCCCCCCAAGCCGGTTATCGCCGTCGCCCCACAGGCCGTCCCCTCGGCGGTGGCGGTGAACTGCGCCAGCCCCAATCCGGAAGCAGACCAGGTCCAGACAAAGGTGGTCGCGGTGGCGGCGGCAAGCGACATCGGCCCCGGCGGCAACGGGCCATCGATGACATCCACGAACGGAAAACCCGGCCCCACAAAGAGCGTGGCGGAAAGGCCGTTCACGGTGAGCCCGCCGGTGTTCGTGACCGTGACGGCGACATTGAACCATTGACCGAGGGTGGCCTTCGGGGGTGAGGCCACTGCGACGGACAGCGACCCGCTTGACAGGACGGCGTTGGATGTTCCCTCCGTAAGGTATGTCACCGGGTCGTCCGCAACCGTGGCCGAGGACCGGTTTAGGATTAGCGAACCTCCGGTAAGCGTGGCCGAAACTGTCGCCTGGAACAGCACGAAACCCGACTTCCCCGGCGCCACCCGGTCCACGGTCCATCGAAGGAGCAGGGAAGGGCCGGCCCCATCGACTGGCTCCCCCGCCGTCCACGGACCTGCGGCCGCCGTCGCATAATATGGATCCACCACGGGAGTGCCGGTGTCGTCGGCCTGCGCGAAGAAGACAGAGCCCGGATTGGCGTAGGTGGTCCCGTTGGGAAGCGTGTCGGTCAGGGTGAGGCCGTAGGCCGTGCCGCCGCCCGCGTTGCTCCACGAGACGGTGTAGGTCAGCACCCCGCCCGCGCAAACCCCCACGGCCGGGGAGACCTCTTTGTGCACCACCAGGACGGGCGACCCCAACGCCACCGCGCTGGCCTCCATCGAGAGCAAGCTTTCTGCGCCCAAGACGTCGAAGGCAAGGACCCGGTAGAAGTAGCGGGTGTAGGGAACGGCCGTCGCGTCCACGAAGGTGGACGTCGCCGCGCCCACGACCGACGTCAGGTAACTGCCCTCGGTCACCCCCGCGAAGGTCTGGCGGAATATTTTGTAGCCCTGTATGGCCCGCGTCCCCCCCACGGACGGCGTCCACTGAAGCCCGACATAATTGGTGTATCCATCAGCCGTAAGGCCGGAGGGGGCGTTCGGTGGATTGAAAATGCCCAAATCGTAGCGCACGACGGAAAAATCTTCCCCTTCATCCCTTACCTGTTCTCCTCCGACCGCAATTACATCCTGAGTTGAACCAGAATAATCCGGCGTAATCCCATTGAGTACGTCATCACCGCTCACCAATCCGTCATGCGTCGCCGATGAAATGAAATTCCCGGCATTGTCGTACTTCCTTACAACCCAATTCCGGCCCTGGCCAACCACGGTTTCGTAACCGCAGACATAGATATTGCCAACCAGGTCCACCGAAACGCCATTTGCACGATCATCACCGCCAGATGGTCCGTTGTAATCGATAGACCAAAGAACATCACCGACCGAACTATATTTGATTATTCGCCAGTTATATCCTTGCCCCAAATCCATACGCTCTTCATAACCAGCGACTATCACATTTCCATTGCGGTCAAATACGACGGACTGCGCTACATCATTCCCGTTTGCAGGGCTGTTATAGGTGCGGCTCCAAGCAATGTTGCCAAAATCATCCAGTTTTATTACGAGCCAGTTTTCCGCCTGGGCCAAATCAGTTCGCGTCTCATATCCTGCAACTGCAAATAATGATTTCATCTCAAGCCAATCCCAAGCGACCGCCTTGGCTTCATCATCAGCATTAGCAGGACTGTTATATGTTTTACTCCATATCCTGTTACCTGAATCGTCATAGTAATCAATAAGCCAGTTCTTCCCCTGAATGAGATCGGGTCTCTGTTCCGAACCAACCGCGAGTTCCGTCAAGGGACCGTCGTCTCTCGCAACACCATAATAAACATCGTCGGCATTACCTAGGCTGTTGTATGTGCGGGTCCAAACAACATTGCCGGGCACATTGCCGTAGCGCCTAATAACCGCGTTAGCTCCTTCACCAACATCCCCCCGCCATTCTGATCCAACAACGAATACGCGGAATATAGCGGAGTCCATGTTGGCCGAAACCCCATTAGCGATATCATCCCCATTACCGAATCCATTCATGGTCCTTGTCCAAAAGACAGTTCCGCTTGAGTTATAACGCCCCACCAGCCAATTCTTGCCCTCAAGAAAGTCCGCGCGCTGTTCAAATCCGCCAGCATAGAAGAATCCAGCAAGGTCTATTGCAACCCCTTTTCCTTCTTCATCACTGCTGGCTGGGGAGTCATATAACTTGATCCACGTCAGCGGTGGTTCAATGCGCTTACCTGTAGTTGTCACGGAGAACGGAAGCGCGAAGTTGCTTAAAAACCACGAGTCGCATGAAAGCGTGGCTGAGGCATACGATTCCATGACAAGTTCCGCGCCCGCGAGCGTGCTCATTTGATAGGAAAGGATTCCGCTCGTTCCCAGCCTCAATTCCGAGACGACCCACCGCAGGTAGAGCGGCTCCCCCGTTCCGTCCGGCGGCTCGCCCGGCGTCCAGGGTCCCGCTATATCCGTCGCCCACGCCGTTCCTGTGACCGTCGATGCTCCGGTCAGGGTGAAGCTCAGCGAGGGCGCTGTATATGTTCGTCCATTAAACGAATTCGCCTGCGTGGTTATCACGATGTTGTAGCCCGTGCTGGACCCCGAGTTGCTGAATGAGAGCCGGTATAACTGTGCCTCCCCGCCATTCACGTAAATGGGGTCGGGATTCCGGTATTTCAGCGTGATTTCCGGATTGCACGGTTCCAGGACTATCGACTTCGCGAACGCCTCCATGGACAGCAGCCCTTCCGCGCCCAGGACATCGAAGGCCGCCACGCGGTAGTAGTAGGTGGTTCCCGGGACTATGGCGGCGTCCACCCAGATGGATGTCGCCGCCCCGCCGACGGACGTCAGCAGGGTCGCGGCCGTGGACGTCACGCCGGCGAAGGTCTGGCGGAAAATACGGTATCCCTGGATGGCCCGCGAGCCCGGCGAGGAGGGCGACCATTCAAGGCCGATGTAACCGATGTACCCCGTGGCGGTGAGCCCCAGGGGGGCAGTGGGCGGGACGAAGACGGCGAGCGCGAAACGCGCGGCGGCGAAATCCTGGCCCTCGCCCCTCACGTCCTCCGCGCCGGCCACCACGACGGCGGACGTGCCCGGAAGCTGGGTTACGGCGTAGGCCACGTCAAATCCGCTGATAAGGCCGTCGTGGCTCTGGGAGTCAACAAGGTTTCCCGCCGGGTCATACTTGCGCACCAGCCAGTTGGCGTCCTGGCCTAGGTCCGGGCGCGCCTCCACCCCCGCCGCAATGACATTGCCGGACCCGTCCACCGCCACCCCGACGGCCCCATCGCCGGCATTGGCGGGGCTGTCGTAGGTGGCGCTCCACATTTCGTCCCCCCCGCCGTCCCACTTGATGATGCGCCAGTTGGAACTCTGGCCCAGGTCGTTCCTCTGTTCGTATCCCCCCGCCACCACGTTGCCCCCACTGTCCACCGCGACGCCCCAAATCTCGTCAACGAAATTCCCGGGGCTGTTGTAGGTGCGGCTCCACAGAAGGACCCCCCACGGGTCGTATTTCCTCACAATCCAATTCAACGACTCGCCGATGTCAGCACGGTCCTCGATGCCACCCACAAAGACATTGCCGGCGGGGTCGAACGCCGCCCCGCGCGGGTAATCGGACCCATTGCCGGGGTCGTTGTAGGTGCGGCTCCAGAGGAGGCTCCCGCCAGAATCGTATTTCGTTACCACCCAGTTGTCTTCCTCGCTCAGGTCCGCCCTCTTCTCGTATCCGGCCACCACGATGTTCCCGCTCCCGTCCGCCGCCACGCAGTAGGCCCGGGTGTATCCCGCCGGGTCGGGGTCGGCGTAGGTCCGGCTCCACACCAGGTTCCCCGCGCCGTCATACTTGCGCACCAGCCAGTTCTCTAGGCCGACGTCGGCGCGCTCGTAACCGACCACGATGGCGTTACCGCTCCCGTCCACGGCGACCCCAAGCGCCTCGTCGCCCAGGTTCTCCGCGCTGTTGTAAGCGGTGCTCCACAGGAGGTCGCCGCCCGGGCTGTACTTGCGCACCAGCCAGTCGTCGCCCTGCCCAATGTCGGCGCGGCTTTCCCACCCCACGACGAAGGCGTTTCCGGCGCCGTCCGCCGCGACCCCGCTGGCCGAATCGGCCCCTCCCCACGGGTCGTCGTGGAGCCTAAACCACGCAAGCGGTGAAATGATGCGCTTCCCCGTCGCCGTCGCCGTATAGCCGAGTTCCGACTCGTCAGTCAGCAGGGAGTCGCAGGACAGTGTCGCCGAAACGGAAGTCTCCATGACCATCTCCGCCCCGGCCAGCGTCAGGGTACGCCAGGACAGCGCGCCGCTCTCCCCCGGGCGAAGCTCGGAAACGACCCAGCGCAGGTAAAGCGGCTCCCCCGCCCCGTCGGAAGGCTCGCCCGAGGTCCATGGACCCGCCAGGTCCGTGGCCCACGCGGCGTCCAGGAGCGTCCCCACCCCCCAGAGGGTCGAGCTGAACGAGGGCGCCACATAGGTGCGGCCGGCGAACGAGACATCGCCGGTCGTGATGACCAGGTTGTAGGACGTGTCCAGACCGGAATTGCTGAGCGAGAGGCGGTAGAACTGTATCTCGCCGGCCGCCGCGTAAAGCGGTTCGGGGTTGCGGAAGGACAGCGAGGGGGCCGACGTACAGGCGGCCTCCGCGGGGGCGGCCAGCACCGCCCACAGCGCCGCGGCGGCGGAAACGGCGGCGAGGCCGGCCCGCCTCATGTCCCCGCCCCCGGACCCGGAAAAGGCCCGGCCGGAATCCCGGAATTCGTGATTATCTCCACTCCTTCGGCGCGACAACCCCCCTCATTGGCCGCTACCAGGCAATGCCCGGTGGGGCTGGTTTGAATGTAACATCGCCGCGCAAACCCGGTCAAAGAAATGTTGGACACCGGAAAACGGCTTCTCTTGCTTATGCACTTGCCTCCGATAAACGGGCTCGGGGGCGGCCTTCGACGGCCCTCTGCCGGTCGTTTCGTAGTCCTGAGCGAGCGAAGCGAGTCGAAGGACGGAGAACGCGCGGCCACGGTGTCCGGGAAGCCTTGTCTTCCAAGGCTTCCCGGACGAGCGCGGTAGTCTGCGGGCCGCGTACTCGCGGCCGACCGGCAGCGGAGCGAACCGCACGCGGTGGGCGCGGTGAGCGTGCCGGAGAAGGCCGCCCCCGAGCCCAGAAGAGGATTCGGAGTCAAGTGCCCAAGCACACGGCCCCTTTGTTCCCTGATTATTCTTCTTCAGGGGAGGCCGGCCGGGGGGTCGCCTTCGGGGACGACTCCATCGGGAGCGGGGCGGGTTTCGCCGGCATGAGTTCGGGGGCGGCGGGCGCCGCCGGGGCCGGAGCCTCCGGGGCCGGCATGGGCTCGGCCGGAACGACCTCGGGCGCGACCGGACCCTCCGGAGGCTGCTGCTCCATCTGAAGCTCCCTGGACTGCTCCGGCGGCTGGATGACCAGTTCCAGTTCCGAGGAGGAACCGTGGGTGATTCCCGGGTCGTAGGGATCGACCTCGACCACCCTGAACCGGTATTTCCCGGGCGCGATGCCGATAAGCGCGTACCGGTTCTCCTCGAGCGGACGGTCGGTCAGCTGCCTCCACTCATCCTCGTCCGAACGGCGCATCAGCACGTACCACGCCTGCCCCTTTCCCTCCCAGGTAAGCACCGGCTCCCGGCTTCCCCGGTCCAGCCGGAGCGTGCCCAGGTTCTTGAGCGGCGAGCCGCCGATGCGGGCCGTGAGCTGGAACCGGTGCGAGGTTCCCAATATGCCGAACGAGCCGGCGTTGTAGTCGAGGCGCATCAGGATGTCCCGGTTGAACCATTCCACCGGCTGGGAGAGCCCCAGGCCGAAGGTTCCGCCCCCCTCCGCGCCCCCGCCGCGCCAGCCGAGGCGCACGGAAACCAGGTCGAAGGCGAAGGCCTCGCAGCCTATGCCGAATCCCGCGGTAGTGTCCACCGACAGCCGCATGTCCATCGAATAGAGCATCCGGACGCGCTCGCCCAACTGGGCGCCGTAACTCCCTCCCACCGCCCATGAAATGGGAAGCGCCTTCACGCCGCCTGCCGACGCCGCACCGAGGTTGTCGGCCACCGTCCCCAGGCGCAGGTTCTCCGCCGGGGTGTCCCACAGCGCGCCCGCCGTGAAGCCAAATCCGGGATACACCTTCCCGCTCAACTGCTGGAAGGTCATCTTCATGCTGACTCCCGCCTTGACCCGTTCCAGCCCGAATATGGGCGGGAAGGCGCGGCCCCAGCCGCCCGTGAAGAAGAGGTCCTGCGGATTGGCCGTTCCCAGCTTCCCGCCGAACAGCCCGTCGGGCTTCTCGCCGGTCCGGTCGAACGAACCATAGTCCAGCACGGTGAGGGCGGCGGCGAAGGTTCCGATGGCCGGGAACGGCTGGGCGTAGCCAATCATCTGCTCGCTCGTATCCACCAGGTACATCGCGTGCAGGAAGGTCACTTCGGGCTTTTCCAGGTTGGCCAGCCCCGCCGGATTCCAGAAGAGCGAGTTCATGTCGTCGGCCAGCCCGATGAAGGCCGAGCCCATCCCGCCCGGCCGGGCCCCCGGCGCCACCTTGAGGCCGGCCGCCGCCGTCGAGCCGGGACCCCCCGCCTGCGCCGACGCCGTTAATGCCAGCACTACCAGCGGAATGAATACTCCCGCCGCTTTCCCGAAACATGAAAGGGAATTGGATTTTCTCATAATAACTTTCCCCCCAATGCTTTTTCCCCGCGCAAGGAATCCGGAGGTCCTCCGCCTCCCTGCCCGGCCCCCCAGGCAACCCCGCCTGGAACTTTGCCTCCCTTGTTGGTAACCGGCAATTCCGCGGTTTGAGAAGCTGCACTGACGCCATCCGAGGCAATGGCGATTAAAGAATACAACCCCCCTCGCACGAGGCGCCCCTGTTCATCCATACCATCCCAGTAAATGTGATTCATTCCAGCGGCGCATTGCCTTTCGGTGAATTGCCTTACGGTTCTACGATGCTTGTCATACACAAGAACCGTCACTTTCGCGGCCTTTCCAAGCACGAAGGAAACGTCCAGCATGTCGCCGTTCTTCGAATTGAAGGGGGAAGGAACGAGGGAAAGCGCGGAGACGGACAGCACGCCGACACCAGCCGAAGGCGGCACAGGGGAGCCGGAGGACAGTCCGCTCCCCGGAAGGCCGAGATCAAACCGTATTCCAGCTTGTCCCGGGACGGCCGGAAAACGGAGTCGCTCAGGCCTCAAGGCATTCAGTACCGTCAACGCTGGAGGCAGGGAGAACCCGAATACCTGCACCCGGTTGTTGTGGGTGTCGGCGATGTACAGGAGCTTGTTCACGCAGTCCCACGCCAGCCCGTGTGGCTCGTGGAACCTGCCTTCCGCGGAGCCGAATCCGCCGAAACGGGCCAGTTCATTGCCCGCAAAGTCCATCAGGATCACCTCGTGGTTGCCCGTGTCCGTGACGTAGAGGTGGGTGCCGTCCGGCGACAGCGCCACCCCCCAGGGGTGCTTCAGTTTCCCGCCACCGTCCAGCGCCCGGATGAAGTTCCCCTCTCCGTCGAACGCCTGAATCCGGGAGTTCATCATGTCCGCGACATACACCGTCCCCTCCGCGTCCACGGCCAGCCCGGCGGGCTGGCGGAACCGGCCGTCGTCCCCACCGGAGCCTCCGAAGGAGAAAAGGAAAGTCCCGTTCCCGTCAAACGCCTGCACCCGGTCGTTCATCGTGTCGGACACCAATACGTGGCCGCCGGAGTCAACCGCCAGGCCTGAGGGCTGTTTTAGTTGACCCGGTCCAGCCCCCTCGCCGCCAAAGGCGAGGATGAATGAACCCTGCCGGTCAAATGCCTGAACGCGGTTGTTCATCCGGTCGGCCACGTACAGCCGCTCTAACCCTCTCCCGTTCCCCGGGAGAGGGCAGGGTGAGGGATGAGTTTCATCGCCCGGAGCGAACGCCGCCACACCCTCCGGCTGGCTGAAGTTCCCCTCCGAAACGCCGTGCCGCCCGAACTCGAAGTCGAACTCAGCCATCGAGTTGAACGCCTCGACGCGGTGGTTCTGCGTGTCGGTGACATACAGCCTCCCGCCGGAGTCCACCGCCACCCCCACCGGCAGTCGCATCTCCCCCGCCCCCTGCCCCTTCATCCCGATGGACCTCACGAACACGGGAACCGGGACGGGCGAGGGAGGAACGACGATGGTCCCCGGCTTGCCGCCCTTGAATGCAATAACACGCCCTGGAACTCCGGCTGGCCAGTCCCCTGTCGAAACATCGCGCAGGAAACCGCTCCCGGGTTTTAACTGCTGAACAAGAGTGCTGTTCTTTGCGACATCAATGTCAAACCAAGAAGGTGCCTGATCTAGAATAAACCATACCAGTCCATACATTTCATAATATGCCAAACCTGCCTGAAGAATGGCGATTCCGACCGGATTAAATAATAGTGTCGCGCTACCCAACACCGTTAGATAAATCGCTGTTTCCCGAATGATGTCCAATTTCCCACCGAGTTCAACAAGTTTAGCCATTGGTGCGCCAGCATTGGGAGTATTTTCAGTTACCAGCAGCTCAACGTTATTGTTGTAGTAGGGACTCATCAGATATCGTCTGCTTATAAGCCCGCCAGCGCTGAATCCTACCAGCCTGAACTTATTAACCGTGATTCCTTCTGCTGCATATTCTTCCTTCACCTTTTCCAGCCACGACTTGCCGAGAGGACCGGAATGATATGAATCGTCCCCCAACTCTCTGGCCAAAGTATACATATCAGCCCATGAGTCAGAAAAAGAATACGCCTTGACCGGAACACCCTGAGAGGTTAAAAGGCTGATTACCCCGGAATCTTCCCAGTCTTTCGCGGAACCGCCCATGCCAGCAACGAGGACAACAGGTGTTATCTGATATTCTGCAAATGAATTTCCTCCTCCAAATAACAACCCGAATAATGCGATCAGCACGCAAAAGATTTTCTTAAATAAACATTTTCCTATAAATCGGCGCAGGTTGTATCTCGCTATTGGATTTTTCATTTCGAAGTCGCGTTTAATATGGCTAGAGCCCCGACTAGTCCGATAAGCGCCCCTGATATCCCACCTATCATCATTCCATTAATCACTGGATCTTTACTCTTTCCAGGTTGACTATATCCTATCAAACCTCCAATATATATTCCTGCAAGACCGCCTACGACTATACTCGCACATCCAATTAACAATTTTATAGATTTATCCTTGCTTGCATTATCAATTCCAAGATTAGCTTGCCCTGAATTTCCATCCGGGCTTTTATTGAAATCTATCTTCGATGCATCGATTACAGGAATCGCTTCGCCGGCAGGCGCGTTCCCGGCAAGCAACCCTGTTGCCAGCAGGCACGCTATCAGCCTGCGAATAGTCTTCATTCGATTTCCACCCCCCGGCACGATATCGTTGTCGTGGTTTCGCCCGCCGGCGTCTGGCTGGTGGCCTGCATCACGTCAGCGACGGGAAAGCCGTTGAGCGACCGGTGGTTCAATGCCTTGATAGTCACGGACTTTTCCCCGGTGCCGTCGTAGATGCGAGTGGCCAGGGCCAGGCCGTCGCCATCAATGTCCTCCTCCATGCGCGAGAACAGAATGGCCTTGCCTTTGGGCGTCATTGATATCGTCCGGGTCTTCGGCCCGAATAGCGGGTTATTGTGCCTCAGTACCTTGATGTCGAAGTGCTTCCTCTGTTCGGAAGGATCGGCTCCCAAGAATCGTTCGCTCATGCCCATGAATTGTTCCTTGACCTGCGGCGGCATCGCCTGCTCCTCCCACTTGCCGTTCCGCTTCATCCACACCCGCTCGCCCTCCACCTTCATGTTCATGGCATATGGCTCAAGGACGGATATTTCCGTCCTGAAAGGATTCAGCGAGCCCTTCGGGTCCTTCGCCGCCATCCTCTCCATCTTCATCCTGTACCGCATCACCGCGGGCTTGGCCGACTTCGGCCCCTTCGTCTCCACCGTGTATTCAGCGCTGAACCTCTTTATGCGCTCCCTGTTCCTCCCTTTGAGCGCCAGGATGTCATCCACCTCATCCGCATGAAGAAGGGAAGACACGAGAAGAACCGCCAGCGCGATACCTACCCCGCATTTCATGCCGTCTCCATCCTATGCCCGGCCACCAATCGTGCCAAACCGAACCCGAATAAATACCATTGCGAAACAGCGTTTTCTGCGGACTCTTTCGTCGTCACCACTTCCGCCGACACGAAAACCCTTGGGCTGGACGCGGTCCGGACGCTGATGGCTATGTCCGTCTCCGGACGCTTCATCTCCGGCCTCTCCGGGGCAAACACCAGCGGGGACGCGGCAATGGCCGTTATCTGCGGAGCGGAGTTGGAAGGAAGGATAAGTATGTTTCCCCGCAGGTCGTTGACCGTGGTGTTTATTTCGTATGCGTCCTCGATGATGTTCGTCTCCATGAGCGTCCGCTGGCCCGTGGCCGGGTCCTCACAATAAATGCCGAGGTTGTCGTATATGAACTGCGAGGGGGCGCTGAAGGCCTGGAGTTCATCCTCGGTGAGCCTGATTCTCACCTTCGCAGTCCTGTTTGTCCTGAAATCCGCCGGGCCAAGCCTGCTTTGGGGCGTCGTGGTAGGGGAGGCGTATATCTCGAACTTGGGGCCGATCTGGTGCATGCCGGAATCAAGGAGGGGGATTTGCGGTGGCGAGCGCACGGGGAACACGTTGGCGTATGTGGTGTTCGTAGTGAGAAGATCGCCCGGCTCGAACTCCACCAGGACCTTTTCATATGGGTCCCAGATCATCGTGAACGACTCCGAGTTTATGGGTTTTCCGACATGGAAAGTGGCGCGGTCCACCTCCTTGCCTTTTGGATCTGAATATTGCGAGAGGAAAGAATCCACATCGGTCACCGAAGCGAACGGTCCGAGAGTGTAACGCTTACTCCCATCAGCCGCGAAGTGGCCCATGAGGGTGGGAAGGTAGTCGTCCTTGAGCAAGGTCCTGATGCTGTAGAGGCCGGTGAGTCTTTCCTTGCCCACGTCCCAGGAGGCTATGTTGCGAAAGATAGGGCCGACGATGGGAGTCGTGGAAACGCGGATGGTGTGCCCTGCGTCAAAGAACGTGCCGTATCCCGGTTGTCCCGCCGGCCCCTCGTATTCCAGTCGCCATTCTTCCAAGCCCTTGCTCTCGGCGTTCCCCTGCACCTCCACGAACCGGCGGCCTTCATATAAACTCCTGAGGCGGGCTTCGAAGGAGCCGCCCGCGGGAACCTGCGTTATTTCCTGGCTGGTGGCGGGGTTGTAGAAATACACATCGTCGTTTACCGAGCCGTCCGTGTTGTACGCTCGCAATTCAGCACCTTCCATTTCAGAATCAAGCAGGATAGGGAGGTAAGGAACTTCTCCGGGCTTGGTGTTGCCGAAACTCAGGAGGCTGTAGTCGTACTCAACCCTGCCATCTTTCCGAGCCTCCCATTTAAAGGAGGAAAGGCCCTCGATGACGTCGCCTTGTTTGGGGAAATGGGTGCCGTTCGAATATACAACTGTATTGAGTTCCGCCCGCAATTGGCCAGCATTAATGGCCGACACTTTGACGGCGTGGCTGCCTCCGTGCGGCAGGTCCAAATATTGGTTGAACCAAGCATTGCCGGTTCGCCCCCCCGGATTCGTCGTAACGGTGGACATGTCAAGCCCGGTTAGCGAATAGTTGCCACTCTCTGTTTCCGCTTTTACCGTGACGCTTCTGGGCAGGTAGTCCGAAACATTCCCTTCCGTCAACACCCTATGCTGATCGCTGTTTATCCCCGACAGCCACCCATACGGAGGAAATGTCAGGTGCGTATCGGAAAGAACGGGGCCCTCCATTTCAAGTGCCCGCAATATGGCGGCGGCCTTTTCCTCAGCATCGTCAGAAAGGTTGTGAGACGCATCATCGCCAAGATTAAGGTCCTCGGAGGTGAAGGTAAAACCAAGAGGAATGCCATAAGCCGAGTCACCTGTACCGCGCTGGTTCGCCGCCGTAAATACGGAGTCGCCGCTTTTTATATTCGCCCTAAATTCCACTATTAATGGTGCCGCAATTAGCCAATCAAATAAATCTAATAGTTCAAATTCACCAACTAGACCCATTACCGCCTGGGCGGCATGAATACCCGCAGTCATATGATTTCCCGTTACTGCAATAAAGTGGAAGGAGACGTCTTCAGGATATTTTCGCCTAGCAATGCCGCGAATGAAATCTGAATTTATGTCCAATTGCTGCATCAGGCACGTTCGAGGATTCCCCTCGAAATTAGGATCGATTATCTCCGTAATAACAAAATGAAAGCCGATCGCCCCCAAACCGTTGGCCATCAGATATGTACCCAAACCCGGATTATAAGTTACCCCCGGTATCCATAAACCAACACCGAATAATATCATCGTAACCCCCATATTTAAGAAAGTGTTCGCATTGCCGGCGTCTATCAGATCAGCGAAAATCTCCGTAGGAGCACCCATATGGGGCGAATCAATGGATATTATCTTGTCAACATCGTTCATGTAATATTCCTGGCTGACATATTCTCTCGCGGCGGGTCCACCCGTCGAGAATCCGACGAGTATGGCCTTGGCAAAGGGACCCATATCCTGCTGGGCCTTTTCCATCCATGTCATGCCCAACGGACAATTCGGATTGCCCCTGCAATAATCCCTGTCGCCGATTTCCTTTCCCCATTTATCCACACAAGTGGTTTCGCTGTTGGATATATCGTATGCCGCAACAGTTAAACCAGGGGCCTGATCGAGATATGCTCTTATCTGATTCCAATCAGACGAGACGTTCTTTCTTCCAACCACCAGAATAACCGGGTTGGGAGTATAAGAGCCGAAAGCAAAGGAAGCGCACAACAAAGAAGTGAACAGCAGGATGAAAAATCGGGCTTTCTTCATGGCTGCCTATATTTATCGTTGCATATAATAGGTCCATGTATGGACCCGACCAGATAACCAATACCACCGCCAATGATTCCACCGATCACTGCGGATATTGCTGTATAGCGCCTGCCCGTATCATGCATCGCCATATTAACTACAATTCCTAGTCCAACACCGTATAACGTACATTGAACTGTAAATATCTCTTTTTGTTCTTTTATACAATCGTTAATCTGGCTCCTGGTAAAATCTATTTTCGAAACATCTACCGTTGAAGCAGGGAGGCCTTCCCCGGAATGCCCGTTTCCGGCAAGCAACCCGGCTGCCAGCAGGCACGCGATCAGCCTCCGGATGGTCTTCATTCGATCTCCACCCCCTTGCACGATATGGTGGTGGTGGTCTCGCCCACCGGCGTCTGGCTTGTGGCTTGCATCACGTCAACGACAGGAAATCCCCCGAGCATCCGGTGCTTCAATGCCTTCATCGATACGAATATCCTTCCATCGCCGTGGTAAACGCGGGTGGCCAGGACCAAGCCGTCGCTATTAATATCCTCTTCCATGCGCGAGAACAGAAGGGCCTTGCCTTTTGGTGTCAATGATATCGTCCTGCTCTTTGGCCCGAATATCGGGTTGTTGTGCCGCATGACCTTTACGTCGAAGTGCTTCCTCTGTTCGGAAGGATCGGCTCCAAGAAATCGTTCGCTCATGCCCAGGAACTGTTCCCGGAACTGCGGCGGCATCGCCTGCTCCTCCCACTTTCCTTTCCTCTGCATCCACATCCGTTCGCCCTCGACTTTCATATTCATGGCATACGGCTCAAGGACGTCTATTTCCGTCCTGAACGGATTTATCGAGCCCTTTGCGTCCTTTGCCGCCATCCTCTCCATCTTCATCCTGTACCGCATCACCGCAGGCTTGGCCTGCTTTGGCCCCTTCGTCTCCACCGTGTATTCCGCGCTGAACCTGTTTATGCGCTCCCTGTTCCTCCCCTTCAGCGCCAGGATGTCGTCCACCTCATCCGCATGAAGAAGGGAAGACACGAGAAGGACCGCCAGCGCGATACCTCTCCCGCGTTTCATGTCGTCTCCATCTATGCCCGACCACCAATCGTGCCAAACCGAACCGGGATAAATACCTTTGTGAAACAGCGCTTTCTGCTGGCTCTTTCGTTATCACTTCCGCCGACACGAAAACCCCTGGGCTGGCCGCGGTCCGAACTCCGGGTACGAATGGCGCTCACCGCATCACCTGCAGCTTGCCGCGCTTCGTGTGGCCCTTGGGCGACTGCGCGACGTAGAAGTAGATGCCCGGCGTCACCCCCGTCCCGTCCCCGTTGCGGCCGTCCCACACGGCCAGCCCGTTCAGGTCCGCCTCGACGGTCTTGACCGGCTCGCCTGCCACGGTGTAAAGCGCCACCCGCGTGAACGCCACCATGCGGCGGAACTTCACCACGCCGCCCACGGCCTTGTTCGGGTCGAACGGGTTCGGATAGACGATCATGTCGTCCAGGTTGTCCTTCGCCTCCGTGATGACGAGCAGGCCCGGCGCGGCCACGGCATTGGCCGTGGCGATGCCGTTCACGCCCGACACTGAGCCGTCGAATTCGACGTTCCCTCCCCGCAGGGTCCGGTAGGTCCACTTGAAGGTGAACGATTCGCCCGGGTCAAGGACTCCGCGCCTGGCCGGGGAGGGGCCGCTGACGAACTCGACCTGTCCGGTTCCCTTCCAGGTAAGGGCGGAGGGCGTGACGGCGTTGACCGGGAGGACCCCGATGCTCGTCACCACCATCTCCACCCTGACAATCTCGTCCACCCCGGCGCGGTCCGGGATGACCACCAGCCTTGCCTTGAGCGACACCGGGTTGATGATGTCGAACGTGAACGGCAGGGAAATGGCGGTCGGCCCGGGGCAGGTGTAGACGAACACCGCGGGCAGCGAGTTGACCGTCCCCGTCCCCGTGGCCGTGTAGGACCAGATGAATGCGGTGGCTGTCCCCGCGGCAAGCGTCGCGAGGTTGGGCGGGGACGCCGGGAGGGTTCCGTGCACCAGGGATGCCCCCGAAGAGAATGCCATGGACGGGACGAGCAGGTCCGCTTCCTGGGTCCCGACGTTCTCCACGTAGAGCGTCACCGTGAACGGCCGGCCGAGCAGGACCGGCGACGGGTTGGTGAAGGCCAGGAGGTTGAGCGCCCCCGACGCGAGTATGGTGGCGGAGCCGGCGACGACGGGGCCGACCGCGAGCGCCATGCCGGAGTTGTCGTCGGTCCCCCGGACCGTGGTGGAGAACTCCACGACGCCGGAGGTGAGCGCGGTCATGGTCCAGGTGAACGTAAGCGGGGCTCCGCCCGGCAGGGCCGCCAGCGGCTGGGCCGGATAAGGCCCGGCGGAGACGGCCGCGCCGCCATTCCCGGCCACCACGAACGGCTCTGTCATCACCGCATCGGCGGGTGCCCCGCCCGAGTTGGTGACGGTCAGCGTCACCAGGAAGTCGGAGCCCGCGCAGATTGTCGTGCCGTAGAGGGCGGCGCTGGCGTTCAGGAACGCCGCGTCCATTATCGTGGTGGTGAGGGGGATCGCCACCTTCGCCAGCGCGGTCCCCGCCGCGCAGGTGTCGCCCCACGCCGTCGCGGAGAACACGGCCACCCCCGCCGCCGTGGCCGTGCACGACCAGGAGAAGGTGCGCCAGGCAAGGGCGGCCAGCGTCACCGGGCCGGGATTGAGCGCGGACGGGCCCAGCATGAGCGCTGACCCCGGCCCGGCGGCCGCAGCCGCCGTAAGGTTCGCCACGGCCGTCCCGCCCGTGTTGGTGACGGTCAGGTCGACCGTGAACACCTGCCCTACCGACACCCGGCGGGGCGAGGAGGCCTGTACGGCCAGCGCGCCCGGCGTGGAGACCGTCACCGGCGTTGAGGAAACGACCCCGGTGGTCAGCCCGGCGCCGGAGTTCGCATCGGTGCCGGTCACGGTGGTGGAGAGGTCGAAGGTCCCCGGGACCGACCCGGTCATGGTCCAGGTGAAGACCCGCCACATTCCCCCCGTCAGCGTGACGGGCAGGGAAGGCGCGGGGCCGAGGACCGGCGCGGCCCCGCCCGTGCCGCTCTGCCGCGGCGTTGGCGCGGTCACCCCGTTGGCCGTGGCCATTCCCGTGTTGGTGACGGTGAGCGTCACGAGGAAATCCCGGCCCGTGCAGACCGACTGGGAAAGCGCGGCGAGCGACGCCACCAGCACGGCGGGCGTCTCCACGATGACGGTGGCGGATACCGCGCCGGTCGTAAGCGGGGCGAGCGAGTTCGCGTCCGTGCCGGTCACGGTGGTCGTAATCACGACGAGGCCGGGGGTGGTTCCGGTGAAGGTCCACGTGAAGGTGAGCGAACTCAAGCCCGGGATGGCCACCGGCAAAGCCGGGTTCGGCCCCGGTCCCTGCGTCACATCACCGGGCCAGCTCTTGAAGAACGCGGCCGCGTTGACGCCGGTCGCCAGGGCCTGTCCCGAATTGGTCACCGTAAGCGTCAGAAGGAAGGGCTGGCTAACGTTCACCCTCGGGGGCAGTGCCGCGAGAGCTGCCGCGAGGCTTGCCGCCGTCTGGATGGTGGCCGACACGCCAGGAGCAGACGCGATGACGGCGGTCCCGCCGCACGTAGTGCCCAGGGCCGTCGCGGTGAACGACACCCAGCCCGCGTTAAGCGCGGAATAGGTCCAGGTGAAGGTGGCCGAAGACCCCGCCGCGAGGAGCGGGATGTTCGCCGGGACGGGGCCGGCTGTGGGGTTGACCAGCAGAGCCCCCTTGTTGATATCAATGAAAGGCGTCAGCCCGTTGACGTCACTGGCTGCCGTATTGGTGACCGTCAGCGTCACGGTGAACGACTGGCCCAGCGAGAGGAGCGGCTGGAGGAAGGCCCGCGCCGCGATGTTCACGGTGCCGGCCGTCACCCGGTAGGTGGTGGCGCTGATGCCCTCCGACGCCCCGCACAGGCTCCCAGCCCCGGCCCAGGCGGTGTTGGAGACGAGTCCCGTGTAGCAGGAAAGGTTCGTCCCGCTGACCGTCACCGTCAGCGCGCGCCCCGGCCCGAGGGCCAGCGCCGCGCCGTTCCACGCCAGCACGCCTCCCGCAGAGGTGAAGTTGAGCCCCGCCGGGTGCTGTTCGCTCCCATAGGCGACTTCGGCCTGGAGCGTGTCCACGATGGCGAGGCTCGTGACCGTCCCCGTCCCCGCGTTCGTGACCACGATCCTGAAGGAGACCGGGCCGCCGCTGACCGGGTTCGCCGGGCTGTAGGTCTTCGCCACCGTGATGGGCGTAACGGCCGGCGCGGTCAGGTCAAAGAAGGCCGCGGTGGTGCGCTCGGCCGTGGCGCAGCCATTCACGCCGTAGGCCCACGCGGTGTTCGACACCGGGCCCACGTAGCACCACGACGCCACACCCGTGACGGTAATCGTCAGCGCGCGTCCCGGCCCGAGGACCAGCGCCGCGCCGTCCCACGCCAGCAGGCTTCCCGCCGAGGTGAAGTTCAGCCCCGCGGGATGCTCCTCGCCCAAATAGGAGAACCCAGCGGGCAGGGTATCCGCCACCGCCAGCGTTGTCACCGTCCCCCCGCCCGTGTTCGTGACGACGACGCGGTACCTGACGATATCGCCATTCTTCGGCGCGGCGGGCAACGCGTTTAGGGCCAGGGAGATGTTATGCGCGGGCGGAACGAGCCCGTAGGCGGTTGAACTTATGCCTTCGGCCGTCCCGCAGACGCTGTCCACGTGGGCCCAGGCCGTGTTCGAAACGATGCCGGGAGTGCAGAGGTCGTTCGTGCCGTTCACCGTCATCGTGAAGGTCTTCCCCGGCCCCAGCGTCGCCGCGCCCGCCCAGGACAGGATTCCCCCCACGTTGGCGAACGCGAGCCCGGCCGGGTGCGCCTCGCTGCCGTAGGTGACGGCGGAAGGCAGGGTGTCGGTGACCAGGATGCTCGTCATCGTGCCCGTGCTCGCATTCGTCACCGTGATGCGGTAGGTCACCGGCCCGCCGCTGGCCTGGCTCGCCGGGCTGTAGGTCTTGCGCACGGTGATGGAGGGCGGCGTCGGCGGCACGAGGTCGTAGGCCGTGGCGCTGTAGCCCTCGGCCGGGCCGCACAGGCTCCCGGCCCAGGCCCAGGCCGTGTTCGAAACCCTGCCGCCCCAGCAGGCCAGGTTCTGGCCCGTCACCGAGACCGTGAGCCCCTTCCCCGGACCAAGGTTCACCGCCCCGGACCAGGACAGGACGCCTCCCACGCTGGCGAAGGAAAGCCCGGCCGGATGCGCCTCGCTCCCGTAGATGACGGCCACGGGCAGGGTGTCGGTGATGAGGACATCGGTAACCGTTCCCTTGCTCGTGTTCGTGACGGTGATGCGGTAGGCCACCGGGCTGGTGTTCAACTGCACATTCGGGCTGTAGGACTTCGCCACCGTGATGGCGGGAACGACCGGCGTGGACAGCGTGAAGTCCGCCTCGGCAATCCCCTCGTCCATCCCGCACGGGTTGCCGCCGAATACCCAGGCGGTGTTCGAAACCGGTCCGGCGTAGCACCACGACGCCACCCCCGTGACGGTGACGGTAAGCGACTTCCCGGGCGAGAGCGTCAGCCCGGAATCGTCCCACGAAAGGATATTTCCGCTCGGCGTGAAGGCGAGGCTCGCCGGATGCGCTTCGCCCAGATAATCGAATCCGGCCGCCGGGAGGGTGTCCACGATGTGCATCGCCATAACCGTGGCGGCGCTGCTGTTCGTGACGACTATGCGGTAGCGCACGATATCGCCGTTCTTCGGCGCGGCCGGCGTGGCCGTCTTGGCGATGGTCAGCGCCGGCACGAGCATGGCCAGGTTGTAGGACGCCTCGTCAATCGCCTCCGCGCCTCCGCAAAGGCTTCCGGCACCCGCCCAGGCGGTGTTGGAAACCAGCCCGGTAAAGCACGAGGCGTTCCGGCCGGTGACCGAGACCGTGAGCCCCTTCCCCGGACCAAGGTTCACCGCCCCGGACCAGGACAGGACGCTTCCCGCGCTGGCGAAGGAGAGCCCGGCCGGGTGCGCCTCCGAAAGGTATGAAACGACGCCGGGAAGGGTGTCGGTGATGAGGACGCTGGTCACCGTCCCCGTGCTCGCGTTCACCACCGTGATGCGGTAGGTCACCGGCGCGCCGTTGAGCGGAGCGGCGGGCGTGAAGGCCTTCGCCACGGTGATGGAAGGAACGACCGGCGTGGACAGCGTGAAGTCCGCCTCGTCAATCCCCTCGCCCATGGCGCAGGCGTTGCCCGCGTAAGCCCAGGCCGTGTTGGAGACGCTCCCGGACAGGCACCACGAGGCCACGCCGGTCGCGGTTACCGTGAGCGCCTTCCCCGGTCCCAGCACAAGACCGGAGCCGTCCCAGGAAACCAGGCTTCCGTTAGCCGTGAACGCCATGCCCGCCGGGTGGGCTTCGGACAAATACAGGAACTCCCCGGGCAGGGTGTCCGCGATGCTCACGTCGGTTATCGTGGCCGCGTTGGTGTTCGTTACAACTATGCGGTAGCGCACGATATCGCCGTTCTTCGGCGCGGCCGGCACGGCGACCTTGGCGACGCTGAAGGCCGGGAGCGGGGTCACTATGTCGTAGGCCGTCGCGCTCAGGGCGGAGTCGCTCCCGCACGCGTTCGAGGCGACAACCCAGGCCGAGTTGGAAACGCTGCCGGTGTAACAGAGGTTCGTCCCGGTGACCGTTATGGTGAGCGTCTTGGCCGGCGCCACGGACACCGGCCCCGCCCACGACACGAGCCCCGACGAATTGGAGAAGGTCAGGCCGGCCGGATGAGCCTCGGAAACAAAGGCGACGGACGCCGGCAGGGTGTCGGTGACGAGAAGGTCGGTCAGCGTGGCCAAACCGTTGTTGGTCACGACCAGCTGGTAAGTGACCGGCACTTTGTAGGCCGGACGGGCCGGGCTGAAGGACTTCCGGGCCGTTATGGACGGCATGACGGGCGCCGCGAGGTCGAAGAACGCGCCCGCCGACTTCTCCGTCACGCCGCAGGAGTATGTCCCGAGCGCCCAGGCCGTGTTGGAAACCGTCCCCACGTAGCAGAGCGACGCCCCGCCGGTGACGGTGATGGTGAATGACTTCCCGAATCCCATCGTGACCGCGCCGCTCCAGGAAAGGGCTCCTCCCGTATTCACGAAGGTCCACCCCGCCGGATGCACCTCGCTGGCGAAGTTCACCTCGGCAGGAATGGTATCGGTCACGAGGATGCCGTTTATGGTCGCCAGCCCAAGGTTCGTCATGATGATGCGGTACTTGAACGGAGCACCGTTCGCCGGGACCGCCGGGATGGTGTCCTTGGATATGACCAGGTCCGGGACGGGGGGCAGGAGGTCGAACCCGTCCACGGCGGACCCCGTGGTCTGCGCGCAGGTGGCGGTCGCGACCACCGCGGCCGTGTTGGAAATGTTCCCGGCGTAACAGAGCGCCAGCGTACCCGTCAGGGTGACCGAGAGCGGCTTGCCCGGCTTTACGCTCACGGCCCCTTCCCAGAGGGCTCCCGTGGGGGGCAGGTTGGTGAAGGTAAGCCCCGCGGGATGCTGTTCGCCCGTGGCGGTGAACTCGGCCGGGAAGGTATCCACGATGCTGAGGTATGTCAGCGTAGCCGAACTGACGTTGTTCACGGTTATCCGGTATGAGACGATCCCGCCGTTCCGGGGTGAAACCGGCGCGTGGGTCTTGACGATCGTTATGGACGGCAGGACCGGGGCCGTGAGGTCAAAGAAAGCCGGCGCCATCTCCTCATGGTTAATACACGTGTTCCGACCCAGCGCCCAGGCCGTGTTGGAGACCGGGCCCGCATAGCAGAGCGAAGCCACCCCCGTGACGGTGACGGTAAGCGACTTCCCGGGCGCGAGCGCCGGGCTGGGCGCACCCGACCATATGCAGAGATTGCCCGACCCCAGCGCGAAGGCCAGCGGCGCCGTGTGCCATTCATACAGGTAGTCCACCTCGGCTGGCAGGGTGTCGGTGATGAGGACGTTGGTGATGGTGGCCGCCCCGTTGTTGGTCAGCGTAATGCGGTAGCGGACCTGCCCGCCGTTCGCCGGCGAGGCCGGAACCGGGGTTTTCAGGAGAGAGAACGACAGCGTTGGCATGTTGAACCCGTCGTCCACATCGGTGTATTCCTGGATTCCACAGGGCGAGCCGGCCGCCACGTAGGCAGTGTTGGTAATCAGGTCCGCGTAGCAGGCGTCCCGCCGGCCGCCAATGGTCACCGTGGCGGAATAGCCCGGCCCCAGCGTGATGGTCCCCGACCAGGCCAGCGCCCCCACGGTCAGGCCGTTCCAGGTGACCTTCGCCTTCGGGTCGTCGCTCTTGAAGGTCTGGCTGAGGTAGGTGACGTGCGCCGAAAGGGTGTCGACTATCAGGATGCTGGTGGCCGTGGCCTGGCCGGCGTTGGTCACCAGTATCGTGTAGGTGACCGGACCGCTTGCGAACGGGACGGCAGGAGCGTGCGTCTTGGTGACGACGAGCACCGGCGCCGGGAGGGCCACCGCGCTTACCTCCTCGGTCATGTGCGTCCACGGGTCGGACATGCTTGTGGCTGAAGCCTGGTTGACGATGACCGGAAGCCCCGCCAGCGTGGCGGAGACGTCCGTGCCGAACCGGATGAACCCGGACTTCCCCGGGGCCACGCGGTCCACCACCCAGCGGAGGAGGAGCGGAACGCCCGTGCCGTCCGCCGGCTCACCCGGCGTCCAGGGCCCGCCCCATCCCGTCGCGGCCGACGCCGTCACGGAAGGATTCCCCGCGCCGTCAGATTGGGCCCAGACCTCCAGCGATGGCGCCGCATAGGCCGTCCCGTTCGGGAGCGTGTCCGTGAAGGTCAGGTTGTCAACCGTGCAAATGCCGGCGTTGCTCCACGAGAGCGTCCAGGTAACCCGCGAACCCATGCACACGGGCGGTGGCGGCATGGACTTGTGCACGATGGGGATGCCCCAGAGCCCGTCCACCCACACCGAGTTGGTCATCCGCACCGGCAGGGGATTCGACAGGTAGTCGTAGCCGGTCACCCGCGCCACGTTCGGCCCGATGGGTGCGATGGTCCCGTCGGCCACCACGCTCACCTCGAAGTGCACCGAATCGCCCTGGACCAGCTGCGGGACGGTCCAGACGACCTTGGTGCCGTCGTAGGAGCCGCCGCCCGTCGTCGATACGAAAGTCACCCCGGCAGGCAGGGTGTCCCAGATGGTCAGGTTGTAAAGCGTCTCGTTGCAGGAGTTCCCGAGCATGACCGAGTAGGTGAAGGTGTCCCCCATCTTCACCGCGGACGCGGTCGCAGTCTTGGTGAACAGGATGGAGCCCTTGAACGCCACGGCCTCCCCGCTCAGGTAGACGCGGCTGTCCCACGCCTGGGTGGCCGACACCGAGTTATAGATGTAGGCGTCCTCGGTCAGGGTGCTGGAAACGAGGGCTTGGAATCGCAGGTATCCGGACATGCCGGGCATGACCCGGTTCACGACCCAGCGCATAAATAGCGGGACGCCCGAGCCATTCGGCGGCTCGCCTGAAGTCCAGGGCCCCGTCAGCGAGGAAGCCCATGCTGACGCGGCCAGCACCGGCGTCCCCAGCGCGTCCGGAGCCGCCCAGAACGCAAGGCTGGGCTTCACGTAGGAGGTTCCGTTGGGCAGGGAGTCGGTGATGGTCAGGCTCCCCACGCTCGCGCTGCCCGCGTTGCTGAAAGTCACGGTGTAGGTCAGGAGCGGGTTGGAGCAGGCCACGTCACCCGGCTCGACGAGCTTCCCGAGGGCGGGCGCCGGGCAGGGGGCGATGGCGTTGGATACGACGATGGTGGGCGTTCCCGTCACCCCGTCGCAGTCAGTAAAGACGGTGCCGTAGCGGGCGATCGCGAACGGCGTATACCCCTCTGGCCACGAGTAGATTCCCTCGCGCGCCGAGCAGTTCCAGTTCGACAGCGCCGCGTCGGTCTCAGCGGCCAGCAGGGGATGCATCGCCGTGCGGTGGATGCTGTCCACGCAGGAGGGAGCGCCAATATCACCCGCCGTGAAATCACCGATACCGGCCAGGAGGTCCACTGGTCCCACGCTCGCGGTTTCATACACGCAGGAAAGTGACACGTAGAGTCCGGGCCCGGGCGCCGCCCCGCCGGCGGCGGCGTAGAGGACGCCGTCATGGGCGAACTGGGACTTCCCCTGGGCGTCCGGCGAGGCGCCGATGACAATGACATTGCCGGTGACCGCCGGGCCCCAGACGTTCCGGGTCGCCACCGCGACGTCCCAATAGGTGGCGCTGGCGTGGCAGGCCGGAATGTCCCCGAAGACGATGGCGTCGAAGGAAGCGAAGTCCGCGGTCGTCTTGGTGGCCCAGGTCGCCTCGTCCCATATGGTCAGGGTTATTCCGGGGGTCGTCAGCTCGTGCCCACCGGCCGTGGGACCGTAGAACAGGATGCGCTTGGGTTCCTCCGGAATGATTATGGTGGCGGAGGCGGCCGTGGACACCGGCGTCAGCAGGACTGAATCGGTTCCGGTCGCCGTGGCGGTCATCACCACCGTGCCGGCCCCCGACGCGCTGAAGGTCCAGGTGAACAAGCCCGTCCCCCATGGGGCGATGCTGGCGATGCTCGCCGGGGTCGGCCCCGAGATGTATTCGACCTGGCCGGTGCCCGAGCCCACGAATATGGTCGGGGTTACGTTCACTATGGCGTTGCACCCGGTGTTGGAGACGGTGAAAACAAGGCTGGTCCAGTCGCCAATCGGGACGGTTGATGGCACCGCGGCAAGCGAACTGGTCAGGGAGACGTTCTCGATATACTTGCGCAGAAGGAAGTTCCAGTCCTGGCCAAGGTCGAGCCGGTCCTCATAACCGATGGCATATATGTCATGGGAGAAGCCCGCCGCCACCTTCACCGCGGCGTCGTCGCGGTTCCCCGCATCGTTGTAGGTGACCTTCCAGAGCTGCGTACCGGCCGAATCATACTTCAAGAGAAGCAGGTTGTGGGCCTGGCCTGCGACACTCTCAAATCCGCTCACCAACAGTAAGCCGTCGGGCGTGATATCAACTCCCTCTCCCCAGTCGTCGCCGTTGGAGGCCCCGTTATAGGTCCGCTTCCACAGGAAATTCCCGGCCGAATCGTATTTCAACAGGACCAGGTTGCTTCCCTGGCCGGAAACGGAGGCGTTCTCAACACCGGTCACATACAAGTTGTCGGCCGAGTCGGCCACGACATCCAAGGCGGCGTCGTCCCCGTTCGCCGTGGGGCCGTTGTAGGTGCGGGTCCACAGAAGGTTGCCGTTCGTGTCATATTTCTTGATGACCCACTCGTTGGCGATGGTCCCGACTGCCCGGTCATACCCAATGGCGATGAAGTTGCCGGCGTGGTCCGTCCTTCCCCCGTATGGCTCGTCGTTCCCGTTCGCCGGTCCGTTATGCGTCCTGCTCCACAGGAGGCTCCCGTTCCCGTCATACTTGGAAATGCGCCAGTTAACCCACTCGCCCAAGTCGGGCCTGTTCTCCTCCGCCGATGTGAAAATGTTCCCGAAAGAATCCACGGACATCCCGGTAATCGAGTCGTTTGAATTCGCCGGGCTGTTGTAACCGACGCCCCAGATGAAGTTCCCGTTTCCGTCATACTTGCGCAAGAGACAGTCGTTCCCCTGCCCGACCACCACGCTCCATCCGGCGACGATTACGTTCCCGGACCCGTCGAGGTCGACGGATACCGCTTCGTCCCGCCCGTTCGCGGCGCCGTTGTAGGTCTTGTTCCAGATGATATTGCCCGCGGAATCGTATCGGCGGATAAGCCAGTTATGGTCCTGCCCGGCCACGCTCTCGAATCCGCTGACGACGATATCCCCGTTGGCACACATCGTTACGTGCTGCCCGAAATCCGCCCCGCCGGCCGGACCGTTGTAGGTCTTGGCCCATGCCAGCTGGGGCAGGCACGCGGCACTGGAGATGTCGAGCTGGGCGCTGGCGTAGGCGGTGGCCGTCCCGCCGGAATCATGGGGGGTTCCGGTGGCGGTCGCGGTGAAGGTCACCGTCCCCGCCCCCAGCGTGGAATAGTCCCACGTGAACGAGGCCGCGGCCCCCACCGCCAGCGCCGCCACGCTCGCCGGCGTAGGGCCGCCGGTCAGGCTGACCAGCGCGCCCCCGGGGCCAGCGGCGATGGTGGGCACCAGGTTGTCCACCTGTTCGCATCCAACGTTCGTGACCGTCATGACAAGGTGGGCCGCCTGCCCCAGGTTCACGGGGGACTGGACCGGCGCCAATGACGCCTCTAACGGGTTGCCGGAGGAATATTTCTGGATGACGGCGTCAAACGCCTGCGTCAAATCGGTCCGGTCAAAATATCCAGCCACATAGATATTCCCGGAACCGTCCCGGGCAATGTCCCATGCGGCGTCGTTAAGCGGAGGGGCGCTTAAGCTCTTCTTCCACAGCATGGTGCCGTCCGGCATGAATTTCCAGATGACCCAATTCTGTTGTCCGGTGTTTTGCATTTCGAATCCGCTCACGATGAAGGAATCATCCGGCAGCACCTTAACGGACAATGCCCCATCGGTTCCATTCGCCTCCCCATCAATGGAAAAGCTCCAAAGCAGGATTCCTGCCGGTGACCACTTCTGGAAGAGCGAGTCTATGTTTGGCCCCGGTCTTTCTATCTGCCCAACAGCGATGGCGTTCCCCGCGGAATCGGTGGCCACACCCCAATAACCATCGCCGTAATTGCCGACCGAGTAAAAAGTTCTGCTCCACTTAAGCGCGCCGTTTGTGTCATACCTCTGGATAATGGCGTTGTAGGACTGGTTGATGTCCCTCCGCTCGTCGCCGCCAGCCACCAGCAGATCGCCGTTTGTCGGGTCCACCGCGACGTAATACCCGCGGTCGTATTTAGGGGTCGTCGAGGAATCGCCCCGCCAGGTCCGCGACCACAGCAGGCCTCCCGCCGCCGAATATTTCTGGATGACCCACTGCATGCTGTTTGGCCCATACTGGTCCCAGCCGACGGTGAAAATGTTCCCCGAGGAGTCGACTTCCACGCCCTCCCCATACGTATCGCCCGCCGCGGGACCGTTCCATACCGAGGTCCACTGGACGGTCCCGGCCGAGTTGTATTTCCTCAACATCTGCCGGGAATCGCCGGCCAGGAAGAATTCCCTCCCAATAACAATCACGTTGTCCGAGGCGTCTACGACCACCTTTCCGGCGTCATCAGTCGAGTTCGCGGCCCCGTTGTAGGCCTGGGTCCAGACGACGTTGCCGGCCGGGTCATACTGCCGCACCAGCCAGTTCAGGCCCTGCCCGGCGACGGCCTGCGAGCCGGCCGCGGTGGCATATCCCCTCGAGTCCACGGCCACGCCGAGATATTGGTCGTTCCCGTTGGCGGCGCCGTTGTAGGTCCGCGTCCATACGAGCGACGCCGGGCATGTGGAGCCGCTTGCAATAAGGATGCTGTCGCCCGCCACCGCCAGCGCGGTGCCCCCCGAAACGGTCGGCGCCCCTTCCACCGTCGCCGAGAAATACGCCGTTCCCGGCGATACCGCGTTATAGGTCCACGAGAAGGTCGCCGCCTGGCCGGAAGCCAGCGTGGGAATCGACGCCGGCGACGGGCCGCTGACATATCCGACCAGTCCCGCCCCGGAATTGACGATGAGCTCCGCCTTGACGTTGCTGACCGCTTCGCAGGCCGTGTTCGTCACGGTCATGGTCACGGTGAAGGGCTGGGCTGGCGCGACCGGATTAGGCAGGGCATCCAGCGAACCTCCCAACGGGAGGTCATATGCCTTGACGTACCAATGCGAATCGTCCCAGTCAACGCCAACCGAGGCCATGGCGCCGCTGGAATTGATGGCGACTCCGTATGCCGACCCGAAACCCAACGAGGCGGTGTGGGTGAATGACCACATGACGCCCCCCGCGGTGTCATACTTGATGAACTTCCACATCCCGTTGATTCCGGTGCCGTCCTGCCGCCCCGCCGCCACCACATTACCGGACGGGTCCGCGGCCAGGCCGTAGATTTCGTCCAGGTCCTCCCCTACATCCGCGTCCACCCCGGAGAAAGTGCGGGACCACAGGTGGTTCCCGTTCGCATCGTAGCGCTCCACCAGCCAGTCAAAACCGGTCGACCAGGTATCGTCGTTCCACGTCCCGCCAACTGTGATATTCCCCGAGGAATCCACGCATACCGCCCTTGGATAGGTCTGCACACCGAGCGGATACCCCGTCGTCCTGCTCCAAATGAGTGTTCCGTCATTGTCATATTTCCGGGTCAGGAAGGCCGGCCAAAAGCCGAAGGCGCCCGCCAAGTCACCGGAGCCGGTAACGATGACGTTCCCGCTCGAATCGACGGCGATGTCCTGGACCACATCGGCCCCGTATCCCACGCTGGAATAATCCCGGTGCCATATAAAATTGCCGTCCTTGTCATACTTCCTCACGAACCAGTTGTAGCTCTCGCCAAGGTCGTCCCTGATTTCCGACCCGCCTACGAACACGTTTCCGGAGGCGTCCACCCCGACCGCCCAGGCTTCCGTCCAGTCTCCTGATGGACTGTCGTATGTCCTCTTCCAGACCTCATTTCCCGACGCGTCAAGTTTCCTGATGACGGCGTCGTAGTCGGAAGAAAGCGACTTATACAGTTCGCCGGCAGCATAGGAGTTGCCGGAGGAATCCGTGGCAATGGCATAGGGATAGTCGTAGTCAGGGGAGGCGTCGTAATGAAAAGTCCAATACAGGGCTCCATACCGGTCGTATTTCGCCACGGTGGCCTGGTAATCCACCTCCCCCGCCACGAACCAGGAGCCCAGGGGACCGGCCGCGATGTCATACGACAGGCCAAAGGACGTCGGAAGAACCGGGTTATTCCGCTCCCACCAAACCTGCGGGACCGAAATGCATCCTCCCGGAACACCGGCGGTTACGATGTTCTCCACGCCGGTGGATGCGCTGACCAAGGGGTTTCCGCTGGCTGAATCAATCCCCGTGGCCGTCCCGGTGAACTCCACGGACCCCGTAAGAACGGCGTTAAACGCCCAGACGAAGGGCTGGGCCGCTCCCGGGGCAAGGGTCACCGGGCCGGCCGGCAGGGGGCCGGGGCCCGGTGTGACCAGCCCCCCGCCGGAGTTTATCTCCAGCGCCGGCATGACCCCCGTGGCAGGGACATCCCCTATGTTCCGGACCGTGAGCGTGGCCAGGAAAACGCCTCCCGTCGTCACGGGGTTGGGATTGAACGTCAGGGTGGTTTCCAGCGTGGCGGGCAGGAAAGCCGTCACGGATACCGTGGTGGCTATCTCCACCGGACAGGTGGTTACCGGATGGGTACCCGACACGGTGGCCGTCAATTCAATAATCCCCGAGCCCGACACGGAATAGGTCCAGAAGAAGGTCTGCGCGGCGGCGGGCGCGAGGGAGGGAACGCTGGGCGGGACGGGGCCCGTATCGTAATCCATTATGGCGCCGCCCCGATTGAACTGGATGGCGGCAATCACGTTGTCGATGTTGGAGGCGCCGGTGTTGGTGGCGGTAACGGCGATGGTTATCAACTGGCCCGCGTAAGCCTTGGCCGGGGCGTTGACGGAAACTTCCATCGAACCGGCCTCGAGGACCGTTATCGCGTTCATGGATTGCGGTCCCGTGCCCAGGGGCGCCCCCGAATTGGCGTCGGTCGCCGTGACCGTAGCGGTGAACTTGACGGTTCCCGGCGAGGTCGCGCGGTAGACCCAGGTGAAATCGGCCGACATGCCGCCGCCCGGCAGGGACGGGATGGAGGCTGGCGCGGTCACAAGAGCGGCGCTTCCCGTTCCCTCCACGAATAGCGGGGGCGTAGCGATATTGTTGGCGGAGGCTCCTCCCCAGTTGGTGGCCGTCATGGTCACCGTAATGAGCCCCCACTGGCAGACCGGGTCCGGGATGGCGGTCAGCGGACTCCCCTCCAGGAGCGCCGGGGCCTCAATTGTCACCACCGGGGAAACCACCGGTCCCGCTGCAAGGTCGTAGCCGGTGTCCGCATCCTTCCCGATGACCGTGGTCGAGAACTCGACCGTCCCGACCGTGTTCCCCGTGTATGTCCAGGTGAAGCACTTCCACGCGCCGCCCGCGAGCGTTGACGGCATCGCTGGCGCCGGTCCGCCTTGCGGGATGACTCCGCCCAGACCGACCAGGAGAAGTCCCGCGATATCCACCATGTCGGCGTCCATCTCCCCGGTGTTCGTAACAGTCAGGATCAAAAGGAAATCCTGGCCGGTGTTGACCCGGATTGGAAACGCATCAAGCCGAGCCTCCAGCGTTGGTATCCTCTGGATGACGGTGCGCGCACCCGCGGTGCACGGCGACCCCGAGGCGGTCATGTCGAAGAACACGACGCCGCTGCCCGACGACGAGAAAGTCCACGAGAAAACCTGGGTCCCTCCCGTCGGAATGAAAACCGGTCCCGGGGCACCCTTGGATTCCACCAGCCCGGCGCCGGCCGACAGGGTCATGCCCGGCGTTACGGTCGTGTCGGCCCCATTGTTCGTCACCGTCATGATTACGGTGAACCACCTCCCCGAAGAGACCCGCTGGGGAGCCGCGCCGGATATTTCAAGCGTCCCCGGCGCCGCGGTCGTCATGGAGGCGGATCCCGACACAATGTTCTTCCCCGTGGGCGGGACGGACGCCGAGGCGCGGTTGGTAATGACGGTGGCCGGCGGGGTCGCGGGAGACACCGCCGCATGGAAGCGCAGATATCCCGACTTTCCCGGCGCGACCCGGCTGACCACCCAGCGGAGGACCAGCGCCGGGCCCGCGCCGTCGGGCGGCTCGCCCGCCGTCCAGGGCCCGGCCACCGACGCGGCGTAGGAAGACGCGGTCAGGCGGGGCGTCCCGAAGGCGTCGTCCTGCATCCAGGATTCCAACGAAGGCGAAAGGAAAGAAAGGCCGGCGGGGAGCGTGTCGATTATGGTCAGGTCGGCGATGGTGGAACTGCCCGCGGTCGACCAGGAAATCGTGTAGGAAAGGATGTTGCCGGCGCAGGCGGGCGCGGGTTCCACGGACTTGTTAAGGGAAAACGGGGCCATGCCCGTGACGGTCAGCGAAGTCCAGATGCCCGTGTAGCCGGTGGCTGAAATCGTGAAGACCAGGAGGTGGCGTCCCTCCACCAGGGAAAGAAGGAGGCTGGTGTCGAACCCCGGCGGGCAGCCCGCCGTCCTTCCCCAGCTCGGCCCGAACACGGCGCCGCCCCCGGGCACCGCCACGAGGTATCCCTTGACCGGAACCCCGTAAATCGGGTTGCCCGCGGCGTCCTTCACCACAACCGTGATGGTCGTGGAGGTTCCCGCCTCCGCCGGGTTCGGGCTCGCGACGGCCGACACGGTCGCCGGCGTCCCGGTCGCCGGCACGTAATCCGGCAGGGGGATATGCGTCACCTTGCCCGCGTTGTCGGTCAGGTAGGCGTCCGGAACCGCCGTCTCGTATTTCGTCCCGGCGAACTCCAGCGGCGCGCACAGCGTCCCTTCATACTTCGCCAGCCGGCTGGTGATGGGATTCGCCGTTAAGGGGACCGTCACTATGGCGCCGAACCGGTCCCGGACCCGGACCTCCGCGTTCACGATATCCACCACATCCCGGTCGTCCCCCAGCAGGTTGAAGGTCACCGTCCCCGGCGTGGCCGGCTTGAACCAGTGGCGGAAGACCGGGGTCGTCCCCGCGGGGTCGGATGGGATCGTCCGCGAATCACGCAGGTAGGCGGTCGCGACATACCAGGATTTTTCGGCCAATCCGCCGAGCGCCTGGTAGGTGTTGATGCGGCCGTAGCCCGCGTATTGGTTCCAGCCGTTGGCATCATAGGTTCCCGCATACGGGGTCACCTTGTCGGCGGTCCTGGTGATGCGGCGATAGACCGTTTCGGGCGCCCAATCGGGGTTCTGCGAGAAGACGAGAAGGGCCAGGCCGGACACGTGGGGGGTTGCCATCGAGGTGCCCTGCCAATCGTCGTACTGGTTGCCGGGAAGCGTGCTGAAAATCGCCGGCAGGCCCGGACCGCACCCCGGCGCCATCACCTCAAGGCCGGCACCGTAGTTGGAGAAATACGCCTTGCCGTCGGTGCGGGTGGACGCGGCGACCGAGATGCACTCCGGATAGGCCGCGGGGGTGCAGATCGTCCCGGTGTTGTCGTTGCCGGCGGCCGCGACGACCACGACGCCGGCATACCAGGCCCTGATGATGGCATTGTGCAGCGCGCTCGATCCGCCGTACCCGCCGAGGCTCATGCTGATGACGTTGGCGCCGTTGTCCACGGAAAAGCCGATGCCCTGGATGATGTCCCAATAGGGGCACCCGCCGGTGGGAGAGCACACCTTCACCGGCATCAGCTTCGGGAACCACGACATGCCTGCGATTCCCTTCGTGTTGTTCGCCACGGCCCCGATGGTCCCGGTGGTATGCGTGCCGTGCCCGTGGTCGTCCATCGGATTGTTGTCGTTGTTGTAAAAGTCCCAGCCCACTATTTTGTTCGCCCCGAGGAATGGCCCCGTCCCCGTGGGCGAAGTCAGGATGCGGTACTGCCCGCCGCCCAGGTTGAAGTCTTCGTGGTTGTAATCGACCCCGGTATCCACGTCCGCCCCAATCTGCGCGATGTCCCCCTTGGAGCCGATGACGTCGGGGTCGTTCCAGGCCTTGTCGGTCTCCGTCACTACGAGCGGCCACTGCCCGTAACCGGGGACATAGGCCCTCTGGTAGTAGTAGTCGTCGGGAGTGGCGTAAATCAGCGTGTTCCCGACGAAGTTGGGCTCGGCGTATTCCACGTCCGGGTCGGAAGCCAGTTTTTCCAGCACCTTCGCGAGGTCGCGGCCCGGCGCGGTGGAAAGGAGGTACGCGTTGATGAAGGCGGAATATGAGAGGACGCCGAGGTCGTGCCGCTTGGCCGCCTCCTTCCGGCGCGACTCCGAAACGCCCTCGCGGAACTTCACGATAATCTGGTCGCGGACTGCGACCGCCTTCTTCCCCTTCCAGGTGATTTCCTGCGCCCATGCGGGAATCCCCTTGCCCTTTCCGTCCGGGTCCACGCTGGCGAATGCGGGGGAAACCAGGACAAGGAGAAGCGCCGAAGCCAGCGCGAGACGGCTTGCCGGTAACCTGCCCAATTGCTTCCCCCCGCCAAAGTGCATATATAGTAGTATGTGCATCTTTCGTGCCGGGTTTTTCGCGTTTTTGGGGGGCATTCCGGGAGGTTATTGCGGTGTTTTTGCCCCTCCCGTGCGGCGCATCCGCCTCACCCCGCATCCCCCGCTCCCCTTCCTTATAATGCACGGGCGATGGGATTGACCAGGGCCGAAGTCGAAAAGATAGCGAACCTCGGGAGGCTGGACCTCACGCCGGAGGAACTCGACCGGTTTGGGAAGCAGCTCGAGGCAATTCTCGGGTATGTCGAGAAGCTGAACGAGCTCGACCTTAAGGGAGTCGAGCCCACCACCCATGTCCTGCCGCTCACCGACCGCATACGCGGGGACAAGACCGCGCCGGGCCTCGCCCCGGAGGACATTGCGAAGAGCGCGCCTGACTTCCGCCTCGGCATGGTCCGCGTCCCCCGCATCATGGAGGACTCATGATGGCCCCACTCCTTCGCGTGTATGACCCCCTCGCCCTGCCATCAGGCAGGGAGAGGGACGTGCAACGGCGCGGGGTGAGGAGGGCTTCGGCTTGCTTAGCCCGACGAACGCCCCGCCGTTGGGGGAGGAGGGTCCCGAACGATAGGTTCAAAGCGCTTGGCTTGAATCTCTTGCCCCTCACCCAACCCTCTCCCCAGGAGGGGCGAGGGTTGCAGAAAATATGGTCATGAGCAATCCAGCAGGGCTGACCATCCACGAGGCCGCGAAACTCCTCGGGGAAAAAAAGCTCTCGGCGCAGGAACTCGCCAAGGCGGTCTTCGCACGCATCCGCCGGGACGAGCCGAAGATCCACGCCTACCTTGCGCTGACGGAGGAAGCCGCGCTGGAAGCCGCCCGCGCCTCGGACACGCGGAGGGCGGCGGGAAAATCCCTCGGCCCGCTCGACGGCATTCCCCTTGCACTGAAGGACAACCTCGCGACCCCCGGGGTGGAAACCACCTGCGCCTCGAAAATACTGAAGGGATGGATTCCCCCCTACGAGGCCACCGCGGTGCGGAAACTTCGGGAGGGCGGCGCGGTGTTTACCGGCAAGACCAACCTGGACGAGTTCGCCATGGGCTCCTCCACCGAGAACTCCGCGTTCGGCGTCACCCACAACCCCTGGGACCTTTCCCGCGTGCCCGGCGGCTCGTCGGGCGGCTCGGCGGCGGCGGTCGCCGCGGAACTGGCGCTCGGCGCGCTCGGCTCCGACACCGGCGGCTCCATCCGCCAGCCGGCCGCGCTCTGCGGCATCGTGGGCATCAAGCCCACCTACGGTCGCGTGTCCCGATACGGACTGGTGGCGTTCGCCTCCTCCCTCGACCAGATCGGCCCGCTGGCCCGCGACGTGGAGGACGCCGCCATCCTGCTGGAAGCCATCGAGGGGTTCGACGACAGGGATTCCACCTCCATCGACAGGAAATACGCCCCGGTGCGGGCGGAGCTTGGGAAGGACCCCAAAGGAATGAAGGTCGGGGTCGCGAAGGAGTGGCTCGGCGCCGGGCTGGACCCGGAGGTGCGCGCGGCGTTCGACTCCGCCCGGAAAGCGCTGGAAAAACTGGGCCTCTCCTTCGTGGAAGTCTCGATTCCGCGGCAGGAATACGGGCTCCCCATCTACTACCTCATCGCCCCCGCGGAGGCTTCCTCCAACCTCGCGCGCTACGACGGCGTCCGCTACGGCCTCCGCAAGGACGCCGCGACCATGATAGAGATGTACAAGAAGACCCGCGACGCCGGGTTCGGCCCCGAGGTGAAGCGCCGCATCATCCTGGGCACCTACGTCCTCTCGGCGGGCTACTACGACGCCTACTACCTTTCGGCCCTGCGCGCGCGCACCGTCCTCCGCCGCGACTACGAGGCCGCGCTGGCGAAGTGCGACTTCCTCCTTTCGCCGGCCACGCCCGCGCCCGCGTTCAAGATAGGCGAGAAGGCGGACGACCCGCTCCAGATGTACCTCTCGGACATCTACACGGTGTCGGTGAACCTGGCCGGGCTCCCCGGGATGGTCCTGCCGGGCGGGTTCTCGAAGGCCGGGCTCCCCATAGGCCTGCAGCTCATCGGGCCGGCCTTCCGGGAGGAGGTCCTGTTCCGCGCCGCCGGCGCCATGGAGCGCGCGCTCGGCCTGGCGGGCCGCAAGCCGGTTATGGGGAATACGCAATGAAAGAATGCATTCGCGCAGCCGGTAAATTCCTCTGCACCGATTTCGAATTTAGTTCGAAATCGGTGCGACATTGGAGGGGGGAGGCAGTGAGGCGCCAAGCCAGAGAGGATATTTCGATGAGCGCCGAACGTCGGAAGGGGGGAACCCACCTTGGGTTCCCCCCTCCGAGCGTTCCATGACGGATTTCGAGACCGTCATCGGCCTGGAGGTTCACGCGGAACTGGCCACCGAAAGCAAGCTCTTCTGCGGCTGCCCCACGTCGTTCGGGGCGCCCCCCAACACGCACGTCTGCCCAATCTGCCTCGGGCTCCCCGGCGTCCTTCCCGTCATGAACGGGCGGGCGCTGGAGTTCGCGATAATGACGGGGCTGGCACTCGAATGCGAAATAGTGCCGAAGTTCAAGTTCGACCGGAAGCATTACTACTACCCCGACCTCCCCAAGAACTTCCAGATATCCCAATATGACATCCCGTTCGCCCGAAGCGGTCAACTGAACCTTCCATCGGGCAAGCATGTTCGCATCCACCGTGTTCATCTGGAAGAAGATGCTGGCAAGCTCGTCCACGAGGGCGTGGCCGGCCAGATAGGCGGCGGCACCGCCGCGCTGGTGGACTACAACCGCGCGGGCATCCCCCTGATGGAGATAGTCAGCGAGCCTGACCTGCGCGAGCCGGCCCAGGCCGTCGAGTACCTGAAGGAGATACAGAAAATCGTCCGTTACCTCGGTGTCTCCGACGGGAACATGGAGGAGGGAAGCCTGCGCTGCGACGCCAACATCTCCGTCCGCCGGAAGGGCGAGGAAAAACTCGGCGCGAAGGTCGAGATAAAGAACATGAACTCCTTCAAGGGGGTGGAGCGCGCGCTCACGCACGAGGCGGCGCGCCAGCGGGAGGAGCTGGGAGCGGGGAGGAAGCCCGTTCAGGAGACTCGGCTGTTCGACGATGCCACCGGGGAAACGCGCCCCATGCGGAGCAAGGAGGAGGCGCACGACTACCGTTACTTCCCCGAGCCGGACCTCCTGCCGTTCACGATGGACGCCGCAAGGCTGGAGACCATGCGGAAACGCCTGCCGGAACTGCCCGCGGCGAAGCTGGCGAAGTTCTCCTCCGCGCCGTTCGGCCTCTCCCCCTACGACGCGGCCGTGCTGGCGGCGGATCGCGACCTTGCCTGCTACTTCGAGGAGGCGGTGGAAGCGGGCGCGCCGCCCAAGCAGGCCTGCAATTGGGTGACCACAGAGCTCCTCGGCGCGCTCAACGCCGCGGGACAGCGCATCACCGAATCCAGGGTCAAGCCGGAAGAGCTCGCTTCCATGCTGAAACTGGTGGAGGACGGGACCATATCGGGGAAAATCGCCAAGACCGTCTTCGCGGAAATGTTCTCGACGGGCCATGCGGCGGCGGACATCGTGAAGGTGCAGGGGCTGACCCAGATAGCCGACGAGGGGGCGCTGCGCGCCGAGGTCGGGAAGGTCCTCGCGGCCAACCCGAAGTCGGTGGCGGACTTCAAGGCCGGGAAGCAGCAGGCCGTGGGGTTCCTCGTCGGGGCCGTCATGAAGGCGACCGGCGGCAAGGCCAACCCGCAGCTCGCCAACAAGCTCGTCCGGGAGGCGCTAGAGAAGGGGTGAGAATTCTTCCCTCCCCTCCCGTGAAAGACAATCATTCCCCCTCACCCTCCTCGACCTTTCTTTTCACACTATCCCTCTCCCCCAATGGTCCTTCGCGCTACCGCGCTACGGACACTAGGCGTCCGGCCCGCTTCGCGGGCACCCCGGATGCCGTCGGGGGAGAGGGATAGCTGGAATGGATAAGGCCAACTCGCAGGATCTTCTGTCCCAACACCCTCTCCCGCAAAGCGGGAGAGGGTTGGGGTGAGGGCATTGGAGTGCAAAGAAAAGTCAAAACCGCAATTGCCCAGAAGTTGCGCCGATTCCAAACCGATGCTGAACGCAAACTCTGGTCTAGGCTTCGCGGAAATGGTATTCCCGGTTATAAATTCCGAAGGCAATACCCTATTCGCCCATATTTCGCCGATTTCTGCTGCATCCAGGCAAGACTGATAATTGAACTTGACGGAAGCCAGCATGCAATGATGTCGGAAAAAGACGCACAAAGGACGAAATACTTCATGAAAAGGGGATATCAGGTGGTCAGATTCTGGGATAATGACGTATTGAATAACATGGAAACGACGATGCAGAGTATCTGGCAATCGCTCCAGTCCCCTCACCCCACCCCTCTCCCCTCACGGGGAGAGGGTGCCGGAAAAAGGAGCTGAGTGAAATCCCCATGAAACGCCTCACTTACAAATCCTCCGGAGTGGACATCAGGGCGGGAGAAGCCCTGGTGAAGCTCGCGAAGTCGCTCACCGGGCGGGGCAGGGGTGCAGGGGTCATCTCCGGCGTGGGCGGTTTCGGCTCGCTGACCCGCGTCCCCATGAAGGGAAGGAAGCCGCCCATCCTCGTGTCCGGGACCGACGGCGTGGGAACCAAGCTTAAAATCGCGTTCCTGACGGGGAAGCACGACACCATCGGGATAGACTGCGTGGCGATGTGCGCCAATGACGTACTGATGCAGGGGGCCAGGCCCCTCTTCTTCCTTGATTACCTGGGCGTTTCCAGGCTCACGCGCGACCTTGGCAGGCAGATTCTCCGGGGGGTGGCCGAGGGATGCCGGCGGGCCCTTTGCCCGCTGGTTGGCGGGGAAACCGCGGAAATGCCGGGGCTTTACCGGAAGGGCGAATACGACCTGGTTGGCTTCTGCATCGGGGCAGTGGAGGAAAAGGACATCGTTGACGGGAGGAACGCCCGTCCCGGCGACGCGGTAATCGGCGTGGGGTCCACCGGCCTGCACAGCAACGGGTATTCGATGGTCAACAGGCTCCTCCTGGAAATGAAGAAGATGCCGCTCCACCGGAAGGTCCCCGAACTCGGCTGCACCCTTGCCGAGGAACTGCTCCGCCCCACCCGCATTTACGTGAAAACCGTGCTCAAGCTACTGGCCGCGGTGCCGGTCCTCGCGCTGGGGCACATCACCGGCGGCGGCCTCCCCGCCAAGGGGCCGCGCCAGCTCCCGCGGGGCCTGGGAATGCGGCTCCAGGAGGGCACCTGGCCCGTCCCGCCGATTTTCAGCCTCATCGAGCGGCTGGGCCGGGTGGCGCGGGAGGAGATGTTCCGCACCTTCAATATGGGGCTTGGGCTCACCGTGGTGGTCCGCCCGGCGCACTCCGAGGAAGCGCTGAAAATACTCCTGGACTCGGGCGAACGCGCGCAGGTCGTGGGCAGGGTCGTGGCCGGCCGGCGTTTTTCCCTGGAATAAGCGCAAGCCCTTTCCGGCGGCTTGCTAGAATGGAATCGTGAGACATCACCGGACCTTGGCGCTTCTGGCGGGGGCGCTCCTCTGCGCGGTCTCCTCCGCCCTCGGCCAATCGGAACCCCGCACCGACCCGGAAACCGGCTGGACCACACAGGATTGGCCGCAGGAGGGGCAGAACGACAGCTCAACGCGCCTTACCACCGCTCCGTTCTCAACGGGTTACCGCCGTGAACAATGCACCAAAACGGACGGATACCCCGTCTCCTGGTCCCAATATTACGGGATGTTTCTGGGGCCTCCGGTTGTCGTGCATGTGAGGGCAATAACGCCGGCCGCGAGCCGACCTGATCCCGTCTACCCAGCCCCTTTGCACGGACCGTATGGCATCCTTTTCACGAATTACCTGCACGATAATACCCATCCCCGAATGATGGTTGGCGACCCCACTGACGGCACCGCATTCCGAATTATCTCCGGACGCACGACCATTTACGCGATTGACCTGCCGTTTCAACCTCCCAGTTCTCCGGTTATCGCCATGGAAAATAACGGTAAAACATGCCATGTCTTTGTTTTTCCGAAGGGCGAATCCAACAAGTATTCCTCTTTTACCCTCGAATTCGGTGAAACCCAGCTCTCTATTCCCGGCAGCAAGGCCGAGCCAAACCTCTGCGGGGCGTTCGCCATGAATTTCCCCGCGATTACCATCACCTATTATAAGCCCACGAGCCTCACCGAGCGCGCCATCGAGAAGAAGAGTTTCGTCGCCTACAATCCAGCCATTTCGGGAAACGCGCTTTTTTTCGCCAACGACAGGCGCGACGAAAAGAAGCCGGCGGGATTCCTGCGCTGTATCCAATGGGCCACCCTGGCGGAAAAATGGAAGGCGGCGCTCCAGGTTGGCGAAGGATCCACAAAGCCGATTCCCCGCGGGCAGGAGCCGCCGCCCTCCGAGAACGTCTACCAGCCCTGCACCTCCCCGGCCGTCCGGGGAACGCTGGTGGTCGTCGGCGCGATCAAGATGAAAAGCGACAAGAAGGAGGATGAAACTGACAGCCCGCAGGAAAGCGCGATCTTCGGGTTCAGCACGTTCGACGGCTCCCTGCGCTTCACCTATACCCTGAAGGGAAAAATCCTTCCTTCCCCCGCCATTTTGAGCGACTGCGTCGTTTTCGGGACGAACAAGGGGCAGGCCTTCGCCGTGGACTTCAAGGGCCAGTTGCGCTGGAAAACCACCGAGGACGGCCGGATGAGGTTCGCTTCCAAGCCGTTCAATGCGCCCAACTCGCTCAGCGACGTAGGCCTATACGGGCCCGCGGTGGATTCCGCCCAGTTTTACGCCTACTTCGGGGGAAGTGACGGGCGAATCCACCGCTTTAATGTCCGGGGCGGGGCGCATTTGGCTTCAGCGTCGTTCGGGAATTACTTCGGATGGGATGGCAACCATCCCCAGTATGACGCCAGCGGCCAGTTGATTTTCAAGCCCTTCACCATCACCACACCGCCGGTAATAAACGACAATTCCGCAACAGGGCCCTTTCTGGCGGTCAAGTTCGCGACCCGGAACGATTCGAGCCACAATGCCTCGGGCGTAGGCTTCATGAGCATCCCCAGCCTCGCAATTACTCCCTCAACTTTTAATACCTCCTTCAAGGGATTGCTCACCGTATCCGCGGTCCACTGGTGCTCCTTCGTCCCCGGCCAAACCGTTGTAACGACTCCCCGATATGCCGCCATCAACTTTCCCGGTTTCTTTCACGCCGCTGGCATCGATATGGACTGCCAGTTTGGACTTGGTTACTGGCTGGAAATTGACCAGGTGGCCTATTACGTCGGAAACGGCTTCTCCCTGGACAAGGACGAAGGTGATACCGGCGGCGTATGCATCGCCGACGGCTTCATCTTCGCCTCGAGCCGGAGCGGGCGACTCATCGGAGTCCCCAGCTGGAACCCTCTCGTCAAACTGGGGGGGATTACCGCGCCCAGCACAAAAGCCCCTCCCTTCGTAAAGCCGCCCCAACTCGGCCCCGTCCGGGTATATCCGAACCCGTTCCGGCCTGACAAGGCCGTGGGGGGTGTCGCCAAGTTCGAGAACCTGCCGGCCGGAAGCAGGGTGGAAATCTACACGCTGGCGCACGAGCGCGTGCAGGTGCTCGAACCGTCCTCCCCGGTGGTGGCGGGTTACGTCCACCCCGCCACGGCGGTATGGGACGGGAAGAACGAGTCGGGCCAGAACGCGGCGGCGGGCGTTTACCTGTATATCATTACCATCCCCGACCAGCCGGAAATGCGCGGCAAGCTTGCCCTGGTGAGGAAGTAGCCCTCCAATACCTTTCTCTCCCGGAACCCTGAGGTTGTCAAAGGGGTCGGCCCAGCCATCCTTACACCCTCTCCCTGCCGTCAGGCAGGGAGAGGGAGGGGTGAGGGTCCCGCAACTTCCTTCTATGCCGCTCATTCCCCCTCACCCTCCCCTCTCCCCAGGAGGGGAGAGGGTGAAGACGACGGAGCGAAAGAACAAGCCAAACATTCTAAAATAAGTCATCAAGACATGAATCCCAAAAAGGAAATAGAGGCGCTCCGCGAGGAGATACAGAGGCACGACCGGCTCTACTACGTCGAGGACCGGCCGGCCATCTCCGACGCCGAATACGACCGGCTGATGCGCCGACTCCTGGAGCTGGAGAAGGCCCACCCGGAACTCGCGGCACCCGACTCGCCCAGCGCGCGTGTCGGCGGCGAACCCACGAAGAAATTCCCCGTGGCCAGGCATGCCCCCCCCATGCTTTCGCTCGAGAACACATACTCCGCGGACGAAGTCCGCGAATGGGAGGGGCGCCTGCGCCGCCTCCTGCCCGGCGCGCGCATTGAATACACGGTGGAGCTCAAGATTGACGGCGTGGCGGTCTCCCTCCTCTACGAGGACGGCCTCCTCGTCCGTGGCGCAACGCGGGGCGACGGGGAGAAGGGCGACGAGGTTACGAACAACCTCAGGACCATCCGGACCGTTCCCCTCCGCCTCGTGGGGAAGGGCGTTCCCCGAACGCTGGAGGTCCGCGGCGAGGTCTTCCTTTCCCGCGGGGCGCTCGCTTCCATCAACGAGGAGAAGGAGGACGAGGATGAGGAGCCCTTCGCCAACCCCCGCAACGCCGCCGCCGGGTCGCTTAAGCTCCAGGACCCGAAGCTGGTGGCCGGGCGGCCGCTGGACATATTCGTGCACTCATTCGGCCGGGCACAGGGAACTGAATTATCGCGCCATTCCGAGGCGCTGGAATCGTTCAGGAAATGGGGGCTCCGGGTGAATCCCGAGTACCGGGTGGCGAAATCGCTCGAGGAAGCGATGGACTTCTGCGCTTCCTGGGAAGAGAAGCGCGACCGCCTCCCCTACGACATCGACGGGATGGTCCTGAAAGTGGATTCGCTGGAACAGCAGGTCAAGCTGGGTGCCACCGCGAAGAACCCCCGCTGGGCCATCGCCTACAAGTTCAAGGCTCGCCAGGCCGTGACCACCCTGAAGGACATCGTGGTGCAGGTGGGCCGCACCGGCACCCTTACGCCGGTTGCCATACTGGAGCCGGTCCCGCTGGGTGGAACCACCATCGGCCGGGCCACCCTCCACAACGAGGAGGAGATAGAAAGGAAGGACATCCGGGTCGGCGACACGGTGACCATCGAGAAGGGCGGCGAAGTCATCCCCAAGGTCGTGGAGTCGAAGAAGGAAAGGCGCACCGGACGGGAAAAACCGTTCAAAATGCCCTCCAAATGCCCCGAATGCGGAAGCCCGGTGGCCCGGGCGGAGGGGGAGGTCGCCGTCCGGTGCGAAAACGTCGCCTGCCCCGCCCAGGTAAAGAGGCGCCTCCGGCACTTCGCGGGCCGCGAGGCCATGGATATCGAGCACCTCGGCGCCGCGCTGGTCGACCAGCTGGTCGAGAAGGAGCTGGCCGGGGACTTCGCGGACCTCTACGCGCTGAAGGCCGCGGACGTCGCGGAGCTGGAGCGCATGGCCGACAAATCGGCGGAAAACGTCGTCACGGCAATCGCTTCCAGCAGGTCACGGCCCCTGGGCGCGCTGATCTTCGCGCTCGGCATCCGCCACGTCGGGGTCAGCGTGGCGCGGATTCTGGCGGCCAAATACGCCACGCTCGACGCGCTGGCGGAAGCCCCCGAAGCGGAACTTCGGGACATCCATGAAGTCGGGCCGGTCGTGGCCTCCTCCATCGCGGGATTCTTCAGGCAGGCCGCCGTGAAGAACATCATCGGCAGGCTGAAGAAGGCGGGCGTAAACATGAGGCGCACCAGGGAGGAGGCGCCCCTCTCCGACGCGTTTTCCGGGAAGACCTTCGTTTTCACCGGGGAAATGGAGGGATACACGCGGCCGCAGGCCGAGGACATCGTCCGCAAAATGGGCGGGAAGGCGGCGAGCTCGGCCTCGAAGTTCACCACCTTCGTGGTGGCGGGGCCGGGCGCCGGCTCGAAACTGGACAAGGCGAAAAAACTGGGGCTCCCCGTGCTCGACGAGGCGCAGTTCCGGAAGATGGTGGAAGAAGGCAGGAAGGGAAGTTAGGGGGCCGCCCCCAACAGCCGTGTCACGAGTGTATAATCCATTCCAATGAAAATCATTACTGCGTCCGGAAAATGCAGGGGATTCCCGGGGAAGATGCGGCCCGTCAAGGTGACCGTCATCGGCGCCGGGTCCGATTTCACGCCCCACCTCATCGGCGACCTCCTGAAGGTGCCCGGAGCGGACCGGGGCGAGATAGCGCTGGTGGACATCGACCGCGGGCGGCTTGCCACGATGCGCCGGATAATCGCAAAAATGGCCGCGGATTCGGGGAAGCCCGGCTGGAAGGTAACGGCGTCCCCGGACCGGCGCGCGGTCCTGCGCGGAACCGATTACCTCGTCAACACGGTCGAGGTCTCCGGACTCAAGTGCGTCAGGTGGGATAACGACATCCCGCTGAAATACGGGGTGGACCAGTGCATCGGTGACACCATCGGGCCGGGCGGGCTCTTCAAGGGGCTGCGCACCATACCGGTGTGGCTGGACATCCTGCGTGACGCCGAGCGGTTCTGCCCGCGAGCGCTGGTGCTCAACTACACGAACCCGATGACCCAGTTGTGCCTCGCCGCGGCGCGCGCCTCCAGCATGAAGGTTGTCGGGCTGTGCCACTCCATACAGTGGTCCGCCTGGACGATGGCATGGCGCGCCGGAATCCCCCTTAAGGAGCTGGATTTCGAGTGCGCTGGCATCAATCACCTCGCATGGTTCGTGAAACTGCGGCACAAGGGGCGAGACCTCTACCCACTTCTGATGCGCAAGGCACGGCATGACCTGGAGGTTCAGCCCGGCCCCAAGGACCGCTGGGACCTTGTCCGTAAGGACGTCATGTACCATTTCGGGGCGTTCGTCACCGAGTCATCCGGGCACCTCTCCGAATACCTGCCCTACTACCGCAAGAACAGGGCCGTGCTGGGGAAATATTGCGGCCCGGGAATGGAGGGCGAGTCGCGGTTCTACGCTTCCAATTGGCCGCAGTGGCGCAGGAACGCCGACAAGGAGCGCGGATTGATCCTCCGGGGAAAGAAGGAGCTTCCGAAGGAGCGCACCTGGGAATTCGCCTCGTGGATAATCGAGGCCAGCGAGAAGGGCCGGTCGTTCTCCTTCAACGGGAGCGTGCCGAACCGGGGGAAGGACGGGTCGCTCCTCATCGACAACCTGATGCCGGAAGGCGTCGTGGAAGTGAAGTGCGTCGCGGGCCGCGGCGGCGTCAGGCCGGTCCGTTTCGGCCGCCTTCCCGCCCAGATGGCGGCGCTGTGCGAATCCAACCTGCGGATGTTTGACCTCGCGGCCGATGCGGCGATAAGCCGCTCCAAGGAAATGGCCATCCATGCGCTGACCCTCGATCCTCTTACCGCCGCCGTGTGCACCCCGGCCCAGATAAGAAAGATGGCCTTGGAACTGTTCGACGCGGAAAAGGATTTCCTGAAGGGCTACAGGTAAATCCCCCTCACCCTCCTGTTCCCCATCCGTGTTTTCATCCCTCTCCCCCGACGGCGTCCGGGGTGCCCGCAAAGCGGGCCGGACGCCTAGTGTCCGTAGCGCGGTAGCGCGAAGGACCAATGGGGGAGAGGGATAGTCGTCGGAAAAGAATGAGAGGGTGAGGGGGAATTGTCCGCCCTAACCTCCCGCTCACCCCTTCCCGAACAGCCCCGGATACCACCTGAGCGCGTTGCCGGAATAGAAGTCCGCCAGGATTTCCGTTGGAAGGCCGAGCCCGGCAACCATCCGCGGCTTGTCCATCCATCCAAGGAAGGCGATTTCGCCGGACGACTCGTAGTATGAAAACTCCTCCATCCAACGCCGCTGCAGGTCCGCGACCGATTTCGCCCTTTCCTCCGGCGACATGGCCGAATGCGGTTTTTCCGTGAAAACATCGGTGCCCCAAAGGATGCGGCCGCGGTATTTGGCGAAGAACTCCCTGACGAGGACCGCATCCTTGGTCGAAAAATCCAGCACCCGGGCCGCAGTGTCCACCGCAAAATTGGGATAACGGTCCAGCCGAACCGCGACCTCGTTGAGGTCATGCTCGAGGCTCCCCAGGTGGCATCCAACGACGCGCAGGCGGGGATGGCGCTCCATGATGTTGTCCCGCGCCCGCATAATCTCCGCATGGGAGGGCACATTTGGCTTGCCGCGGAGGTGCTGGCCCGGATTGTCCCTGAAATACAGGTAATGGGGGCTGAGCGGGTCGAGTGGAAGCCACGCGATAGCCGGCTCGCCGGCATGGATTACCAACGTTTTCCCCTCGCGTTCCAGCCACGAATACACGGGCTCGAAAACAGGGTCGTCGGGAAGGATGTTGCCCTTCCCGGGCAAGCGCACCTTCAATCCGATGTTCTTCCAGACCTTCACTCCAACCGCCCCGCGCGCAAAATCCGCCTTGAGTTTCACGATTACCGAGTCCGCCCATCCCGGGTCGTCAAACCGCGGGTCGTCAAAAGCCGTGCACCATCCGCACCGCGCCGGATTGAACGAGGAAGTCCGCTCCAGCACCTCCGTACCCGTGCAGGGGTCGGTGCGCCACCTCCCGCGGGGGTCCGTTCCCAGCGCGATGTTCAGGAGGCGCAAACCGCGCGATTCCAGCATTGCACGTGAATCTTCGTGGTCAGCCACCACGTGGCAGTGGGCGTCAATCCTGTCCAAGCTGGACTCTCCCGGGCTAGGAAACCAGTATGGAGGCCATCTTCGCGCCCATTTCGCGGTAGGTCTCCCGCGTCAGGACCCTCCCCCGCGCCAGTGCGTAGGGAATCTCCACCACGAACGAGGGAACCCCGTTCGCAACGGCGAACTCATCAAACCGCGCGGTGTTCCAGCGGGAAAGGTATCCCGGCGTCACCGGCGTCCTCGGCGCGCCAAAATTGCCAAGGGCGGCCATGAGCCGCCGGGCCATTCGCATGGTGGGTTTTCCCCTCCCCAGCTTCCTGTAATTGCCGGGGAGGCTGACGTAGGTGCCATATGCTTCGGTCGCCCCGGGGCCGTGCAGGTCCAGCGTGAGGACGGGCCGGCACCTCTTTTTCCACCTCAAAAAGTCGTGCTGGAGGAACAGCGTTTCGTGCCGCATCGGCGGGTCTCCCCACGCCCGGTTCAGGTCCCACGGGAAATTGTCCTTGCCGTAATCGCCCCGCTCCACGCCGTCGAGGTCCACGAAGGGGACGGCCCAGACCAGCGGAGCCCGGCGGCCGAGGGAGGCCATGCGCCGCAGGAGGCCGTCCATCACCCAGGAACCTGGGGTCTCGCCGGAATGCTGGCGGGCGGTGACAAAAAGGCCGGGGCGGGCGCTCCCCTCCTCCCCGCCTCCGTTGCTGAGCCGGACCAGCGGCCGGCCCCCCTGGCTCAATCCCACCGTGTCGGAGGTGAACGAGCCGCGCGTATCCCGCAGCAACCCGTCAAGTTCCGGCCGGCCATACGGGTAGCAGACCGCGATGTCCATCCACGGCGCGGGCCCGGCCGTCTCCCACGCCACATGGAAACGGCCGTCCTGCTCCCGCACCACGGCGCCCGCGCCAAGCCGCTCCCAATCGGAGCCGGGACGACGGACCACCGGACGGATGGTCCGCGGGTCCTCATCCTCCCACCATCCGCCGCCGAGGAGGTTGTGGACGTTGGCCAGCACCAGCCTGACCCGCCGCCCCCGCGGGGCGCGGGGGAACCGCTCCAGCCGGAAGCAGAACCAGAGAACCTCCGTCCCGCCGTGCGGGTCCGGCATGAATACGAGCTCGTCCATCCCTCCCCGCCGGCCGGAAGAGAGGACGACTGCGTTGCCGTGCGGGATGCCGGTTGTTGCCCTAATCATTACTTCTTTGCTGTTCGCAGGTTGTCGAAGACGACCAGCCCGTTGGGATGACCAACGGCAGCCGCGACAACCATTTCGACGTGAACGGTGCTCCGGCGGGTATCCGTATCCAGCCACGAACCATCCAAGTCGGTGATGCAAGTATTCCATCCCTCGTGGAGCGTTATGGGCGGGGCAGCATGCTTGGTTCCACCGAATCCCGCCAGGGCGAAATAGACGGAAATGTCTGCGGGACTGCCGGGAGGAAGATAGGCATCCACTACCATGTAATTCACGGACGTAAGGTCCAGCGCAAACTCGGTCTTCCGCCAAACCATCGGCCACGTACATTTTGCTAGGTCGTAATGAAGAATGTAGCCGTGCGCTCCCTCCGTGAAAAATGCGGTGGTGGACTCGGCGGTCTGGCTCTTGTCCCACGCCTCCCAAAGGGTGGACGAGGGCGGAACCCCCTCCCACCCGTCAAGGAGCGTCTCCGACTTGAGCGCGACGACGCCGCCGCCGCCCTTTCCGCACCCGATGACCAGCACCGCCATCAACAGCGCCAGGAAAATCCCCCTACCGGTATCCCGCATTTCTTCCTCCTTCAAGCGGGTCCGCTACCGCTTTCAGCGCGCCCCGAATCTGCCGCGGCAGGCACCTCAGTCCTGCGCCAGCCGCGGCGCTGGAAATGAATACTTCACCAGTCCTTTCGCCGTCCCGGTTCCAGGCCAGCCGGCCGCCCCAGTCCAGCGCCAGACCCATATTGCTTATCCACGTCTCCAAATGCAATTCCACCCCCCCCGAATAGAGGGCGGGGGCCCACTCCGGGGTAATGGCGTCGCCGAAAACCCCCAGCACAAGGTCCTCCAGATAGACCGTCGGGTTCCACGTCCCGGCGTGGACCTTCCAAACCGGCCTGGCGAGGTCCGCCGAAACCACCGCGCCCGAAGCCGTTTCAATCTCGTCCTGGTATCCCCGGATGGGTGAAAGTTTGGTTGCCACATCCCCCGTGTTCACGAAGGACACGGTCGATACCGCCAGCTGGCTCCCCGGCAGGTACTGGGTCAGCCCGGCCACCAGGTAGACCGACTCCCCGTAGGCCGCGGAACCCCAGCCGGTCCGTTCCTGGGGCAGGACCAGGTCCGCGTTAACCCGGGTGAGGGGGAACTTGAACTCCATATGCTCGAACGGCGTGGCCTGCCGCCTGGTGAAATCGTCGAAGAAATCCACCGAGGCTCCGACGGACAGGTTCGTCAGGCCCGGGGACACGGCCATCCTGAGCGGATACAGGGCCGCCACGCTCATCTCCTTCCCTTCCATGTTTCCGCCCGACGCCGCAAACTGCCACGGGGCGGCGAACACGCTGGAAGCCGTGAACTCAAAGGCCGGCCGGCGCTCCAAACTGTCGTATGCCAATACGACGTCATAGGAGGGGAAGTCACCCACCGCGTCGGCTCCCATAAGGTCCACCCCGAATATCGACCTCTTGGCCGTCCCTTCGTCATCCGCCTCGTAATCGATGAAAGGCAGGCGCAGGGCCGGAACCATCGTCGCGAGGTTGGCGGCGTAACCCTCCGTCCGCGCCTGCGCGGCGTCGAACGACGGGGAAGGACGCAGGAAGGGCGCGCCCTCCGGCAGCTTCGCCTCGCGCGGCTCCAGCTTCCGCCGGTAGACGTCGAATCCGTATGAGCCCATCCCCACGAAATAAAGCCACTCACCCGCCGCGGCCGGATAGACCGCGAACCCGCCCTCCGTCAGCCTGCCCAGCCGGCCGGTGGCGAAATCAAGGGAGTAAATGGAATAAACCCGCCCGTAGTTGGCGGCAAAGAGGAGCCTGTCGCCGGCAAGCGCCGGGGTGCCTTCAAGGAAGGGAGTGCGGACCAGCGGCCGCAGCTCGCGCCTGGCGGAGTCAAACTCGAAAAGGCTGAAGCACTCATGGTCGGCCCGCGCCGTCGCCACGACCCGCCGGCCATCCGCCGTCAGCTCATCGACCAGGAGGTCCGAATCCAGCAACATCTCCCTCTTCCGCGTGACGGGATCCAGTACGGCCAGCTCCGAGCCGAATTTCCCGCGGCGGTCCCGCGACAGCAGGAGCCTCCCGTCCGGCATGACCGTAAAACACCGGAGGCGGTCCTGCACCACCACCCGGTCCTTCCCTGTCGCCAGGTCCCGCTCGTGCACCTGCATCTCCATCCCGAAGGAAAGGAGGCTGGTGTTCTTGTATCCCCGGCCAAGCTCCGCGGTCGCATACCAGAGCTTCCCCCCGCGCCGGACCGTGCGCGACATGAAGCCGGCCGTCGTGGTGACGAGGACCCGTTCCCGGCCGGTCATGAGGTCACGCTCCACGATTTCATCGAACCAGAATTCCCCAAACGCGGCCGTCTTTACGGGGTAGCTCCTCTTGTAGGTAAGGGTATTGCCGTCCGCGACAAGGTCCGCCGCAAACCAGCCGGTCCGGGTAATCCTTTCACCGTCGATGGCGAAGCTTGCGGCCCTCCCCCGCAAATCGTCCTGCCACTCCTTCCAAAGCCGCGGCGTCCTCTGCCCGAACACGTCACGGAAGGTCCGGTCCGCGCCGACGTAGGGCCAGACCGGCGACAGGTACGACAATAGCCTGCTCCCGTGGGTCCTGACGAAGCGCGGAAAGGCCCCCTCCCCGCCGTGCGTCCGGGAAAGCCAGGACAGGAATTCGCCGCCGTAAAGGTACACGCCGGTACCGTAGGGGAATTCCAGCGGCGCGACCGAGGCCTGCTCGAGCGAGGGCAGCCGGCCTTCGGCGGCCCGCGCGAGCATGTAGGCCCCAAAGAACCCGTCGTTGAGCCGGCCCTCGTAGGGTGAAAGCGAGGATTCCGCGTTCACCGCCAGCCCCTCGGTAAACCACATCGGGGTGTAGATGTTTGGTGACAAGACGCGGCCGAATATTCCGGCCAGCCCTCCGGGAATCCCGCTGACCGTAGTCATGTGGGACATGTGGGTGTATTCGTGGACCGCCACGAGCTCCCACCAGTTCTCCACCGGAAAAAGGTCGTTTACGCGCGGAGGGCAAACAAACAGGTGTATCTGGTAGTAGACCGGGTTGGCGAAACCGTTGGCGTAAAGGCCGGCGTCCTCGATGGTGACGGGCAAGCCCAGCGCCAGCGAGCCGGTGAACCTGGTCACCGAAGGTTTTCCCTCTTCCAGGACCCGCAACGCCTCCGCTGCCTCTCCCTCGTGCCCGGGCCCGTAGAAGACCGTGAAATCGCCCGTCCCCAGCGCCTTCCAATCCCCGCTCGCGCGCGCGAACCCCGCCATGGCCAGGGTACACAGGACTGCCGCGAGTCTTCGCACCTGCTTCCCCTTCAATCCGCCAGGCGGACGACCATCGGGACGGGGTCCGGCGACTTCCCGTCGGAGGTCCAGCAGGACCACTCGGAGGGCTTGCCGGAACGGATTGACACCAGCAGGAGGAACCAGCCGGGGCGGAGGCCCGCAGCGTCCTCCGCGGTGGGAACCGCCGGGCCGTCCGGCCGGGAGCGGTATTTCCCCACGACCGCCAGCTCCGGCGTCGGGCCGCCCTCGCCGACGGAAGTCACGGTGAGCGCTCCCTCCCCCCCGCCCATGAAATGGCCGGCCGCGACCTCGGGCCAGGCCGATTCCACGCGGTGAAGGATTTCCGCCAAGACACGCCGCGGGATGGTTACCATAGCGCCCATTTTCTCATGGCCGCGACTCCCTGTGTTACACTCGCAAATATGGAAAGAGCGGCCGCGTTTCTTGCCGCCGTCCTGCTGGCCGCCTCGAGCACCGCGGCAAGTCCGGACTGGGACCCGTGGAAGGACGAGGCGCCGCCCGCCCGGGACGCCGAATACTCGCCCCGATGGCTGGACGCAAGAATGTCCGGGGAAACCAACCCGGCGAAACTGGCCGGACTCGCGGCCATCCGCCTCTACCAAATCGCCCTTTCGCCCGGCCTGGCCAGCCGCTGCCAGTTCCATCCGTCGTGCTCCCGGTACGCGTTCGGCGCCATAGCCTCCCGCGGTTTCCTTAACGGGGTAATCATGGGCGCGGAGCGGCTCTCGCGGTGCAACGGGCGGGCGCACCTGCAGGGATACGAGGAAAGGGGCGAGGACGGCCTGCTGGAGGACCCGCTGGAAGGCAAGCCGACCCCCCTGCCATGGCTCTCGGCGCTGGGATTATGAGGGAAATTCCCCCGGCATTCGGGCCCCTCACCCCTCCCTCTCCCCGCGCTCCGCGCGGGGCGAGGGCGAAAGGGTCCCTGGCCGGGATTGCGGTCATCCTGTCGCTTGCCCTCCTGCCATCCTCCACGCTGGCCAGCGGGAAAAAGAAGGCGGCGGTGCGTGACGCGCTGACGCAGCAGCGCGATTTCGCCGACGAGCTGTTCGACGGAAGCGAGTATTTCCGGGCCTCGACCGAATACTTGCGGCTCCTCTCGTTCTGGCCCGCCATCCCGGACGCCGACTCGGTCAGGTTCCGGGTGGCCCAGTGCTCCTACCGGGCCGGCCGCTACGACGACGCCTCCCGCCATTTCATCCGGCTCGCTGCCGCCACCTCGTCCACGGACATGGTCGACCGGTGCCGGCTCGTAATCGCGGCCTGCGAATACCGGCAAAACGACTGGCGCGCGGCAGCCGAGGAATGCTCGCGCTCCGCGGCGGCCTCGCCTTCCTCACCCCTCCTGGACCGCCTCAAATATCTCGAGGGGATGAGCAGGATGCACCTTGGCCGGTGGTCCGAATCCTTCGGCGCCTTCTCCGCGGTTCCGCGCGAGAGCCCGCTCGCGCCGTCCTCGCGGGAGCTGGGCGGGCTGGCGGCGCGCGCCGAAAAGACGAGGCCGGCCAGCCCGGGGCTCTCCGCCGGGCTCTCGCTCATCGTACCCGGGCTGGGCCAAACGCTGAACGGATACGTCTGGGACGGAGTCACCGCCTTCATTCTTTCCGCCGGCAGCCTTGCCATCGGAATCTACGGGTCGTCGCAGGGGAACCGCGCCACGGAAACGGTCGGCTACGCGCTGTTCGCCGTCTGGCACTCCGCCAACGTCTACGGCGGGGCGAGCGCCGCCCGCCGGGCCAACCGCCGGACCCACGAAGGGATAATGGAAAAGGCGGAAGCAATCTCCCAACTCTCGTTGGACTGATTCGTAATACGCCGGTTCCATCCCCCTCATCCACCCCATATCTTCAGATTCCGGGTTATCCCTCGTGCCTCGCAAGGCTCGGCGATGCTCGCGGTTTAATCATTTACTGCCGCTCCGCGGCCAGCATAGCCCCCATTGGGGGAGAGGGATCGTGAACGGAGGAAAGGAACAGGAGGGTGAGGGGGAATAGATGCGCATCCCCCTTTTCCCGCACATCTCCGCCTGAACCTCACGCCCCCGAAATCAACCCATGACTGACGGGGAACCACCCGCTTTTCTGTAAAATACGCGTGTGCTGAACCGGCTGGCGATTACCGCGCTTCTCTTCCTCGCCCCTCTGGTGTGGAGCATGCAAAACGAGAACTCGGCGCTGGCCAAGGGCTTCGCCATGGGAACCATGGCCGCAGCACTGGTCCTGGCCGGGCCCCCGGTTCGCCGGTTTCCGGGCGGAAGACTCATCCCCCTTTACGTGATTTCCGCCCTTGCCTTTGTGAGTTCATGCATTACGAAATCACCCTCCTTTGCTTTCATGTCGCTGCTTCCGATTTTCACCCTATGGATAGTGGTGGGAGGCGCATCCCTCCTCCCCTGGCGCGCGTGGCGCCCCGCCATCCTCCTGTCCGCAGCCGTCCCCGTCGCGCTGGGATGCCTGCAGGCCGCCGGGCTTGACCCGACGGGATGGCAGGCCATCGCGCAGGATACTTTCCACGGGCGCATCTGCTCCACCCTCGGCAACCCGAACTTCCTTGCCGCGTTCCTGGTGGCGGTCCTGCCGTTCTGCCTGTGGACCGTCCTCCGCCCGGGAATTTTCGGGCGGACGGCCGGTGCCCTGCTGTGCCTCGGCGCCCTCCTGTGCCTCCTCATCAGCGGCTCCAAGGGCGGAATTGCCGGTTTCCTTGTCATGGCCGCCGCCCTGGCGCTGGCCGCCTGGCGGGGCGGCCTCCTTCCCTCCATTCCCCGCAGGGCCGCCGCCTCTTCCGCGGTTGGCCTGTTGCTGCTGGCGGGGACATTCCTGGCGCTCGCCCCCGCGGCCGTGCGCGAACGGCTTTTCGTCGTCTCGACCTACGGCGAGTCCGTCAAGTTCCGGTTCCTCACGTGGAAACAGGTCCTGCCGATGGTCCGCGAATCGCCCCTGCTCGGCCACGGACTCGGCCGTTTCGTGGTCGAATACCCCCGTTTCCGGCTCGCCGAGATAATCCGGATGTTCGGCCAGCACAGCTACATGACCGACCACCCGGAAAACCTCACGCTGGAGCTCACCACCGAGTTGGGTTTGGCCGGCCTGGGCCTGTGGCTGTGGCTCCTGGCTTCGGTGGCGCGGGCCCTGTGGACGCGGCTAAGGGCGCCCAACCAGGAGGAGCGCTGGTTCGCCTCCTCCGCGCTGGCGGCGCTGGCCGGGCTCCTCGCCACCAACTCCGTCGGGGTCGACATCCATTACGGCGCCACCGCCGTATTCGCGGCGTGCCTGGCCGGGGCGGCGCTGGCTGCCCCGGCCGGCGGCGCCCGGTCCATCACCCAGGCATTGCGAATCAGGGCCGGACCCGCCGTCGCGGCCCTCCTGCTTGCCATGGCTTGGGCGCGCGTGTATGGTTCCGATGCGGCGCTGGCGCGCGCCCTCGGTTTTTCCCAGCAGGGCGCGTGGGACGCCGCGCTCGGCTGGTACCGCGCCTCCGGGGTGCTGAACCCCTTTAACGTGATAACCCGTTATTTTGGGGGCTCCGCCCTGCTTGACCGCGGGAACGCCGGGGACCTGCCGCGCGCCCGCGAGCTGCTCGAGTCGGTGCGCCGCGAGGCGCCTGACTACGTCCTCGTCAACTACAAGATGTATCTCCTCTGTAGTAAAATCGGTGACGCCCGTGGAGCCGCAGAGTATCTCGCTCGCCAGACGAAGCTCGACCCGGTCGCGGCCGTCTTCTTCCTCGACCGCGGGCGCCTGGCCATGCAGGCCGGCAAATGGGACGAGGCCCGCGGTGAGTTCACGAAGGCCATCGAGGCCGAGCCCCAAAATCCCGCCGGATACCAGTACCTGGGAAACCTTCTCGTGCTGAGGAAACGCTACCGGGAGGCGCTGTCCGTCTACGCCCGCGGCATCGCCCGCCAGCCCGGGGCGGTGGAGCTCCACTACAACGCCGCCGTCGCCGCCTACCAGATGGGCGACCTGGCACTGGCGCAAAAGCACGCCAAGGACACGTTGAAGCTGGACCCGGCCAACAACGGCGCCCGGGTAATCCTGGGGAAACTGCCATGACCAAAATCGGGGTGCTCGCATCCGGGCGCGGCTCGAACTTCCGTGCGCTTTGCGAGGCGGCCAAGCGGGGCGGATTCGACGGTAAAATCATCGTCCTGGTGGCCGACCAGCCTGGCGCGGGCGCGCTCGAAATCGCGAGGGAATTCGGCGTCGAGGCGCTGACAATGTCACCCGGGGATTTCCCCTCGCGGGAAGCCCACGAGGAGGGGATTGCCAAGGCGCTGGAGGAGCGCGGAGTGGAACTCGTCTGCCTGGCGGGATACATGCGCATAGTGGGCGCGCCCATGCTCAAGCGGTTCTTCGGCCGCATGCTCAACATCCACCCGGCGCTCCTTCCCTGCTTCCCCGGCCTGCACGGCCAGAAACAGGCCGTCGCACACGGCGTCAAGGTTTCCGGCGCGACGGTCCATTTCGTGGACGCGGACTGCGACGCCGGGCCAATCATCATCCAGGCCCCCGTACCCGTGGAGGAGGGCGACACCGCGGACACGCTCGCGGCGCGCATCCTCAAGGAGGAGCACCGAATTTATCCCGAGGCGGTCAAGCTGTTCTGCGAGGGACGGCTGAAAATCACCGGCCGCCGGGTCCAAATCCTGCCCGCCAGGGCGTCCGGAGGGGCGAAAAAATGACCAGCGCAGCGAAGACCGTCAAAAGGGCCCTGCTATCGGTTTCCGACAAGACCGGACTGGCCGAGCTGGGCAAGGGGCTCTCCGACCTCGGCATCCAGCTTCTGGCGACCGGCGGGACCGCCAACGCGCTCGAGGAAGCGGGGCTCAAGATAACGCGCACCGACACGCTCACCGGCTTCACCGAACTGCTCGACGGGCGCGTGAAGACCCTGCATCCCGCCATCCACGCGGGACTCCTGGCCAAGCGGGACGACCCTGCGCACCTGGACCAGCTGCATGCGGCCCACTTCTTCGCCATCGACCTCCTAGTGGTCAACCTCTACCCGTTCGAGAAGACCGTCTCAAAGGAGGGCGTGACCATGGAGGAAGCCATCGAGAACATCGACATAGGCGGCGTGGCGCTGATCCGCTCGGCCGGAAAGAACCACGCCGACGTTGCCGTGCTGACCGACCCCGCGGACTATCCCGGTTCGCTGGAGGAGCTCAAAGCCAACGGCGGGGCCTTCTCGGACGCGACCCGGCGCAGGCTCGCCCTGAAGGCCTTCCGGCACACCTCCGCCTATGACACCGCGATAGCCTCCTTCCTGGGCGCCCGCTTCGAGCAGGAGGCCGGGTTCCCCGACAGGCTCGTCCTGGCCTACCGCCGCAAGAGCGGCCTGCGCTACGGCGAGAACCCCCACCAGGACGCCGCCGTATACGAGGAATCCCCCCGGCGGCCCGGGACGCTGGCCGCGGCGGAGACCCTTCACGGGCGTGAGCTTTCGCACAACAACTACCTTGATTTCGACAGCGCCCTCTCGCTCGCGCACGAGTTCGACGAGCCGGCCTGCTCCGTCATCAAGCACCGCAATCCCTGCGGCTGTTCGGCCGGCCCTTCGCTGTCCCGGGCCATCGAGCAAGCCGTGATGGCCGACCCCCTTTCCGCTTTCGGCGGAATCATCGCCATCAACCGCCCCGTGGACAAGGCCGCCGCCTCAACCATCATGGAGGTTCTCAAGCAGGTCCGCCGGTTCGACGGACTCGCGGCGGTGGACTTCGCCCCGGAGGCGCTCGAAATGCTCAGGCAGAAGAAGGACATGATAATCCTCCGGACCGGCGCGATGCCGCAGGGGGGGGCGGGACGCTTTTCCATGCGCTCCATCAGCGGCGGGCTCCTCCTGCAGTCGCCGGACACGCACCGGCTGGACCCCGCCACCCTGAAGGTCGCGACGAAGCGGGCGCCCACGGCGGCCGAGATGACGGACCTCCTGTTCGCCTGGCGGGTCGTGAAGCACGTGGTCTCGAACGCCATAGTGTTCGGCCGGGACGGCGTCACCATCGGCATCGGCGCCGGGCAGGTCAACCGCGTGGGCTCGGTCGCCATCGCCGCGAAAATGGCGGGAGAGAAGGCGAAGGGGGCGGCCATGGCCTCCGACGCCTTCTTCCCGTTCCCCGACGGCGTCGAGGAGGCCGCCAAGGCGGGCATCACCGCGGCCATCCAGCCCGGCGGCTCGGTCCGGGACGCCGACGTAATCGCCGCCGCGGACAAGCACGGAATGAGCATGGTCCTGACCGGCATCCGGCACTTCAAGCACTGATGAAAACGGGCTTCAAGAACATCAACCGCCGCCAGCGCAACCCGGTGTGGCGGCTCAGGCCGGCTCCCCAGCCGCGCCGGGCGGCCGGCTGCGGAAGTGGCTGCAACTGCCGCCGCTGGAACGCGGAACAGGCGGGAGCGGTCAAGCCTGCCCGCAACAAACCGGTGGAACAAAACCATAATCAGCCCTCCTCCCCCAACGGCGGGGCATTCGTCGGGCCAATCCCGGGGAGGCCCTCCTCATCCCGCGCCGTTGCACGTCCCTCTCCCGAATTACGGGAGAGGGCTCGCCGCCCCAATGCGCCCTCAAAAGCGGATTTTAGGTTATTGAAATGAACGTCCTCATCGTCGGCGGGGGCGGCCGCGAGCATGCGCTCGCCTGGAAGCTGAAGCAGAGCCCCCACCTCACCCACCTCTTCTGCGCCCCGGGCAACGCCGGCATCGCCGGAACAGCCACCTGCATTCCCATCAAGTCTGACGAGATAACTGAGCTGGCCAACTTTGCCCACGAAATGAAGGTCGACGTCACCATCGTCGGCCCCGAGGCGCCGCTTTCCGAGGGCATCGTGGACGTCTTCCAGCGCGAGGGGCTGCCCGTGTTCGGCCCCACCCGCGCCGCAGCCCAGCTGGAAGCCAGCAAGTCGTTCGCGAAGACCATCATGCGGCGTGCGGGCATTCCGACCGCCGAAGCAAGGCGCTACACCGACGCCTCCGAAGCCATCAAGGGCCTCGACGAATTCAAGCCGCCCTGGGTCATCAAGGCCGACGGCCTCGCCGCCGGCAAGGGGGTCACCGTCACCTCGGACCGGGCCGAGGCGGAGGGGGCCATCCGCGCCTCGCTCGAGAAGAGGGTGTTCGGGGAGGCCGGCCGGCTCGTCCTCCTCGAGGAACACCTCGCGGGCGAGGAGCTCTCCGTGATGGCCGTATCCGACGGGCGCAAGGTGCTCGTCCTCGCCCCCGCCCAGGACCACAAGCGCGTGTTCGACGGCGACGAGGGGCCCAACACCGGCGGCATGGGCGCCTACTCCCCCGTGCCGCAGGCGGGCGCGGACCTCCTCGAGGAAATCCGCACGCGCGTCCTCCAGCCCGCCATCGAGGGCATGGCCGAACAGGACGCCGTCTTCCGCGGAATCCTCTATGCCGGCTTGATGCTGACCCCCGACGGCCCGCGGGTAGTGGAATTCAACTGCCGCTTCGGCGACCCCGAGGCGCAGGTCGTCCTCCCCCGCCTCCAGGACGACCTGCTCATACTCGTAATGGAGGCGCTGGGCTCCGGCCTCCAGCGCCCCCGGGTCAGGTTCTCGGACGACGCCGCCGTCTGCGTCGTGGCCGCCTCGGGTGGATACCCGGGGGAATACCGGAGCGGGCTCCCCATCTCCGGGCTGGCCGAGGCGGAGAAGGCCGGCGCGCTGGTGTTCCACGCAGGGACGAAAAAGGGCGATGGGAACGTTGTCACCTCGGGCGGACGGGTCCTGAACGTCGTGGGCACCGGTTCCGACCTCAAGGAGGCGGCCGCGAAGGCCTACGCCGCCATCGACATGATAAACTTCGAGGGCGTGCACTACCGCCGGGACATCGGCGCGCGGGCACTAAAAGGGGGATAAGGGGAATGGCTAGGAACTTCGTCTCAATCGTCATGGGGTCCGACTCGGACATGGAAGTAATGAAGGAGGCGTCCGCCGTCCTCGCGAAGTTTGGCGTGGCGCACGAACTGCGCATCGCGTCCGCCCACCGCTCCCCTAAATTCCTCGGGGCGTGCGTCCGGGACGCCGAGAAGCGCGGCGCCGCCGTTTTCGTGGCGGGCGCAGGAGCCGCGGCGGCCCTTCCGGGAGCCATCGCGGCGCTGACGGCGCGCCCGGTGCTGGGCGTCCCCATCCCCTCCTCCTCGCTCCAGGGGCTCGACGCACTGCTATCCATGGCCCAGATGCCGGGCGGAATCCCGGTCGGGACGATGGCCATCGGAACCACCGGCGCGAAGAACGCCGGCATTATGGCCGTGGAAATCCTGGCGCTGGGCGACGCCCGGCTTGCTTCTGCGCTCCGGAGGCACCGGACCGAACAGGAAAGGGCCATCGTGAAAAAGGACCGCCAAGCCCGGCGCAACCACAGAAAATAACCAGCGGAGGACGGTAAAAAAATGAAGGAACTGAAGGGAACCAGGACGGAGAAGAACCTGCTCATGGCCTTCGCCGGCGAGTCGCAGGCCCGCAACCGCTACACCTATTTCGCCTCGGCGGCGAAGAAGGAGGGGCTGGAACTGGTGTCCCGGACCTTCGCGGAAATCGCCGACCAGGAAAAGGAGCACGCGAAGCGTTTCTTCTCCATGCTTCAGGGCGGCGAGGTCGAGATAAGCGCATCGTTCCCCGCCGGATTAGTGGGCAAATCCGCCGACAACCTGAGGGCCGCCGCGGGCGGGGAGAAGCACGAACACTCCCGCATGTACCCGGACATGGCCGCGGTGGCCGACGAGGAGGGCTTCCCCGCCATCGCCGCGCTTTACCGCTTCATTTCGGTGGCGGAGCGGGAGCATGAGCGCAGGTACCTGGCCCTGCTCGAACTGCTCGAAAAAGGCGGGATGTTCAAGCGGGACAAGCCGGTGAAGTGGCGCTGCCTGAACTGCGGCTACATCCATGAAGGACCGGAAGCTCCCGCAGCGTGCCCGGCCTGCGCACATCCACAGGCCTACTATGAGGCGCTGGAATAGGCCACGCCCGAACGGGACTGGCACGGGAGTCGTCGCATGAAAAGGCTGCCCACCACCGATCATCCCGGTCCGGGCCGATACTACGTGATCGACGCGCCCAAATCCCTGGACGCCCGCATCGGAGGATATTTATTCAGGTCTGAATGGTGGAGCCATGTGCCTCCCCAGGCATGGTTAAACCAGACGCACGCACACGTGGACCTTGAAATGTCGCACGTCAACTGCGGTGAAGGCGCACTCCGGGCCGGGGGAAGGAACACGAAACTGCGGCAGGGATGCATCGTCGTGTCGCGCCCGGGAGACGAGCACCGCGTCAGCTCAAGCAAGGGCAAGCGGCTGGGGCTGGATTCCCTTGGATACAGCATCCATCTGGCTTCACCCGGTGGCCCCCCGCTGGCCGGGGAGGAAGGCGCCGACCGGCAGGTCCGCGCCTTCCTTTCGTGCCCCGACCGCGTCAGGTCCGACAATCCCGAGGGCGATCTGGGCATGTTATTCAAGACGGTCCGCTGGTCCATGGAAGGCCGGTTTCCCGGCTGGCGGGAGACGGCCGGTGCGGCCGTGAAAGCCCTTATCCTCTCGATAATGCGGTTGTTTGCTCCTCTGCAAAGCCCGCTCCCGGAACCTCCCGAAAAGGGGAAATGGGCCTGGCTCGACTGGTCGGAAACGGCTTCCCGGGACGACACCCTCTCGGACCGGGTAAACGACTATGTCATCAGGCACTTCCCGGAGGACCTGAGGATTGAGGACGCCGCCCGCGCCACCGGGGTCAGCGTGCGCAAAATACAGCGCCGGCTGGACTCACTGGGATACAATTTCCGCTCCCTTCTCCACGGCATCAGGATTGAGATGGCGCGATACCTGCTGATTTCCTCGAACCTTTCGGTGGAGCAGGTGGCGCGCCAGGTGGGTATGACAAGGCTGAGCAATTTTTCCTGGATGTTCAGGAAGAAATTCAGGATGTCGCCACTGCGTTACCGCGCCCTGATTAAGCGCGCCGGCCTTCCAAGCGGCCGGACCAGGGATGGCATATAGGCAGAAAAGGGGACGGGCAAGGAAGTAAACTACTTGCCTGCGGGCATTTCATGCGGCATTTGGACAGAACTCCTTGAAAATGGGCATATAACAGCGTATATAGGGGATGAAGGGCTGGCAGGTGCGGAAGTGCGGCGCATCCCCGGCGGGATAATTCTGCCGTCAGGAAGCGAATTGCATGAGGACGGAGGAAAAAAGATCCACTACAATCCGGCGAAAAAGACCTCACTGGCCCTGAGAACCGCATCCCGAGTCGCCATTCTGGCGGCCGTGCTTGCCCTCTTGATGCCGGCCACCGGCCGCGCCGCTAACGCCGGCATGCTTTCAATATGGGACAACGGCTCCGTCTCCAACGGACTGATATTCCCCAACTGGACGAAAGTATGGGTCGGTTCGTATGACGTATTCCTGGACTTATACGGCGCAGGGTCGAGTGAAACCCTCAAGAGCATCACCCTGGTCAACTTCGGCTCGGCCACCAACGCGGACCTCAAAGGCGTCTATTGGCAGGGCAGGTGCGACGTCGTTGCTCCCGTCCTGCAATCCATGACTTACGCCGGGAATTACAAATCGGACTCGGGGACTCATCCGGCCTGGACCTGGGCCGGGACCAGCGCGAATTTTTCGGGATGCGCCGACTTGTGCGGCAAGACTGCGTGCGGCGCCTACTTCACCATCGACATCTACGTGGATATGGACGACTGCCCGGCGGACGGCGAAACCCTTACGCTTGGCTTCCCCACCATCGGGAACATGACCGGATGGACCAACTGGGGGTCGATATGGGACAACAACGGCTGGGACTACCAACAGCCCATGTACGACGTGATAGGCCCGGAGAAAACTATCGTATACGTATCCAAGGTGAGCGACCAGACCATTGTGGCGCCCGGCGACACGGTAACCTACACCATCTACTATGGACGACCGGGGAGCAACCCGCTGTCCTACATCACAATACTGGACACCCAGCCCAACTACACGCACTACCTTGACGGAACTGCCGCCCCCCCTCCCGACTCAGGCTGGGACCCCAATCCGGGACCGCCGCTCAAGCTTAGGTGGACCGTTCCCGGACCGCTGGCCGTCGCCGGCGGCCCCACCGCCATGGTCACTTTCTCCCTCTCCGTCGACTGGGGGAACGGTGACAAATTCGAGTCCGGTTCCGGGAACGTCGCGGCGCCCGAGGGCGCGAGGCTCCAGAACCGCGCCCATGCGACGTTCGGGAACAGCTCATGCCTTCCCAGTGCCTACACCTCCGAAGCCACCGACACCGCCGTGCGCCGTTTCATGATGTGGATTGTGGGGGACAACGATGTGCTTTTCGCGTCCTCAGTTGGCCAGCCGCCCGATGAGATGATTTACTCGATATTCATAAAGAACGTCTCCACCACCAAGACCTGGTGGCAGGTGACGATGTGGGACACCGTGCCTTCAAACATCAACCCCTGGGACGCTGATTGCGGCGTGGAGGACCCGTGCGTGGGGTGGACGATGACGCCTTCGGGGTGTGCCTACGCCAGTGCGGGAAAGGTGGTCACGGGAACCAACACCATGCTCACATGGAAACTCGACATGCCCCCGCAAATGACGCTCGGGCTGAGATGGAAAGCCAAGGTAAGGAGCGCCGCCCAGCCGGGCGACACCGCGACTAACCTCCTGAACACCCTTGCCTACGGCCATACCGGCATAGTGGACGGGACCGGACATTCGACCACGCTCAAGCGCTTCGCCCACCTCGCCCCCATCATCCTGCCGACCACCTATATCAGTTACTGCGGATATGCGTGCGCGCAGTCGAACTGCGATTCCTCCGTTTACTTCATTCCGTTTTTCCCCCTGAACCGGAAAACCCAGTTCGAGCTGCGCGCGATTTACTACGGTGGGGCCGGTTGGTCCACCACGGGGGGGGTGAGCAATCCGCTTGGGTGCCTGGTGGGCAACTGCATCGGCGGGTTCCCCGGCGGGAACTGCGCTTACGGCGCCGGCGCCATCGGCGGGGGCGGTCAGGCGGGATGCCAGGCCGAGCGCATCCCTGCGCGGTTCGACGCCCTGACCTATGCAATCAACACGCCCATCCACCACATCTACAAGGTCACCTCCAACTCGCCGGTCGCATGGGAAATCCTCGTGGGCGACCCCGCCGTGGGGATACCAAACTGCGGCGACAATATAATGTCCGCCCCCTCCACCACGCTTACCTACACGGGCCTCATGCATTACATGTTCCGGCGCCGGTCGGCCCAGAACACCAACATGGGCGAGCAGTTGATCATGATGAACACCAAAAAGGACCCCTATGGCGTGGTCCAGGACTACCTTCCCACCACCGTGCATATGTTCAGGTTCGACTATGGGACCCTTAGCTGGGAATACCGAAAGACCTTCGAAATTGACCACGAAAGCGTCGCCAACGACGACACGACATTTTGGGGCGAAGAGGGACCGTGGCGCACTATTTCATCGGACGCGCAGCTGATAATCAACCAGTCCGTGTCCGACGCCTACTGCAACGCCGACGGTGGCTGCAACTGCCACAACCCGTCCTACTTCATCCCCACGCGGGAGACCGGAGCCCAGGTTTCCAAGCCGGGTTCCCAGGCGAACTTCTACGGAGTCCCCGAGCCGTGGCAGAACCCCGACAAGGTTTACATCCAAAACGTGGGGGCGAACGCCAAATATAACATCTACCGCTACATCCCAATCGGGCTGGCGGGAACCTCGGGCAGGTACGTCCAAATGGTGGCCAACCTCGACCTGCCCGGCGGATTTGCGGCCCCGCTCAACCCCGCCATCTTCGGGACCGACGGCGGCTACTTCACTACCTCCTCCACGACCCCCTATAAAATCGAGCTGACTTCGGGGGGCCCCATACAGGTGATCATGGGCGCCCGGGTGTTCTGCGCCTGGGCCAGCGGTGGAACCATCCATGCGATAAACGGGAACCAGATGGGGACCGAGTTCTGGCTTCCCGTGGGTCCCTCCGACGCCTCGGCGTCCTGCCCAACTGAGCACCTCCAAACCGTGGACATCTTCTGCCCCAAGGCCGGAATGGCCATACGCGGCCAATCGGAGGACGGCCTATACAGTTTCACCTACACCACCGCGGTGGCGGACCAGGTCGTCTCCTTCATGGGGATCGCCCCTCCGGCGAGGAAAAAGAACCACAAGTTCACCGTCCTGGCAGGCCCCAATTTCGGGGATGTGCTTGCCCAATATTTCTTCTGCGGATGGGAGCGCAGTTACACCGCGCCCTTCCTCGTAACGGGCGTCCACTATGTCATAGTCGCCCCGCTCACCGCATACGCGGGGCAGAGCTTCTGGATTACCGTGATCGTCATGGACTCCACTGGAACCACGAAGAACGACTACGTGGGGACGACCTCCTTCACCTCTTCCGACCCGGGGGCAAAGATACAGGGGACCGGGATGGACTCCTACAACTACGTCTGGACCGGCGCTGAACAGGGAGTCAAGATTTTCTATTTGGTGACGTTCACCAAGACGGGGCTGCAATCCATCGTGGCAACCGACACCCTGGACGGCTCGATATCCGGCCTTACGTCAATCCTGATTGTGGCCGCCGACGTGAAACTCACCAAGCAGAAGAAGCTGACCGTGGCCGCCTCGGGGGACATCACCCAGTTCCAGGTATGCTGGGAGAACGTTTCGACGGCGACGGCGTTTTCCTTCACGATAACCGACGCGATTCCGATGGGGACATCCTATTATCCGGAGCTGGCAAGCGCGATGATGTGCTGGTCGACTTCGCCCGTGCCGGGGGTAATAGTATGGTATTCCACCGCAACGAGCACGACTCCGCCGGGCACATTCACAAGCGTTCCGGGGACAAGCTCGCCGCTTTCCAACACCCGCTGGCTCCGCTGGACCATCAGGGACGTCTACATGAATTCATCAGGCTGCGTGTGTTACAAGGTCAAGGTGGACTAGCGGACAATCCCGTTTCCGGCATCAGGGGCCGTATCGACACCAAGCAAGGGAGGCGGGCCATGAACGGCCCGCCTCCATGCGTTTTCCAGGGCGCTAATTACTTTTGCGCGGGAGCCTTCTCCATCTGCGCGGGGCCCCCCATCATTGGGCAAGCCTTGCCTTTCATCATTCCGCAGCAGCCGCACATCAGCAGTCCGCGGATGGCCACGGCCAGCAGGACGCCGAACAGCACGCCCCACATGAACCGCCAACGACAACTGCATCCACACCCGCAACCGCAGGAACTTTCCTTCGCCATGTGTCCTCCTCCTTTTCAACCTTTCCAAATTCAGTATGCCCTGTCGTCTGTTAGACGCCCGGGAGGCACACGTTGTTACAATCCTTTTCCCCCGGCCTGAGGCCTATCATACAATGCCCCATCCGGAGGTATTCCCCTTTTTTCCAGCCTGAATCGCGCATACCGGGGTATGCACTTGACGCCACTAAAGGGCTCGGTGGCCGGCATTCGACGACCCTCTGCCGGTCGTTTCGTAGTCGCGGCGTCGTCCCCGACGCCAGCGACGGAGAACGCGCGGCCATGGTGTCCGGGAATCATTGCCCCGCAATGATTCCCGGACGAGCGCGAGACCGGCAGCGGAGCGAGCCCCGCGCGGTGGGCGGGGCGAACGTGTCGGAGAAGGCCGGCCCCGAGCCCACTGAAGCCCGGGAATGAATTACTGCACTCAAGTGCATAGCCCGATTGCGCATAACACCTTGACGGGGGGGAACCGCTGATACTTAAATACTCTGGTCGGATAAACCACATAAGGGGGGGGAAATGGCGAGAATCACCTTCATCGGCGCGGGGAGCTTCGGCTTCACCCGCGGGCTGGTCCGCGACATCCTGACGTTCCCGGCCCTCCGGGACGCCGAAATCGTCCTCATGGACATCAACAGCCAGCGGCTGAGCTACATCGAGAAGGCCATCAGGCGGATAGTGAGCGAGGGCGCCTACCCCGCCCGGGTGGAGGTAACCACCGACCGCAAGAAGGCCCTGAGGGGCGCCGACGCCGTCATCTGCACCATCCTCGCGGGGGCCGTGGACGTCTGGAAGTGGGACGTCCTGATTCCCAACAAGTACGGCGTGAGCACCAACGTGGGCGACACCCGCGGCCCCTCGGGCATCTTCCGGGCCCTGCGGACCATCCCAATCATGCTGTCCATCTGCCGCGACATGGAGAAGGAGTGCCCCCGGGCCATCCTGCTCAACTACACCAACCCCATGGCGATGCTCTGCCGGGCCATGCAGAAGGCCACCTCCATAAAGGTATCCGGGCTGTGCCATAGCGTGCAGGGCACGGCTCAAATGCTCGCCCACTGGGCGGGCGTGCCCTATGAGGAGGTGGATTACACCTGCGCTGGCATCAACCACATGGCGTGGTACACGAAGTTCGAGCACAAGGGCGTCGACCTCTACCCGAAACTCCGCAAGGTGGTCAGCGGGAACCGCAAGATATTGAACGAGGAGCAGGTCCGGAACGAGATGTTCCTCAAGCTCGGCTACTATGTCACGGAATCATCCGGGCACAATTCCGAATACAACTGGTGGTTCCGCAAGCGCCGTGACCTTCTCAGGAAATACTGCACGAGCGGGACCGGCTGGAACCCGGGAAAGGAAAGCTACATCCTGAAGGGATACCAGCAGGCCGAAAAACAATGGAAGAAATGGATAACCGCCTCGCTCAACGACCCCAAGCCGCTCGACCTTAAGCGGGGCCACGAATACGCCGCCTCCATCATCAACGCCTGGATGGGCGGCGAGATGTTCCAGTTCAACGGCAACGTGGCGAACAAGGGCTACGTCGACAACCTGCCCCGGGAGGCTTGCGTCGAGATACCGGTGATCGCCAACTCGAAGGGCTTCAACCCCCTGCGCGTCGGCAGCCTGCCGCCGCAGTGCGCGGCGCTCAACAACCTGACCATCGCGGTGGAGGAGATGGCGGTGGAGGGGGCGCTGCGGGGCGACCCGGAGATGGTCTACCACGCCTGCTGTTACGACCCCCTGTCCGCGGCCGTGCTTTCGCTGGAGGAGATACGGCGGATGGTCAACGAGATGTTCGCCAAGAGCAGGCGCTGGCTTCCGCAGTTCCGGCGGACCAGGGTCTAGCCGGACGGCATGCCGCTACGGCGGACATCGCCCCGGGAAAACGACATTACAACCCCCGCTGCACAAATGGCCCCCAACAGGCAATAGGACACCCGCAGGGCCCCGATGAAGGGCCCGTGCAGTTCGGGGGTAACCGCCCCCTGCCCCATGAAAACGGAAATAACCACCATCACCACCCCCATGCTCAGCATCTGTCCCGTCATGCGCATCGTCCCGGCCATCGCCGAGGCCACGCCAAGCTGCTGCCTTCTCACTGACGACATGATGGCGTTGGTGTTGGGCGAAGAGAAAAGGCCGAATCCGGTCCCGAGGAGGACCAGGCCCGCCACCACGACTGGCAGGGGTGTAGTGTCATCCAGCCAAGCCAGCGTGAACAGGCCCGCCGAAGTGAGGACCATCCCGAGCGACGCCACGTACCGCGGCTGAATGCGGTCGGACAGCCTGCCGGCCCAGGGAGAAATGACCGCCTGCACCACCGGTTGGACGAGCATGACCGTCCCCGCCCCCCGCGGGGACATCCCTTTCAAGTACTGGAGGTAAAGGCTGAGCAGGAACGCGGAACCCGCCGTGGCGCTGTAGTTGACCAGCGCCGCGCCGTTGGACAGAAGGAACGGACGGTTTCCCCGGAATAGGCGGACATCCAGCACGGGATGGGCAATCCGGGACTCCCATGCAATGAACAGCGCGAGCCCGAGCGCGCCTGCCGTGGCGAGCGCCGCGCCGGCGCTACTGCCGAGCCGGGTCATCCCGCCTATGAACGACACAAGCGAGACGCCGTAGACAAGCGAACCGGCCAAGTCGAAGGCTCCCCCCCCGGTTCCGGACGGTTCCACCTTCAACCTGCTCACGACAAGCCAGCCAAGCAGGATGGCGATGGGAACGTTCATGAGGAAGATGCTCCGCCAGCCGAGATGCTGGGTCAGCAGCCCGCCAACGAATGGCCCCAGCGAGAGCCCGATGTATACGGCGGCCGTGTTGATGCCCAGCACCCTCCCCCGCTCCTCCGGCGGGAACACCGAAACGAGGATGGCAATATTTGTGCCGAACATCATGGCGCCCCCCGCCCCCTGGAGAACCCGGGCGGCAATGAGCCAGCCCGCGCGGGGCGCCAGTCCCGCCAATGCCGAGGCCGCTCCAAAGACAATCACGCCGGCCAGGAAGACCTTCTTGCGCCCTTTGAGGTCGGCCAGCCTGCCCATGGGAAGGAGGAAGGCAGCCGAGGCCAGCAGGAAGGCCGTCGTTATCCATCCCAGCACGACCGCACTCACGCCGAACTCGGCGCCCATCCCGGGCAGCGCCACGGTGACCGCGGAGCCCATGAAAGGTATCAGCGCCGCCGCCGCGCACGCGACGACCAGCGCGGAACGCCTCAGGGAAGCATCTTGTCCAGGCATCGGGATATTCTACCCCCCGACCGGCCGGTGCATTGCTAGAATCGTTGAATGGGAACGACCTGGCCAGCCCGCGCCCGGCGCATCGCGGTGATGTCGGACATCCACGCCAACCTACCCGCGCTCGAGGCGGCGCTCGCTGACATCAGGAAGGAGGGTGTGGACGGAATCGTCCACACGGGTGACGTAATAGGATTCGGGCCGCAGCCGACCGAGTGCCTCGACCTGGTCCTGGCCACGCGTGGAATGGAACCGCTTATGGGAAACCACGAGCTGTGGTGCCTGCGCGGTGACGCCGGCCCCGGCAAGCCAGCCGAGGCGGTTTCCCACCTAGATTGGACCTGGAAACAGGTTTCATCGGCACATCGTAAGGCCATGGCGGAATGGCCCTTCCATATTGAAAGGGATATTGACGGGGTACCCGCGGCCTTCCAGCACTACGCCCTCGACCCTTCCGGCCGCGACTTCCTCCCCATCGAGCGGCCGCCGTCTGCCTCCACCTACGACCGCCTCTTCGGGACAGCTTCCGCCGCAATATTATTCTTTGGCCACGACCACGCGGCCTCCGCCACACCCGGGCGGACCTTCTACGCTGACCCCGGTTCTCTAGGCACCGGACGGGAGCCCGCAGCCCGCTGGCTCCTGGTCCGCTTTGGTTCCGGGAAATTCGACATCGAACGCCGCGCCGCCCCCTACAACCGGGAGCCACTCTGGAAGGCCTTCGAAGAGCGCAAGGTTCCAGGCCGCGCCCATGTTATCGAGAAGTTTTACCGGACCCAGGAGCCCTGATGTCCCTCCGCGTCATGACCTTCAACATCCGCTACGGCGAGGCCGACGACGGGCAGGACTCCTGGCGTTTCCGCCGTGACCTGGTAATCGAAACCATCCGTGACCGGCCCCCCGACGTCCTGGCCCTGCAGGAGCCCACCGGGAAGCAGTGGGAGGAGCTTTCGGCAGCCCTCCCTGAAATGCGGGGAATCTTCGGCGACGCCAGGGACAACGGCCCCTACCCGCACGGGGTCGGGCTCATGTTCCGGGCGGACCGGTTCGACCTGCTCGGCCAGAGGGTATTCTGGCAGAGCGACACACCGGACATCCCGGGAAGCATCACCTTCCCCAATCACTGGGGACCGCGGCCCACCGTGGTCGCGCTTCTGCGCGACCGGGCCGGCGGGCGCGAATTCGCCTTCGCCGCCACCCACCTCGACACGCACGCCGGCTGCTGGCTTCCCAGCGTCCGGGTCAACTCAGCGGAACTGGAGCGGACGGCCGCCGGTCGCCCCGCCATCATCGCCGGCGACTTCAACTGCGCCGCGGGAAGCGAGGCGTGGAGGTTCCTGACCGGGGAGGCGGGTTTCCGCGACGCGTGGCGGGAGGCGGGTCTCCCGGACGAGGGCGTCACGACCTTCCACCAGTTCCACGGCATCGAGCGCCTGCCCGTCGAAAGCCCGGACACCCTCAGGAAATGGCTGGAGCAAACGGTGGGTTCCACCCCCGAATTCGTTCCCTACATCGAACACGTCCTCACGCACCGCAACTACCGCATCGACTGGATAATGCTGAAGGGGCCGCTGAAGGCGCTTTCCGCAAGCCTGGACATCCGCCGGCGCAACGGCCGGTGCGCCTCCGACCACTGGGCCGTTGTCGCCGAAATCGAGCTGGTTTCCCCTACCCCGAAATAATTTTCAGAAGCCGGGCGCGCAGCTCCGGCGTCAGGTCCACGAACTCCAGCCCCATCCGCGATTTAAGGTAGCCACCCTCAGCGTGCGGCTGACACCACACCACGCGGGCCTTCGCCCGGAACGGCGGCTCCCCGCTTGTGCCCGGGAACTCCAGCTCGATGGTCGAGGCGGGAACCAGCACCCGGGTCGTCCACATGCATACGCCCGTCTCGGAAAGGTCGTGGCTCTGGGCAACCAGCAGTTTGTCGAGGGCCGAGATAAGGTCCTGTTCGCCGGGGAGCGCGCAGACGCGGAAGTTCAGGTCGACGGCCCTGAGGATGCGCGCCGCCTGGCGCCGGTCCGCCCCCGCGCCGCCCGTGAATTCCAGTTTCCCCGGGAGGTCAACCATGCATCCATTTTACTAGCCGGAGCCCCTGTCCTGCCGGGTCGAGTGCGGTATTATCTTGCATGCCTTTGAAGGCCCCCGAAACCGCCGCGGCTTCCCCGCCGTCCCAGGAAACCTTTCCCGTTCTCCCCACCGCCGTCCTGGCGCTGGCCGGATTGGCTCTGGCCGCCGTATCGGCGCTCTTTTACGCCTCGCTCACATGGCGGGCCGCGCGCGAGGGCCGGACCACCCTGGACCTCGCCGGAACACTGTCCCAGGGGGTCCTGGAAGCCGGGGCAGCCTGCCAGATCTACCTGGCGTCCGGAGACGCGAAATCAGCGCGCGACTACGGTTTTGCGCTTGACCGGAGCCGGAAAGCCGCGGAGGGCCTTTCCGCCGCGGCCGGCCGCCTGCACCTCGGCGAAATCACCCTCGGCCCCGCCGTCCGCGACACCATGAGGCGACTGGAAGCCTGGGAGGAATCCTACGCCGGGCCCGCCATGGCGCTGAAACGCTCCGGGCAGTCGCAGAAACTCTCCGCACTCAACCGCCGGGGTGCCGGCGCCACGGCCCTGCTCGGGCTTCGCGACTCGCTGGAGGCGTTTCGGAGGGCCGCTTCCGCGGCCGTTTCGCAGAACTCCGCCCGCGCCGAGTTCCTGGGCAACGCGTGCCTGGGAACAGGCATCGCGGGCCTGCTCCTGCTGGCCGGCGCCGCCGCGTTCCTCTACCGGCGCGCCCGTTCCGTCCTCGGCGACCTGCGTTCCAACAGCGAGGCGCTTGAACTGCTCGCCCACTGGGCCGAGCGCATCCAGCACTCGTTTTCCGACGACCAGGCCGCCCGGACCCTGGCCGGCACGATAACCCGCCAGCTGGGAATGTCCCGGACCACCATCTTCCTGCGGGAGGCGGGAACCGACGAACTCCGGGTCGCCGCCGACATCCCAACCAAGCCGGGGGCCGTTCCGGCCGAGGCGAGGGACGCCAACGCCTGCCCCATCCTCACGACCGGCCAGCCCATATTCTGCGACAAGTCGGACGGCCTCCATCCCTGCCCGCAGTGCCCGCTGAACAACGACATCAAGGGCGGCTTCCTCTGCGTGCCACTGACCGCGCAGGGCGGGGTGGTCGGCGTGGTGCGCGCCGAGGGTTCGGACGGGAGGCCCCTGCGGCCGTCCGTGGTCCAGCGCATCGAATCGCTGGTCCGCCTCACCTCCATCACCCTGAACACCCTCCTCTCGCTCGCCGACGCCAAGCAGCAGGCCACCACCGACGGGCTCACCGGCGTCTTCAACCGGCGTTTCCTCGACGCCTACCTGGAAAAACAGGTGCAGGTTGCGGCGCGGCACGGCCAGCACCTTTCCGTCCTCATGATGGACCTCGACAAATTCAAGGACTTCAACGACCGCTATGGCCACGCCGCCGGCGACGCGCTCCTGCGGACATTCGCTGTCACCATGGCCCGGAGCGTACGGGACGGCGACCTGGCGGCCCGCTATGGCGGCGAGGAATTCACCGCCGTCCTGGCCAACACCAACTGCGCCGAAGCCGGCCAGACCGCCGAGCGCATCCGCGCGGCGGTGGAGGGAATGAAGCTGGATATCCTTCCCCACCTTGAACTTCCCGTAATGACGGTCTCCATAGGGGCGGCGTGCCTCCCCCATGACGGGCAAACCGCGGCCGAACTGCTGGCCGCGGCCGACAACGCCCTCTACAAGGCCAAGGAGGGGGGAAGGAACCGGGTGGTGTTGGCCTCCCCGGAATCCTGATTACCTGACGGCCACCTTTAGAAGCACCCTTACTCCCCCGCCCTCAACGTCCACCAGATAAATCCCGCGCGCCGCCCTCCCTCCCCCGTCGGTTACTCCGTCCCACCGGAACGCGAACTGCCCACCGCCGAGCGAATCAGCCAAACCAGGCAGTGTGCGCACCGGCCGCCCCGAGGCGGTGAACACCCGCACCTTGACCGGCGTGGCGTCCTTAGGGTTTACGCGCACGAGCAGAGATTCACCCGCTCCCGGCCGGAAGGTGTTGCGGTCCAGCGCCGCGCCCGGACCGGCCAGCCACAGCGTGGCCGCCATCACCGGGTGGTCCGATATGGAAACCGACCCTGCGGCGGAAGCGTAGGCGGTCGCTCCCGTGCCCAGCTCGGTTCCCGAGACGGCCCCGCTGAAGGAGACTGTCCCGGGGGAAGCGGCCAGCACTGTCCAGGTGAAGCGCTGGGCCGAACCGGCCGCCAAATCGACCGGCCCGGACGGCGACGGGCCGGAAAGCCCCGACAGCAGCGAAACACCGGCGGGGACGGCCAGCGCCGGCGTGGTGTTCAGCATGGAGGCGTCGCCCACGTTGGTGACCGTCAATACCACCGATATCCGGTCCCCCCTCCAGGCCTCCCGGGGTAGCGCGGAAAGCCCGGCGTCGTAGTAGAAACGGTACTTGAGCACCAGCCAGTTGAAGTCCTCCCCAAGGTCATCCCGCAGTTCCGCCCCGCCGACCGCGAGGCCCGCCCCCCTCAGCGCAACCCCGTAGGCGACATCAAGCGAACTGACCTGGCTCGAATAGAAGATGTCCCATTGCCTGCCCCCGTCCGCGCCGTATTTCCGGATGAGGATGCCCCCTCCGGTGTCGCCCGCCACCACCGCTCCGCCGTCGGCGGACTCCGCCACGGCATTGGCGAAATCGTTGTTGTGGCCGGGGCCGTCATGGGCCCGTTCCCAGAGCGGGACGCCGGCCGGCGAGTAGCGGCGTACCACCCAGTTGGCGCCCTGGCCCAAGTCGTTCCGCATCTCGACCCCGGCCACGACGAGGTCGCCCGAAGACTCCGCCGCCACGGCGGCGGCATAGTCGTCGCCGGAGCGTCCGGCGGTGACAGTCCACCCCTCGTTACCCGCCGGGTCGTACCGCCGCAACACCCAGTCGGTGTCGGTCCCGTCATCGGCCCGGCCGGCAGCCGTCACGTTGCCGGAGGAGTCGCAGGCCACCCCCAGGTATTCCTCCTCCACGCTTCCGGCCGCCCGGCAGGTCCGGCTCCACTGGAGGTTCCCGTTTGAATCGTATTTGAGCAGGAGCGCGGCGTTCCCCGCATATCCCGCGGCATAGACGTTGCCCGAGGAATCCGCCGCCACGGCGGACGCGGCGTCAAACCCGTTGTCGGGGTCATCCCATGCGCGGCTCCACAGGAGCGCGCCGCCGCCGGAATATTTCCTGGTCAGCGCGTCCATGCCCGACGCCCCGCTGGATGTCTCGTAACCCGCGACGACCGCGTTCCCCGACGCGTCCACCACCACGCCTTGGGCCCGGTCCTCGTCGTTCGCGCTGCCGTTGTACCGGTCGCTCCAGAGCACGTTGCCGACCGCGTCGAACTTGCGCACCAGCCAATTGTCCCACTGCCCCGGCGGCAGGTCGTCCCGCTCCTCCGAGCCCGCGGCATACACGCTTCCCGATGCACCGAGGGCCACCCCGTATACGACGTCCTCGTAGTTCGTCGGGCTGTTGTTCGTCCGGCTCCAAACCAACGTGGGAAGCGACGCCGCGCCTGACGGCCCCCGCAAACCGACGGCCAGCATGCCAAAAACCAGGACACTTGAAACAAGCTTCCTCATACGGCCACCCTACCGCAGCTGCGCCGAAACCCTCTTGATTTCTCCGTCGAACGGGTCCATAAGGGAGGCGCGGCGTATGGCCTCGCGGGCTCCCGGAATGTCGCCGGAATTGGCCAGTCCCACCGCCAGCATGGCAAGCGCCCGGGGCGTGGGAGACCGCTGGACGGAGTTGCGGGCGGCCTCGAGCATGCCCGGCCGGTCGCCCGTCAGCGAGCGGAAGCTCGCCAGCATTATCCACAGGAACGGCGAGTCGGAACCCAGCCTGCGGGCCTCCGCCAGCTCGCGCCCGGCTTCCTTGGCCTTCCCCTGCATGAGCAGCAGTTCGGTCAGCCGGATGCGCGCCTCCCACATGTCGGGATTCTTCCGGACGAACCGTTCCATGACTTCCGCGGCGCGGGAAACGTTCCCCGCGCTGCGGGCCTCCTCCGACTCGGCCTGGGCCTCGTCAAGCACGCCGGGCAGGACCGGGAAAATGGATGCGGGCGTCCGCGCCGCCTCGGCCTCGGAACGCAGGCGGAACATCTTGAGCCCCCCATACTCGAACTCCAGCGCGCCATAGCGCCGCCAGAATCTCTCGTAGCAGGACCTGGTTTCCGGCTCCAGCGCGAGGCAGTGGCAATCCCGCTGGAACGCGATCACGTGCAGGGGCGTGTAATAGACCCACTCCAGGCCGAGCTGGCGGAACCGCTTGCGCAGAAGGGAGGGCGAGCGGCAGCCCCTGACCAGCCGCATGGCCACGGGCGGCATCACCTGCTGGGTGTCGAACACCACCTCCCGGTCGATGTAGTAGCTCAGGATGTCCGAGAACATCAGGATGCGGGCGTGGCGCGGCAGGCGCGCGTTGATGAGTTCCGCCATCGGCGCGTATTCGTAGTGCGGCTGGAGGCCGCGGGAAAGGTACAGCAGGTGCGACTCCAGTCCCAGCGCATTGCGCCATGGTTCATACATGCCGGTGACGAGCCCCAGCCAGGAAAGCCCCTGCCCGCCGGCGACCAGCGCAGCCAGCCCGAGGGACGCCGGGAGGAGGCCCCGGGAAGCGCGTCCGGCCGCCAGCACCCCTGCCGCGGCAGGGAAAGCGAGGAGCCCGGCTAGGGGAAGGAGGTAGCGCCCGTCGCCCGCCCGCGAGACCACCCACATGGCGGCATAGGCCAGTCCGGCGCCCGCCAGAAGCAGGTCGGCGCGGCTGGCGGCACCCGGGATGACGCCCCGAACGCCCGGGGAAGCCTTCGCCGGATTGGTGACGCGACCGCCCGGAAGGAATCGCAGAAGGATGAAGGGGAGGAATCCGAATATCAGGGGGCCAAAGCCGGCGCTCAACGCCACGGTCGCCCAGGAAAAGTCCAGGGGGAAGCGGACGAGCCCGGCCAGGACCTGTCCCACCGACGCCGGCGCCGCCACCGGAAGGATCTTCGCCGCCTCGTCAGCGGTGAAGTAGGGATTCCAGCCGCCCCCCGGGAAAAGCCCGCGCAACAGGGGATACACCGGATTCCCGGTTGTAAGCCAGTTCCGCAGCGGCCAGGCCGCCACTACGGCGGCGGAGGCGAGCGCCGCCAGCACGAGCGGTCCGGGGCGCGCGCGCCGCCCGGCGTTGCCCAGCCAGCCGACGGTGAGGCATATCAGGAGGACCGACGCGCCGGAATACTTGCAGCCCGCGGCGACGCCGCACAATATGCCGGACAGGACGACCCGCGGGGATGTCGGGCGGAGCACCGCCCATGCGGCCAGCACCGTGAAGGCCGCGGCCTCCAAATCGTTGTAGCACTGGACGGACAGGATGCCGGCGGCGGGAAGCGACGCGAAAAGGAGCCCGGCCAGCCAGCCGCCCGCGACCGAACCGGCTTCCGCACCGAGGCAGGCCAGGGCGAGCACGGTGAGCGGCAGGAAGGCGAAGTTGACCAGCTTGGCGGCGGTGTCACCCCCCAGGGCCTGGCCCAGCATGAACCACATCTCGGCGGTGAACGGATAGAAACTGCCCAGGGAAGAGGGTACGAGGCATATCCGGCGGGCCGCCAGGAAATGCGATGGCACCCGCAGGTGGTAGGTCATCGCGTCCCATCCCATCTCCGGGGCAAGCGCCGGACCGATGTAGAGGAGGATGAAGAGGCCGGAGACCGTCATCAGCCCGGCGACCAGCGCGCCCCCGCCCCGAACCGGCGCAAGCCCCCGCCAGGAGGGAAGGAAACCCCTCCATCCCGCGGCAATCGCGGCGATAACCAAAAGGAAAAGGAGGACGGGATGCAGTAGCCCGTTGAATCCCAGCCCCGCCAGCGCAAGCGCCATCGCCGTGAAGCCCAGCCCCATCGCGAAAACGGGGCGCCCGGCCCTTCCAATCCTGAGCCACGCAGCCAGCGGAAGTCCCGCTCCCAGCGCGCCCGCCAGCACCAGCGCGGCCCCAACCAGCCCACGGAAATGCGCCAGCCAGGTTGACCCGAACCCGCTCATGTCATAGGGGCCGCCGAAGCCCGCGGACAGGCGGCCGGCCAGCGTGTCCAGGTGCACCGACTTACCCAGGAAAACCGCCGCCAGGACCGCCGCCCAGCCGAAGACTCCCCACGCCGCGATGTTCGCCATATGGAAACAGTAGAACATATTACAGGCGGCCCGGGAAAACCCCTCTGGTAACATGAATACGTGCCGGCACAACACCTGATTACGCGGCGGCGCAACCTTCTCGTCTTCCTTTTGGCCGCGGCCCTCCAGGCCGTGGCCTTTGGAATTTACGAGACCGGACTGCCCCTCTACCTGAGCTTCGTGGGCATATCCCTCATGAGCATGGGAGTCATCTTCGGCGTTTCCCAGGTCGGCATGCTGGCGGTCCGCTGGTTCGCGGGGACCGGCTCGGACGCCGCGGGCCGCAAGCCCTACTACGCCGCCGCGCTGGGAATCTCCTCCGCGGCAATGTGCGCCATACCGGTGTGGACGGGCGCCGCCGCCATCGCCGCCGTCAAGACCGTGCGGGACATGGCGGGCACCATGTATGACGCCGTGCGGCCGGTCGCCGTTTACGAGGAAGCGGGCCCCCGGTTCATGCGCTGGATAGGCCGCGTGGACGGGGTAATCTTCACCTTCATCGCGCTGGGCGCCGTCTCCACGGGCCTCCTCATCCGGTCCTTCGGCTACCGCTGGCCCTTCGTGGCCGCGGCCACGCTGGGGTTCGCCGGCACGGCCGTCCTTCTACGCGGATACAAGGAAAGGAGGAGGCACGTGGCGCGGGGGCCCTCCCTGCGGTTCACCGACCTGTTCTCCTTCGACCTCACCCCCGGCATGTGGACCATCGTCGCGGCCAACTTCATCATGAACATCGGCATAAGCACCAGCCACTCCTTCTACCTGCTCCTGTTCTTCCGGGACAAGTTCGGCTTCTCCGTCGCCGCGCTGGGCCTTATCCAGATGCTTCACCGCCTTTCGCTGGGAGTCCCCCTGTTCTTCTCCGGCGCATTCATGGACCGGCCGTCCCTCCGCCGCCACCATATGTCCATCTACATCGCGGCCGTCCTGGCCCAGGGGATGTTCATAACCGGCACCGGCCTCCTGCCGGGCGCGCTGGCTGCGGCCGCGGCCTTCGTCCTGCACGACCTCGTGGGCGCGACCTTCTGGGGACCCATCAACTCGAGCCTTATCCAGGCGAACGCCCGGCCGGGCAGGCGGGGTGCCGACGTTTCGCTGGTCACCGGGCTCTCGGGATTGGGATGGATACTCGGACCCCTGCTGGCCGGCTGGCTTACGGGGCCCCTGGGCTGGCTCAACGGACCGTTCATCGTAAGCGGGATTATTTCGGCGGCGGGCGGCCTCCTCATGCTCCGGCTCCCCCTCGCCCGGGAGGGGCGGACCAACCCGTGAACACCCAAGGGGGAATCTCGCAGGCCGTTCCCCCGCCGGAATGTTGCTATAACATATTCCGGTGAACAACCGACCATCAAAAGTCCTGCGCAGGCGGCTCCTGATTATCGTCTGGTTGTGCATCGCCTGGAACGTCCTGGAAACCTCCGTAGGGGTTGGCGCGGGAATCATCGCCCATTCGATATCGCTGACCGGGTTCGGGTTGGACAGCCTCATTGAACTGTTCTCGGCGGGAGTGGTACTGTGGCGTTTCTTTCCGCCAGCGCCCCGGACCCATCATGGAGAGCCCGGCCGGGAAGCCACTTCGCTGCGGCTCATCGCCGCCTCCTTCTTCGTTCTGGCAATCTATGTGGGGGGGCAGTCCGTGGCTGACCTGGTTCACCACACCCATCCAGCCGACAGCCCGGTCGGGATAGCCCTGGCGATTGCCTCACTATTCATCAGCACGACGCTGGGATTGGCGGAACTGCGGATAGGCCGCGCCATGCATAATCCAACCGTCCGGGCCGACTCAGTCGAAACCCTGGTTTGTGGATGTCTCGCCGGAATACTCCTGCTGGGTCTCGGTTGCCACGAACTCTTAAATTGGTCGTGGGCCGACCCGGTCGGAGGCCTCCTGATGGTTCCCTTCCTTATTTGGCAGGCCTACCGGGTATGGAAAGAGGCCCCCGCCCGGATTTGACACAACGCCCCATAACCATTAATATCTCCGGACAGGCTTGATGGGAAACTACCGCATCAATCCCCTGATATCACGGGGCCTGCGCAAGTGATACTCACCGCGACCACCAAGGTCCGCTGTCCCAACTGCGGGAAGAACCTCCAGGTGAGCGTTGACATTTCCACGCCCCAGGAATACTTCATCGAGGAGTGCAAGTTCTGCCGGGAATCGCTCCAAATCGCCTCTAGGACCCAGGATGGCCGCCTCGTCGTAACCGCCGAAAAACTGAGCCAGCCCGCACAGAGGTAGCCCCCGAGCAATCAATCCCAGCCGAGGGAGGGACCCCTGTCGTATTCAGCCAGGATGGCCCGCAGCCGCGGAAGCATGGCCCGCATCGCCTCCTCGCCCCGCTCGATCAACTTGCCCGCGTCCCGGAAACTCGCGAAGGAACAGCCCGCCACATTGGGCATGACCACCAGGTCGGCCCGGCGCTCCTGCGACTCGGAGATTATCTTGACCATGGCCTGGTAGGACTTCAGGACCAACTCCAGCCCCCAGCGGAGGTGCTCCTGCCGCCCCTCGAAAAAGCGCAGGACATCCACGGCCACGACCACCTGCGGACGATGCTCCCGCACCGCCGCCACCGGGACGTTGTCGGTTATGCCTCCGTCCACCAGGAGGCACTTCCCCAGCGGAACAGGCTGGAACAGCCCGGGAATCGCAGAGCTTGCCTGCACTGCCATGCCCAGCGGCCCCGAGGTGAACCGGACTTCCTCGCCTGTGTTGATATTGGTGGCGACTGCGGAGAACGGAATGGCCAGCTCCTCGATGAGCCTCCTTCCGGTTATGCGCTCAACAAAGCGCGCCATCGGCCTGCCGTTCAGGAGCCCCGTCCGGGTCGGGATGGGCCACGCAATGTCATGCCAGCGGAGGCGTACGGCCTGCCGGGCGATTTCGTCCGCCGGCAGCCCGGCGGCGATGGCCGCCCCAATCAGGGCCCCCCCGCTGGTGCCTGAAACGGCGGTCACGGGTATCTTCGCCTCCTGGAGGGCGCGGAACACCCCCACCGAGGCGATGGTGTAGGTGACGCCCCCGCCCAGCGCCAGCCCGATTCCCGGCCGCAAAGCCACCGGTTGCCCCTTTTCCTCCGTCATATTCGAATTAAAGCATACCGCTGGACCGGAAGCGGGGCCGCACATGAATTATTCCCTTCCCCCATGTTAAAATGCGTCGCCATGAAAAGAGCGGCGTCGATTCTCGCTATCCTGGCTTCTGCGGCCCTCACCGCGGCCTGCGGGGAGCCAAAACTCGAATACAAGGGCCTGAAACTGTTCCGGACCCCCGTTCCGCCCATCGCTTCGCGGGACGTCGACCGTTTCCTCGAATCACTCAGGACACAAATGGCGAAGGCCAGTCCGCTCCCCGCCGGGGCGAAACTGCGGGAAGGCGACCGTGCCGTCATCGACTTCGCCGGCTCCGTGGACGGGACGCCCTTTGAGGGCGGAACGGGCACGGCGTATCCGCTGGTCCTCGGAAGCGGGCAGATGATCCCGGGATTCGAGGAAGGCATCGCAGGCATGTCCCCGGGGGAAGCGAAGAGCATCAAGGTGAGGTTTCCCGCGAGTTATCCCGAATCCAAACTGGCGGGCAAGCAGGCGGTTTTTCGCATCAACGTTCGCGAAGGGCAGTCCCTGGCGCGGCCCGGACTGAACGACGCCCTGGCCGTCCAGGTGAGCGGCGGACAGGTGACCTCCCTCTCCCAGCTTCGCCGGGGGGTAAGGGAACAGATAGTCCAGGACCGGGCCCGCCAGGTTGAACAGCAGATGAAGATGGCGGCGGTCGACGAACTCATGAAGCAGTGGAAATGGCGGCCCTCGGCTGGTACGGTGAAGGCCGAGACTGACCGGCTCATCCAGCAATTCGTCCAGATGTCCCTCCAGCGCGGCGTCAAGCCGGACGTGGCCACCCAGCAGGCCGAGACCATGCGGCCGACATACTCCGCGAACGCGACCCGCAACCTGGTTTTCCAGCGCGTCGCCGCCTCCATCGCCAGGCGCGAGAAAATAATCGTCAGCGACGTGGAGCTTGAGCAGGTGGCCCAGCAGATGGCCAAGGCGCAGGGGCAGGACCCGGGCAGCATCATGAGTTACCTCCGTGAGCACAAGCTCACCGAGGTCCTGCGCCGGCGCATCCTGGAGGACCGCGTGCTGGCGCTGGTCATAGAAAACGCGACCGTGGAAGACGCACCCGTCATAAAGGAACCCGACAGGAAACGCTGACCGGGGCACGGCACGCAGGAAGACAAGAATGCCCGAATTCAACCCGCAAACACTAAAGCAGTTCCTCCTTTTCCAGGACCTTCCCCCCGGACTCCTCGCCAAGGTCGCCTCGATAGCCCACGATAAAAAATACCGCAAGCGCGCCACCATCTTCGTGGAGGGCGAGAAGGGTGATTACGTCGTCCTCATAATCTCCGGAATCATAAAGATATCGCGCGCCGCATCAAGCGGACGAGTCAAGACCCTCGCCCTCCTGCGGGCGAAGGACTTCTTCGGCGAGATGGCCCTCTTCCTGCCCGGGGGCGAGCGCTCCGCGACCGCCGAAGCGCTCACTGACTGCCGGCTAATCACGATTGACGAGTCGGACTTCGAGCGGCTGCTCAAGGACATCCCCCAGATATCGCTGCGGATTATCCAGACGCTCGCTCACCGCCTGCAGGACGCCAACCGGCAGATAAAATCGCTCGCCCTGGGGGACAGCCGCTCCCGGCTCGCCGACCTCCTTCTCTGGCTCAAGGATGAGTTCCCGGTGGTGGGCGGGATGCCGGCCATTAACCTCACGCACCAGGAACTTGCCGATCTGGCCGGCCTTTCCCGGGAAACCACCACGCGCCTGTTGAACACCCTCGAAACCGAGGGCGCCGTGAGGCTCAAGTCGCGGCTAGTCGTCCTGACCAATCAGGAAACGCTCGGGAAATACGTCGCCTGACGCCTCCTGCCATGGCCGGGCAACCATGAGCTGGTACGCAACTTGACTGGCAACCAATCACGCTTTGCCGTGATGCCGCCGGGACCAGGACCGTGGTTCGCCTCGGCGGCTTTCCTCCTGTGGTTACTCCTGTGCCTGGGTCTCTACTCCGAAACCCTGCTTCAGTCCCCGCTCCAGAACGCCCTTTCCCGTTTCCTGCGGTTTTGGACCCCGGCCCGTCTCGACCCGGCCGCGAACGCCTGGGCGCTTCTCGCCTTGGCCGGACCGCTGATCGTGCTTGCGCTCCACGACGCCGCGGCATGGACCTGCGGAACGGCGCTGTTGCGCTGGGCCTGGAGGGGCAACCGGCTCGGAATCTTCGCCGTTCCGGTCACCGCCGGACTGGCGGCAGTGCTTCCCGCCGGCCTGCTTGGGCTGGGCCTGACCGGACTCTGGCGCGGGCCGTTACTGTGGATGCTTGCCATCGCGGCTTCCCTGCCGGCCCTGCGCCGGGCCGCGACTCTGGCCAGGCCGCGCCTCCCATGTCCGCCGACCGTCCTCGCGGGTGTCCTGCTCCTCCCCTCGCTCATCTGCGCACTGGCGCCCGAAATTCAATACGACGCGCTTCAATATCATCTCGCCTTGCCACGGCGGTTCCTGGCCGCCGGCCGCTTCTGCCTCGCCGACCCCTGGCCGCACTGCAATTTCCACCTCGCCGTAGAGACCCTCTTTATTCCGGCTATTGCCATGGCCGGCGATGCCGCCGCCAAGCTGGTGAACTGGCAGTTCCTCCCGCTCACGCTCCTGCTGGCCGCCCGCGCCGCGCAAGCCGCGGGCATGACGGGAACGGCGGCGCACCTGCCGTGGTTCCTGCTGGCCATATCGCCCCTCTTCTCCGACATTGCGGGCCGGACCTTCACTGACGGCGGACCCACGGCCGCGGTGACCGCCGCGGTCATATGCCGGCTGGCTTCCCGCTCCGGTGCCGCGTCATTCGCCTGCGGCGTCTTCCTGGGCGCCGCAGGCACGGCGAAAATCCCGTCGGCCGTCTACGGGCTGGCGGCGCTCCTGTTCCTGGCCCCACGACGCTCCCTCGCCCTGGCCGGCTGGGCGCTTCCGCTGGCCGCTTGGCCGGCCAAGAACTTCCTTCTGACCGGCTCCCCCTTCGGTGGAATCGCCTTCACGAAGGTGTGGCCCTCCTTCCTGCAGGGGGAAACCTGCCTGGATTTTCTCGGGTCGGGGCAATGGACTCCCGCCGGCGACATCAGCCTTTGGCTCGCGTTCCCCCTCACCCTGCTTCGGGACGCCGTCAATACGGGATACGAGTTCACCCCTCTCCTGGTGATGCTCCTGCCCGGCCTGCTCGCGCGGACGGGCGGAACAGAAGCGGCCCTACGGAACGCCGCGCTGGCCGCGTTCGCGCTGTGGCCCCTGACCGGCGGCGGGCAGGTCCGTTTCCTTGCTCCCTTCGTCCCGCTCGTAATACTGGCTTGCCTCCCGCCACTGTGGACGGATGCGGGACGGGCACTTTCGCGGCATCGGCTGTTTGCGGTCCTGCTTGCCGCGGGCGCTGCGGGATTCATGCGCACCACGGCCTCCCTCTACGCACTCGCCAACCCATTGAACACGGCCACCGGACTCGAAGAGAAGTCAGCATACCTGGCACGCATCATCGGGCCGGCACCGCTCTACACGGCCGTCGGCCGGCACCTGGAAGAGAGCCCCGCGCTGGGCCGCCCCTACGCCTTCGGCGACATCAAGTCCTATTACTGGCCGCGCAATCCCGTAAACGACTCCCAGTTCCTCTTCCCGCGCCTGTTCCGGTGGTCGCGGGATTCAAGGGACAGCCGCGAACTGCTGGCGAAATTCCGCCAGGAACGACTCGGGTGCCTCGTCTACCGGATGGAGGGGGCCTATACCATCCAGATGCTGGCCGGCGGCTATCCCTGGACCGACCGCCAGTTGTCCGTCCTCCAGCGCTTCTGGGCGGAACACCTGGCGCCCGCCGGGGAATTCGAACGCCCGGCGGAAAACGCCTTCTACTACATATATGCCGTCGCCCGCCGTGCCTCTCCGCCCAGTCCGTCCAAGCTGCATTGGCTCAACATCCCGGGCACCGAAGGCATCCTGCACGAAGCCGACCTCTTGCTGGGGAAGGGCCGCGGGGCGGAAGCTGAAGCCATGTACCGGCAGGTGGCCAGGAAATACCCGCATTTCGCCCTGATTCCGCTCCGGCTGGCGGAAGCGGCCCGGCGCCGGGGCGACAAGGCAAGCGAGCGGGCCCGGGAACGCGAGGCCGCCCGCCTTCTGGGACTCGGAAAACCATGATGGCCCACGTCATTCTCGCAATCACCTCCCTCTCCCGGAACCCTGAGCGAGTCAGCGAGTCGAAGGGTTCCCCGGGAGAGGGAGTCATGGCTATCGAGGGTGAGGGATGATTTCAAAGATATGTTTGGCGTAGCTTTCGTCTTCCTCGCCTCCTTCGCGCTGTTCGTCCGGACGCTCGCGCCGTCATTCGGCACGGACGACGTCCCCGAGATGGTGCTCGCCGCGCTGAACCTCGACGTCACCCATCCGCCCGGATACCCGCTCTACGTGCTGGCCGGCCGGCTTTTCGCGCTCCTGCCGCTCGGCTCTCCCTCGTTCCGGCTAAACCTGATGTCGGCGGCCGCCGCCGCCGGGGCCGTGGCACTGCTGTTTTCCGCCGCCCGCACCCTCGGCCGCAACGCCGGGTTGCCCCGCTTCCACGTGCCGGTTTGGCCGCTGCTCGGGGCGGCCGCGCTGGCCACCTCCCACACCTGGTGGTGGCAGGCGACCCAGGCCGACAAATACGCCCTCGGCCTCCTCCTCGCGGCCGGCTTCCTCCGCGCGGCGCTCGCCACTGCCTCGCCGGCCCTTCTCGCACTGCTCGCGGGGGTCTGCCTGGCGCACCACCCGCTTTTGCTCTTTATCCTGCCGCTGGCATGGCCCCGTTTCCGGAATGCGCGGTTGAAACCGGCCGCCTTCCTAGCCTGCGCTTTCCTCTTCCTCCTGCCGCTGTCGCTCAAGCCGGTCTATACCGCCATCCGCGCCAACGCGAATCCGCCCTCCAACTGGGGCGAACCACGAAACGCCTCTTCCCTGTGGTCGTATCTCGGAGTCAGGGTCTATGGGCAGAAAATGGCCCCTGCTCCCGCAGTCGCCCTGCGCCGATTTGGCCCCCACCTGGGTTTCTACCCTCACCAACTGGGGCCGGCGGGTTCCGCCCTAGCCGCCGCCTCCGCCGTTTCTCTCGGCGTCGCGTTCCCCTCGCTGGCCATTCCGCTCATGCTTTCGTTCATCGGAACATTCCTCTTCGCGCTCCAGTTCCGGCTTGACCCATTCCTCGTCGAAACCTACCACGGACTGAACATCCTCCTGCTTTGCCTCGGGCTGGGGGCGGGCTTTCCCCGCCTGCCGCGCCGGATTCCCCGCGGGGCCCTTCTCGTCCTTGGCCTGGCCGCCCTCTTCGTCCATATCGCCTTCCGGGCACCCGCCTATGATGCCAGCCGGGCGTTCCTCCTCCGGGACCTGAACTTGAACATCCTCCGTTCCGCTCCCCGCAACGCCCTCGTCTTCGCGGGAAGCGACTACGACCACTTCGCGCTCCTCTACCTGACCGGCCCGGAAGGCCTGCGCCCGGACGTCCGCATCCAGGACCTTCCACTCCAGCTCCGGCGACGTTCCTACTGGGCGGACATCCGCTCCGCGCTTGGAAGCCAGGGGAAACGCGCCGGCAGCGCCGACTCCATTGGCCTGCTGACTGACGCCGTGAATTCCTCCTCATCGGCGCATTGCGTTTGCTTCACCGTTTTTTCTGAGCCCTTCCTCCCCCTCCCGGCGGTTGCCGTTGGCCCGCTCCTCATCGCCCGCCGTTCGGACTGCGCACCCGGAGTCCCGCCCGGCATCACCGGATGGCGGGCCTGCACCTTCCGGGAGGCGTTCTCACCCCCGGCGGCACAACTCTGGAACCGCTTCGTGCTGTCGGCGGAGGCACGGTCCCTGGAAATGACCGCCGGAAATCTCGCCCCGGCCGGGCGGCTTGAAGAGGCGCTCCAATGCCTGGCCCGCGCGTGCCGGCTTGCTCCGGGTGCCTCGTCGTTCACCGCCCGGGGATTAATTCTTGGCCAGTCCGGCCGGCCGGTGGAGGCGCTCGGGGCATTCGAAGAGGCCTCCCGCCTCGAGCCGGGCGCGCTGGAACCTTACGCGCTGGCGTTCGACCTCATACGCAGCCGCCGCGCCTGGCGCGCCCTGCCCGCGCTGGTGAAACGTGTTCGCACCGGGCTCAACCTCGTGATTACCGGGAAAGGCCCCCCCCCGGAACTGGCCCGGGAACTAGCCGTGGCGCTGGCGGACGAAGCGCGGCGCCGCGAGGCGGAGGCGATGACCGGGGGCGATATGCTTCCCGGGGACCCCCGCCGCGTCCAAAACGCCCGGCATTACCACATCCTGGCCGAACAGCTTCTTCCCGGTCGCGGAAGGTAAAACCCTTCCTAGCAGGCTGCTGAAAAACTCCCGACAGCGGGGCGAGTGGGCGGGCTTCGAAGACCCTCTGCCGACCGTTTCGGAGTCCTGAGCGAGCAAAGCGAGTCGAAGGACGGAGAATGCGCGGCCACGGTGTGAGGGAACCCTTGCCGGGCAAGGGTTCCCGAACGAGCGCATACGGCTGTGCCGCCGCAGGCGGCAATGATAAATTTATCCACTGCCGGGGCCGCTCCTGCGGCCCTGAGTCGGCAGCGGAGTTCGCCGTGCCTCGGTGGGGCACGGCGTTCGTCCTCGCGCCGGCTTCCGCCGGCCAGGTGTCGAAGAAGCCCGCCCCGAGCCCCGATGCCAATCCAGGGGTTTTTCAGTAGCCTGCTAGCGGAAACTCACCTCGGCTGTTTCCCCATCTGGACCGCCAGGCTCCTGACCCCGGCCTCGAGCTCCGCCATCCGGCGGCCGCTCACTGAATCGGTATAGACCGTCCTTCCCGCGGCCGGGTCAACCATTCGCACGATGAGGATATAGGTTCCCGCATTATCCAGGCTCGCGACCAGCATCCTCTGCACCTTAAGGAGCCGGCCGGCCCTGATGGCGCATCCCTCCTCCGCGCACCCCTTCCTGGGTAACGATTGCCCCGCCAGAACCTTGTTCATCGCCTGCCTGTCGAAAACCACATACCGGCTCGTCCCAGCCAGTGCGCTGCGCAGGATTTCCGCCAACCGGGCCGAGTCCTCCGCCGGGACGCCGGCCGCAACGAATTCCGCCACCGCCATCGTCAACGGTGTCGCGGATACGGCAGCGGGCTTCGCCGCTACTGAGGACTCCAGCGTTGTCCCGGCAATCGGGGCGGGCTTAATCACCTCCGTTTTTACCGCCGCCTGCGGCGCCGCCTCCGCCGCCCCCGTTCGGTTCCCGCCGAACGCCCAGGAGAGGCTGGCCCGGTTGGAAAGCCCGATGTCGTGCGTGGATATTGCATAGTCCAGCGCAATGCCGTGATAAACGCCGGTCAGCCCCGCGGTGAAAACCATGGGGGGCCCGCCGGACACCATGGTTTGCACCAGACCCGCCCGCAACCCGAACATTTTCGCGGGCCACCATTCGACCCCGCAATTCAGCGTATCAGGCGGAGCGCTGCTCCCTGAAAGGAATGTCGCATATTCCACGCCGCCCGAGAGGCCCGGCGAATCCAGGAAATAGGCTGCTCCGGCCCGCAGCTCGCGCGGCAAAATCACGGTGTCGTTGCCCGCCTTGTAAAGGGAGCCGGCGAGGTTGCGCAATGACGTCGCCAAGCTTAAGCTCCCCCAGCGGGCCGCGGCCCCGATGTCCCCGGCCATGGCGGAATCGCTGAATCCCCCAATGGATTCGGTGATATACCTCCCGGCAACGCCAAACGCCAGCCAATCCCATTGCCAAGCTACGGCAGGACCGAATGCCATGTTGTCCTGGGAAACGCTCTTCTTGGTTTCGATCCCCGCCGCGTCCAATTCCTCCACGCTTATTCCGGTCGAAGCCAGGAAAGCGCCTACCGTCCAGTCCGGGCCAAGCGCCCATCCCGCGCCGAAACCAAGGGAGGCTTGTTCGCCGAACATGGAGGCGCCACCCGCGGCCACTTCGCCATGGGTTTCCTGCATCGCCAGAAGCGCCGGATTGCACCACGACCGGAGGACATCCGTGCCGCCGGCGCCGACCTCGCCCATCCCCGCCTGCCGGACGCTCAGCGGAACGGTCAGGAAAGACGCACTCGTCAGCGTTCCGGCGCCCGCCATGGCCGGGACCAGCCACATCAGCAATGTGCCCAATTGGATGCCCCTCATGTCACTTCCGCTCCCGTACAACAAAGAACTTCTTCTTGTCATTCACTCCACCGCCCCGTGCCACCGCCCAGTACCCACCGGGCGCGGGCCGCATTCCCTCCAAACCGTCAGCGGTGTAATCCACCTTCCCGGAGTCATCTCCGCTGAGAGGCGCCTTCACACTTCCCATGAAATGGCCCGCGGAATCGTAGACCCGGATTTCCGCCTCCTTCCCCGGCTCGCCCTTCACATGGAAGGAGATTTTCGCCCCGGCCTTCGAAAGGTCCAATACGTTCGGGGCGACCACCAGCGAGCCTTTCTTTACGTCGACGACCGGCCCGCTGGACGACTGCTCAGTCCGGAACTTCACAATGCGGAAATCATAGTCTGTGCCGTTAGATACATACCCCGCAACGACAACGACCCCCCCGGCACCGGTCGCGACTGCAAGAAATTCATCATCACCAGCCGCGCCCATTGTCCTGCTCCAGATGAGTTTGCCCGCGTTGTCGTAATGCAGGATGACCGAATCGGAATCCGTGCCGTTGTTGGCGCTCGCCGCCACCCACACGTCCCCGCGGGCATCCACGGCGATGCCGTTACCTGTTACATCACCGAGCCAGCCGACGGTTCCAATCCACTTCGTGGTTCCCGCTGAATTGTATTTTATGGTCATAAGGCTATGGGTCGTCCCTGTAAATCCGGTCACGAAGACGTTCCCGGAGGCATCCACCGCTACGCCGTTAGCCATTTCATCACTGCCGGTATCATAAGAGACGTTCCATATCTCATTATTGAGGGTATTGTCATACTTGATTGTCCGGTAATCGTGATAAACGCCGTTAAGCGAGGCGCCCGTAACGTAGAAATAGCCGGATGAGTCCACCGCTATGCCGTAGCCATAGCAATGGCTACCATTGGTGTAGGCGACATCCTTCCTAAGGCCCTTTGCGGAATCGCGCGAAACCGTACGGATGTTGTTGTTGCCCGCGCATACAGCGGAATACCCTGTCATACAATAATTCCCCGAAGCATCCACCGCGACTCCATATCCCCAATCGTTGCATCCGCTATCGTATCCGCCGTCGGTCCATAAAACATTCCCGGATGGACCGTATTTTACAAGGCGAAAATTATAGTTGGGCGCGCCGGCAACAGAATAGCCACAAGCATAAATATTCCCCGCGGCATCCACCGCCACACCCCGACCCTCATCCGTGCTGGCCCCGTCAAAGGGCATATCCCACAACTTTTCCCCATCAGCGGAGTATTTAACCGTCAGAAAATCCAGCCCCTCGCTTCCATTCACCACCACATTTCCCGAACGGTCCACCGCGACGCCCCGGGCCTTGTCGGTCGTCCCGCCACCGTCAAACAACCTGCTCCATTCCACCACCGGCTCGAACGCCCGCGCGGCGCCCGCGGTAAGCGCCGCCGCGGCCAGCAACACCCGAAAACAGCCCCTGTTCACGGGGCTAGGATACTCCCCCGCCAGCCGACCCCACAAGCCGCTCGATATTGCCGGTCAGGATAAGGTCGAGGTCGGAAGGCGGCAGCTTGAAGGAGTCCAGGACGGCCAGCGCCCGCTTGTTCTGCTCCACGCTGTTCCAGGGGAAATCCGAGCCGAAGATGAACCGTTCCGCCCCGAACTTGCCAATCATCATCCGTATCTCGTCCGGCGGAACGGCCCAGGTCGCATCCTCATTGAGGCAGGTCGTGAGCCCGCCATAGGTGCACTTGCTGTTCGCCATGACCGCATAGGCCTCGCGGCACAGCCCCGCGCCGCCCATGTGCTCGATTATCAGGGGAAGCTTCGGGTGGCGCTGGGCCACCTCGTCAACCAAAGCCGGGCGGTATTTCGAAAGGTGCCAGCCGTGCGGACCGGTGTGGATGAGGACGGGCAGGCGGAACTCCTCGGCGACCGCCCAGACCGGCTCCAGCGCGGGGTCGTCCACGGCCGTCTTGATGATGGCCGGGTGAAGCTTGACGCCGCGGGCGCCCCGTGCGGCAAGCTTCCTCAAGTCGGCCGCCGCGGCCGGACCCGGTTCCTGGAGCGTAACCCACGGGATGAACCGGGCATCCTTCGCCGCCTGCTCCAATGTCCAAGCGTTCGGGTCCCCGTCGAACCACCGGTGGAACGGCGCGAAGACGACGGCCCGGCCGAATCCCATCTCGCCGAGGTAGCTATGCAGGTGCTCGAAGGTGCCATCGTCCTGCCCCAACTGGTCCCACATGCGGTGGAAATGTCCTGCCGGAGCAACGTGGCAATGGTTAAGTATCATTTTTCTTTCTTATTATCCTCTTCCATCATTGAAGTATCGCAACGGGGGGGAGGCAGGGACCAAGCGGAGGCGTTGTTTGCCGCACGGCTGGTGCGCCCGATGGGCGCACAATAAAGTATGTTTCCGTTGCATTTGCCGGACGCGCTCATGCGCGTCAAGCGCAGCCCCGCCCGCCCGAGGTGGGGCGGGCGGGGCAAAAAGGGCGGCAATTTAGTTGCCGCCCTTTTGGGTCCCGTCGGAAGGGGGGGTGGAACCCCCCCTCCGAGCGAGGAACATCGCGGCGTGCCCGCCGGTGGAATGCGCGAAGCGGTCCTGAACCCAGAAGAACGGCGCCCACCAGAGCGGCAGGCCCAGGAGCTTGCCCGCCGCACGCAGGAACGCGTTCTGGCTCCAGGGGTTGTAGAAGGATGACGCCGAAGTCAGCTTGTCCCGGCCGTCCTCCCCACCCTGGCGGGGGAGGAACCGTAAATACAGCCGGCGGAGCGCCCAAATGAACGGCAAGGTTACGTTCCACTCCTCCACCCGGGAGAACCCGGCCGCGGCCAGTTTCTCGCCGATTTCCTCCCAGCTGTACCTGCGGAAATGCCCGTAGAGCGCGTCATCATGCCCCCACTCGCCCGGATTGACCGGGGTGAGTAGGACGAGGGAACCTCCGGGCGCCAGCTTCTCCGCGAGCGTCCGCAGGAGGCCGGCATCGTCAGCCACATGCTCCAGGACGTCCATCAGGAAAACGGTCCTGAACGCCGCGGCCGGAACCGAAGACAGGCCCTCCTCGACGAGGGTGATGCCCGGATATTCCACCAGCGCCCGGCGGGCCCGGCCGCGCGCCTCCTCCGAGGAATCGAACGCGGTGCCGCTCCATCCCCGGCGCGCCAGGTGAACGGCAAGCTCCCCCGTGCCGCACCCCACCTCAAGGAAGGGCGGCTCGAGGCCGTGCCGGGCAATCCACCGGTCAACGACCGAAAAAACATATTTCCGCAACGGCGGGAAATTCGGCATCTCGTGGAATAGTAACACATGCTCGGAGGGGGGCGGGCGCACTAAAGTGCGCGCGGCAGTGGTTAGAAGAACATTGTTTTTACTGTGCGGCCTTCGGCCGCACCAGCCGACCGCCCCCCTTCCGACGGGGCTTCCGCGACCGCCAAGTTTCCGGGGCGCATGAGCGCCCCCGGCTATGGATAGAATTGGACTGTGCGGCTTCGCCACACGCAGCCGAACGCTCCGTTCGGGGGCTGCGCTCCGCTAAACCCCAGCTCCGCTTGACCCCTGCCTCCCCCCAAGAAAAAAAGCCGAAAAACGGCCAAAATAGGGTCGTGGAATTAATACCTATCTTCCTTACTGCCTTCGCCCTCTACCTGCGGACGGCGGCGCCCACCATAACCGCGGGGGACACCCCGGAACTCTTCCTCGCCTGCTTCAACCTGGACGTTACCCACCCGCCCGGCTACGCCCTTCTGGCGCTTCTCGGCCGGCTTGCCTTCGATATTCCCGCCGGGGGACTCATGTTCCGGGCCTCCCTGCTCTCGGCCGCCGCCGGGGCGGGAACCGTGGCGCTCGCCTTCTCCTGCGTCCGAGCCCTGGGAGGAAGCCGCGCGGCGGCCGGGCTTTCCGCGCTCCTCCTCGCCCTCCAGCCGCTCCTGTGGTGGCAGTCCACCATGCTGGAGAAATACGCGCTCCAGATGCTCCTGGCCGCGCTCGCCCTCCGGGTCATGCTCTCGCCCCCTCCGGTTGCCGCTCCGGCAACCGCCCTGAGCAAGCGCCATCCAAGCCCGGACGCGAATGCCCCGCAAAAACCTGATGCAAGTAAGCGCGCCGAAGGGCTGATACCCGCCTTCGCCTGCGCCATCGCCCTCGCGCACCACTCGCTGGCCGTATTCCTGGTCCCGCTCCTCTTCCTCCGTTTCCTGCCGGTTTGGCGGGGCGGCCCGGCCCGCGCCTGCCGCATGACTGCGGTGGCGCTCGGGCTCGGGCTCATGCCGCTGTCACTGCGGGCGGTCTTTCCCGCCGTGCGGGCGGCGGCGATGCACACGGCCGAAACGGCCCCCCTCCCGGGCGAAAAAAGGGAGGCCATCAAACCGATGCGCGTCAATTGGGGGGAGCCCTATAACTTCCGCGCGCTCGTCGATTACCTGCGGCTCAAGTACTACTCGGTGCGGTTCACCAAGGTCAACCTGTCCCGCGCCACCACCCGGGAGCACCTGTCCTTCCTCCCTCGCCACCTCTCCTGGCCGGGGCTGGCGGCGGGCGCGGCCGGACTCGTCCTTCTCCTGTTCCGTTCACCCGCGCTCGGCGCGGCGCTGGCCGGAATTTTGGTCCTCTCGTTCGCCTTCAACCTGCGTTTCGTCCTGCCGCCCTCCCTCGCTGACGTTTACCACCAGGACGAATTCCTCGTCCTGGCCGTGTGCGCGGGAATCGCCGCCGGGGAACTGCGGCGACTGCTCTCCCCCTGGCGCCGGACCTGGCCGGCCGCTTCCCTCGCCGCCGCGGCGGGCCTCCTGGCCTGGGGCCTCCCCCGTTTCCCCGTTTACGATGCGGGCCGCCATTTCTTCATCTACGACTACCTGAACTCTTCGCTCAAAATCGCCCCCCGCGGCGCCGTTTTCATGGCAGGCTTCGATTCCGACCGGTTCGCGGCGGGATACTTCCAGCAGGCGCTGGGCCGGCGGACCGACCTCGTCCCCCTCCCCGTCCCGCACAAGGTCATGAAGGGCCATTTTGCCGTGCGCCGCAAGTACCGCCCATGGGCGGCGGCGCTCCTCCCGCGGGCGGTGCTCCGGTTCGACGACGAGGACAACGGCTTCGACATCCTGCGGAGGCTCGTCGAGGACAACCGGAATTCCACCTGCTTCGCCATGAGCCCGCTCTCCGAGCCGGCCGTCCCGCGCGACCTCTTCACGCTGGACGGCCCCCTTTACCTTTCCAACCGGGGCGCGTGCGCGCCGAAACCCTCCGCCGGGCGCACCTTCCGGCTCTGGCGCGCCGTCCCGTCCCGCGCCTGGTTCCTGCCGTCGCGAATCATCGCCTATCACCGCACCCTGCTGGACGCGGTGGCGAACGACCTCGGGTACGCCGCCGAATCCATCAAGGCCGCCGACCCCGGTTCAGCCGAGAGGCTGATGAAAGAGAGAATCCGGCTGATGCCGAACCAGCCGCAGGCATGGTACTCGTTCGCCATGTTCCACTGGTCGCGCGGCCGGACCTCCGACGCCGCCGCGGAGCTCAGGCGCGCCATCGAGCTGGATCCCGGCGCCCCGGAAAACCTCCTGGCCTTCCTGGACCTCATCATGCGGCTGGGCGCGCCCGGACAGGCGGCGGCGTTCCTGCATGAAGTCCTCACCCACAATCCCGTCGCGCGGGCGTCCGCTGCGCCGGGGGCCCTGCGGGAACTCGACTCGGGGCGCCTGCCAGGTGCCGCGCTCGCGGCGCGCCGGGCGTTCGCGGAAACCGCGCTCCGGCAGGCCGAGACCATACCGGGAAACCCCGAGTTCGTCATGCGAAAGCTGTTCCTTTACAGGTTCGCCGCCGAGAACGCGCCGGAATGGCGCGAAGCCCAGGAGAAGTGCGGGAACATACTCTTGGTTACGGCCGACTACGCGGGCGCCGCGCACTATCTGGCGCGCGCATGGAAACTCTCTCCCGAAGACCCGTCCGGCGGCTTCCACCTCGCCGTTGCCCTCCTCATGGCCGGCCGCCTTGACGAAACGGTCGCCCTGCTGGAGCGGGTCGCCCGGATGGCTCCGGCCGAGCCGGGCGTCTGGTTCTACCTGGGCCAGGCGGAGCTAAGCCGCGAACGCCGGAGGGAGGCGGCCGATGCGTTCTCGCACTTCCTCCGCCTCGCGCCCGCCGCTCCGCAGGCCCCCATGGTGCGCCGCGTCCTGGCTTCCCTGTCGACAGCCCGGTGAAATCCTTCCTCGGATCCCTGGCCGACACCTCCCTCTCCCGTACGCCACGAACCCTCCAAGCTGGTCAACCGGGAGAGGGAGTCCCGGGCAGAGAGGGTGAGGGATGAGTAAGTTGAATTTCAGGCCTCTGGTTTTACGCTCCAATTCCCTCACCCTCCCCTCTCCCGCTTTCGCGGGAGAGGGTACGGAAGGAATGCCCATTCAATCCTGTTCCGTCTTCCTCGCGGCGCTCGCCGTCATCGTGCGCGGACTGGCGCCGGCCTTCACCGGCGACGACTCCGGGGAACTGGCGCTTGCGGCGGTGACGCTTAACGTAACCCACCCGCCCGGCTACCCGTTGTTCTGCCTTGCCGGACGGCTCGCGCAGTTGCTCCCGCTGGGTTGTCCGGCCTTCCGGGTGAACCTGTTGACCGCTCTTTCCGGCGCGGCTTCCGTCACCCTGGTCCATTCCATCACCCGGACCTTCCTCGCGCGGCTCGGCCGGCGCTCCGTGGCGGTTCCCCTGTTGGCCGCCTTCCTCGCCCTTTCCCTGCCCCCGCTTTTCCACCAATCGACGCAGGCCGAGAAATACGCGCCATACGCCGTGCTGGCCCTGCTCGCCGTCCGGACTTTCCTGGAAGGCGACCGGCAGCCATACATGGTGGTTTTTTCCTTCGCGCTCGCGCTGGCCCACCATCCCATGGCGCTCTTCCTCTTCCCCCTGTTGTGGCCCGCGCGGCGGCTCGCCCGCGACCTGCCCTCGCTGGCCCTGGCCGTTTCACTCGTCCTCCTACCGCTTTCCGTGAAGGTACTGTATCCCGCGATGCGCGCCAGCCCAGCCGCACTCAGCGCCGAACCGACGCTGTTCCCGTGGGGCGAACCGGCGCAGGCAAGAAACCTCGCGAACTACCTCGCGGTGCGCCAGTATGGCGGGCGCTTCACCCGCTCGCCTGTTTCCTTCGTTGCGCGGCTCGCCCCGCAGGTCGCCCAGTACCCCCTGCGCATGACATTCGTCGTCACGGCCGCCGCCCTCATTGGCGCGGCGCTCGCGGCGCCCATCGCGCCCGGGCTGGTATTTCCGCTTCTCGCGGTCATTCCACTGCACTGGCTTCTCGCGGGAAGCATGAGCCTCGACCTCCACCTCACTCCGCAGTTCCATCTCGTACCGCAGCTAATGCTGGTCGTGTTCGCCGCCGCGGCGGCGGCCCTGCTGCCCTGCCTGGTGGGCCCGGCCCTGCTGGGTCTCCTGCTGGCCGCCGGAATCATGGCCGGCTCGCGGGCGCTGCCGCTCGACGCCAAGGACCGCGATTTCTCCGCCTGGGACTACAACCGCTCCCTGTTGGCGCTTTCCCCCCCGCACGCCGCGCTCCTGGCCGGCATGGATAATGACCTGTTCCCCCTGCGCTACCTCTCATTGCTCGAAGGTGAACGGCCCGATGTCGTCGTGCTGAACTCGCCGTTCTTCTCCACCACCTCCTCGCTGAGCGGCGCCATGCGCGGTGCCCCGCCTGACCTTGTCCTTCCGCCAGGGCCCGACCTCGGCCCCTACGAGGCGTTCCGCCAGCTCCTGCGTTTGCCCTCATCCCGGTGCATCGCGCTGTCGGGATTCAACGAGCCGCTCTTTCCCGGCACGCTGGAATTCCTGGGTCCGCTGGCCTTCCCCGTGTCGCGCCCCTGCGCCTTCGGGGGCGGGACGGACCGCCAGCTCGGAGTTTGGCGGCGGCTTCCCCTGCGCGGCTTTTTCTCCCCGGCGACCGCGCTCCCCCGCCAGCGGGCCATCCTCAATGTCTACGAGGTGGCGCTTTCGGTGGCCACCCAGCGTTTCCTGGCGGGGGGAAAGCCGGCGGCAGCCGCCCAAGTTTCCGCCTTCAAAAGCCTCCTCTTCCCGCGCGCGCCCTCGACCTGGCTGGAGAAGGGCAACCTCGCGCTCGCGCGCGGCGACGCCGCCGCGGCCCGCGCTTCCTTCATGGTCGCGCTGGACCTGGCGCCGGACCTGGTGGATTCCTACGCTTCGGCGCTTTTCCTTGCTGAAGTCTCCGGCGATTCAGCCGGCCTCTTGGCCCTGCTGGAAAAGGCGCGGGCCTCCCTCCCGGAAATGAGCAAGGAAAGCGCGGGAAAAGCGGAAATCGCGTTGAAGAAAGGGAAGCTGGCGGAAGGCGCCGCGACGTTCCGGGCGGCGCTCGCCGCGCTCGCGCTGGCGCAGGGCGACGCCGAGTCGCGCCTCGGCGAAATACACCTCCGCCGCTCCGTCGCACTTTATTCGCTGGCGGCCCGGCTCAACCCCGTTTCACCGGCGGCGCGGAAAACCGAATGAACGGGGGATAAACCCTAATAATTGATGGCGACCGCCGCGGCGGGCGTCCCCATCACATACAGCGGAACAAACTGAACTGCTGCAGGCTCCGCCCTGGCCCTCCGTTCCCGGTTGTACCGCACCACCGCGACTCCCGTCGCCGTTCCGATTACGGCGCCCGCGAGGACGTCGGAGGCGAAATGCGCGTCGTGGTAAATACGTGCCGCACCGACCGTCGCGGCCAGCGCGTAGGATACGCCGCCCAGCCAAACGCTCTCCGATGACTCCGCCACCACCGACGCAATCGCGAAGGCCTGCGTGGTGTGTCCGGAGGGAAACGACACGTTCCCGCTGAACGGGCGGAACTTGTGGATCCCCTCGTCCTTCCAGGGGCGGGAACGGCCAACGGAATACTTGATGGCGGGGGTTATGATTCCCCCCGCGATACCCACGGAAACGAGCGCGTCAAATCCCGCATCCATCAGCCCGGATTTCCCGGATACCAGCCCCGCCGCGTAAATCCCCCCAATCACCCCAAAGCCGCCCCAGGATCCCAGCTGTTCCACCACGGTCAGGCTCCGGCCGGCGGACTTGTCCTGGCTCCGACGCGCCGCGTCCCGGATGGGTGCGTCAGCCGTATAGGCGGCGGCCACGCCCAGCGCCAATCCGCCAAAGACGAGCCAATCCTGGCCATCCCAGCGCACCGGGGCGGAAAGGACATGCCCAACATCAGCCAGGGTGAGTTTCAGGCAGGATACCGGCGAAGCGCCGCCGTATGGAGCCTCACCCGCGCCCGCCGATTTAACAATCGCGAATAATCCCAGCGCTATCGCGAGAATCCGCAAGAAAAGATACCCTCGCCCCGACCCTTCGACTCGCCAGGCTCGCTCAGGGTTCAGGGGTAGGGTGAGGGAAGCGGAGGGCAAATTCCGTTCGACTGCTACACGGCCCTCACCCCTGCCCTCTCCCGCTGTCGCGGGAGAGAGGGTAACTTCCAGAGCCACTCGGCTGTTGATTCTTATTTCTTCTTCCCGAAGACTATCCGATCCAGCGAGAACACGCCCGCGCCCGTCAGGAGGAGCGTTACCCACGCGGTCAGGTACCACAGCGCCGGCTCCATCTTCGCGACCGAGTCGTTATGACCCATGTGGACTCCGACAATGGCCACAGCCATGTTGAATATCAGGGGAAGGGCCGTAAGGCGGGTCAAAAGGCCCATCGCAATGAAAATACCGCCCATAAACTCGGCCAAGGCCGAGAGGTAGGCAAAAACCAACGGCAGGGGAAATCCCATTGGCTCGACGTCCACCTTGGCGAACTGTTCGATGTTCCCGCTGAACAGCTTGCCGTAACCGTGCAATGCAGCAATCCCCGCCCCCGCCATTATCCGTAGAACCAGAAGCCCGACATTCCGTCCCGTTTCCCGCCATCCGCTCATTCGCCTGACCTCCCTGCCCGCAGGGGCATTTATTTCAGCCTATTCTAAACCAGCCACCCCCCATTAAATCCTGACGACCACTTTCAAACGGGTCATCACTACCGTGACGATGACAACAATCCCGGTGTCCACCGCCATGTTCAGCACCCCAACCCACCCGCCCCGGTCCCAGAACGGGCTCAAGTCCAGTCCGGCCAATGACGTCAGGTTCCCCAGAAGGTCGGGCATGATGTAAGCCAGCAATGCGTTGCTTCCCACCACGACGAGCCACCCGGCCCAGCGCCGCCAGCGCACGACATCCATAACGAGGTAAAAGGCCAGGAAAAGCAGGCTCATGATTCCCGAGGAAACGAGTGAGTAGGCGTCGGTCCCGTGGTCCTTGCTGATGCCGTGCAGCGGGCGGATGAGCAGTCCGGCGGCGAGGAGCCCGAGGCCGAAGGCGAGAAGGAAAAACGCCGACCCCTTCCGGGGCCCCGCCCGCATACGCTCGCCGGCAATCACGCCGGCCATCATCATGGCCGGGGCGGAGCCAAACAGGAGACCGAGGTCGAACCCCTCGAAATGCGGGAACCAACCCAGCTGGCCGTGCCGGTCGCCGATATACATCGCAATCATGAACCCGGGCAGGCCCATCAGCGCGGCAGGGTTCCCCCGGCAAACAAGGTAAAGGATGCTGCACCCCAGATAGGCCCATCCGATGAATCCCAGAATATCCCAGTAACCGAAGTCGAGCCAGGCGGTGTGGCCGGACCCGGGATCGGCGCGGAATGCGACTAGCAGGCATAACAGGAAGAACAGCGAGCCCCCCTTGATCCACCGCACCAGCAAACGGACCCTCGGGCTGGCTCCCGCGGGAACGGCCAGCCAGGCCAGGACAACCAGCACCAGGAAGAGCATCTGGTAGGTGGCCTCGCCCAATCCCGTCAGCTTCGCGGAATAGTGCTCCTGGTTGGCGAAGAAGATGCCAAGCACGAGAAGCCCCGCCGACCGGAACAGTATATGGAACAGCGTGGTCGTCCACGGCGCGCCCTCGCGGCGTCTCCGGCCAAGCGACAAGGGAATCGCCAACCCCGCGGCGAAGAGGAATCCGGGGAAAATCAGGTCCACGGGGGTGAACGCGTCCAGGTCGGAGGGCGCATGCTGGGTCCAGGAAGGCAGTCCCTTCATATCGGATATGTAATTGAAGAACACCATGGCCAGGACGGCAAAACCGCGGAACGCATCGAGCGATACCAGCCTACTGGAACTCCCCTCCTTCTTCACCGATTCGCCCATGCATTCACCATATCATCTTCCACCCTCCTCGCCCCCTCGTCATTTCCTGCCTCACACCCTCTCCTCCCTTCCAGGGAGGAGAGGGTGGGGTGAGGAGGGAATATTAGAAGTAAACCTTGTATTCCGCGTAGAAGACGTTCGGGTTGGTCCCGAATTCGCTCCTGAGGTGCGACATTCCGGAGGCGTCCGTGGAGGGGCGCCGCCCTGAGTTCAGCAGGGCCCCCACGACGAGTTCCGATTCGTCTGAAATGGAGTAGGTCAGCCCCGGTTGCAGCGCCAGGGAACGGTCGGAAAAGGACCAGAGGCAGGCCAACTGCGTCTGGAGGAGCGGCATTGCCTGCCAGGAAACGGAAACGCCCGCCAAGTGCCTCCCCATGTGCAGGGCATCGCCCGCCGCGACCCGCTCCGCCGCCGCGTCCAGGTTCCCCGGCAGGCCGGAACCGTTGTAGAGGTATTCCGCCTCCACTCCGACCTCCGGGGTGATTTTACGGCCCAGCCCGGCCACGCCCGTGAAGGAGTCATCCAGCAACTTCACCGACGGGCTGGACGGGATCGGGTCGTCCATTTTCGAGAAGAACCAGGAAGCCTCACCGCGGACCTCCAGCGGGCCGGCCTCTCCCGAGGCGCCAGTCCCAACCTCATTACCGCCGCATACTTTCCCCCCCTGCACAGCCAGATCCCATCCCAAGATTTCCCCAAACAGGCGTACCAACAGGGCATTGCCGGTCCAATTGCTGGCATAAATGATGTTGCCTCCCCCAAAAGAACCCATTGGCAAGTCAAGACGGTAGGCGTCAACTCCCGGTTTATAGTCCCGGTCAAAGGAACGCGGGTCGAACGGGCTGAAAACATCCAAGGGATTCCAGAAATAAGTTTGCCCGAATGTTATTGCCTGCCGCCCGATTGTCAGGTCGGCCTGCGGAAAAGACAGCTTGATGTTCACCCGGTCAACTAGGGAGTATCCCGATGAATCGCCGTCCCCCCACGAAGCCTCCATATCGGCGACGCGATAACGGTCGCTGGTCCCGGACAAACCAAGCCCAGCCACGCCCGCCGCCCGGCCGGCCGTGAAAAAATCCTGCGACAGTACCCAGTGGCATTCGAATGCAATCCGGTCATTCGGACGGCCTCCGGCGGTTAGCCGGAGTATGTTTTCAGAATAGCCGTCGCTGTCATTTCCCGCCCCGAACAGCGCGGGGTTGTCGTAGTTCCGCGTTGCCGCGGCCACCGATCGCAGGCTCGCGCCGAATCCGGACGACCCCGCGTCTTCCTTCGCCCTCGCCTCCCCGGCCGCCAGCATGCACACGGTACAGGCCAGAAAGGAACCGGCAAATGCGCCAACTTTTGTCGTCATCATCCCGCTTTCATTATCGTTCGGGGCCACTGCGGGGACAATATGCACATTTTCTTGACCATACTCGGGGACGGGCATAAAATAATCGCACCACGAACGACAAAGCAGACAAGCTCAACAGGCTCATGGAACTCCTCGGGGGAAACGCGCCCGGTGGCGGTTCCGTCACCGAATTGTGTGCCGCCATAGCCTCCCGGAAGAACAAGGAGAATGCATCCTCCTTCGCTTCGGTCCCCTATGCCCGCAGGCTGGTCATCATCCCCCACTGCCTCCGGGCCACCGGCACCTGCCTGGCGGAGGAGCGCGCGGCCGAATACGCCTGCGCCAAGTGCCATTCCTGCAAGATAGCCGACATAGCCGAGAAGGCCGAGGCGCTCGGATATATGGGCATGCGCATCCTCAAGGGCGGGAGCGCAGTCGCGGCGATGCTCAAGGAGGCCAAGCCAGGCGCCGTGCTCGGCGTGGCCTGCAACCTCGAGGGGTCGCTGGGCGCGCTGGAGTGTGAGGGGCTCGGGATACCGGTCCAATTCGTGGCGCTGTCGCGGGACGGCTGCGCCGACACGGACGTCGACCTCAAAGAGGTCATCGAGGTGATGGAATTCCTCCAGCCGTGAATCCTGGCGGCCCTTCCACTCGTGACGACTTCTTCCTCTGTTACTTCGAGACCACCCGGACCTGCAACCTGGCGTGCCGCTACTGCATGTCGCGCCTTCCCGGGCCTTCCGCGGCTTCGGAACTTTCGACCCCCGAGGCGAAGGAACTGGTTCTCGACGAGATAGCAAAGGTCAGCTCCAACGCCGCGGTGGCCTTCTCGGGCGGCGAGCACCTCCTGCGCCCCGACGCCTACGAGCTCCTTGCCTACGCCGCCTCGAAGGGGGTTTGGAGCTTCGTCAACACCAACGGCAAGGTCCTTATCGAAACCGACGCCATCCCGAAGGCGCTCCGGGCAACTGGCGGAAAGCTGATATTCGTCCTGCCGCTCAACTCCGTTGACGCGGAAGTCAACCGCTCGACCCGCAACGACGACCCGTCGACCGTCATGAAGGCGGCCGAAAAGTGCCGCGCGGAAGGGGCGGAATACTTCTTTATCCTGACCATTTCGCGCGACAACCTGCCGACCCTGGAAAGCACCATGAAATTCCTCAAGCTGAGCCGCGTCCCGGTCCTGCGCGCCCCCTTCGTGACGCGGGGGGCCGGACACAGCTGCTCTGAGCTCTTTTTCGACCAAAAGGACATGAAGGAAATCATCCACCCAGCCCTCACCAGCAATCCGCTTTCCTATATCTCCTTCACCCCCTTCTTCGCCTCTCCGGACATGATGGCCGCGGTATGGAAAAAATACGGGGTTAAAATCAGCGGGCTGGGATGCCAGGCCGGAAGGGCCTTCGCCGCCGTGGGCGCCGAGGGCGGAGTCGTCCCCTGCGTGCAGCTGCTCGACTCCGCCTGCACCCGGGGGAACGTCCGGGAAAGGAGGCTTTCGGAAATAATCAGGGACGACACCTTGTTCAATTCATTGCGCGACCGGAAGAGCCTTGGGGGCAAATGCGGCCGCTGCTACTATCGTGACACCTGCGGCGGGTGCCGGGCGCTGGCCTTCTACCGCAACAGCGACGTCCTCGCGGAGGACCCGACCTGCTTCTTCGAACCGGCGGACCCCGGGACGCGTTCGGAACTGGAGGCGGCCCAGACCGCCAAGCTCGGAGAATTTCTCGAATACCTGAAGTTCAACAAGCCATGGAACTCCCTGTTCTAATCATGAACGGGAAATATCCACCATCAAACTCCTCCAAGATATCCCACCCTCTCCACCCTCATGGGGGGAGAGGGGAGGGTGAGGTGGGTGGTTTGGGTTGAAAATCCTCCTCGTCAAGCCGCGCTGGTTCGTCCACGGCGGACAGTACCGCTACCTCGAGCACATCCGCTTCACGCCGCTCTCGCTGGGCATACTCGCCTCGCTCTCCCCCGGCCACGAGGTGCGCATCGTGGACGGCGACTGGGAAAGGATTCCCTTGGACCAGCCGTTCGACCTCGTAGGCATCACCGCCACCACCTTCACCTCGGAGAGGGCCTTCGAGTTGGCGGACGGGTTCCGGAAGCAGGGGGCCAAGGTCGTGCTCGGTGGGGTGCACCCGACCATCATGCCGGAGGAGAGCCTGGAACACGCCGATTCCGTGGCGGTCGGCGAGGCGGAATATGTCTGGCCGGACATCCTCCGCGACGCGGAGAAGGGGAAACTGGAGAGGGTCTACCAGTCCAAGAAACTCACCGACATGAACGACGTGCCCGTCCCCCGGCGCGACCTCCTCGGCGAGCCTTCCTGGTTCGCCACCGTCCAGGCCACCCGGGGATGCCCCAACTCCTGCAAATACTGCTACCTGCCCTCGGTTTCCTGGCGTGAGTTCCGCAAACGGGCCCCGGAACTGGTGCAGGAAGAGGTCAGGCAGCTAAGCCAGAAACTGCTCTTCTTCGTGGACGACAACATTTTCGCCGACCGGAACTATGCGCTCGATGTGTTCAGGAGGATTACGCCGCTCAAGAAGGTCTGGTCAATCCAGGCGCCCACCACCATCGCCGAGGACGACGAGCTGCTGGATGCCATGACCGCGGCGGGATGCTTCAACCTCCAAATCGGGTTCCAGAGTTTCAACAAAAAGTCGCTCGACCTGGCCGCCGTCAGCCACAACACCGTCGAAAAGTACAGGATTCTGGTCGAGAAGCTGCACGCCCGCAACATACTGGCAACCGGCTTCTTCATCTTCGGGTTCGATGCCGACGGCCCCGACTCGTTCGACGCCACCGTTGAGGCGATACGGCGCATCGACCTCGACGACGCCAACCTCTACATCCTGACCCCCTATCCCGGCACCGCCCTCTACGCCCAGTTCCAGAAGGAGGGCCGCCTGCTCGAAGGGAAGAGCCGGTTCCAGTTCGGCTGGTCGCATGCGGTCTTCAAGCCGAAACTGATGGCACCGGAGGAGCTGGAGGCCGGGGTCCAGCATGCCTACGACTCGCTATACGGCCATTTCCGCCGGCGGCTGGCCCGCGCGCTGCTCAAGCGCTGGATGCTCCTCGTCCGGAATCCCCGCCTGCTGGGCGTCCTCGTCGCCGGGACGATGCGCCGCGCCAGCGTCAAGAAAGAACCCGTATAACGGATAAGACTCGCCAATAATCCCCACATCGCATTCCCAGCCTACGACTATATTCCTGATATGATGTCGACGGAATCAACCGGATGAACAATGAAATTCTTTACCTTTTTATCGATGAATCCGGTAACTTCGATTTCAGCCCGAGTGGAACGCGATATTTCATCTTGACGGTTCTCAGCACCACCAACCCATTCGCAATTGCATCTCCATTGCTGGATCTGCGTTACGTTCTTCTTCCCTATTACAGTGGAGGCGAGAGCCTTGAAGAACAAGGTTATTTCCATGCCAGCGAAGATTCTCAAATCGTTCGCAACCATGTATTTCAACGACTTCTTGAAGTCCATGACCATGTCAGGGTAGATGCGGTTATTGCACAAAAGAATAAAGCAAACCCCTCATTTCACGGGCATCACACAGAACTCTACATGAAAATGGGAGAGGCCGCCCTCGTGTATGCATTCAATCGAGCCGAATGGGGATCATTTAAGCATGTAGTAATTGTATTCAGCAGTGTGTTTTATAGGAAGAAGCGCGGTATCCTCAAACAAACATTTAAGGCGCTCATTAAGCAAAAGGCAAAGAAAGCTTTCGCGCTATATTTCCACGAATCCAAATTCGACCTGTGTAACCAGGCAGTGGATTATCTGGGTTGGGCTGTTTACCGGAAATGGGAAAATGACGATTTGCGATCATATAATTCAGTGCGGCACATGGTTCAATCAGAATTCAATATATTCGAAAAAGGCAAGATCGAATATTACACCTATAAACAATGACCCCCCCGACTACCCTGGCCTTTCGGCCAGACAGACCCCGGGGGCTCTTGTTATCGGGGGGGGACGTTTGTATCTATATTATGAACTGCATTGCATATTCAGGCAAGTCCCGCCTTTTCAGAAAAGGTCCACTAAAAGCAGAAGGCCCCGCTCCTACCAGCTTTCTGCACTAAAGCGTTTCTTTCATCCCCCCTTATGGTTCAAAATGCACTTGTCCGGTCCAGTCAGGAAATGCCCTATCCCTCTGTCATCGCCACTGTCCCTTGGAATGTGATGAACACATATTCGGTCGCCCTGATATCCCAGTAGCTCTTCTATCCTTCCTTTTGTCCGACAAAGACAATGTGAACACCCGCATGATTCAGCCTCACATTTATAGCAACTCGCATGTATTTCCATATTCTTGCTTGCATGAAATGCTTTTCGCAATAGAAAATAAAGGTGGCCATCCCCGGATGGAAAAGAGTAACCGATAAATGCCAGATACTTGGCCTTATTGATATATTCCTCGAGCTTAACCCATTGGGTTCGTAGTATCGGGTCCAATAATCCGGGGATCGTGCTGTTTCCAACAACAGTTTCCTTGTAATCCTCGGGAGTTACGATCAGCTGTTGATGAAACGAATATATATCAGGAATCGTTGTCATTCTGTAACCAAGATTGTCCTTAGACATTTCTTCTTTGCCTGAAGGCCATGGACCGCAATACATCCACCCTCTCCCGTGTATCCAGCGGTTCCAAGAAGTCCAATTAAGGGAACCGTGAGGCTTGATAATGAGGGGTTGCTTTTTCTCGGGTATATCATCTTGAACACGCCCCAAATATTCATATCCTGAATATCCTAAACTGCCCTCAAACGTAAAATCGTAATTGAGATTTATTACCATACCAGCATTTGAAATAGGCGGTTTCCATAAACCGACATAACCATTTCCAGCAGAATACGATTCAAGTACGAATATATCCGATAAGAGTACTCGCATGTCCCAAATGGCCAAGGCGGCAATTTCTTCGTAGAAACCCCGATCCTGTTTATTTTCATGGATGAATCGATATTCTTTGACCTGAAGTTCATAATGTTCTCGTTGCCCAGTGAAAGCAGCTGGAATAGTTCCTGCTAGTTTGGATGCCGCCTCATAATATATTAGTCCCCGTTTATCAATAACTTCTGATCGTGAATAGCTTCTTAAAAGGAACATCAGATTCCATGTGGGCGATAAATCACTTGCTTGAAAACGATGCTCCTTGAGATATTTCAGCATCATCGTCAGAGCCGGGTATTTATTCGTTTCGAGCAACCGCTTAACAAGACAAGAGTCAAAGAAACCGGCGTCCGCCGGCAATCCATAGCCTTTATTCTTCAAGCCAGATCCCCGAGTTGCACCCGCACCGAGGAAAAGTAAGAGTTCGCTTGATCTATTTGCCATCGTGATCGTTATCGAAAACGAGGTCCAAAATCAACGCGTATCCCCCTCAACCATCCCGTCCTTTAAAGTGATTCGTCGGCGGGCGCGTTCCATGACCTTGGGATCGTGCGTGGAGAACAGAAAGGTGACCCCGTGTTCCTTGTTAATGTGCGCCATCATGTCCATGAGCGCGCCCCCGGTCTTTGAATCCACGTTGGCGGTCGGCTCGTCCGCGAGGACCAGCGCCGGCTTGGAAGCGATGGCCCGTACGATGGCGACTCTCTGCTGCTGCCCCCCCGACAATTCCCGGGGGAACCGGTCCTCCATTCCCTCCAACCCGACCTCCCCGAACAGCCCCGCTATTTTCGCCTTCCGCTCCGTTGAGGGGACGCCCTTGAGCATCAGGACGTATTCCGCATTCTCGAAGGCCGTCAGCACGGGGATAAGGTTGTACGCCTGGAAAATGAAGCCGATGCGCTCCTTGCGCAGGCGCGACAGCTCGCTTCCGGTCATCTTCCCGATATCCCGGTCCTCGAACTCTATCCTCCCTGCGGTCGGCCGGTCGAGCCCCCCGATTATGTTGAGCAGGGTCGATTTCCCGGAGCCCGAAGGCCCCGCCAGCGTGATGAAGTCGCCCGCGTGCAGTTCGAGGTCGATTCCCCGCAGGGCGTGGACGATGCCCGTCCCCTCACCGTAGTCCTTGGTGACGCCCATCATCCTGACAACATGCTTGTCGTTCATCTAAGCACCTCCGCCACCCTTATTTTCGCCGACCGCCAGACCGGTATGAGGCCGAGGACGAGCGTCACGGAAAACGCGAGTCCGCCCACCCAGCCCAGAACCGCGCCCGTCAATCTGGGATAGAGCGTCTTATCGAAAGCGAAGCCCGATATGCTAACTTCGCTGGAATAAATCTTCGATATGTCGATTCCTTTCGACTGCAGGAAAAGCACGATGGCCGATCCCAGAAGCAGCCCCGCCAGGCAGCCCAGCAGGTTCAGGAACAGTACCTCCAGGAAAACCTGCGCCCGGAGCCGCGCAGCGGTCGTGCCCAGCGCGAGCATGACCCCGAACTCGCGGCCGCGCTCCAGGACCGACATGAGCAGGGTGTTAAAAACCGTGAAAAGCACCAGGAACATGAGGAAGAACAGGAGGACCCGGGCCGAGGCGCGCTTAATCCCAATCAGGCCGGAAACCTCCGGGATGACCCTTTCCCAGGGGTAGATGGCCGCGCCGCGCGCCTCCGGCATGGCCGATATCCGCCCTATCACATCGAATCGGTCGTCGGCGTTACGGAGCACCACCCCAAGACAGGTCACGCTCCCCGGAGGCAGGCCGTAGAGCCTGCGCGCGAAACCGATGGGAACCTGTATCAGGTATCCGTCCATCTCCTCGCTCCCCATGCTGAAGATGCCGCATACCCGGCACAGCTCCTCGTCCAGCTCGCCGTTGATATTGTTGACCGCCACCACGAACTTGCTCCCCACGCCAATCCCCAGCCGCCGGGCCAATTCCATCCCGATGACGGCCTCGGCCCGGCCGCCGTCCGACAGGTAACGGCCCTTCAGTATGTGCCGTGGAAGGGGAGATTCCGCCAATTCCCCGCTTGGCTCCACCCCCGTCACCGCGATGCCTGACGCGCCGACGGCGGATTTGGCCAGCCCCTGCCCCATTACGAGCTCCTTGGTCCGCTCCACCCCGCCCAGGCGCTCTATCCTCGCGCGGAGCGCGCCGGCGTTGCCGACAAAAAGGTCCGCCGAAGGCGCCGTCAGGTAGCGGGGATGCATGACGGTGACGTGCCCCGCTTGCATGCGCACCGCCTCGTCCACCATCCGGCCGAAGGTACCCTCCTGGAAGCAGATCATGAAAATAGCGAGCACGAGCCCGAAAGCCATTGAGGACAGCGTTATGAGCGTCCGGCGCCGGTTGCGCCATATGCTCCTCCAGGCGAGCCGTACCAGCGTCGCCTCCGGCAGGATTCCCCTGATCACCTGAGCACCTCCGCCACCCGTATTCTCGCCGACCGCCAGACCGGTATCAGGCTTAGGACGAGTGTCGCCGCAAACACCAGCCCGCCCACCCAGCCGAGGAGGGTTCCCGTGAGCCGGGGATACAGCATCTTGCCGAAGGAGAAGCCGGAGATGGACATTTCCGCCGAGGTCATCTTCGTGATGTCCATGCCGTAGACCATGTAATACCCGACGACAGCGGAACCGAGCAGCAGCCCGCCGGCGCATCCGAGGATGTTGAGGAACAGCGCTTCGAGGAACACCTGTGCGCGAAGCCTCCCGGGGGTCGTCCCCAGCGCCAGCAGGACGCCGAACTCCCTGTTCCGCTCGAGGACGGACATGAGCATCGTGTTGAAGATGGTGAACAAGACGAGGAATATCAGGAACAACTGGAATATCCAGTTCGAGGTGCGGTCCAGCCGGATGTAGGAGGCAATCTCCGGCAGGACCTTCTCCCACACCAGGACGGACACGCCCTTCGCCCCCGGCATCGCCGCTATTTCCCCCGCCACGCGGTGCCGGTCGTCGGGGTTTCCCAACACCACCCCGAGATAGGTCACCCCCCCCGGAGGGAGGCCGTAAAGCCTGCGGGCGAAACCAATCGGAACCTGGATGAGATAGCCGTCCATCTCATCGGAATCCATGCCGAAGATTCCCCGCACACGGCATAGCTCCTCAACCATCTGTCCGTGGGCGTCGTTTGCCGCGAGCACCAGTTTCTTCCCCACCTTGAGTTTGAGGCGTTCAGCCAGCGCGACGCCGACCACCGCCTCGGCCCCGGCGTTGCCCGCGAGGTAACGGCCTCTCCTCATCCGTTTCGGGAGCGGCGAAGCCTCCATCTCCGAAACCGGCTCTACCCCCATCACCATGACCCCCACTGCGCCGGTCGCCGTCTTGACCAGCCCCTGCCCTATCACTAAGCCCTTGGTCCGTTCCACCCCGCGCAGTTTCGCGATGAGTGGCCGGAGCGCGTCAGCCTGTCCCACGAACAGGTCCGCCGACGGAGCGTCAAGGTACCTCGGGTGCATGATCGTTACATGGCCGCCCTGCATCCGGACCGCTTCATCAACGAGCTTGGCATAGACCCCTTCGGCAAGGCAGACCATCAAAAGGAAGAACATGAGGCCCAGCACTATGGATGAGAGCGTGATTATGGTCCGCCGACGGTTGCGCCACATGCTTCTCCACGCCAGCCGGGCAACCATCGAAAGCGAATCAAACATGTGACATCGCCTTCACCGGGTCCAGCCGGGAGGCGCGGACGGCCGGGTAGATGGCGGAAAGGACGCACATGGCCAGCATGAGGAGGGCGGGCAGGAGAGCCATCTTTAAAGTCAGCGCGGAGCGCCAAATCGGGTCGAACATCATCCCGGAAATGTTCAGCCCCCCGCCAGCAATCATGCTGGTGTCGATGCCGTAGACCTGGAAATACCAGGAGGCGGCCACCCCAACCACGGTACCCGCCACGGCCCCTGCCGCCCCGAGTACGAGGGCCTCAACAGACACGTCCCGCACGATGCGGAACGGCGTGGCGCCCAGCGCCTTTAGCACGCCGAATTCCCGCGTGCGCTCGTGGGTCGCCATGAGCATGGTGTTCATGACGCCCAGCCCGGCCGCCCCGCCGAAGACGATGCCGAAAATAAGGAGCATCACGTCAATCATGTTCAGCATGTCCGAAGCAAGGGGAACCAGCTGGCGCCAAGTCCGGACATCCTCCCCCTTCGACGGCTTCGCCAGGGATTCCGTGAGCGCCGAAAGCTCCGTCCTGCCCCGGGATGTAACCGCCACCTCATGTATCATTGCCCCGGCCGAGAAGAGCTCCCCCCAGTCCTTCCGATGGATGATGGCGGCGTTGCGGTCAACCGTGTCACCCACCTGGGAGAGTATTCCGGTAACCGTGAAGAGCTCGTTGCCCAGCGAACCGTCGGCCGCTTGCACCAGCGCGACTATCTCGGACCCGACCTTGGCGTCGAGCGATTTCGCCAGCCGGGAACCAAGAACGATCCCCCGCCGGGGCGACGCCGAAAGGAAAGACCCCTCCTTCACCTGCTTGGCGAGGTCGAAGGAGGCCGCCTCCGCCGCGGGGTCCACCCCCCAGAAAACGGCCCCCGCCGACTTCATCCGGCATGACACGAGTCCAAACCCGTATGAGCGCGGAGCGGCGGCCACCCCGGCCCGCTTCGCCGCCTCCAGGATGGACGCGGGCCGGCGCACGGTCTTGTAGATGGAGCGGTCCGCCAGGTAGCCGGGCGCGTGGATCTGGACTTCTCCGACGCTCACCTGGGTGACGAGTTTGACCATCTGCACCATCATTCCCCAGGTGAGCGAATAGGCAATTATCAGGACGGCGGTCGAGGCCGCGACCGCCGACAGAGTGATGACCGTCCGGCGCCAGTTGCGCCACAAGTTTCGCCAGGATTGCCGGAGGATTCTCACCTGCCCCTACTTTTGCAGGTTGCGCAGGGAGAAGGTTCCCTTATCCAGGGTGGAGTCGAATTCAAGGGACTCGTAAACGACCGCCGTCGACTCCTTGGGCTTGTCGGACGGAAGGATGGTCATCTCCGCTGGGAGGAGCCGGCCGCCCATATCGCGGAACCCGGAAAACACCATCTTCCGGGCCAGCTTCATATCCTCATCGTAGTAATCCCCGCCGAGCGGCATCAGGTCGCGGTCGCGGAGTCGCAGGACGATCTTTCCCCAAACCACCGCGGCGTCCGGCTTGGGCTTGCAGGTTAGTTCCGTGACGGCCTCGCCATCCTTCTCCCCGCGGAAAGTCGCTTCGTAGTCGTAGTCATCCGCCATCCGGCTGTCCTTGACCAGGTCGTCGTTCGTGAAGTGGCTCCCCATCCAGGAATCGCCCATCATGGAAGAAGGCAGTTTGATGACCCGCTTCACTTTGGGAAGGAAATTCCAGATGTCCTTTCCGACTTTCAGCGTGGCTGTCCCGCGCTCCTTCTTCGGCGCCAGGATGCGGATGAGCGTCTTCTCCTTGCCCTCGCTCCATTCCTCCAGCTTGAGCTCGCGGCTCCAGTGGGCGGTGGTGACCTTCATGGTCATGACCCCGTGGCTGGATGTTCCACGGAAAAGGTCGTCGACGCGGTCCAGCAGTTCCCGCGCCGTCAGGCTCCGGGTCAGGTCGGGCCCGGTCCCGGCCGTCCCGGCCGCGGATAGAAAAACCGAGAGGAAACACGCCAAAATCGTCATGCGCAATAAGTCCAATATAGGCCGCCCGGAAGCCCTGTCAATGCGGGCGACCGCCGTTTGAATGTCCACGGGCCGGAGCGTTAATGTGGTTGGGTGAATACGCCGGTCCGCTTACTGCTCGCCGCCGCGGCGATTGGCGTCTTGGGGGCGTCCCCCGTCCGGGCGGACGGGGACAGCCCTTGTCCGTACCCAATCCGCATAATCCTCATCGACAAGGCCACCATCGACGCGCTGGGCCCCCTGCCGTGGTCCCGCGAAAGGTTCGCGAAGCTGGTGAGGATAGTGGACAGCGGCGGCGCCAGGGCCGTCGCGCTGGCCTTCCATTTCCGCGACCCCGGACCCGGCAAGGGGGACGACGCGCTGGCCGCGGCGATGAAGAAATCCGGGCATGTCTTCATTTCCACGGGGTCCACCGAGGCGGCGGCATCCTGGGAACCCGACGGGACCTGGTGGGGCCGCATGGCCCTCAATGCCGAGGGCGTCCCGCCGAAAAAAATCATCGAGGGGAAATACATCACCCTGCCCGTAAAGAAATTGGCCGACGCGGCCGCGGGAATCGGCGCCACCGACCGGATGGTGGACAAGAACAAGCAGCTCGGCAGTTTGCCGCTGATGATAAAACGCGGGAACTGGTTCATCCCAAGCCTGGGATTCCGGCTCTTCCTCCACCTCAAGGGGTTGAAGAACGTCCCCCTGGCCTTCAAGAAGGGGAAGCAAATTATCATCGAGAGGACGAAGATAAACCTTGACAGTTACGGGTCGGCCCTCGTCAACATCACCCCCCCGGGAAGCGCCTATCCCACCCACGGCTTTTCCGCCGTCCTGAAAGGAAAGGTCGCCCCGGCTTCATTCAAGAACGCCGTTGTTCTCATCAGCATGCAGGACCCGAACACCGACATCGCCACCACTACCGGTCCCAAGAACTCGCTGGAACTGGTCGCCGACCAGCTGGTGACACTTTACGGATACATGAAGGAAGGAGGAGGCAAATGAGGATTTCCATTGTCATGTCCGCAATCCTGGCGTCCGCCCTTTTGGCCGGATGCGCCACCGTGGGGCGCGACTTCGACGCGACCAAGCTCTCCTGGCTCAAGGCGGGGGAAACCGGCAAGAAGGACGTCCTGAAGGAGCTCGGCGACCCGTTGCGGGTCGGCGTGGATGCCGGCGACCAGACCTGGACTTACGGTTATTACCAGTACCGGGTCTTTGGCGACAGCACGACCAAGGACCTGGTTCTCCGCTTTTCCCCTGACAACAAGGTGAAATCCTTTACGCTGAACACCAGCTTCCCCGAAGAAAAGGAAATCCTGGAGCCCACCTTGAAAGAAGGAAAGTAGAACGTTCTTACCCTCTCCCGTTCCCCGGGAGAGGGCGGCCGTCCTCGGCCGAGTGAGGGATGAGTTAATGCAGGATGTCTGACTGAAGGCTAGGTTTTGCTGATTTACACTCGGGCTCCCTCACCCTCCCCTCTCCCCTTCGGGGAGAGGGTAAGAATATCCCGATACGCCTAGGATTTCCCCCTGAACTGGGGAAGCCATTTGGCTTCGGCCCGTAACATCTCCTCCACCATCCTGCGGATGCGCGGAAGCGTCATCAGGGCGCCGGTCAGCGGGTCCACTGACACCGCCTGAACGGCCTTTTCCCGGTTCCCCGTAAGCGCGGCCTCCACGGCCAATTCCTGCACGTTTATCATCGACCGGTTCACCGCCGCGCACGCGGTCGGCAGCGGCCCCGTCGCGGTGGGCTGGACGCCCCCCTTGTTGACTAGGCAGGGCACCTCCACGCAGCAGTTCGCGGGCAGGTTGGGAATCGCCAGCGAAGCTGGCACGGTCGGGGAAGTCCCGGGCGGGCCCCAGTTGGGCACGTTGCCGTGCACGACGCGCGGCGTCCCGGTTTCGAGCGAATGGATGAGCGGCGCGCCGTATTCCGCCGAGCACTTCAGCGGACCCGCCAGCAGGTTCTCGGTCTCCTTCCGGGCCTTTCTTCCCTCGTATCCCCGGCAAATCTGGTAGTAGTCCCAGCGGACCGGCATGTAGCCCTTGATGAGCGCGCGGCTCTTGCGGAACCACGGAGTGTATTCGCTGCCGTGGTGGCTCGACTCGGTGTGGAAATAGCCGGTCATCCGCATTATCTCGGTGCGGACATGCTCCGGCCAGTAGATATCGTCGATGTATTCACCCTTGCATCCCGTCCCGGTCTTGGCCTTCCCGCCCGCGGCCCGGGGTGTTGGATAGCGCGCCCCCATCACCTGGCGTATCTCGGGCAGGATGTCACGGTCGCCATGGCGGAACTCGACAAACCACGCCTGGTGGTTGATTCCCACCGATTTGTAGGTGCATTCCTCATACGGAACGCCCACGGCCTTCGCCAGGAGCCAGGAGGTGCCCTGCACGGAATGGCAGAACCCCACGCACTTCACCCGGGTCGTGTTGACCGCCCAGCAGTTCATCGACATTGGGTTGGCATACTGGATCATCAGCGCGTTCGGGCATAACTTTTTCATTTCACCCGCTATGTCCACCAGGACCGGGATGGTCCGCATGGCCCGGAACACCCCGCCGGGCCCCAGCGTGTCCCCGACGGTCTGGTCGAGCCCGTATCGGCGCGGGATTTCCACATCGTGGCGATAGGCCTCCAGGCCCCCGATTTGGAATGCGATGATGACATAATCCGCCCCGTCCAGGGCGCTTCGCCGGTTCCGGGTCGCCGTCACCTTCGCCGGAAGCCGGTTGCGCTCGACGACGGAGCGCACGTCACGCTCCGACCTCCGGAGGCGCCCCTCGTTGATGTCCATCAGGGCGATTTCGCACTCCTGGAGCTCCGGGAACGAAAGCACGTCCATGACGAGGCGTACCGGGAAGACGTACCCCCCCGAACCGATGATGGCAATTTTCGGCGTATTTTTCACGGTGTTGCCCTCCTGGGCCCTTCCGGGCCGTGGCATCATGCTAGCACCACCGGGGACACCGGCGTAATTACTTTCTGCTAGACTACCCATGATGAAAATGAAATACCGGCTCCTAGGTTCCTCCGGCCTCCAGGTCTCGGAGCTGTGTCTGGGCACCATGCAGTTCAAATGGACCACCAGCGAGGAGAACTCCTACCGCGTCCTGGACACCTACTACGACGCGGGCGGCAATTTCATCGACACCGCCGACTGCTACTCCTACTGGGCCGAGGGGCTCAAGGGCGGCGAGGCCGAGACCATCATCGGCCACTGGATGAAGAAGCGGAAGAACCGGCGCAACATCGTCCTGGCCACCAAGACTCAAGTGCGGATGTGGCCGGGCCCCACCGGCGAGGGGTTGTCCCGCACCCACATCGTGAAATCGGTGGAGGACAGCCTCCGCCGGCTCCAGGTCGATTCGGTGGACCTGCTTCAATCCCACTGGCCCGACTGGAACACGCCCAACGAGGAAACCCTGCGCGCCTACGACGACCTCATCCGCGCCGGGAAGACTCATTACGTGGGCTGTTCCAATTACCCGGCCTCCCTGCTGGCCGAGGCGCTGGTCCTGGCTAAATACCGCGGCCTGCCGCAATTCGTCTCCATCCAGCCCAAGTACAACCTCGTCGAGCGCTCGTTCGAGAAAGACCACGTCTGGCTGGTCAAGAAATACAACGTGGGAGTCATCCCCTACAGCCCGCTCCAGGGCGGGTTCCTCACCGGCAAGTACCGCCGCGGCAAGCCGCTTCCAAAGAGCGGCCGGGCCTACGGGATGAAGCCCCTCATGACCGAGAAGAACTGGAAGACAATCGACACCCTGCGCAAGCTCGGAAGGCGCCGGGGCAAGACGGTCCTCCAGATGGCGCTCGGCTGGCACCTCTCGCACGACTGGATGACCGCGCCCATCGTCGGGGCCAACACCCCCTCGCAACTGAAGGAAAGCCTCGGCGCCGTGGGGCTCCGGCTCACGGACGATGAAATGGCCGAGCTCAACAAGGTCTCGGACTAGGGGGCGCGCCATGGAATACCGCCCGCTCGGAAACACGGGAATCCAGGTCTCTGAAATCGCGCTGGGGACGATGCAGTTCCGCTGGACCACCAGCGAGGAAAACTCCTACAAGGTGCTCGACGCCTTTGCGGAAGCGGGGGGCACGCTGGTGGACACCGCCGACATCTACTCCTTCTGGGCGAAGGGGCTGAAGGGAGGCGAATCGGAAACCATAATCGGGAAATGGATGAAGAAGCGGGGCAACCGCCGCCAGGTCATACTCGCCACCAAGGTGTGCGGCCGGATGTGGCCGGGGCCGACCGGGGAGCGCCTGACGCGCGCCCATATCAAACAGGCGGCTGACGACTGCCTCAAGCGCCTCCAAACCGACTACATCGACCTCCTCTGGTCGCACTCCGCCGACTCGCTCACCCCCATCGAGGTAACGCTCTCCGCCTACCGGGACCTTATCAGCACCGGGAAAGTCCGCGCCATCGGCGCCTCCAACTACTCCTCGGGGGAGCTTGCCGAGGCGCTGGCCGTGTCGGCCGCGACCGGCCTCCCTCAATATGTCGCCCTCCAGCCCTACTACCATCCGATGGCCCGGGATATCGAGAAGGATTATGTCTGGCTGCTCCGCAAATACAAGGTTTCGGTTACCCCTTACAGCCCGCTGGCGGGCGGATTCTTCTCGGGAAAATACCGCAAGGACAAGCCCGTTCCAAAGAGCGAGCGGGCCGGCGGGCTGAAGTGGCTAATGGAAGACAAGGGCTGGGCCGTCCTCGAAAAACTGGAGCAATTCGGCCGGAAGCGCGGACGGACCGTCCTCCAGATGGCGCTGGCCTGGCACCTCTCCCACGACTGGATGACCGCCCCCATCGTGGGCGCCAACACCGTGGAACAGCTCCAGAACAGCCTCGGGGCGTCCGGATTACGCCTGACCCCCGAGGAAATGGCAGAAATCGACAAGCTGTCCGCCTGAACCCCCTCCTTACCCTCCCTAACCTGAAGTATCTTTATCCCGCTCCTCCCCGCCACCGCAGGGAGGAGAGGGTGGGGTGAGGAGGGGCGTAAAAAAGGCTGTTAGCCTTTATCCGGCCATCCCGGTAAAAAAAACCGGCCCACTTGACTATTAGCCTACCGGGGGGTAGGCTATTGGAGCAATGAACATTAACCGACCGATCGGACGGTTTTTGGGCCAATGAGGACCGTAAATCCCACTGTGCACCACAGGCAGACCGAGCGCATATTACGCACGGCCCTGCGGTTTTTCGCGGCCCACGGATACGAAAACACGAGCATGGAGAAAATCGCCTCGGCCTGCGGGGTCCGGAAAGCCAGCCTCTACCATTACTACAGGAGCAAGGAGGCGCTCCTCCATGACTTGATTAGCACCCGCCTGCGGAAGGCGCACCCACCTGCCGGGTTCCCCCAAAGCGGCGGCATGGAAGCCAAGCTCCGCTTCGTGGGTACGAAGATGCTGAGGGACTTCGACAACCCCGAAAGCCGGCAATTTTTCCAACTGCTCCTCCAGGACAGCGGATCCAACAGCTACGTGCGTAAGGCCTTCTTCTCGGTCGCCCAGGCGTCGATGCGAGAGACGCGGGAATCGATGAAAAAGTTCCATCCGTTCCACGGGCTGACCCCCTCGGCAAGGCGTGAGCACATGCGGAGCATGCACCAGTTCCTCGGAAGCCTTTTTTCCTACACCATTGAATCAAAGATGTGGAAGGCCGGGCCGAGCCGCATGTTCTCCGACCGCGAATACGTCAATTCCCTTGCCCATATCTTCGCGCGGGGCCTTCGGGCGGCCTCGGCGTTCCTCATCTCCCTGACGCTTCTCGTCCCCGCCCTGGCGCGGGCCGCCACCGAGGAGAGCCTCTCCCTTGACCAATATATGGCCCAGGTCTGGGAAAAGAGCCCTGCGCTCGAATCGGCCCGCCAATCCCGGGAGGGACTGGAACTCAAACCTCTCGAAATCGGAATGGCCTACTCCCCGATTTTCAACGCCAGCTACGCCTTCGTGGACAACAAGAGCGAACCAACCTCACTGCTCTCCCCCGACCGCGCCAAGATTACGCAATGGAACCTCGGCCTCTCAAAGAAGTGGTTCACCGGCACGTCGTTGTCCCTCTCATACGGAATGACCGGAAACGAACTCTTCTATCCCCCGGTACCGCCGATGTATGCCTCAATGGTCGGAAGCTTCCTCCCCCCCAGCGAGACCTTCACCGCCAAGCCGGTAGTCAGCGTCAGCCAATCGCTCCTGCGGGACTTCATGGGCGGAATCACCGATTGGGGCATCGAGAAAACCAAGCGGGCGGCCAAGGCGGGGGAACGGATGCAGGCCTACGGCCAGCAGGCCTCCCTGATGCAGGCGGAGATGGCCTACTGGTCGCTGGCGCTCGCGCGCGAAACGGTCGGCTTCAAGAAGCAGGCGCTGGAAAGGACCCAGCGCCTCAATGAATGGACCGCCCGCCGGGCCAAGCTCAACCTGACCGACCCCGCGGACCTCCTCCAAACCGAGTCTGCCCTGCGGCTGGTGACCCTGGACCTGCGTATGGCCGAGGAGGATGCCGAAACGGCCGCGCGCAAATTCAACGCCGCCCGCGGAATCGACGGGGCCGAAGCACCCGCCACCCTGGATTCCCTCGGCGAACAGATTGGAAAAGTTACCGAACAACCCGTGAAAACCTCGGAAAGGCTCGATATCCAGGCGGCGCGGGAATCACTGGAAAGCGCCCGGGCCGCCTCCAAGGAAACTTTTTACCGCTCCCTGCCCGACCTTTCCGTATTCGGTTCCGTCGGCTGGAACGGCTACGACATCACCGCGGAACAGGCGAACCAAAAGGCCATGGACCAGAAATGGCCGGTTTGGACGGTCGGGGCGGCATTCATCGCCCCGCTTGACCTAATCACCCTCGCCAAGGTGCGAAAGGGCTATGATTCCGACTTCACGGGAGCCCGGGCCGCCACGGCCAAGTCCGAGCTCGATGCAAGCCAGGACTGGGCCAGCCTTTCCAAGAAATGGAACGACGTCAAGGCCCGCCTCGAACTGGCCCAGGAAATCGTTAAGCTGCAGGAGCAAAGGCTGGCCGCCGACCAGAAGCGCCTGGAAAACGGCCGTATCCTCACATACCAGTTCATCACCACCCAGGGAGACCTGGCGTCGGCGCAACTGACTTATCTGCGTCTTGGAATGGAAAAAATCAGCGTGGAAGCCCAGGCGCGGATGTATAATTCCGCCTACGGGACCCGGTAAAGGAGAACCTTATGAACCTGGCATCACTTTCGATAAAACGGCCGACCTTCATAATGGCGCTCGTCATCGTCATGCTCGTGGTCGGCGGCGTCAGCTACTACAAACTGGGCGTTGACCAGTTCCCCAACGTCAACTTCCCCATCGTCGTCGTCATCACCACCTACCAGGGTGCCGGGCCGGCCGAGGTCGAATCCCAGGTCAGCAAGCCCATCGAGGAGCAGGTCAGCTCCGTCGCGGGCCTCCGGCACGTTTCCTCCATGAACTACGAGGGTTTCTCCGTCGTGGTGGCGGAGTTCAGCATGGGAGGCGACATCAAGGACCTGGAACAGCAGACCCGGGCGCGGGTCGCCATGGCCAAGCGGGCAATGCCCGACGGGGTGGAGGAGCCCATCATCAGGCGCGCCGACCCCTCCGATATGCCCATCGTAATCGCCTCGCTCTCGGCCAACATGGAGCCAAAAGTCCTCTACTCATTCGCCGACCGGCAGGTGCGGACCGCGCTCGAACAGGTTGACGGGGTTTCCCATATCGAGATAATCGGAGGCTCACGCAGGGAAATCCAGGTCCTCCTCGACCGCGCCAAGCTCGACGCGCACCAGATATCCCTCACCGCCGTGGTGGGCCGCCTCGCGGGCTCGAGCATGAACGTCCCGGTCGGCAAGGTTGACGAGGGGACAAAGGAACTGTCCTTCCGGACCCTCGGCGAATACCGGAACCTCGACCAGATAAATAACGTCCCGGTTAACTTCATCGGCTCCGACATCCCGGTCAAGGTCTCCGACCTCGGCGAAGTGGTGGACGCCGCGCAGGAAACCGTCGGTTACGCCTATTACAACGGCAAGGCCTCGGTCATGCTCATGGTTTACCGCCAGTCAAGCGCCAACACCGTCAAGGTGGCCGACGGCGTCACGGCCAGGATCACGAAACTGAACAAGGAAATATCCGGCCTGGCGAGCAAGCCGAAACTTTCCGCCATCATCGACTTCTCGAAAAACATCCGCATGAGCCTGAACGACGTGAAGATGACCATACTCGAGGGCATCCTGCTGGCGGTCATCGTGGTCTACCTGTTCCTCGGAAGCGCGCGCTCCACCTTCATAACCACCATCGCGCTTCCCAACAGCCTGCTCGGGGCATTCATCCTGATGTCGATCATGGGCTTCACCATCAACATGATCACGCTGATGGCGCTGTCGCTGGCCGTCGGGCTCCTCATCGACGACGCCATCGTGGTCCGGGAAAACATCTGGCGGCATATGGAAAGGGGCGATGAGCCCCGCGAGGCGGCCGTCCGCGGGACGCGCGAGGTGACGCTTGCGGTCGTGGCGACCACCCTGACCGTCATTTCGGTGTTCCTGCCCGTGGGCTTCCTTTCCGGCATGATGGGACAGTTTTTCAAGGAACTTGGGTTCACCATCGTATTCGCCATGGCCATCTCACTCTTCGACGCCATGACCACCGCCCCCCTGCTGTCCGCCTACCTTGCCAAGAAGACCAACGGCAACGGGCGCAAGGGGAACGGCCGCAACGGACACAGCTTCAAGGGCATCTGCGGCCGGGGTTGGTGGTGGCTGTGCTGGGGTCCCCGCCTGGCGGCGGCCGCCACCCGGCGCTTCCAGGACATCCTGGTCGAGAAATACGAGATAGTAATCCGCTGGTCACTGCGCCACCGGTTGGCCGTCTTCAGTCTGGCAGTATCAATGGCTATCACCGCCATCATCCTGGTATTCACAGTGAAGCTGGAGTTCGTGCCTCCCTCCGACACCGGCTCCTACCAGCTCGCCATCGAACTGCCCCCCGGCACCTCTCTGGACAAGACGCTTGCCACGGCCAAGGAAGTCGAGCAAGTCATCCGTTCCCGCAAGGAGAACGAAAACATTGCCATGATGGTCGGCGGTTCCGGGTTTGGCGGCGCATCCAATGCGGCCATGTTCTACATTGAGATGACCCCCTCTTCAACGCGCAAGGTCACCACCACCGACATGAAGCAGTTGATGCGCAACAAGCTCGCCAAGAGGAAGGACTTCAAGACCACGGCCCAGGACATGCACATGATGAACATGGGTTCGAACTTCTCCTTCAACATGGCCCTGAACGGCGACAACCTCATGACCCTGATGGAAACGGCCGACCGGGTCAAGGCCGAGTTCGCCAAAATAAAGGACCTGGTGGACCTCGACGCGGACTACCGGACCGGGGTCCCCGAACTCCAATTCAACCTGGACCCGGAAAAGATGGCGGGGCTGGGCGCCTCCACCGTCGCGGTCGGCACGGAACTGCGCTACATGGTTGCCGGGACGGTCCCCGCCAGGTTCCGTGACGGCGACGACGAATACGACATCCGCGTCTTCCTTAAGAAGGACCAAAGGGACCTAAAGGCGGCCTATGACCAAGTCCGTGTCCCCAATAACAACTTCAACCTGGTGCGGCTCGGGGATCTTGCCGAGCAGAACCCCGGATACGGCGTAACCAAGATAACCCGGCGCGACCGGACCCGTTACATCAACATCGGGGGCAACATCGGTCCCAAGGGAACCATCGGGAGCGTCCAAGGCGAAGCCGAAAAGGCCATGAAGAAGATGAAGCTCCCCGTCGGAGTCACCTACCGCTTCTGGGGCACCGCGGAATACTTCAACGAGATGATCAGGGACGTTGTAATCGCGATGATACTCGCCGTGATTTTCATGTATCTAATCCTGGCCAGCCTCTACGAATCCATCCTGATGCCCTTCCTCATCATGGCGGCCCTGCCGTTCGCCTTCGTGGGGGCCTTCATCGCGCTAAAGGTGACCGGACAGAACCTTACCATGTTCGCCATGATTGGGCTCATCATGCTGCTGGGACTGGTGGCCAAGAACTCCATCCTGCTCGTGGACTTCGCCATGCAGATGACCCGGCGCGGCATCAGCCGTGACGAGGCGATAATCCGGGCCGGCAAGGTGCGGCTGCGCCCCATCCTGATGACCACCATCGCGCTCATCGCGGGCATGCTTCCGCTGGCCTTCGCGCTGACCGAGGTCGGAAAGATACGGCAGTCCATGGGCATAACCATCATCGGCGGGCTCATCTCGTCGCTCCTGCTGACGCTCATCGTCATCCCCTCGATGTTCGGCTGGGCCGACCGGTTCCGCCGCTGGTCACGCCGCCTGCTGGGCCGCCCCGAGGACCGGGAAATCGACAAGGCCGAGCGCTACGCGCGGCTCCCGGTGGAGGCCCGCACTCCGCGCACGCGCGAACACACCTACAACTAATGAGCCTCGCTTAATAGGGTGACAACCATCCCCGCAATGTGATATCGTGGGGCATGAACCCCACAGTTCGCCCCCGTCGGGATTTCTCAGCTCTG